>Ga0081538_10003912_pt1 | contig 13894 bp, 11 predicted proteins | sample TabmetS5T2R1_FD_71022 | JGI IMG/M metagenome (GOLD analysis project Ga0081538, IMG submission 71022) | Tabebuia heterophylla rhizosphere microbial communities from the University of Puerto Rico - S5T2R1 | ecosystem: Host-associated > Plants > Roots > Rhizosphere ... | reverse complement strand
GGCGCCCAGCTCGGAGCCGCGGAGACCCCCCGCCGGGGCGGGGTGGCGGAGCCGCTCTCCGCCGACCTGACCACCGTCGTCGGCAACCTGGTCGACAACGCCCTGGACGCCATCGGCCACGCGCCCGACGGCTGGGTCGCGGTCCAGATCGGCCAGGAGAACGGCCAGGTGCGGGTGGTCGTCCGCGACTCCGGACCCGGGGTGGCGCCGGAGCTGGCCGAGGAGGTCTTCGAGCACGGCTTCACGACCAAGGCGACCGCCGACGGCCAACGCGGGATCGGGCTCGCCCTCATCCGGATGGTCTGCGCCAGGCGCGGCGGGCAGGTGCGCGTCCACAACGACAACGGCGCCGTGTTCACCGCCGAGCTGCCCGTCTCCGCGGGAATGGCATCGTGATCTCCACCGTGGTCGTCGACGACGACTTCATGGTGGCCAAGATCCACGCCGCCTTCGTCGAGCGCACTCCGGGGTTCGAGGTCGTCAGGGTCGTCCACACCGGCGCGGACGCGCTCCGGGCCGCCCACGAGCTGCATCCGGACCTGGTGCTGCTCGACATCTACCTGCCTGACCGGAGCGGCGTGGAGGTCCTGGAGCGCCTCCGGGCCGAGACCCCGGACGTGGACGTGCTCGTGATCACCGCCGCCCGGGAGGTCGACACCGTCCGCCGGGCCCTGCGGGGCGGCGTCGTCAACTATCTCATCAAGCCGTTCGAGTACGACGCGCTGCGCCAGCGCCTCGAGCACTACGCCGCCGCCCACCGGCACCTGGCCGAGGTCCCGGCGGCAGCCCAGGCGGACGTCGACCGGGTCTTCGGCACCACGACCCGGTCCAAGCCGCTGCCCAAGGGGCTCAGCAGCGAGACCGCCGCGCTGGTGGAGGGCCTGCTCCGCGCCGCCTCGGCCGACCTGTCGGCGTCCGAGTGCGCCGCCCTGGCCGGCCTGTCGCGGATCAGCGCCCGGCGCTACCTCGAGTTCTTCGCCGAGACGGGCCGGGTCAAGGTCCGGCTGCGCTACGGGGCCGGCCGGCCCGAGCGGCGCTACCGCTGGGGCGCCTCCTGAGGCCCGGAGGCGAGCGGGTACAGTTGGGGGCATGACGGACTTTCGAACCGCGGACCTGGTCGACGAGCACGGGGAGGCGCTGGAGAGCTGCGACCTCCAGCTGCGGCAGTTCGGCGGGCGCCGGCGCTTCTCCGGGCCGATCCGGACGGTGGCCTGCTTCCAGGACAACGCCCTGGTCAAGAAGGTCCTCTCCGAACCAGGGAATGGCGCCGTGCTGGTGGTGGACGGCGGTGGCTCGCTGCACACCGCGCTCGTGGGGGACCTGATCGCCGGGCTGGCCCAGGAGCACGGCTGGGCCGGGCTGGTGGTCAACGGCGCCATCCGCGACACCGAGGCGCTGGGCGCCCTGGACCTCGGCATCAAGGCCCTCGGCTCCAACCCGCGCAAGAGCGCCAAGCTGGCCGCCGGTGAGGTCGACGTGCCGGTGCGCTTCGGCGGCGCCACCTTCCGCCCGGGCCGGCACCTGTACAGCGACGAGGACGGCGTCGTCGTCGTGTGAGGGCGCCGACGCTGCCTGGCTGGCTGGCCAGGATCCTGGCCGGGGTCGTGGTCACCCAGGCCGCCCTGTACCTGGCCCGCCCGGTCACCTCCTACCGGGCGCTGGCCCTGGGGGCCGACGCTCGCGCCGTAGGCCTCATCACCGCCGCCTTCGCCCTCGTCCCGCTGGTGGTGGCCGTGCCGCTGGGCCGGGCCAGCGACCGCTGGCGACCCGGGTGGCTCCTGACCGGCGGGATCACCCTCGGCGCGCTGGCCTGCGGGCTGCTCGGGCTGGCGGCCACCCTGCCCGGGCTGGCCCTGGCCAGCGCCGTGCTCGGCCTCGGCCACCTCGCCCTGACCCTGGCCGGGCAGAGCCTGATCGCCCGCCAGTCCGGCGACGCCCTGCACGACCGGGACTTCGGGCTGTATGCGGCCGCCGCCTCTACCGGCCAGCTGATCGGGCCGGCCCTGGCCGGGATCGCGCTCAGCGCGGCCGGCCGCTCGCTGGAGGACGCGACCACCCTGGCCTTCCTGGTCGCCGGCGGGCTGATGGCGCTGGCCGTGCCGACCTCGCTCGGCACCGACCGGCTCGCCCGGGCCGGGCGCCCGCGGGACGCGGAGGGCCGGCCGCTGCGGGCCGGAGCGCTGATCGGGGCCAGAGGCGTGCCCGCCGGGATGTTCGCCAGCCTGGCCATCCTGGCCACCGTGGACGTGCTCACCGCCTACCTGCCGGTCCTCGGCACCCAGCGCGGGATCCCCCCGGCCGTGATCGGGGGCCTGCTCAGCCTCCGGGCGGCCACCTCGATCCTGTCCCGGGTCCTGATCCCCTTGATGGTCGGGCGGCTCGGCCGGGTCCGGCTGCTGGCCGCCAGCGCCGCCGGGTCGGCGCTGCTGACCGCGGCCCTGCCGCTGGCCGGCGACACCGCCGCGCTCGCGGTCCTGCTGGCCGCGGCCGGCTTCCTGCTCGGCATCGGCCAGCCGCTGACCATGAGCATGGTGGTGCAGGCCGTGCCCGAGGACACCCGCGGCACCGCCCTGGCCATCCGGCTCACCGGGAACCGGTTCGGGCAGGTGGCCACCCCGGCGGCCGCGGGCCTGGTCGCCGGGGCCGCCGGGGTGTCGGCCGCCTTCTGGCTGCTGGGTGGCCTGCTCGGCCTGGCCGCCGTGGCCGTGGTCCGCCGCTGACCTACAGCGGCTGCCAGGCCGCCATCAAGGCCTTACGGGTTTTCCAGGCGCCGGTAGCCGCCGCCGAAATACAGCAGGGGGTCGCCGTCGGGGTTGGCCCGCTCGACCCAGCGGACCCGGCCCAGGAAGACCGTGTGGTCACCGCCGTCGTAGGCCGCCGCCACGTCGCATTCCAGGTAGGCCAGGGCGCCGTCCAGCAGGGGGGCGCCGGAGACCGGTCCGGGGTGCCAGGCCACGGGCAGGAACTGGGCCATGCCGCTGGGCCGCCCCGCGTCCGAGAAGTAGCGGGCCAGGTCCTCCTGGTCGCCATCCAGGACCGACACGGCGAAGCGCCCGACCTCGTCCAGGACCTTGTGCATGAGGGCGTCCTTGACCACGCAGACCAGCACCAGTAGGGGGTCGAGGGAGACCGAGGCGAAGGCGTTGGCCGTCATCCCGTGCCCGAACCGCTCCGAGGCGGCCGTGACGACCGTGATCCCGGTGGTGAACATGCCCACGCTGTCGCGGAACTCTCGGCTGGTCGGTTCGCTGGGCACGGCACTCCTCGGGGCGGTGTTCGCCCCATGCTACCGAGGAGCGCCCAGCGGGGCGCGGTGATCCCGGTGGGCAGGCCGAGGGCGACTCGCAGGCTGACCAGGGCCACCGAACGGTCCCACGGCCCGGTAGTCCAGAAACCCGCCGCCTCGCCGTCACGCCTTTGCGCGCACCGTGGGCCACCGGTAGCCTCACCCGGTGGCACCGTCCGGGGGAGGAGGGGGGCAGCAATGGCAGACGTGGTCGAGTCGACCGAGATCCCAGGCGTCTGGCTGATCCGTCCCGAGGTCCACACCGACGAGCGCGGGCGCTTCCTCGAGACCTACCGCAGCTCGTGGCTGCCGTTCGCCGCCCCCATGGTCCAGGGCAACCGGTCGGACTCGGCCCCCAAGGTCCTGCGCGGGCTCCACTACCACCGCCGGCAGGCCGACCTGTGGTATGTGCAGCGGGGCAAGGTCACGACGGTGCTGGTCGACACCCGCATCGGCTCCCCCACCGAGGGCAAGCACACCACCCTCCAGCAGGGCGGGGACGAGGAGCTGGCCGTCTACATCCCCGAAGGGGTGGCCCACGGGTTCTACGCCCACGACGACGTGGTCATGACCTACCTGGTCACCGGGGAGTACGACGCCAGCGACGAGCTGGGCATCGCCTGGAACGACCCCGACCTGGGCATCGGCTGGCCGGACGAGGAGCCGATCCTCTCCGAGCGTGACAAGCAGAACCCGCGCCTGGCCGACGTCCCGGCCGACCGGCGGGTCCCCTACACGGGATAGGCGTTCCGGTTACGTTCCAGGGCCGGCGGCGCTACCGTGGGCTGATACCGAGCTGTGCCTCCGGAGGAGCCCACGATCACGATGTTCCGCCATCCGAGCAACACGGCGAAGTCGGGCCCGCCGCCCGACCGCCCACCCAGCCCGGCCCCGCCGCCCCCGCCGCGCTGGCGGAGCTGGCTGCTCCCGCTCGGGCTGCTGCTCAGCCTGGTCCTGCTGCTGGTCCCCAACCAGATGGAGCAGAGCCGGGTCACCGACCTGACCTACGCCCCCGAGCTGAAGGACAAGATCGCCGCCGACCAGGTCCAGTCGATCGAGATCGGCTCCGACGGCCACATCGAGGGCAAGCTCAAGGACGGCACCCGGTTCGAGTCCTCCTACCCGACCAACCTCCAGGACCCCGAGTTCACCAAGCTGCTGGACGAGCACAACGTCGAGGTCACGGCGGTCGGGGCCCGCACCACCCTCGGGTCGGTGCTGCTCAGCCTGCTCCCGCTGCTGCTGTTCATCGCCATCTTCATCTACCTGGGCCGCTCGGCCCGCCGGCAGTTGGCGGGGATGGGGGGCCTGGGGGGCATCGGGCGGGCCCGCTCCCGGGTCTTTGACGCCGAACGGCCCGACACCACCTTCGCCGACGTGGCCGGCTATGAGGGGGTCAAACGCGAGGTCAGCGAGGTGGTGGACTTCCTCAAGCACCCCGACCGGTACCGGCGGGCCGGGGCCGTCGGCCCCAAGGGGGTGCTGATGGTCGGCCCCCCCGGGACCGGCAAGACCCTGCTGGCCCGGGCGGTGGCCGGCGAGGCCCACGTCCCGTTCATCTCGGTCACCGGCAGCAGCTTCGTGGAGCTGTTCGTCGGGGTCGGGGCGGCCCGGGTGCGGGACCTGTTCGAGGAGGCCCGCAAGCGGGCCCCCTCGATCGTGTTCATCGATGAGATCGACGCCATCGGCCAGCGCCGGGGGGGGCAGGTGGTCTCCAACGACGAACGCGACCAGACCCTGAACCAGCTGCTGGCCGAGATGGACGGCTTCGACATGGCCACCGGGGTGGTGGTGATGGCGGCCACCAACCGGCCCGAGACCCTGGACCCGGCCCTGCTGCGGCCGGGCCGGTTCGACCGCCAGGTGGTCATCCCCCTGCCCACCCAGGCCGAACGCCGGGCCATCCTGACCGTGCACGCCAAGGGCAAGCAGCTCGGCCCCGACGTGGATCTGGAGGTGGTGGCCCGGGGGACCCCCGGGTTCTCGGGGGCGGATCTGGCCAACCTGGTCAATGAGGCGGCCATCTTCGCCGTCCGGGCCGGCCGGGACATCCTCATGGCGGTCGACTTCTCCGAGGCTCGGGATCGGGTCCTGTTGGGCCGCCGCGACAGCTCCAATGCCCTGTTGCCGGATGAGCAGCGGGCGGTGGCCGTCCATGAGTCGGGTCATGCCCTGGTCGCGGCCCTCAGCGAGCATGGGGATCCGGTGGCCAAGGTGACCATCCTGCCCGCCGGCCAGGCCCTGGGGGTGACCGAGCAGCTCCCCATCGACGAGCGGCACCTGTACACCGAGGGCTACCTCAAAGACAGCCTGGCCATCCGGATGGGGGGGCGGGTGGCCGAGCTGCTGGTGTTCGGCGAGACCTCGACCGGGGCGGCCAACGACCTGGCCGGGGCGACGGATCTGGCCACCCGGATGGTCCGGGAGTTCGGCATGAGCCCGGCCCTGGGCCCGGTCGGGTTCGCCACCGGGAGCCCGATGTACCTGGGCACCGAGGAGGTCCGATCCCGCCCCTATGCCGAGGCCACCCAGCGGGTGGTCGACGAGGAGGTGGCCAGCCTGCTGCGGGAGGCCGAACAGCGGGCCCGGGGCCTGCTGGGCGAGCACCGTGATGCCCTGGACCGCCTGACCGGGCTGCTGTTGGAGCGCGAGACGGTGGACGGCACCGACGTCGACCAGGTCCTCGGCCGCATCCCGGGCCAGCGCCAACCCATCGGCGCCACCGGCCACAGCACCACCGCCGCGCCGCCCGGCACCATCACCGCCACTCCAGCGGGAACTCAGCAGCCCAACGCTCCGGTGCCAGGCCCCCCGGCAACCCCAGGCGGGCCTCACCCACCCGGTGCCGTGCCTGACCCACCCGGTCCGCCGCCGGGTCCCCCGGTGGGGGAGCCTAGCCCAACCGCGGGCCCGGGTGGCCCGGCTGTCCACAGCCCCCCGGATGCCGGCGGCCCTGCGGACCCTTGACCCGGTCCTGGCCCGCCGGCTGATCCTCTCCCGGCAGCGCCTGGCCGGGCCGCTCCCGGCGGCTCCGGCCTCGGGTGGCCCGGCGGCTCCGACCAGGAGCGGCCCGGCGGCACCGACCCGGCCGGGAGGCAACGGCCGGGAGGCGATCATGGCCACGGCCTCCGACCTGGCCGGCCTCCAGCTGGACCCGATCGGCGTGGTCGCCCCCAGCCACCTGCTGGTGCTCTGGAGCCGCCTGGGCCGGTTCGACCCGGGCGAGCTGGAGGCGCTGCGCTGGGGCGAGCGGCGCCTGTTCGAGTACTGGACGCATGCGGCGGCGATCGTCTGCACCGAGGACTACCCGATCCACTCGCTGCTGATGCGCCGCTACCCGTCGGACCACTACGCCCAGAGCCGGCGGCTGCGGGCCTGGCTGGACGCCAACCCGGCCCTGCGGCGCTCGATCCTGCGCCAGCTGCGCAGCAGCGGCCCCCTGCCCACCGCGGCCCTGGAGGACCGGGCGGAGACGAGCTGGCAGTCGAGCGGCTGGACGGCTGGCCGCAACGTCGACCGCATGCTGGACGTCCTCTGGACCCAGGGCCGCATCATGGTCGCCGGCCGCCTGGGCCGCCAGCGGGTCTGGGACCTGGCCGAGCGGTGGCTCCCGGCGTGGGCCCCGACCCGCCGCCCGCCCGAGCGTGAGGTGGTGCGCCTGGCCGCCCAGCGCAGCCTGCGCGCCCTCGGGGTGGCCACGGCCCGCGACATCGACCGCCACTTCACCCAGGGCCGCTACCCGGGCCTGGCGGCCGTCCTGGCCGGCCTGGAGCGGTCCGGCCGGGTGGAACGGGTCCGCCTGGCCGCCGACGGCGCCGAGTGGCCCGGGCCCTGGCACGTCCACGCCGACGACCTGCCCCTGCTGGAGCGCCTGGAGTCCGGCGACTGGCGGCCGCGGACGACCCTGCTCTCCCCCTTCGACAACCTGATCATCGACCGCGAGCGGACCCAGCGCCTGTTCGGCTTCCACTACCGGATGGAGATCTACGTCCCCAGGGCCGCCCGCCGCCACGGCTACTACGTCCTACCCGTCCTCCACGGCGACCGGCTGGTGGGCAGGGTCGACCCGGCCATGGACCGGACCCGGGGCCGCCTGGTGGTGAACGCCGTCCACGCCGAGCCCGACGCCCCGGCCGAGGCCGGCCCGGCCGTCGCCGCCACCCTCGAGGAGCTGGCCGCCTTCCTGGGCGCCGACGGGGTGGAGCTCCGCCAGCCGCCCCCACCGGTCTGGCGCACCGGGTTCGCCTGAGCGCCTAGGCCCCCGGGTCGGGGGGGCGCCGGCCGGCGACCACCACGAGCTGGCGGCGGCCGAGGCGGTGCCTGGCCGGCGTGACCTCGGCGAAGCCGGCCTGCTCGGCCTGGGCGGCCAGGCGCTCGGCCGCCGCCCAGGTGAGGGCGTGGCCCTGGAACCAGCCGCGCGGGCCGGCCAGGCGCTCGACCACCAGCAGCCGCCCGCCGGGGGCGAGGACCCGGCGCACCTCGGCCAGCCCGGCGTCCGGGTCGGCCCAGTGGTGGAAGGACGCGACCGCCCAGGCGACCGTGGCCGAGGCGTCGTCCAGGGGGAGGTGCTCGGCGGTGCCGTCGACCACCGTGACCGCGGGCCGCAGCCGGTCCGGGATCGCCCGCCGGGCGAGCCGCCGCATCTGGCCCGAGGGGTCGACCCCGACCGCGGTGGCGCCCCGCTCGGCCGCCTCGCGCAGGAACCGCCCGGGCCCGCAGCCCACGTCCACCACCCGGTCGCCCGGCCCCACCCCGGCCAGCCCGACCACCAGCCGCGTGCTCCGGCCCCGCCCGAGGGACATCGCCCACCCGACGACCAGCCCGAACAGGCCCTCGAACTCGTTGTCCCGGCGACCGGCCACGGCCCGTTCCCGGCGGGTCAGGGCCGGGTCCCGGCCCCGTCGGGGGCGGGACGGCGCCAGCCGGCCACGTGGTCCGGCACGGCCAGGGCCGGGTCCAGCCGGTCGTCGGGCACCGGCGGGCCCGCGACCTGCCGCAGGGGCAGCACCCCGCCCCAGATCGGCAGGGCGTAGTCGTGCTCGTCGTCGATGGGGGGGCCGGTGCGGACCTTGGCCGAGACCTCGTCCAGGGGCAGGGCCAGGACGGCGGTGGCGGCGAGCTCGCGGCGGTCGTTCCCGCGGACGGCGCCGCTGCGGCCGGGGACGATGTGGTCGACCAGGGCCCGCAGGGCGGCGTCCTTCTGGGCGGGGTCGGTGACCGGCCGGGTCCGGCCGATGGCCATCACCGACCGGTAGTTCATCGAGTGGTGGAAGGCGCTTCGCGCCAGCACCAGGCCGTCCAGCAGGGTCACGGTGACGCAGACGTCCATGCCGGGGCGCAGGCCGAGGCGGCTCCCGGTGGAGCCGTGCAGGTAGATGGTCTCGCCGATCCTGGCGTAGCCGGTCGGGACCACGTATGGCTGGCCGTCGACCACGAACCCGACGTGGCAGATGAAGCCCTCGTCGAGGATGGCGTGCACGGTGGCCCGGTCGTAGGCGGCCCGCTCCGGCAGCCGCCGGACCCGGGTGCGCTCGGTCCGCTGGTAGTGGTCAGCATCCATCGCCATGCGCGCTCCAGTTATGCTCCAGTACAAAATGCTGAATGTATCAGCACAATAATATCCCACCCGGTCGGTCCGGAGGACGGGACCCACCTCAGGGATTGTCTCGGCGCTCCCGTACGTTGGACAACAGGTAACCGCCCCCGAACCTCTGGAGCTGCCTCCTGCGCTGGTACGGCACCGAACCGCCTCCCGACGGCCTCGCCCTCGGGACGCTGCGGCGCATCGTGGGCCTGATGCGGCCCTACTGGCGCCGGGTCGCGGTGGGGTTCGCGCTCGGGATCGTCATGCTGGCCATCACCTCGGTCATCCCCCTGGTCACCAAGACCATCATCGACCAGGGGCTGACCAGGCGGGTGCCCGGGGTACTGGCCCGCGAGACCGCCCTGCTCCTGGGGCTGGCCGTGGTCCGCTGGGCCGTGGGCGGGCTGCGGCGCAACCTCTCGGGGCGGGTCGGCACCGACGTCGAGTACGACCTGCGCAACCGGCTGGCCCGCCACCTGCTGGCCCTGGAGGCCGCCTACCACAACCGGGCGCCGACCGGGCAGCTGCTGGCCAGGGCGACCTCGGACGTGCGCTCGCTGCGCTACTTCATCTCCTGGGGCCTGGTCTTCCTGGTCCTGAACGTAATCACCTTCCTGATCGCGGCCGCCCAGATGTGGGGGCTGTCGCCCCGGCTCTGCCTGGTCGTGCTGGCCCTGTCCCCGCCGCTGGTCTACGGGGCGGTGCGCTTCAACCGCCGCCTGCACCGCGTCTACTGGCAGGTGCAGCAGGAGGTGGGCGAGCTCACCACCGTGGTCGAGGAGGCGACGGCCGGGGTCCGGGTGGTCAAGGCCTTCGGGCGCGAGGACCAGCAGGCCCGCCGCCTGGAGGTCGAGGCCAGCTCGATCCTGGACCAGAACCTGGAGGCGGCGCGGATCCGCGCCTTCTACGTCCCCCTGCTGGCCATCCTGCCCCAGCTCTGCCTGGCCGCCATCCTGTGGTACGGGGGCCGGCTGGTCATCGACGGCCAGATCACCCTGGGCGCGCTGGTCGCCTTCAACAGCTACCTGCTGCTGCTCGCCTGGCCGCTGCAGGGGCTGGGGATGCTGTTCGGCTTCGCCCAGCGGGCCGCGGCCAGCGCCGAACGGGTCTTCGAGGTCCTCGACCAGCCCCCGGCCATCGCCGACCGGCCGGGCGCCACCCCCCTGCCCAACCCGGCGGACCGGGGGGCCCGGATCCGCCTCGAGCACGTCGGCTTCGGCTACGGCGAGGGGGCCCGGCCCGCCCTGGCCGGGATCGACCTCGACATCGAGCCCGGGTCGCGGGTGGCGGTGGTCGGGGGCACGGGCTCGGGCAAGTCGACCCTGCTCGGCCTGGTCCCGCGGCTGTACGCCCCCAACCAGGGGCGGGTCCTGGTCGACGGCCACGACGTGGCCGACCTGACCCTGGACTCGCTGCGGTCGGCGGTCGGGATCGTCCACCAGGAGCCGGTGCTGTTCTCGGCCAGCCTGCGGGACAACGTCGCCTTCGGCCGCCCCCAGGCCACCGACACCGAGGTTCTCGACGCCCTGGCCGCCGCGGCCGCCCTCGAGGTCGTCCAGGCGCTGCCCGAGGGGCTGGACACGGTGGTCGGCGAGCAGGGCTACACCCTCTCCGGCGGCCAGCGCCAGCGGGTCGCGCTGGCCAGGGCGCTGCTGATGCGGCCGCGGGTGCTGCTCCTCGACGACGCCCTGTCGCATGTCGACGTCGACACCGAGGCGGCCATCCTGGCCGGGCTGGGCGAGGCCCTCGGCGGCGCCACCGTGCTGCTGGTGGCGAACCGGCCGGCCAGCCTGCGCCTGGCCGAGCGGGTGGTGCTGCTGGAGCGGGGCCGGGTGGTCGCCCAGGGCAGCCACGAGGAGCTGGCCGACCGCGAGCCCGCCTACCGGGCCGTGCTCGCCCAGGCCGGCGGCGCCGTCGACCGCCTGGTCGAGGAGGCGGCGTCGTGAGCGCCCGAGGCCGAGGGACGATGCGGGGCGGGCCGGCGGGTCGGCGGCTGGCCGCGGCCACCCACACCTACGGGGCGCCCCCGGAGCTGGACCGGGACCCCCGCGACCGGCGGGCCGGGCGGCGGGCCCGGGCCTGGCTGTGGCCGCTGGTCCGGCCCCACCGCGGGCTGGTCGTGCTGGCCTCGCTGGCCGTGCTCGTCCAGACCGGGGCCTCGCTGGCCATGCCGTACCTGGTCAAGGTGGCCATCGACCGGGGCGTGGTCCCCCACGACCTGGCCGTGCTCAACCGGGTCGCCCTGGCCTACCTGGTCCTGGCCGGGGTGCAGTTCGTGGCCGGCCGGTTCGAGGTCGAGACCGTGGCCCGGGCCGGGCAGCGGGTGCTGTTCTCGGTCCGGACCAGGCTGTTCCGCCATCTCCAGACCCTCTCGCTCGACTTCTACGAGCGCGAGCGCACGGGCCGGCTGGTCGCCCGCATGACCTCCGACATCGACGCCATGAGCGACCTGGTCACCGACGGGCTGGTCACGCTCGTCACCGGGCTCATCACCATGGTCGGGGTGGCGGTGATCCTGGTCGTCATGGACTGGCAGCTGGCCCTGGCCACCCTGGTCGTCGCCCCCCTGATCGGCCTGGCCGCCCGGGTCTGGCGGCGCTGGTCGGCCGACGCCTACCGCCAGGTCCGGGAGACCCACAGCGTGGTCACCGTCCAGCTCCAGGAGTCGCTGGCCGGGGTCCGGGCCATCCAGTCGTTCCGCCGCGAGCGGGCCACCGCCGGGCGCCTCCGCGAGGCCAACGCCGCCGAGCGGGCCGCCCACCGGCGCACCATCGCCCTGGCCTCGTTCTTCTTCCCCGGCATCGAGTTCCTGGGCGCGGCCGCCACCGTGGTCGTGCTCGGCGTGGGCGGCCGGCGGGTGCTCGGCGGGGAGCTGGAGATCGGCACCCTGGCCGCGTTCCTGCTCTACCTGCGCAGCCTGTTCGACCCGATGCAGCAGCTGTCGGAGCTGTACGACAACTTCCAGTCGGCCACCGCCGGGGCCGAGCGGGTCGGGTCCGTGCTGGCCGAGCGGCCCTCGGTGCGCGAGGCCCCCGACCCGGTCCCCCTCCCCGACCCCCGCGGCCACGTCCGGCTGGAGGACGTCTGCTTCGCCTACGACCAGGGGCCCGAGGTCCTGCACGACGTGGACCTCCGCGTGGACGCCGGGACGACCCTGGCCCTGATCGGGCCCACCGGGGCCGGCAAGTCGACCGTGGCCAAGCTGATCGCCCGCTTCTACGACCCCCAGGCGGGCAGGGTCACCCTGGACGGCGTCGACCTGCGCCAGGTCCGCCTGGCCGACCTGCGCCGGGCCATGGGCTACGTCCCCCAGGAGGGCTTCCTGTTCTCAAGCTTTGCAGATGGCAAGGCGACGGTGGCCGACAACATCCGCTTCGGCCGCCCCGAGGCCACCCGGGCCGAGGTCGAAGCCGCCGCCCGGGCGATCGGCGCCGAGCCGGTGATCATGGCCCTCTCCCAAGGCTACGACACCGAGGTCGGCGAGCGCGGCGCCCTGCTCTCGGCGGGCGAGCGTCAGCTGGTCGCCTTCGCCCGCGCCTGGCTCGCCGACCCAGCCGTCCTCATCCTGGACGAGGCGACCAGCAGTCTCGACGTGGCCACCGAGACCCGGGTCACCGAGGCGATGCGGCGGCTGCGCCAGGGACGGACCACCATCGTGATCGCCCACCGGCTCTCCACCGTGATCGAGGCCGACCAGATCGCCGTGATCCAGGACGGCCGGGTGGTGGAGGTCGGACCGCCCGAGGAGCTGCTGGACACCGGCGGCCAGTTCGCCGACCTCTACGAGCGCTGGCTCGCCGGCGCCGCATGACGGGCAATGAGGGCGAGCAGCATCCAGGGGACCAGGTACCCGAACGCCACCTGCGGCGGAGGACCGGCGATGGCGCTGGCGGCCAGGTTGCCGAAGCTCTGCACCGCCCCAGCAGCCCGAACGCCGACCCCCGCAGCTCCACCGGGGCCAGAGGCGGCCGGTCAGGACCGGACGGATGCCCAGCCGCAACGGTTGCCAGTCGGTTCTCTTCGGCGCTTGGGGTGGCGGATGGCATCGACGATGGCCAGGCAGCCAGCAGCCCGGGGATGACTGACAGGGCGATGGCGACCCCGACCAGGCCGAGGGCGAGCAGGGGGCCGGCGATGGCGCCCAGGTTGTCCATGGCCCCCTCCAAGCCATAGGCCCGCCCGTACACGGCGGCCGGGACGATGTCGGCCAACAAGGCGTTGCGGGCCGGGACGCGCAGGCCGCGGGCGGCCCAGGCAGCAGGACGCCGACCTGCCAGGCGGTGGGGGCGGCGCCGAGGAGGCTGGAGAGCACCGCGGTGGTGGTGTAGCCGGCGGCCGCGGGCGCCCAGGGTAGCGGTGAGCAGCTTCGGCAGCAGCGCGGTGGGGATCTCGTGGCCGACGTCGGCCAGGAAGCTGGCTGCTCTGATGCTGGCCACGCCTGGACGCAGCTCAGCCGCAGCGACGGGACACCCCCACGCATGGGCAGGTGCACCTGGCTTCACCGAGACCAGTGTCGATGCCCTGACCATGGTCGAGTCGGCCTCGGGTCGCCACAGCCCTGTGCTGCATGATGAGGGAACCGAGGCGGCCGGTCGGGCAAGGAGAAGGGCGGTGGGTTGGTGATGGCGGGTGCTGGTCGTGGTCGGCTGCTGCCGCCCGCTGGTGGTGGGCAGCGGGTCACGTTCATGGAGCTGGTCGGCGTGGATCTACAACGCCTGGCTCACCAGCTGGTTCGACACCGACCGGCAGGTCGTGCGGCTGGCCCTGCTGGGGGTGATGCTGGCCAGCCTGGTCATGTCGGCCACCCTCCCGGAGGCATTCGGCGAGCGGGGCCTGCTGTTCGCCGGGGCCTATCTGGCGATCCAGGGCGGCCGCAGCGTCTTCGCCGTCGCCGTGCTGCGGGCCGAACCCCGGTTGCGCCGCGACGTCCAGCGGATCCAGAGCTGGCTGGTGGCCTCGGCGCTGCTGTGGCTGGCCGGCGGGCTTGCCCATGGCACCGCGCGGGGGGGGCTGTGGCTTTTTCC
>Ga0081538_10003911_pt1 | contig 13895 bp, 15 predicted proteins | sample TabmetS5T2R1_FD_71022 | JGI IMG/M metagenome (GOLD analysis project Ga0081538, IMG submission 71022) | Tabebuia heterophylla rhizosphere microbial communities from the University of Puerto Rico - S5T2R1 | ecosystem: Host-associated > Plants > Roots > Rhizosphere ... | reverse complement strand
TTCAGCGCCGACGACGCCCAGGGGTGGGCCGAGCGGGGCGAGCCGGTGATCCTGGTCCGCCGCGAGACCACCCCCGACGACTACCACGGCATGATCCGCTCCCAGGGCATCCTCACCTCGGCCGGCGGGACCAACAGCCACGCCGCCGTGGTCGCCCGGGGCGAGGGCATCCCCGCGGTGTGCGGCGCCGACTCGATCCGGGTCGACCGCCAGGGGAGGAGATTTACCGCCGGCGGGACGACCGTCAACGAGGGCGACTTCATCACCATCGACGGCTTCACCGGCAAGGTGTATGCCGGCCAGCTCGAGCTGGCCGACTCGCCGATCGAGCGGGCCCGGGCCGGCGACGCCGAGGCCCGCAGGGAGAAGATCTGGGACGCCTACGAGCGTTTCATGACCCGGGCCGACGAGGCCCGGCGGCTCAAGGTGCGGGCCAACGCCGACACCCCCGGCCAGTCGAACAACGCCATCGAGCGGGGCGCCGAGGGGATCGGGCTGTGCCGCACCGAGCACATGTTCCTCGGCGAGGAGCGGGTGGCGGCGGTGCGGCGGATGATCTTCGCCGACTCCGAGAGCGAGGAGCAGGCCGCCTACGACACCCTCCTGCCGCTGCAGCGCGACGACTTCGTCGGCATCTTCCAGGCGATGGACGGCAAGCCGGTCACGGTGCGGCTGCTGGATCCGCCGCTGCACGAGTTCCTGCCCAACCAGGTGGAGCTGGCCGTGGCCGTCGCCCTGGCCACCGAGCAGGGCCAGGCCCAGGTCGAGGTCGGCTCCGACGAGGCCCTGCCGCTGGATGAGGCCACCGAGATGCTGGCCAAGGTCAACGACCTGCACGAGGCCAACCCGATGCTGGGTCTGCGCGGGGTGCGCCTGGGGATCCTCAAGCCCGGCCTGTACGCCATGCAGGTCCAGGCCATCCTCCAGGCCGCGGCCAAGGTCAAGGCCGACGGCGGCAACCCGATCGTGGAGATCATGATCCCGCTGGCCGCCACCCGCGAGGAGCTGTCCCAGCTCCGCGAGGAGCTGGAGCCGGTGGCCCGCCAGACCCTCCAGGACCAGGGCCAGGAGCTCGAGGTGCTGTGGGGGACGATGATCGAGCTGCCCCGGGCCGCCCTGGTCGCGGGGGAGATCGCCGAGGTCGCCGAGTTCTTCTCCTTCGGCACCAACGACCTCACCCAGACCGCCTTCGGGTTCTCCCGCGACGACATCGGCAAGTTCCTGGGGCTGTACGAGGAGCGCAAGCTGGTCCCGGCCAACCCGTTCGTGACCGTCGACCAGCCCGGCGTCGGCCGGCTGATGCAGATCGCCAGCGAGGAGGGCCGCCGGACCCGGGCCGACCTCAAGCTGGGGATCTGCGGCGAGCACGGCGGCGACCCCGACTCGGTCCGGTTCTGCCACACCCTCGGGCTGGACTACGTGTCCTGCTCGCCGTTCCGGGTGCCGACGGCCCGCCTGGCCGCCGGGCAGGCCGCCCTCGGCGAGGCCACCGCGGCCTCCAAGTGAGCTAAGGGCCGCTCTCATGACAAGAGAGCCGAAGTTGAGGGCTCCACTTGCCCATGAGGCATCCCTCGGAGCCGAGTTGGGGGTGCAATAGTCGTATGCGGGTCTTGTTGCTGGGTCCGCCTGGGGCGGGCAAGGGCACCCAGGCGGACCGGATCGCGGCCCGGTTCCAGCTGGTGCACCTGGCCACCGGCGACCTCCTGCGGGCCAACGTGGCCGACGGCACCCCACTGGGCGAGGTGGCCCAGGCCTACCTGGACTCTGGCGAGCTGGTCCCCGACGAGGTCGTGGTCGCGATGATGCTGGAGCGGCTGACCCAGCCCGACTGCAAGCGCGGGTTCCTGCTGGACGGCTTCCCCCGCAGCGTCGCCCAGGCCAGGGCGCTGGATGAGCACCTGGCCGGGCTGGGCGCGCCGCTGGATGCGGCCATCAACCTTGAGGTTGCCGAGGAAGAGCTGTTGCATCGGCTGGCCAGGCGGGGGCGCGCCGACGACAACGCCCAGACCATCCGCAACCGCCTCCAGGTGTTCGCCGCCTCGACCCGTCCGCTGCTCGACTACTACGACGGGCGGGGCGTGCTGTTCAGCGTAGCCGCCGTAGGCACAGTCGACGAGGTCAGCGAACGCATCCTCCACGCTCCCCGGGACATCACCAGGCAGGTCCCACCTGCCAGCGGCCAACCAGCTACATAGGGTCAGAAGGAGTGGCGTCTCCTGACCACTTGTGCTGAGTCATCGGAAGACGCCGGGCGCATCCTGCCCACGATGGCCAGCGGGAGCGCTGGAATCCATCAGCCGAATCAACCGTCAAGCATCAACCGGGTCCATACGGCTCTGCAGGGAGCTCTTGCCAGAAATTTGCCAGAAACTACGCAGCACGCAGCCTCACGCCGCCTCACGTGCTGATCCTCGGCACCACCTCTCACCTGCGCGATTGTGTGGGCGCATGAGGTGGTGCGCGGCGGCGTGAACCGCCCGCGCATCGATGGTAAGGATGGGGTCGCCGGTTCGATTCCGGCGGGGGGCTCCACCAGGAAACCGCAGCTCAGGCCGGGTATAGCACCTCGCCTGTCTCATGATCAAGAGCCGGCAACCGCGTTTGCCAGAGAGTTTGCCAGACTGAGTTGTGCGTTTTGAGCGGGGGTTCATCGCCCGCCGAGGTCACTCCAAGACGTGCCTTGCGCCAGTTGTCTGCCCTCGAGTTCGTCCACGGCCGAAGTCGCTGGATGCAGGGTGCCCCGGGGTTGCGTTCCGGTCGATCCCGTTCCTGCGGTGACAGGGAATTGAGGTTGTCGCAGAAACCGTCGTCGATTCTGTGACCCGCCGCTTTAGGGATCGCACCTAACGCCGGGAGGTTCGACTGCGCCCGTGTCAGGGTTCGACCGCCATGTCCAGCACGGCCATGTCCTTCCCGGCGTCGCGCCATGGTTACCCGCTCCCCGGCGTTCAGTCTCGTTTCAGCTTGACGGAGGGAGACTGGCGCCGTGCGGATCTTGATCGTCGAGGACGACCGGCGCATGGCGGCGGCGATGCGGCGGGCGCTGGACGGCGCCGGCGTCGCGGTGGACGTGGTCGCCTCGGGACCCGACGCGGCCTGGATGGTGCGGGAGGCTGCCTACGACGCCATGGTCCTGGACGTCATGCTCCCCGGCGACGACGGGTTCGAGGTGTGCGGGTCGCTGCGGGCGGCCGGCGTGTGGGTGCCGATCATTATGGTTACGGCCCGTGCCGCGGTCGAGGACCGGGTCAGGGGCCTGGACGCCGGCGCCGACGACTACCTGACCAAGCCGTTCTCCGTCGCCGAGTTGCTCGCCCGGCTGCGGGCCCTGGTCCGGCGCGACCCCAACGAGCGGCCGGTGGTGCTGACGGTGGGGTCGTTGCGGCTGGAGCCGGCGACCCGGTCGGTGAGCCGCCGGGGAGTGCCGATCGTGGTCACGGCCCGCGAGTTCGCGCTGCTGGAGGCGTTCATGCGCCGGCCTGGCCAGGTCCTCGGCCAGCGGCAGCTGCTCGATGCCGCTTGGGACTTCGCCTTCGAGCCGCAGTCCAACGTGGTCGAGGTGTATGTGCGCTACCTGCGGGAGAAGATCGACCGGCCGTTCGGCCTGCGCACCCTGGAGACCGTCCGCGGCATGGGGTACCGGCTGTGCGCCGACGACCCGGCGTGAGCCGGCTGTCGACCCGGGCCCGCCTCACGGCCGCGTTCGCCGCCGCGACCCTGTTGATGCTCGTGGGGGCGTCGTGGTTCGTCTACGCCCGGCTCCGGGCTGACCTCGACGACCGGATCGACGCGCTGCTCCGGGCCCGGTCGGCCGCCGCCGGGGAGCTGGCCCTGGGCGCCGGCCTCGGCGGGGTTGCCATCGAGGACCCCGAGGAGAGCTTCGTGCAGCTCCTCGGGGCCGACGGCGCCCTGCTCGATCACGCCGGCGGGGGCCGGTACGCGGCCGTCGGGGGCGCGACGCTCGCGTCCGCGACTGGCGACGGCGCGATCTTTGAGGACGACGTCGCCGGCATCGACGGGCGGGCCCGGCTGCTGGTCCGCCGCGTCGGCGACGGCCAGGTGCTGATCGTGGGGGAGTCGCTCCGCGACCGCGAGGAGGCGCTGGGCAGTGTCGTGGACTCGTTCGCCGTCGGCGGGGCGACCGCCCTGGTGCTGGCGGCGCTGGTCGGGTCGCTGCTCGCCCGGGCCGGGCTGCGGCCGGTCGAGGCCATGGGTCGCCGCGCCGCGGCCATCTCCCTGCAGCAGGCCGACGCGGGGCTGCCCCTGCCGGCCGCCGAGGACGAGATCCGCCGCCTCGGGGTCACCCTGAACGAGATGCTCGCCCGGATGCGGGCCGCCTATGCGCGCGAGGCCCGGTTCGTCGCCGATGCCAGCCATGAGCTCCGCACCCCGGTCGCGGTCGTCAGGACCGAGCTCGACGGTGCCCTGCGCTGCGGTGACTTCGGTCCGCGCACCCGCGATGCACTCCTCGCCGCGGTCGAGGAGTGCGACCGGCTCGCCCAGCTCGCCGAGGACCTGCTCGTCCTGGCCAAGGCCGACGACGGCCGGATCCCGCTGCGCCCGGAGCCGGTCGACCTCGGGGCGCTGCTGGATCGGGTCCGGGACCGCTTCGCCGACCGGGCCGCCGAGCGGGCCCGGAGCATCGACGTCGAGCTCGACGGCACGAGCGCGCTGGTGGCCGACCCCGAACGCATCCGTCAGGCGCTCCAGAACCTGGTCGAGAACGCGCTCCGCCACGGCAGGGGCACGGTCACCCTGCGCGCCCTTGACGCCCCCGGCGGGGTCGTGCTCGAGGTGAGCGACGAGGGGCGGGACCTGCCGGTCGAGTTCGCGCCCCTGGCCTTCGAACGGTTCGCCCGTGCCGACCGCACCCGGGACGGGGCCGGCCTCGGCCTGGCCATCGTCGCCGCCATCGTGGCCGCCCACGGCGGCAGCGCCGAGATCGACACGCCGCCGACCACGGCCCGGCTGCGGCTGCCGGGTGGCGCGACGAGCTGACGACGCTTCATCTTGGTCTCAGGTGGCCTGCGTAGGTTGCCGGCATGCCCCGAGTCGGGAGGAACGCCACCATGCAGCCGCCCTCGAAGCGCACCGGCCTCTCTGTCGCCGCCGCCATCGCCCTCATCGCCGTCACGGCCGTGGCGGTGGTGGCCACCACCCGCGCCGGCAGGTCGCCCGCGTGGCTGCCGCCCACACCCTGCGGCACCTCCAGCGGCAAGGGCTGCGCCCCGGACAGCGACCGGGTGGACCTCCGACGGCCCAGGTTCACGCACCCGACCGACATCACGAACCCGCTGTTCCCGATCGGCAGCCTCGAGTCGGTGGTGCTCCTCGGCAAGGTCGACGGCCGGCCGTTCCGCTCCGAGACCACCCTCCTGCCCAGGACCGCGACCGTCGACTGGGACGGCCAACACGTCGAGGTCGCCCTCTCCCAGTATGTCGCCTACCTCGACGGGCGGATCCAGGAGGTCGCGCTCGACCGCTACGCCCAGGCCGACGACGGCTCCGTCTGGTATCTCGGCGAGGACGTCTTCGACTACGTCGACGGGTCGATCGCCGTCAGCGAAGGCACTTGGCTCGCCGGGCGCGACGGGCCGCCGGCGATGATCATGCCCGCCCACCCCAGGCCGGGGCAGGTCTTCCGGGCCGAGAACATCACCGGCGTCGTGTTCGAGGAGCTCCGCGTCCGCGACGTCGACGTCACCGTCGACGGGCCCGGCGGCAGGGTCCCGGGCGCGGTGACCATGGACGAGCTCCATGTCGACGGCGTCACCGTCAGCGGCAAGACCTTCGCCCCCGGGTACGGTGAGTTCCTCACCCTGGACAAGCCCGACGTCGAAGCCCTCGCCATCGCCCACGGCACCGACCGCCGCCCGGGCCCCACCCCCGCCCCGGTCGCCCATCTGGTCACGGCCGCCTGGGGCTTCCTGGAGCAGGTCCGGCTCCAAGACTGGGAGGCCGCCGCCCGCGGCGCGGTGCTCGTGCGGGCCGACCGTGGCGCGCTCCAGGACGCCACCCTCCCTCCGCTCGTCCTCGACCAGCTCGACCGGGCCGTCCGCGACCTCGAGCACGCCACCACCGCCAAGGACCCTGCCGCCGCCGCCGACGCGGCCATCCGCGTCGCCCAGTCGGCCCTGGACCTCGAGCTCCTCACCCGGGCCCCCGTCGCCGTCGACGTCGAACGGGTCCATCTGCACGCCCAGGCGCTCCGGGTCGCCGCCGCCGCGGGCGACACGCCCGGCGTCAGGGCCGAGGTCGCCGTCCTCGGGTGGCTCGCCGACCGGGTCGGCGGGCACCTCCGCCCCGCCGACCAGGCCGAGCTCGAGGGCCGCCTGCGCGAGCTCCGTCTCAGCCCCGATCCTGCCGACACGGCCGCCCGCCTCGCCGCCTGGCTCCGGTCCACCCATCCGGCAAGAGACTTGGCGTAACTGGGCGGCTACAGTTGACGTGCTCAGAGAGCGCCAAACCGAGAGGACCGCTGTGATCCGCCGCCAATAGGAAGCTCACCCTGGCAAGCTCGTCCTGGCGGCGCACGACCTACACGACGACCGCCATCAGCGGACCCACATCACGGGGGTGGGCTGCCTCACCAGGTCAGCTCTGATCGCCCTGGGGGTCGTGCTCGGCCTTGGCGGTGAGGACGCCGAAGTCACGGCCGAGATGCACGTCGACCTGGCGGCCGTCCGGGAGGGGTATCTCGACCTCGTAGTAGCCCTGCTCGTCGCTGACCTCGCTGCCGCTGACGCGGCTGCCCCCAGCGTGGGCGATGGCGACGGTGCTGGCCCTGGTCAGGGCGTCCCCGGTGATCGGCTGGTCGTGGTCGTCCCCGCCGGACGCGGCCGCGATGCCGGTGCCGCGCCGATGGCCACGATCGCGACCGCCGCGGCGGCGATCCATCTGGCCCTGGATCGCATGCTTGTCCTACTCGCCGGTGGGCGTCGACCGGCATGGTGGCAGCCGGCCCCTGAACGCGACCTGAACTGCCCACAGAGGGGGCAGCGGAGGCGCGATGGCCATGCCCGTCCGGAGCGCCGCCTCGGCGGACTGGCGGGTCGTGGTCTCGGCGGCAGCTATGGCGCCGGGGCCGATGCTGGCTCGCGGTCGGGCCTTCCACAGCCGGCTGCTGTATAGCAGCCCGAGCAGGCCGACTCCGAACCCGAGCGCGTACACCAGGGCTAGGCCGGCGAAGTGGCTCCAGGCAGCCTCGCCGGCCCTGGCCTCGGTCATGGCTTCCTCGACCGGCTCGGTGGCGTGGCCCAGGATGTCGACTAGCAGGAAGACCAGGCCCTGGTGGGCGTCCGAGCAGGGAGCCGGCAGGCCCTCTATGTACGCCTTCGGGTGATCTCACGCCAGAGCGGCCGGGCCCTCAGCCTGCCCGCAGAAAAGGCTGTCCGCCGGCTTACCGTCTGCAGGGTGGACTGGGGTGGTGAGGGTCACGCTGGGAGACCGTCCAGCTTGGCCATGCACAGCCGCCCGTTAGCTTGGAGGTCCTCGACCGCGACCCACAGCAGATAGTCCGGTTCGACGGTCGCGCCGCGTCCATGCCAAGGACGACTGTGCAGGTGTTCACCTGCCGTGCCAGAGATTTGCCAGAAACTGCGCTACACGTAGCTTCGCGCTGCCCCACCACCCAACCCTCGGCGGCACCTGTTACCTGCGCGCCTGCGTAGGCACGTGAGGTGTGGCAGAGCGTCGTGAACTGCCGGCGCATCGATGGTAAGGATGGGGTTGCCGACTCGACGTGGCGGACGCAACAGTTCGGGGTTGTCGACATCGTCGGTTTCGGACAGCTGACCTGTGACCCGACGGGCTTTAAGGCAAGGCAGCCCCGGTGTGACCTGCTCCGTCGAGTAAGTGGCAACCCACCGCTGTGCGCAGCGGCGTTTCCCCAGGTCGCTTCGGACCGTCAGGAGCAAAGTTAGGCGTTCTGACACCGGGCTCCAGGACCAAGACTGGTGTGCTTACCCGGCGATGGTGACGCTGGTGCCGATGGGTAACCATTTGAGGTGCTGGCCGATGTCGGCTGGCGCGTGCTGGAATTCCTGTTCGATGGCAGCGCGTCCTTGGCGGAAGTGGGTCCAGCCCTCGTAGTGGACGGGGATGACGGTGCGGGGGCGGACCAGCCGGCACAGCTCGACGGCCCCCGGGCGGTCATGCTGTAGCGCACCGGCCCGGTGACCGGGAAGCGCACGCATCCCAGGTGGAGCAGGGCGGTGTCGACCTGGAGGCGGTCGGCGACCTGGCGGACGCCGTCGTAGAGGACCGTGTCGGCGGTGATCCACAGGGTCCCGTGCGCCTGGCCCTTCCAGCCCAGGGCGAAGCCGACCACCTCCCCGGTGATGGGGCGGCTGAGGGGTGGGCCGTGGCGGCAGGGGGTGGCGGTGATCTGGATGGTGGGCCGTCCCGGGGCCTCCAGTTGGGTGGTCGCCCAGGGCTGGAGGCCGCGGGCGTTGCCGCCCAGGCGCCGGGTCCCGGCCATCGTGGTGAGGACGGCGCCGGCCGCCGGGAGCAGGGCCCGGCCGGCGCTGTCGAGGTTGTCGCCGTGGTGGTCGTGGCTGAGCAGCACCGCGTCGACTGGGCCCAGATCGGTGGCGGCGACCGCCGGGCCGGTCAGCTTTCGTGAGCTGGAGCCCAGCCGAAGCTGGACCGGCGGCCCGGGGGGGTCGAAGGTCGGGTCGGTCAGCAGCCGCCACCCATCCACCTCGAGCAGGGCCGTTGGGCCGCCGATGTGGGTGACGCACGTCGTCATGCGCCGGCGTTTGGGGCCTGCCGAGGGTTGCCCTGGCGGGCGTGGCTGACGGCCCACTCGAAGGCGTAGTCGGCGACCTCTTCCCAGCCGTCGCGGGACGGCAGCAGGTGCGGGCCCTCGAACTCCACCACCTCGGTGACCGTGTTCGACTTGTAGTGCTTGGCGTTGGAGCGCTGCACCGAGGGCGGCATGAGGTGGTCCTCGCTGCCAGAGATGAACAGCAGCGGCGCCCGCTGGTCGTTGTCGTAGTTGACGAAGGTGTCCTGGTGGCCGGGCTCCAGGGTGGCCAGGGCACTGCCCCACAGGACCCGCACCGACCCCGGGATGTGGTAGCGCTCATACAGCTGGCGGGAGCGCTCCTCGGGGAAGGTGTTGCAGAAGGCGTAGTGCCACTGCTCGAAGGTGAAGCCGGCGGCCTTCTTGCGCCCGACGGTCCGCAGCACCGGGAAGGTCGACTTGAGCTGGGACAGCGGGGCCACGGGGACGCCCTCGGTGGGGGCCGAGTCGAGCGTGACACCGACCGCGCCGTAGCCGCGGTCGAGCAGGAGCTGGGTGAAGACCCCACCGGCGGAATGTCCGATCAGGATCGGCGGCCGCTCGAGGGCGCCGATCACCTCGGTGAGGTGGTCGACGACGGCCGGGACGGTCAGGTTCTCGATCGGGGTCGGGTCGGCACGCAGGGCCTCGACCTCGACCTCGAAGCCGGGGTAGGCGGGGGTGAGCACCTGGTAGCCCTTGTCCTGGTAGTAGGCCTTCCACTCCTCCCAGCTGCGCGGGGTCACCCAGAACCCGTGGATCAGGACGATGGTGTCAGGGGCCTTCGGGTCGCTGATGGTCATTGCGTCTCCTTCCGCCGGGCGTAGTGAGTTTGACCGACAACTCACCGTGCGGGGCACCATGCTCGATGCCGCTCAGTGCGACCGAGACGATCTGGCGCGATGGCCAGCTCGGTCGAGTGATTACCTGGTCGCGATCAGCGGTTCTCGGTTGGCAGGGCGGGGGCGAAGAAGTCGATGAGCAGTTGTGTGACGCGCTCAGGCTCGTCGTGATGGACCCAGTGTGACGTGCCGACCGCGAACAGGCCGGCGGTAACCGCGACCAGCCCCATGGTCTGCCCGAGCAAGGTCCCCGCCACATCACGGGTCATCGGCCGCCGGAGTGGAACGCTGTCTGAACTCATCCCGCAGCTCCCTTTCGAGGGTGGTCTTGTGCGTGCGGCCAGGGTCGCGCCAAGAGCAACTCGTCGCGCCCGCGCACGACCCTGGTCAATGCCCTTGCGGCTTAGAGGGTGGCCGTCACGGGAGGGCTGGTGGTGTTCACTCGGCCAGGGTGAGGAGCGGCTTGCCTTTCTCGACGACGTAGGTGGCGAGCTCGGCGGCGTTGCCGGTGCCGACGTTGCGCACCGCGTGGACCGCTCCGGCCGGGACGGTCAGGGCGTCCCCAGCATTAAAGGTCTTCGGCGCCTGGCCCTCGATCTCATACTCCAAGGACCCTTCGAGGAGGTAGATGATCTCTTCGCCGGGATGGGTGTGCTTGATGAACGGGGCCTCCGGGCCGATGTCGACGCGGGCCTGGACGACCTCGTGGTCGGGGATGCTGAGATCGTGCTGCTGGAGATCGGTGCGCCAAAGTCCCGGCGCCTGCTGGACTGCCATGACCATTCCTCCTTCTGACTGCAGTGAGTGGGCTCCGTACGTGTTCAGGACCTGACGGCCTTTCGCGGAAGGAAGTCGGATCTAGCTGCCGCCGACCGGCCCGGCGTCGTCGGCGGCAGCTAGGAGCCGACGGGCCGAGGCTTCATCGGAGGGGGCAACCAGCACGCGAACGCCATCTATCTGCATCTGCGGGTACTGCCCTCCGGCATCATCTGCCGACACAGCTACCTTCAAGCCGTGACTGCGCAGGATGCCGGCGAGCAGCTCCGCCTCTGTGCGGCTACCAACGACGGCCACACACACCGTCGCGCCGTCCATGATCTCAACTCCTCTGCTCCCATGCGTGTCTGCCTCAAGGCAGCATCTGGTCGGTCCCGGGTCGGCGGCGACCGTGCGTGCCCAGGTGGGGGTCGCCACGCTGCCGGGTCCGGACCGTGCAGACGTGGATTCCGGAGGCGGTGTCGCCCGTCCGATGAACGACAGTGCCGCGCCCGGGTGACGACCCTCGCGTCGGCGAGGCCGTCGAAGATCACTGACGCAGGGACCCAAGTGCCGCCCGCAGCTCGGCGGTGAAGAGTGGCGGCTGTTCGCAGGCGGCGAAGTGGTCCTTGTCGACCTCGTTGAATGGAGCTGCCTCCTTGGGCATTGGCTCGGCTAGCTCGGTCGCTTCTGCCGGTCGTGAGCTACGGTGTCCGGGGTCACGCTCGATGTGGATGCCGAGGCTGGGCGGTGGGGGAGGCTCGTCGTCGTCATCCTCGCTGGCCTGCGCTTCCTCTAGGGTGATGTCGGCGTCGGCGAGGACCTCGAAGGGATGGTCGGCCGACATCAACCCGACCGCGTTCTCGCCCTCTTCGAGCTCCCCGTACTCGGCTGCGGCCTCCTCCTGGATGGTCAGCTCGGCCAGCGGGTCGGCCTCCAACCGCTCGTCGGGGATCGGCTGGCCGCTGCCGACCGACCGGCCGTAGCGGCCGGCGGCGAGCCGGGCCTCGGCCCGCACCAGGGCCGCCCACCGTGCTCGCAGGAGCTGGTCGACGGCCATGCCGGTCTGCTCGGCGTTGCCCCGGTCGGCGTCGTCGACGTCGTCGCCCAGCTCGGCCGCCTCCGATTTGCCGGTCTCGGCCCGCAACGGTCGCTGGAGCTGGGCTCGCTCGCCGGCCAGTAGCGCTCGCGCCTGAGTCTGGTCCATCTCAACCCCTCCGGTCGGGCGGCTCAGGCCTCCTCCGGTGCGGGAAGCTGCAGGTACACAAGGCCGCGTAGGTCCAGCCAGGCGCGGCCGGGACCACGGACCAGCCGCAGCAGGACCTGGTCGCAGACCGGGCAGCGGGCGACCACCCCGGGGGCGTGGTCGAACACCCGCACCTCGGCCATCGCTGCGGTGCGGCCACAGCCTGTGCAGCGGCCGACCGCGGTGGTGACATCGACCCGCAAGAGGTCACCGACGGGACCGGCGAGGGCGGTGCCGTCGCTCCAGGGGTCCGAGCTGGTCATCGCGCTGCCTCCATCCTTAGTCGCCCCAGAACCGCTGCTCCTGCCAGGGGTCGCCGTAGTTGTGGTAGCCCAGGCTCTCCCAGAACCCGGGCTCGTCCTGGTCCCCCAGCTGGATCCCGCGGATCCACTTGGCGCTCTTCCACAGATACAGATGCGGGACCAGCAGCCGCGCCGGGCCGCCATGCTCGGCCTCCAGCTCCTGGCCGTCGTAGCCGAACGCGATCCAGGCCTTGTGGTCGACCAGGTCCTCCAGGGGCAGGTTGGTGCTGTAGCCGCCCCAGGAGGCGGCCAGGGCGAAGCCGGCGCTGGTCTCCACCCCGGCCAGCAGGGTGTCCAGGGACACCCCGTCCCAGGTGGTCCCGAGTTTGGACCAGTGGGTGACGCAGTGCAGGTCGACGGTGACCTGGTCTGTGGGCAGGGCCCGGAAGCCGTTCCAGTCCCAGCGCCGCTGCTGGTCGGTCTCGCTGGTGATGGTGAATTCCCAGTCCTGGAGGTCGATGCTGGGGGTCGGTCCGGCCGACAGGACCGGGAAGTCCTCGACCAGGTACTGGCCCGGGGGCAGCTCGGCGCCGGGGCGCCGCCGCCCCCTGAACCCGCGTGACACGGTGCTCATCGTTGCCGCTCCTGCTGGCTAGCCGAAGGTGACGGCATACGCCTGGACGCCGGGGTCGAGGAAGGTGATCTCGAAGGTGCGCTCGGTGATGGGGCCGGGCTGGCGGACGAGTTGGTAGAGCCGCGGTTGGGTGAGGGTGCCGTTGCCCTGGACATCGACGTCGGCGCCATGCGCGGGTCCCGGGGGCTGGCTGTCGAGCGCTACGCGGAACCGGATTGGACCGCCGGGCGTGGTCGGGGCCATGACCAGGTGCAGGTCGCGGGCGGAGAAGCGGTACAGGACCCGCCCACCGGCCTGGTTGCCCACGACGGCGCTCCGCTCGACAGTCCAGTCACCAGCAAGGGCCCAATGGTTGAGCCGCAACCGTGGGGGGGCGGCATAGGCGTAGCTCGTCTCCAGGATGGCACCGTTGGGTGAGACGAAGTTGTCGGTGCGCTCGTGGCCGAGGTAGTTCTCGGGCGACCGCAAGCTGTCCCAGTCGGCGGCGACCTCCACCCCACGGGCGTCGACCGACGTCAATTCCTGGTCGGTGCCGCCGCCCCCGGCCTCGGTCAGGAGCTGTTGAACGATCATCTCGGACATTTCATAGTCGCCTTCGCCAAAGCGGTGGTGGCGGATCTGCCCCTGGGCGTCCACGAAGTAGAGCGCCGGCCAGTAGTGGTTGTCGAAGGCGGTCCAGATCCGGTAGTCGTTGTCGGTCGCGACCGGGTAGTCGACCTCCAGGTCCTTGACCTGTTGGCGGACGTTGTCGAGGTCGTGCTCGAAGTCGAACTCCGGGGTGTGGACACCGATCACGGTCAGGCCGTGGTCCTCGTACTTCTCAGCCCAGGCGCGGACATAGGGAAGCGTCCGCAGCCAGTTGATGCAGGTGTAGGTCCAGAAGCTGACCAGGACGACGCGGCCGCGGAGCTCGGCGGCCGTCAGTGGCGGCGAGTTCAGCCACCCGGTCGCGCCGTCGAAGGAAGGCAGGTGACCTTCAACCGGCAGCTGGGCCGCGGGGTGGGTGGCCGAGCGGACGAGCTGGTTGGCTCTGGTCAGGAGCGTCTTCCAGCCGCTTGCATCCTGGTCCATCTGTCCCTCCTTCACGGTGCGCGCCGATCAATAGCCGGCAGCCTCGACGACAGCCTCGGTGAAGGCTTGGGGGGCTTCCTGAGGCAGGTTGTGACCGGCGCCCGTCCCCTCGCTCCGGCTAGCGCAGTGACCGGAACGCGGCTCGCAGCTCCTCGGAGAACAGCTGCGGCTCCTCCCAGGCGGCGAAGTGGCCGCCCTTGTCGACCTCGTTGAAGTAGGCGAGGTCGGGGTAGACCGCCTCGACCCAGCTCCGGGGCGACGCCCAGATCTCGCCGGGGAACGTGGTGAAGCCGACCGGCACCTTGACCGCCGGAGGAGG
>Ga0081538_10003910_pt1 | contig 13897 bp, 8 predicted proteins | sample TabmetS5T2R1_FD_71022 | JGI IMG/M metagenome (GOLD analysis project Ga0081538, IMG submission 71022) | Tabebuia heterophylla rhizosphere microbial communities from the University of Puerto Rico - S5T2R1 | ecosystem: Host-associated > Plants > Roots > Rhizosphere ... | reverse complement strand
CGCCGTCCTCGCCGTCCTCGTACGTGAGCGACCCCTTGACGACCTCGACGAAGACGGGACCCGGGTGCGTGTGCCAAGGCGTTGCCTCGCCCGGGTTGAGGCGGACGTGCTGGATGAAGACATCCGCCTTGCCGCGGTCGACCGCTCGCGCGACCGAGGACAGTCGAATGCCGTCGACCTGGTTGTGCGCGGCCAGGAAGCCGGTCGGCACGGTCGCCGGGTCGACCTGGGTCAGGTGCGACGCGAATGCCGCTCCGGCACCGCAGACGGTGACCACCCCGGCCACCGCCAACATGCGCGTTCGCTTCATGAGTACCTCCTCTCTGGACTCCCTGCGCATCCTGTGGCCCGGCGGTTAACGTGGGCGGTGCAGACCGGTAGATCGCGGTTAATCGGGGCACCTTGCGCGACTTCTGCAAGTCGGGTTGCCTCGGTGCTACGGTCGCTCTGACTCGACGGGTGACCCCAGTTGGAATTCCGTCTTCTTGGCCCACTCGAGGTGATCGAACACGGTCGGGTGCTCGCGCTCGGCCGCGGTCGACAGCGTTCTCTCTTTGGGGCCTTGCTGCTGCACGGCAACGAGGTGGTCTCGACCGATCGCCTGATCGATGCCCTATGGGGTCAGACGCCGCCGGTGACGGCCTCGAAGAGCATCCAGGTCTACGTGTCGAGGCTTCGGAAGGAGCTTGGGGAAGGTCGGCTCCTCACCCAGACGCCCGGATACGTGCTGAACGTAGACCGCTCGGAACTCGACCTCGGACATTTCGAGCAGCTGCTGGCGGAGGCAAGGAGTGCCGATCCCCATGGCGCGGCACAGAAGCTGCGGCGCGCGCTGGCGCTCTGGCGCGGGCCGGCGCTTTCCGACCTGGCCTACGAGCCGTTCGTCCAAACAGAGATTGCACGGCTCGAGGAGCTGCGCTGGGTCGCGCTCGAGCGGCGCATCGAGGCCGATCTGGCCAGCGGCCTCCACGCGGAGCTCGTCGGCGAGCTGGAGGCGCTCGTCGCCGAGCATCCCCTCAGGGAGCGCTTGCGCTGCCAGCTGATGCTCGCGCTCTATCGCTCGGCCCGGCAAGCCGAGGCGCTCGACTCCTATCGCCACGCCCAACGCGAGCTCTCGGAACAGCTCGGCCTGGAGCCGAGTGAGGAGCTCAAGCGGCTCGAGCAGGCGATTCTGCGTCAGGATCCGGCGCTCGACCTGGTCGAGAACGGGTCCAGGCCATCGGTCGCCACGCAGGCCCGGGCGCCGGATCGATCGCTTCTGATCGTCCCCACACGTCTCGAGGGAGTCAACGCGCTGGTCCACCTGGCGGCGCCGCTCGCAACGTCCGAGCATCCTCGCGAACTGATCATCGCGCGCGTGGTCGAGAGGGCGGATCTGCCGGCCGCGACGACGGCGCTCGCCGAGCTCCGTGCCGCCCTCCTTGCCGACGGGCTTGCAGTGAGGACGGCCGCCTTCTCGTCGCCGACGCCGGCAGAGGACGTCGTTCGACTCGCCTCCCGCGAGGGCGTGGACCTGTTGCTCATGGACGCGGATCGCTCGCCTCTGGAAGGCGGGGTCGGCCTCGTCCTCGAGCACGCCGCCTGCGACGTGGCCATGCTCGTCGAGGCCGGCGGTTCACTCCGCACAGGGCCGGTACTGGTTCCGTTCGGCGCCGCCTGGCACGACTGGGCGGCGCTCGAACTCGGCGCCTGGGTTGCGCGCGCGACCGGCGCTCCTCTGCGGTTGATCGGCGCGGCGTCGCACGACCGCAAGCGCGGCCGCGACGCGAGCCGCCTCCTTGCCGACGCCTCCCTCATCGTCCAGCGGGTCGCGGGTGTCGCGGCCGAGCCGCTGATGGCCAGCCCGGGACGCAAGGAAGTCATCGCCCTCGCCCAGGGGGCCGGCCTTCTGGTCGTCGGCCTTTCCGAGCGCTGGCGGCAGGAGGGGCTCGGCCGGATGCGCGCCGCGTTGGTCGAGTCCCCGCCTGCACCCACGGTGCTGGTCCGGAGAGGGCCGCGGCCGGGTGGGCTGGCGCCGCCGGAGACGCTCACTCGCTTCGGCTGGTCGATGACGGCGACGGCGTCATGAGTGTCGTGCTGGTCTCCGGCTCGACGTTCGCCGGCTACCGGATCGAGTCGCTGCTCGGGCGCGGCGGGATGGGGGTGCTGTACAGAGCGACCGATCTCTCGCTCGACCGCCCGGTCGCGCTGAAGCTGATCGCGCCGGAGCTGGCGGAGGACGAGCGCTTTCGCAGCCGCTTCCTCAAGGAGCCGCGCCTGGCGGCGGCCCTCGACCACCCGCACGTGGTGCCGATCTACGAGGCGGGCGAGCACGACGGCCAGCTCTTCCTGGCGATGCGCTACGTCGAGGGAAGCGACCTCAAGAGCGTGCTCGAGCACGAGGGGAGGCTCGCGCCCGAGCGGGCCCTGGCGGTGCTGGCCCAGGTGGCCGATGCGCTGGACGCGGCTCACCGGCGCGGCCTCGTCCACCGAGACGTGAAGCCCGCCAACGTGCTGCTCGACGAGGACGGGCACGCCTACCTCACGGACTTCGGCGTCAGCAAGCAGGTCGGCGGCGCCTCCACCGATACCGGGCGGCTTGTTGGGACGCTCGACTACCTTGCGCCCGAGCAGATCCGCGGCGAGAAGGTGGACGGTCGCACGGACTGCTACGCCCTCGCCTGCGTGCTGTACGAGTGCCTGGCCGGCGCGCCACCGTTTCGGCACGAGACGGAGGCGGAGACGCTCTGGGCTCACATGCAGGATCCGCCGCCCAGCGCGCCCGGCTATCCGGAGCTCGACCCCCTGCTCGGAAGGGGGCTGGCCAAGGAGAAGGAGGGACGCTACGCAAGCTGCGGCGAGCTCGTGGCTGCCGCCGCCTCGGCGCTCGGCTTCGAGCCCCCGGCTCGCCGCGCGCGGCGGCTTCGCGTCGGCCGGCGGCTACTCATCGCCGGCGGCGTGCTGCTTCTCGCTGCGGTGGCGGCGGCCGGCATCCGCGAGCTGACACGGGACGAGGAGGCCGCCGGTGGAGACGTCCAGGTCGCGCCGGACTCGGTGGGCGTCCTCGACCCCGGAGCGAACCGGGTCATCGATCAGGTGCCCATCCCGGGCCCGTCGCTCGTCGCCGCGCACGGCCGGTCGGTCTGGGTCAGCAACACAACCCGGACGCTCTCCAGGATCGACGGCAGCAAGCTCTCCGTGACCAAGGTCGTTCCAGCGAGCGCGACCGCCGACGACCTCGTCGCCACGAGGGACGCGGTCTGGCTGCTCGACCTGGAGGGGCGCGTGCTCGTCAAGGTGGATGCGGCCTACGGGTCCGTGGCGAAGCGGGTGCCGGTTCCGGCCGTGAAGCGGCCGGAATATCAGTCCGGCGCCGGCGTGGACGCCGCGCCAGGCGCGGTATGGGTCGCGCCCGGGACAAGGCGGCTGCTGAAGCTCGATCAGCGGGACGGGCGCGTCGTGAGGGCTGTCGATCTGGGACGGCCGGTCGACGACGTCGCGGTCGGCACGGGGGCGGTCTGGGCGATCAGCAGCGCCTCGGCGAGGGTGCTCCAACTCGATCAGCGGAGCGGATCGGTCCGCGCTCGCATCCCGTTGGTGGGACGCCCCGGCCTGACAAGACCCGTTCCCGTCGCCGTCACCGCCGGCGAAGGCGCGGTCTGGGTACTGAATCAAAACACCCCGAGCGTGTCGCGCATCGACCCGCAGCTCGGCGCGGTCACGGCGACGATCCCGCTTGGCGTCGGCAGCACTCCGAGCGCGATCGCAACCGGAGCGGGCGCGGTCTGGGTCGCGCTGACCGGCGAGGGAACCGTGGTGCGGATCGACCCGAAGACCGGCGCCGCTCGCTCGATTCCCGTTGGTGGCGCTCCGACCGGGGTGGCGGTCAGTCAGGGCAGAGTATGGATACCGGTCCAGCCCGGCTTCAGGGCCGGACCCGCCGCCCGAGGGCGAACGATCCGGATGCCGGGCGCAATCTCAGAGAACTTCTGCACTCCGGTCGAGTTCGCGGAGAACGGGTCGCCACGGTTCCTGATCGTTTCCGACCTCCCCCTGCAGGCGCGCCCCAGCGTCCTGCCGTCCCTGCAGTACAGCGATGCCGTTCGCTTCGTGCTCGCCCGGCATGACTTCAGGGCCGGAAGGTACAGCGTGGGCTACCAGTCCTGCGACGTGTCGAGCGTCGCCACCGTTTTTGGGGGAACGCCCGCGACCTGCCGCAGGAATGCACGCGCCTTTGCGAATGCTCCGGCCGTGCTCGGGGTCATCGGCCCCTACACCTCGGGCTGCGCATCCTTCGAGCTCCCGATACTGAACGCAGCCCGCGGCGGGCCGCTCGCCGCGATCAGCGCATCCGCCACCGTCGTCGGCCTGACGCACGAGGGTCCTGCCACCACACCCGAAGAGCCCCAGTCGTACTACCCCCGCGGGGTACGTAACTTCGCGCGTGTCGTGGCCGCGGACGACATCCAGGGCGCCGCCCACGCCGTTATGGCGAAGCAGTTGGGCATCAGAAGCCTGTACGTGTTGAATGACCAGGAGCCGTACGGAATCGCACTGGCGGCGAGCGTCCGAAAGACGGCGAGAGAGCTCGGAATCGGGATCGCCGGGTCAGACGGCTACGAGCTCCGCGGCCGCACCTTCAAAGAGGTGGCGAAGCGGGTCGAGAGGTCGGGGGCCGACGGCGTCTTCCTTGGCGGCATCCTCGCTTTCAGCGGACCCACGCTCGTGAGAGATCTGCGGGCGGCCCTCGGCCCGCGCGTCCAGATCCTGGCACCGGACGGCTTCCCTGCCGAAGCGCTCATCGAGCAAGCGGGTCCGGCCGCCGAGGGTGTTGTGCTCAGCCTCCCGGTGGTCGACCCGGCCCGACTTCCTCCCGCAGGGCGCCGCTTTGTCGAGTCCTTCGAGCGGGCGATCGACGGCAACACAGCGCCGCACTCCGCACCTACGGCCCAGGCCACCGAGATGCTGCTCGATGCAATCGCGGCCTCCGACGGAACGCGGGCGTCGGTGACCAGGAACCTGCTCCGGACACGGGTCAGGAACGGCATCCTCGGCAGCTTCGAGTTCGACGCGAACGGCGACACGACGGCGGGCGGAGTGACGATGTACCGCATCGAAGAGGGCCGGCCGCGCGTGCTCGATGTGGTCACCCCGTCGGAGATGCTCACTCCCTGAGTGCCATCGGCGACCGGGATCCGCGCCAGCTGCGCCTGTGTGACGAGGCGCGGGTCGCCGTTTATGGTCGCTCCCCATGAGCCCGGGCCGCCAGCGCTGGACGCTCATCGCAGCGTGCTTCTCCCAGTTCATGATCCTGCTCGACGTCACGATCGTGAACGTGGCCCTGCCAGCGATCCAGCGGGAGCTGGACGTGAGCCCGGGCACGCTCGTCTGGACGATCAACGCCTACGTGCTGCCGCTGGCGGCGTTCATCCTTGTCGGCGGCACGCTCGGCGACCGCTACGGACGCAAGCGGGTCTTCGCCGTCGGGTTCGCGCTCTTCACGCTCTTCTCGGCCGGCTGCGCGCTCTCGACCAGCGACCATGAGCTGATCGCGTTTCGCGCGCTGCAGGGCGTCGGCGCGGCGCTCCTCGCGCCGCTCTCGCTGTCGATCCTCGTCGACGCGTTCGAGCCCGAGCGGCGGGCGTGGGCGATCGGGATCTGGGCCACAATCGCCGGCTTCGGCTTCGGCCTCGGCCCCGTCCTGGGGGGCGCGTTGATCGAGGTCTTCGACTGGTCGGCGATCTTCTGGGTGAACGTCCCGATCGGCGTCGCGGGCCTGCTCACGACGCTCGTCCACGTGCGCGAGTCGCGCGATCCGAACGCGCGGCGGCTCGATCTCGGCGGAGCCGCCCTCGCCTCGGGCGCGCTCTTCTGCCTGACCTTGGGTCTCGTCGAGACCGACGATCACGCCTGGACGTCGGCGTTCACGCTCGCCTTCTTGGGCGCCGCCGTCGGGCTCGGGGCGGCCTTTCTGGTCTTCGAGTCGAGACACCCCGAGCCGATGCTCCCGCTCGACTTCTTCCGGCGCCGGGCCTTCACGATCGCGAACCTCGACTACGCGCTCCTGTACGCCGCGCTCGCCGGCACCCTCTTCTTCGTCTCGTTGTACTTCCAGAACGTCAAGGGCTTCTCGGCGCTCGAGACCGGCCTCTCGTGGCTGACGATGAACGGCCCCTTCCTTCTCGTCTCGCCCTTCGCCGGACGCCTCCAGGCGCGCCTCGGCGCGCGCCGGGTAGTCATCGGCAGCGCGCTCCTGGCAGGGCTCGGGGTGCTCGACTTCGCGCTACTCGACGCCGACTCGCCGTTCGTTCAGGCTCTTCCCGGATACGTTCTCGTCGGCGTCGGCTACGGGGCGGCCGTCCCGGCGATCTCCGCCGTCGCGATGGGCGCTATCGAAGTGGAGCGCGCCGGTGTGGCTTCCGGCGTGCTCAACACCGCCCGCCAGGTTGGCTCGGCGGTCGGTCTGGCGACGCTCGGATCGATCGCGACGGCGGTCGCTGGAGGCTCGCTCAGCCAATCCGCCGACTTCGTGTCCGGCATGCGGGCGGCGATGCTGGCCGCGGGTGCGCTCGCGCTGGCCGCGTGCGTGCTGACGTTGGTCGCGCAACCGCGGCCTACGCGGTCCGCGGCAAGCTGAAGCGCACTGGCTTGGGGGTCGCGCCGGCGGCGACGTTCGTGTATTCGGTATGCGACTCCACTTGCTTTCCGGCTAGGAGCCGAATGATCGAGATGCCCGCGTAGCACGGGGTGCGGGCCGACGGGACGGTCGTCGCCCGCCAGCGCGTTGCGACCCGGTCGTCCTCTGCGATCTGGTCGTCGATCTTGACGTATAGATCCGGGTGGGCGCGGCGGCCGCATGCCACCAGCCGGCGCACACCGTCAGGGCCGTGGACCCCTCTCTCGATGCGTGGGACGCGACCGAGGTAGTCGGCGGCCACCAGCTCGTCGATCAGCTCCAGGCGTCCCTCGTTCCAGACCGCCTCGACGAACAGCCGGACCTTTCGCTTGTTGAGCTCGCTCGCGCTGTCCACCAGTCGCACGATGTCGGCCAGGAGTCGCGACTGCAAGGGAGGAACCCCGAGTCTTTCCCCGCGGGTTTCATCGCAGGGATTGTGCGCCAGCCGCTGGACCCGGGCGGCGATGAAACCGTAGGGAAAACACGCGGGGTCTCCCTCTTGTGCGCGGTCGGGGATATGCCGACGATTGGCCTCAAGCCGATACAACCGCAGCGAAGGCCGCTGACGGAGAGGAGGGGCTGGTCATGACAGGTGTGCTGAAGGTCTCGCCCGGGCTTGCGGGCCGCGTTCACTCGGCGTACTGTTGGCTCACTCGCCTTCCTCGTCTTGGTGGCGATAGGAGGTTCGGATGACTCGCATGCTCTATGGACTCGGCCGCGCGTGCGCGCGCTGGCGCTTCGTGGTGGTCGGGCTGTGGGTCGTATTGATCGTGGCCCTCGTGGTCGCCGCCGGTCGGGCCGGCTCGGATACCACCAACAACGTGACCCTGCCGGGCACCGGCAGCCAGGACGCGACAGACCTCCTTACCGCCCGCTTCCCGAGCCAGGCCTATGGCACCAATCCGCTCGTCGTGGCCACCGACAGCGGCAAGCTGACCGACTCGAAGTACTCGAAGGCCATCAACTCGTCGGTGAGCGCGCTGAAGAAGACGCCGCACGTGACGGCGGCCATAAGCCCCCTGAGCTCGGCCGGCTCGAACGCGCTGAGCAAGGACAAGCAGATCGGCTACATCTCCGTGGCGCTCGACGAAGGCCAGGGGACGCTCACCGAGGACGAGGCCAACGCCGTGCTCGACGCCGCCAACCCTGCGAAGAAGGCGGGGCTCCAGGTGGCGGTCGGGGGCTACGTCGGCCAGGAGCTCTCGAAGCCGGACACCGGGGCCAGCGACAAGATCGGGATCCTGGCGGCGATGATCATCCTGCTGCTCGTCTTCGGCTCGGCCGTGGCGATGGGGCTGCCGATCGTCACCGCCGTGCTCGGCCTGCTGTGCGGCCTCAGCGTCGTGACCCTGCTCAGCCACCTCACCGAGGTTCCCACGACGGCCCCCACGCTGGCGACCATGATCGGGCTGGCGGTGGGGATCGACTACTCGCTGTTCATCATCACCAAGCACCGCACACAGGTGAATGAGGGCTTGGAGGTCCGCGAGTCGATAGCGCGCGCGACGGCGACCGCGGGCGGCGCGGTCCTGTTCGCGGGAGGTACCGTCGCGATCTCCCTGCTGGCGCTCGTGGTCGCCGGAATCCCGCTTGTCACGACCCTGGGCTACACGTCGGCGGTCGCGGTGGTCTTCGCCATCCTGGCGGCGCTCACCCTGCTGCCGGCCCTGTGTGCGCTGGTCGGATCGCACGTCTCCTCGCTCAAGCTGCCGTTCCGCAAGAGGCGCGCCGACGAGGTGCAGTCCCCGCTGTGGACCAGGTTGGCCACGGGGATCGCCCATCGCCGCTGGCCGGTGATCGTCTTGGTGCTCGCAGCCCTGCTGGCTCTGGCGATACCCACGCTGTCGCTGCGCCTGGGCCAGGAGGATGTCGGGGCCGAGCCGACCGACACGACCGCGCGCCAGGCCTACGACCTGATCACGGAGGGCTTCGGGGCGGGGACGAACGGGCCGTTCCTGATCTCGGTCCAGCTCAGCAAGCCCGCGAAGCCGGACCAGAAGAACCTCAACAAGATCGATCAGAACGAGAAGCAGCTGCAGGCGCAGCAGCAGCAGATCGAGCAGCAGGCGCTGCTCGAAGGCGCGACCCAGCAGCAGGCGCAGGCGGAGGCGAAGCAGCAGACGCAGAAGCAGTCCAACGAGCTCTCCCAGAAGAAGAAGCAGGCAGAGCAGCCGGCAACCGACCCGCGCCTCCAGACCCTGCGAACGGACCTCCAGAAGACCAAGGGCGTCAAGTCAGTCACCCAGCCGCTGGTCAACAAGAAGGGAACTGCCGCGGTCTACACGCTGATCCCCACGACGTCGCCCTCCGACCTCGACACCGAGAACCTGGTCTCTCGCCTCAGGGACTCGACCATCCCGAAGGCGACCCAGGGGCAGGGCATGACGGCCTCGGTCGGCGGCACGACAGCCTCATACGTCGACCTCGCCGACAAGATCAGCAGCAAGCTTCCCCTGGTCATCCTGGTCGTCGCCGCGCTCAGCTTCCTGGTGCTGCTCCTCGGGTTCCGCTCCCTCCTGCTGCCCACGCAGGCGGCCGTGATGAACCTCGTCTCGGTCGGGGCGGCCTACGGTGTGCTCACGCTCGTCTTCCAGGAGGGCGTCGGAGCGAGCGTGATCGGCCTCGACGGCGCGATACCCGTTGTCAGCTTCGTGCCGTTGATCATGTTCGCGATCCTGTTCGGCCTCTCGACCGACTACCAGGTGTTCCTGCTGACGCAGATCCAGGAGCACTTCAAGGAGGGCAAGGGCGCCCGCGCGACCGTGATCGAGGGGCTTGGCTACTCGGGGCGCATCATCGGGGCCGCGGCGCTCGTGATGTTCAGCGTGTTCGGCAGCTTCGTCCTGAACGGCGACCCGACGATCAAGCAGTTCGGCCTCGGCCTGGCGACGGCGGTCGCGATCGACGCGATCGTGGTGTGCCTCTTCGTGCCTGCGTTGATCACGGTCGCCGGCAGGGCGACGCTCTGGTTGCCCCGCTGGCTCGACCGGATCCTGCCGCACATCAGCATCGAGGGCGGGGGGTACTTCGACGAAGAGCCGCCTCCCGGCGTCCCTCCCGCACCCGAGCCGGAACCGGCGGCACGCGCCTGAGCCTCGCAGTAGAGGGCTGAGGTGGGTTCGGCGCCGGGCTTGCGGCGCCGGCGTGCAGCGCTTGCTCGCCGGGCCCACCCAGTGGCCCGCGGCGGCTCGCGGCAGGCATCCGGCGCAAGCGTGTCGCTTTGGGGTCGTCCAGTGAGCCTCATCGACCACGGTACGAAGCTCGCCTGGGGCGATCGTCGAAGAATCTTCGATCTAGCCGCACCGCGGCGGAGGTCGTCCCGCCCGCGAGTAGACAGTTGACCTCTCAAGCTTTTCTCGACCCGGCGTGTGATGACGCGCGATGAAGGCTAGGGCGGGGCTGGGGCCCATGCACCCGAGGAGGTCGACCATCAGGGCGTCGACGGTGTCGGACACAGGGTGGGTCAGCGTGCCGCCGGCTGGATGGGAACGGCACGCTTGGGTCGGAGGGTGATTCCCTGGGTGTCGAGCGGCACGTTCTCCGATTGGCTGTGGATCCGGAAGCGTTGCAGCAGCACGGCCGTGGCGATCGTGGCCTCTTGCATGGCGAAGCGGGATGCGATGCAGGCGCGCGGGCCGGCGCCGAACGGGAAGTAGGCGTAGGGGTGCCGGGCGGCGTCGCGCTCCGGTGTGAAGCGCGCTGGGTCGAACGCCTCCGGGTTCTCCCAGAACCGGGAGTGGCGGTGGGTGGCGTACTGGCTGACGACGACGAACGAGCCGGCCGGGATCGTGTAGCCGCCGACCTGCTGGTCGTTCTCCGCTAGCCGGCCGAGGGCGTAGGCGGGCGGATAGAGGCGCATCGCCTCCTTGATCGCCCGGGCAGTGCGCTCCAGCCGGGGCGCGTCGTCGGCGGTCGGCGGCCGTCCGTCGAGGACCGCGTCGATCTCCTCGTGGATCAGTTGCTGCTCGGTTGGATGGCGGCCGACGAGGTGGAGAGTGAAGGTCAGAGCGGTGGACGTGGTCTCGTGTCCGGCGAGCAGAAAGATCAGCACCTCGTCACGCACCTGTTGGACGTCCATCGCCTCGCCGCCGTCTGGATCGCGGGCGCGGAGCAGCCGCGAGAGCAGATCGTCGCCGTCGACCCCGGCCCGCTCGCGGTGCGCGATCAGCTCGTCGACGACGCCATAGAGGGCCGCCCGGGCGCGCGCCGCCCGGCGGTTTGACGGGGTCGGCCAGGAGGCGGGTACGGCCAGCGGCGAGGTGGCGCGGCGGAAGGTCTGCCGGGTCAGCACCGCGAAGGCCGAGTCGAGGACTTCGCCGGCCTTGCCGACGTCGTCGCCGTGAATCGCCCGCCCGACCACCCGCAGCGCTAGGCGGACCATCTCGGAGCCTGCGTCGACACTGTTGCCGTTTCGGCCGGCGCGCTCCCAGCGTCCGGCGACGGCGGCTGCCTCCTCGGCCATGAGTGCGGCGTAGCTCGCGATGTGCTTTCGGGTGAACAGCGGCTGGATCAACCGTCGCTGCCGCTGCCAGAGCTCGCCCTCGCTCGTGAGTAGCCCCGAGCCGAACGCTTCCGCGATCTGACGGTAGAACCGGGTGCCCTTCGAATAGCCCTCGCGCGAACCGGCCAGGACGGCCCTCACGCCGTCGGGGTGGAACACGCAGTAGAGGTCGAACCGCCGGCCGGGCGGCCCGACGACCAGGCGGACGACGTCGCCGTGCTCGCGCATCACCCGCTCATAGGTGTGGATCCGGCTCCGGCGCAGCTCGAGCGCCCAGCCGAGCACCCGGTTGGCCGGCGGATGTGGCGGCGCGGCAGTGATCATGGACTTTCTTTCTCCTCCCTCCTACCTCGGCTGGCCGAGCTACCGCTTGGGCTCGATGTTCTGGTTGATCCGGAAGAGGTTCTCGGGGTCGTAGCGCGCCTTGATGCGAGCCAGGCGGTCGTAGTTGTCGCGGTAGCTCGCCCGGACCCTCTGGCTGCCCTCGTCCATCATCATGTTCACGTAGGCGCCGCCGGCGGAGTATGGGTGGAGCGCCTCCTGGTAGTCGATGCTCCAGCGCCGGATCGTGTCCACGTTCGCCGGGTCCGGATCGACGCCGGCGAACACCGTGGCGTAGGTCGCGTCGCGGTAGCTCCAGGCGGTGTCCGCCGGGGCGAGAGCATGCGCGGCGCCGTCGATTGGGTAGAGGTGCATGGTCGACTTGATCGTCGGCAGCTCGGCGCCGAAGCGGGCGTGGAGCTCGACCGCCTCGTCGGGGACTTCGTTGACGAAGTCGGCGCGCCAATACCACTGGTCGCCGGGCGGGTAGAGCCCGTCGAAGGCGCTTTGGATCGCCGGGTGCGGCATCGGCTGCACGCCGTGCAGCAGCGGCTCGGGTGCTGCGTCGAGCAGCGGAGCCATGGCCCGCGCGGCCATCTCGTCGTCGCCGCCACGGTGGTGCCAGAGGATGCCGCACACTTTGCGGGTGTGGAGCTCCTGCGGGAACGGCGCTGCAGGCGGGACGGCGCCGACCAGGAAGAAGCCGTACATCTCGCGCGGCGCGCTCGGGAGGAACTCGCGGTAGACCGACAGCACCTCAACGGTCTGCTCGACCGGCCAGAACGTCGGCCCCGCCACGACGGTGTCCACCTCGTGCAGCCGCAACTCGAACGACGTGACCACGCCGAAGTTGCCGCCGCCGCCGCGGATCGCCCAGTAGAGGTCGGGATGCTCGTCGGCGCTCGCTTTCACGCGCTCGCCGTTGGCGAGCACCAGCTCGGCGGCGATGAGGTTGTCGATCGCCAGCCCGCAAGAGCGCGTCAGGTATCCCAGGCCGCCGCCGAGGGTGATGCCACCAACGCCGGTGGTGGAGATGATTCCGCTCGGCGTGGCCAGCCCGTGCGCGTTCGTGGCGCGATCGAGCTCGCCCAGCGTGGCACCACCGCCGACTCGGACCGTGCGCGCGTCGGGGTCGACCTGCACGACGTTCAGCGGCGAGAGATCGATGACTACGCCGTCGTCGACCGTGCCCAGCCCGGCGCCGTTGTGGCCACCGCCGCGGACGGCGAGCGACAGGTCGTGGTCGCGGGCGAATCTGATCGCTCTGGCCACGTCGTCGGGGCCGGTGCAGCGTGCGATCAGCGCCGGGCGCTTGTCGATCATGGCGTTGTAGACCTTGCGCGCCTCGTCGTAGCCGGAATCCTGCGGCGCGATCAGCTCTCCGTCGAAGGCGCCCAGTTCCCGGCGTGCGGTGCCGAGCAACGCGCTAACGCGCTGGGGGCCGAGGGTTGTGGCGTCGGTGGACATCTGTCCCCTCCTTGCATCGGGCTTCTCGCATTTCCGAGCGAGTGTCGGAGACGGCCCTTTCGCGCATGTATGGAACGACCTTGGAGGAAGGTTGGAGTCCGTTCCCGGCGACGAGGATCCAGCTCTCGGAGCCAGTCATGGTGGGCATCTGTCTCCTTCGTTGCCCGCGGCCAGGCATCGCGAGCGGACTCGGGTTCGCGCTAGTCCACGACCTCGATCCAGGTGGCGATCTCCTCGCGAGTCTCCGTTTCGGCGAGCTCGGGGTGGTCACTGCGGACGTGGCGCTCGATCGAATCGATCACCTCGTCATCCGTCTCTGCCCGAGCGACGTAGCCGCACTCGCACTTGATCTGCCTGGCCATCGGGCTTCTCGCGGTTTCCGAGCGATTCTCGGAGAAACGCCTTGCGCAACTGTATAGGGCTACCTTGGAGGAACCTTGGAGGCCGCCCCGCCTACAAGAATCCAGCTCTGCGGCCTGCTCGTCGTAGAGCTTCGAGGGCGCCGCATCGAGGACGATCTCCCGAGCCGGCAGGGTCGGCTTCTGTTCGCCTACCTGACGCTCAATCGCGACCGCCGAATCGCGCGCGACGAGCTAATCGAAGCCCTGTGGCCATCCGCCATGCCCACGGCCGCCCGGTCGGCGCTCACCGTGCTGCTCTCGAAGCTGCGAGCCAGCGTCGGGTCGGAAGTCCTGCGGGGCCGCGGCGACGTCACTCTCGCGCTTCCGGCAGCGGCCAAGGTCGACGTCGAAGAGGCGCTCGCGGGCGTCCACGCGGCGGAGTCGGCGGTGGCAATCGGCGAGTGGAGACGTGCCTGGGGTCCTGCCCTGCGCGCCCAGTTCATCGCCGGACGGCGGCTGCTGCCGGAGCACGAAGCGACGTGGATCGACGACTGGCGCCGGCGACTGGACGATGTGCTCGACCACGCGTTGGAGGCGTACGCCGCGGCCTGC
>Ga0081538_10003909_pt1 | contig 13897 bp, 15 predicted proteins | sample TabmetS5T2R1_FD_71022 | JGI IMG/M metagenome (GOLD analysis project Ga0081538, IMG submission 71022) | Tabebuia heterophylla rhizosphere microbial communities from the University of Puerto Rico - S5T2R1 | ecosystem: Host-associated > Plants > Roots > Rhizosphere ... | reverse complement strand
AGATTTCCAGGCGGGAATCCTCCAGGTCCAGGTCGCGCTCGACCCGGCGCATGACCTCGTCGCTGATGCGGCCGTCCCGGCGTAAGCCGACGACGGCCGCACGCTCCGCCTCGAGCAGCTCTCGCCGTAGGCGCTGGAAGTCCTGCGACTGTTGCTCGATCTCGCCGCCGTCTGCGCTGTCGAACCGCGCCTGGAAACGGGAGCGCCGGAAGCCGTAGAGCCCGCGGAGGCGCTCCGCGGTTTCCGGCCGGACCCAATCCTCGTCGATGAGCTCCTCCAGCCGAGCGAGAGCGGCGTCGGCGGCATAGAGCCGGGCCTTCGTATCCTCCTTCTCCTCGAGACCGTCGTTCTCGAGCCGGACGTAGCGCAAGAGCTTCGGCAGCGTCAGCCCCTGGAAGACGAGCGTGCCGAGAATGACGGCGAACGCGAGGAAGATGATCAGATCGCGCCCGGGAAAAGGCGCTCCGGCGTCGGTCTGGAGCGGCAGCGCCAACGCCGCGGCGAGGGAGACGGCGCCGCGCATGCCCATCCAGCCGACGACGACCGGGTACTCCTGGCGCGCTGCAAAGACCCAGGCCAGGCGGACGACCATGACTGTTGCGACCACCCAGAGGGCGTCCGTGATCAGGTCGGTGGCCGATTGACCGCTGAGCGAGTCGAGGATCGGTCGTAGCTGCATTCCGATGAGCGTGAAGAGCAGGGCGTTGACGACGAAGACGAGCGTCTCCCAGACGGCGAACGTCTGCATCCGCATCGCCGGAGTCGACAGCTCCGGACTGCGCCAGCCGAGGTAGATGCCGACCGTGACCGCGGCGAGGACGCCCGAGACGCCGAGCGACTCGGCCGGGATGTAGGCGAGGTAGCCGGAGAGGAGCGAGATCAGGATCTCGGCAGGGATGTTGTCGAGGCGGATGCGCACGAGTGCGATCAGCCAGCCGACTCCGAGGCCGATCGCGATGCCGCCGACGACGCTGAGGACGAACTCGAGGCTTGCATCCCAGATCGAGAAGGCGCCCGTGACTACGGCGGTGACCGCGGTGCCGTAGAGAACGAGGGCCGTGGCGTCGTTGATCAGGCTCTCGCCCTCGACGACGGTGACGATCCGGCGTGGCACGCCCATGCGGCGGGCGATCGCCGTTGCCGCGATCGGGTCGGTCGGCGCGACGACCGCGCCCAGGACGAACGACGCCGACCAGCTCAGATCCGTGGCGTAGTGGGCGACGACCGCGACCGCGACCATGGTGGCGGCGACGAGCACGAGCGCGAGCAGTCCGATCTCGCGGTAGTTCGCGCGGAGATCGCGGAGGCTCGTGAAGAACGCCGCCGAGTACAGGAGCGGCGGCAGCACGCCGACGAGGACGAGCTCGGGCGGCAACGTCAGCTCCGGAATTCCGGGGATGAAGCCGAGCGCGAGCCCTCCGAGGACGAGCAGGATCGGATAGGGCACCCGAAGGACCGGCGCGAGCGCCGTCAGGCCTGTGACTGCCGCGAGGACGGCGAGGAGGATGAGCTCTTCGCGTCCTCCGAACTCCATCTACATCACGGCGGCGATCTGCACAGGCAACAGCGCCAGGCAGGCCAGCTCGCGCGCGAGCAAGAGCTTGGGGCGCGGTCCGCTCGCCCGCTCGACGGTGAGCGTGACGCCGCTCCGCCTGAGTGCCGCCCGCATCAGCAGCCGGACGCGCGGCGCGTGCCAGTCCGACGTGACCACGACGAGCTCGTCCGCCCCGAGCTCCTTCGCCCGTGCGGCGACGTGGACGGCGTTGCCCGCGGTTGTTCGCGCGGCTGTGTCACAGATGAGGGGAATCTCGGGCCCTCGCCATGCCTCCCGCATCAACTCGGCCTCCGGACAACCGGAGAGGATCACGGCGCGGGCATCCGCGGCGAGCTCCTCGGCACGCCGAAGCCGGTCGGCGCACAGCGGATGGAGCTCGGGGTGGCGCCGGCGCGAGTAGCCGACGACGGCGACGACTCGCCCGCCGCTCATCCGCGCCGGCGCCGCAGGTACTCGGCCGTGATCAGCGTCCCGGCGACAGTCAGCACGAGCACGAGCGCCTTCTTGCCCTGCAGCTTCGACTCGCCGCTCGCGCGCTCGCGCATCTCGACGGGAACTTCGTCGACGCGCAGCCCTTCCTCGTGGAGGCGAAGCACAGCCTCGACCTCCGGCGCGCCGCTCGTGTACGGCCGGGCCAGGATCGGCATCGCGCGCGCGTTGACCGCGTACATCCCGCTCGTCGCGTCGTGGAAGGGGCGGTCGAGGACGACCTCGATGGAGCGCCGCAGGAGTCCCGTTCCGAGGCGTCGCGCCGGGCTCGTCGCGTAGCGCTCTCGTGAGAACCCGTTGCCGCCGGGCGTCGCGTAGCGCGACCCGACTGCGACGTCTGCTTTCCCCGAGCGCACGAGCTCGAGCAGCTTCCGGAGCTCGGCCACGGGGTGCTGGCCGTCGGCGTCGACCCGGCCGCACAGCGCGTAGCCGTTCTCGGCGGCGTACCCGTAGCCGGCGGCGATCGCCGCCCGCAGGCCGCGGTTCTCGCCGAACGAGAGGACCTTGGCGCCGAACTCCCGCGCGACGTACGAGGTCCCGTCGGTCGATCCGTCGTCGACGACGAGAACGTCGGCCTCGGGGATCTCCCGGCGGATCTCCTGAAGCACGTCGGGCAGGCTCTGTTCCTCGTTCCAGGCCGGGATGAAGACGAGCGTGTCGCGTGTGTCAGCCACAGCCGCAGGGTACCCCGCTCATTTTTCTCTCATGATCCGCTCCTACGCTCCGAGCGCGCGAATGACCGCCGTTGAAGCAAGAGGCATCGTCAAGAACTACGGCTCGCTCGTGGCCGTTTCCGACCTGACGTTCAGCGCCGAAGGTGGCGAGATCCTCGGAGTTCTCGGCCCCAACGGCGCGGGCAAGACGACGGCGATCCGCGTGTTGACGACGATTCTCGAGCCGAGCGCGGGGACCTTCTCCGTTGCCGGTGTTCCGCACACAAAGCCGACCGAGATCCGGCGGCGGATCGGCGTCCTCCCCGAGAGCGCGGGCTACCCCGAGCGACAGACGGGTCACGAGTTCCTGCGTTACCACGCGCGTCTCCACGGACGGTCGCGCAGCGAAGCGCGGGCCCTCGCCGACGGGCTGCTCGCCGAGGTCGGCCTGGCGGAGCGCGGAGGCACACTGATCAAGACGTATAGCCGGGGGATGAGGCAGCGGCTCGGGATCGCGCGGGCGCTCGTCAACGACCCGCGGGTGCTCTTCCTCGACGAACCGACACTCGGGCTCGACCCGGCGGGTCAGCGCCAGATCCTCACCACGATCCGCAAAGTCGCCCGGGAACGCGGCTCGACCGTGCTCCTCAGTACACATCTCCTCGGGGAGGTCGAGGAGCTCTGCTCCCGCGTGCTGATCTTGAACGGCGGGCGAATCGCCGCCCAGGGAACGGTCGCGGAAATCGTCCGACAGGCGGGCGCTCCGCGGAGCGCCAGGCTGCGAGTTGCGAGCGAGGACGTCGAGCGCGCAATCGCGGCACTGGCGCCCGCGACGGCGGTCGAGCGCGCCGAGGTCGCGAACGACCAGCTCGGCTGGCTGACGGTCACGCTGGCGCAGAGCAACGGGCGCCTCTCCGAGGACCTGATGGGCGAGGCGCTCCGCGCGCTCTTGGACGCGGGTGTCCCACTGCTGTCGTATGAACTCGAAGGCGCGCGCTTGAGCGATGCGTTCCTCGCGATGACGGAGCCGGCCTGATGGTCGCCGAAGCCGTCCCGCGCCCCGCGCCGCGCGGTTGGCTAGTCGTGCTCGGCCAGGAGCTCCGGGATCTCTGGCTCGGCGGACGGGCGCTCCTGCTCAGCTTCGCGTTCGCGCTGCTCCTCAGCGTGATCGCCTACCTCGTCGCGACGAACACTGACCTGAACTTCCTCGAGCAGCGCGAGTCGGTGAACCTGGTGCTGCAGGCGGCCGTTGCGGTCGGGACGCTTCTGACGCTGCTGACCGCGGCCGACGCGGTGAGCGGGGAACGCGAGCGGGGCACGCTGGAGAACGTGCTCCTCACGCCGGTCTCGCGCGTCGAGCTCGGCATCGGCAAGCTGCTCGCCTCTCTGTCGCTCTGGCTGGCCGCGTTCGCGATCACGATCCCCTACGTCTGGATCCTCGGCCGCGGCGTCGGGGTCGTCGGCAACGCCGTCCTCGTCGGGTTCGTCGTCGGCTCGCTGCTCGCGATTTTCCTGGCCTCGCTCGGCCTCGTCATCAGCCTCTTCTCCGGGTCGAACCGCGTCAGCCTGTCGCTCGGCCTCTTCCTGTTGCTCGCCCTGTACGCACCGACACAGCTGCCTGCAGGTGCTCGACGCGGGTGGGCCGGTGACTTGCTGCTACGAGTGAATCCGTTGACGGCCGGCGAGCACTACGTCGGGAGGATCCTTGTCGACTCCCATTCGTGGACCAAGGACATCTCGTGGCTCGTCTCACCAGTTTTGGCGGCAGTCCTCTTCGCAGGCGCTGCGGTCTTTCTCAGCGCACGGTTCATCCGGCTTCCCGGAGGGCTCGAACGGTGAGGCGCTGTCTGCTCGTGGCACTGCTCGCGGCGGCCGTCGTTGCCGGCCCTGCCCAAGGGGCCGCGCCGAATCTCTCGGTCCAGGTCGACCGGACGGCGATCTCGACGACACTCGGAAGCGATTTCTCCTTCCGATCGACGATCACGAACCGCGGCTCGGCCGCGACGAGCCCCCTGGTCGCGCACCTGAACATCCTGAGCCTTCGTCCCGGCGTCTACGTCGACCCCGAGGACTGGTCGGAGAACCGCACGCGCTACCTGGCACCGATTCCCGCGGGCGGCTCGACGACCGTGCCCTGGTCTGTCACGGCCGTGAGCCCAGGGTCGCTCGGCGTGTACGTCGCCGTCTTTCCCGCGAGCGGTGAAGGGCGTCCGGCCACGGGGCCGACTCTCAAAGCGACGATCGCCGAGCGAAAGACGATCGACTCCGGCGATGTCGTGCCGGTCGCGATCGGCGTCCCGGCGCTGCTCGGTGTGCTCGCCGTCGGGATCAGGCTCGGCCGCAGGCGCCGCTGACTACTCGGGTGACACCGTGTCCGGCGTCGGGCGGTCTTCGGCCAGCGAGACGCCTCCAGGCGCACGGGTGAACGGGTCGACGTGGCGGGCCGAGAGCTCGCCCGGCCAGTCGCGCGGATAGTCCCCGAGGTTGCGGCGCTCGCCGCCCGGCACGCGCAGCTCCACGGCCACCCTTCCCGCATCGACAGTGACGAGGTTGTACGCCGGGTGGGGGAAGCCGCGGGTGCGGAGCGTCGAGACCGTTCCGGAGTGGACGAGCAGCATGCCCGCGATCGGCCAGACGTACGGGACGTGCCTGTGCCCGGAAAGCACGAGGTCGACACCGCAGCGGCGTAGCAGCGCAAGCACGTCGCCCGCATCCATGACCTGGTTCCGCTCGCGACCCGTGCCGGGAACGGGAACGAGATGGTGGTGGCAGACGAAGACGCGAAGATCGGCGTCGCCGGCGAACCCCTCTTCGATCCACGGGTAGTGCTCGCGGCCGATCTCGCCTTCGTCGATGTCCGGCTTCGACGAGTCGACGGCGACGAGCGCGGTGTCGACACCGCCGGCCTCGAAGCGGCGCCGTGAGTCTCGCGTCCCGAACGTGTCCTCGAAGCGCAGGTAGCCGACGTTGCGTGCGTCGTGGTTTCCCGGCACACACACGATCTGGGAGCACTCGATTCGGCCGAGCTCGACGTGCGCGTCCGGGTACTGGTCGGGATAGCCGTCGTCGGTCAGGTCGCCGGCGACGACGACGAGGTCCGGCGCGGCGTCGTTGATCTCCTCGATCGCCGTTCGCAGGATCTGCTCCCGGTAGCGGCCACCGCCGACGTGCACGTCCGAGATCTGAGCGATCAGCACGCGGGAATGATCTCAGGCCGCGTGTCACAATCGCCGCGGTGGCCGTCTACACGCTCAGAAACCTCAAGGACGTCGAAGATCAGGCGCCCAAGTTCGGTCTCTCGCCGAGCCTCGAAGCACGCTTCGCTCGCAACGAGCTCGACCTCGAGAACTCTGCGATCAGCTATCAGCGGCTGGCGCCCGGCTTCCGCGTCCCCTTCGGGCACAAGCATGCGACCCAGGAGGAGCTGTACGTGATCCTCAACGGGAGCGGCCACCTGAAGCTCGACGATGAGATCGTCAACGTCCGCCAATGGGACGCAATTCGCGTTCCGAAGGAGACGATGCGCAACTTCGAGGCGGGGCCTGAAGGCCTCGAGCTGATCGCCTTCGGCGCTCCCAACTCGGGGCCGCAGGACGCCGAACCGACGCCCGGCTGGTGGCCCTAGAGCGCGGCAGCGACCTCCTGCGGTCGTCGGGAATGCACTAGCCGAAGCGCCATCCGACGCGTCCGCGATCGTTTGCACGTGCGGCCACACCCTGCTTCAGGGTGGGCAGCGTCTGCGGCAACGCTGCTCACAGTCGTGAGCGCTCTCGTCATGCGCTTAGGGAGGTAGGGCAGCGCCTGCGGCGCGGCGCCACCGGATCGTCGCAACGGTCGTCCTGGCGGCCGCACTGGTCGCTGCCCTCGCGGCGGTTGCGTTGTCGCGCAGCGTCGAGCAGTCGGAGCACGATCGGACCGACGCGCGGTTGGCCGCGGAGCTCGCAGGCGCCGTGCGCATCGTGGACGACCTCGGCCGTGCGGCGCGCGCCCGAGCGGTCAGGCTCGCGGCGAGCGACGACGTTCAGCGCGCGCTGGCCGGCGGTGACGTTGTGCGGCTGCGGGAGATCGCCGCGCCGCTGGCGGGCGTGCGCTTCGAGTGGGGCGGACGGGTGGTTGCCGGCAGCGGCGGGCGAGGGGCACTGGTCGTTTCCGCGGCGGTCGTCGCGAACGGAGCCGACATCGGTCGGGTGCTCGTCGACGTGCCGATCGCGGCGGTGGAGGCCCGGACCGCGCTTGCGGCAGGCGACCGGCTGGTTGCGGCGCGTGCCGGCGCGCTGGCGCCAGCCCCGCGCACGCTCGAGCTGGAGGGCCGCCGCTACCGTGCGCTCTCCACCTCCGGCGGACCGGTTCGTGTGACGGCGCTCGCTCCGCACGAGCCGATCGCGGCGGCGATCGACGAGCGACGCAATCGGGTCCTGCTCGCCGTGCTCGCTTCGTTCCTCTCGGTGGTCCTGCTCGCCGTCCTCGCGTCGAGGCTGGTCCGGCCGAGCCCGCCGCCTCTCCGGCGTACCGGTGACGAGCCGCCGACGGGACGCGGTGGCCGCCGCACACGCGAAGCGGCGACGCTCGTCGGCAATGTCCTTGCGGCCGGCCACGACGTCGACGCGCTCCCACCGGTGATCCTCGAGAGCGCGGTCGCCGTGACGGGTGCGGCCGGCGCCCGTCTGGTCGCGGACGGCGAGGATCTTGCCCGGCTCGGCTCGATGAACGGCGATGGGCCGCCACTTTCGATCGCACTCTCCGCCGGCGCCATGAGCGGCGGGCAGCTCGTCCTCTACCCGCCCCCGGGTGGCGGGTTCGACGACGAGGCTGTCCAGCTCGCCGAGTGGCTGGCGGGGCGAGCCTCCATTGCGCTCCAGAACGCCCACCTTCACCGGCTCACCCGACAGCTCGCCTCGACCGACGAGCTCACCCAGCTGGCGAATCGCCGGCAGTTCGACGAGGCGCTCGGGGCCGAGGTCGTCCGGGCCGAGCGCTTCCGCGACCAGGTCGCGATCGTCGTCGCCGATCTCGACAACTTCAAGACCGTCAACGACCGCTTCGGACACGACGTCGGCGATCTCGTCCTCCGCGCGTTCGCGGCGGCGATCCGGGCGAACGTCCGAGACGTCGATCTGCCCGCGCGCTACGGCGGGGAGGAGTTCACCGTGCTGCTGCCGTCGACGGACGCCGAGGGTGGGCGCCAGCTCGCGGAGCGGCTCCGGGTCGCGGCCGAAAGCATGGTCGTCGACGCGGGAGACGCCGGCGAGGTGCGCGTGACGTCGAGCTTCGGGGTTGCGAGCTTCCCGGACGAGCCGTCCGCAGCGGCGCTCCTGCGCGCCGCCGACCGGGCGCTCTACCGCGCGAAGACGGCCGGAAAGAACACAGTGATCGTGGCCGAGGACGCGGCGGCGAGGATCCAGTGACGTCCGGGGACTCCGTTAGCGTCGCGCGTTGCCGCTACTGCGGAAAGGAGTTTGACGTGCGGCAGTTCCAGGTCGTCTTGATGGGGAGCCGAAGGGCGTATCACAGCACGGAATGTGCGCTCCTCGACGCGGACGGCCAGCTCGCCCCGCGGAGCCACGACCGCGGGATCCGGGCCGGGACTCCCGTGGAGCGTCGATGAGGAGCCGTCTCGGCCTTGTGATCCTGGTCGCCGCGAACGTCGGCGTCGCGGTCTTCTCGCTGACCGGCTCGGCGTGGCTGTGGGCGAGGGCGAGCGAGCCGATCGTGTACCCGGAGGCGATTGCCGTTCCCGCGCTGCCGGCGGTCGTCGACGAGGTGAGCGTTCCGCTCCGCCAGGAAGCTCTCCGGCCGGTGCGGGCAAAGCCGCGGCAAGCGGCCCGGCCGCAGCGGCTCACCAAGGCCCGGAAAGCGGCGCCGCGCCCCCGTGCGCGACTGATCAGGGTTCGGGTCGTCGAGCGTCCCGCACGGCGAAGCTCGGTGAGCCGAGCTCAGCGGGCGGGTCGGGGCGTGAGGCCCAAGGGGCGGCCCGGGCGAGCGGCTCACGAGCGCCCGAAGGGCAAGCGTCCTGCCGCGCCGAAACGCAAGCCGGCGCCAAAGCGTCCGCCGGGGAAAGCACCCACTTCGCCGCCGCCTCCCGCTCCGACTGCCCCGCTGCCGCCGGTCCAGGTCCCTCCGCCGGCGCCACAGCCCCCGCCGTGGCGCTCCGAGGACGGCGAAGAGGACGACGACGAGGATCGCCGCGATCACGACGACGACGACGATGACGACGGGGACGACGACGACCGGCATCACGACGACGACGATGACGACGATCGGGACGGCGACGACCGGGACGAGCACGACCAGGACGACGACCGCGACTAGCGCACGTCAGTGAGCGTGCCGGTCGCCCAGCCAGGCCGGGCCGAGATTTGAGGCGAGCAGAGCGGCGAGTGCCGTCGTCACGGGAACGGCAGCGATCAGCCCGATCGAGCCGACGAGCGTGGCGACGATCTGCGCGGCGACCGCCTCGGTGTTGACGGCGTCACCGAAGCTGGTGCCGCCCAGGCTGAAGATGAGCAATACCGGCAGCGACGCTCCCGCGTAGGCGAGTACCAGCGTGTTCACCGTCGCGGCGATGTGGTCATGGCCCACGGCGAGGGCGCTGGTGAAGAGTTGGCGGAAGCCAAGCGCGGGATTTGCGCGGCGCAAGGCCATGACGGTCGACGATTGGCTCACGGTGAGGTCGTCGAGCACGCCGAGGGCACCGATGACCATTCCCGCGAGCAGCAGGCCCTGGACCGACAGGTTGCCGGTGGTGGTGCGGAGGAAGATCGCCTCCTCGGAGGCAAGCCCAGTCAGGTGGGCGAGGTCGGTGAAGAGGTCGGCAAGTCCCAGCGTGAGGAGCAGGGCCGTCGCGGTGCCGAGGCAGGCGGCGACCGTCTTCGCGCCCACGCCGTGCGCCAGCGGGATCGTGACGAACATGATCGCGAGCGCACCGAAGAGCGCGACCGCGGCAGGCGAGCGGCCGTCGAGGATCGCTGGGACGATGTAGAGGATCACGACAACCAGGCTTGCGGCAAGGCCGAGCAAGGCGCGCAGGCCCTGAAGGCGGCCCGTGACGAGGACGATCGCAGCGAACGCGACGGCGAGCCAAAGCAGGGGCGAGCGGCGCTCGAAGTCGGAGAAGCCGTACCGGTCGACCCTCACGCCGCCGATCACGGCGCCCTCGGGCAGTGGATTCTCGTAGACGCGAATCTTGTCGCCGAGGTCGATGGGGACGTCGGCGGTCTGGTCGCCGACGCTGAAGCTCACCCGTTTCCCCTCGTCGTTGCCGGACTCCAGCCGCGCGGTGACGCGTCGGCAGTCCGTGCGTCCCGGCGCGCGGCAGCGCTCAAGAGCGATCGCGACGACCTCGGCGGGCTCTGTCTTCGGACGGACGAGCGACCGCGGCGCCTCGACGGTCCGGTCCCGCGGCCAGTTGACCACGAGCCCGATCACAGTCGCGACGAAAACGATCGCGAGGGCGGCGAGCATCGCCATCACGGTGAAGCGCGCGGCCGGAGTCACCCCGGCATGCAACCAGCGCGCGCGGACGCCGGTGCGAAACACCAATGCTCGGCGGAATTTGCCCAGCCTGTTGGCGTTGTGGAAGCATGGAGACGCGGCCCAACAGAGGAGGAGTAGATGGCTCTACAGATTGGCGACACGGCGCCTGACTTCGAGGCGCAGACGACCGAGGGGAAGATCCGCTTCCACGACTGGATCGGCGACTCGTGGGCGGTCTTGTTCTCGCATCCGAAGGACTTCACGCCGGTGTGCACGACCGAGCTCGGCTACATGGCGCAGATCAAGCCGGAGTTCGATCGCAGGAACGTGAAGATCATCGGCCTTTCGGTCGATTCGACGGGCGACCACGAGAAGTGGGCCCAAGACATCGCGGAGACGCAGGGCGCGGCGCCGAACTACCCGATCATCGGCGACCCTGATTTCGAGGTCTCGAAGCTCTACGGCATGCTGCCGGCGAGCACGTCGGGCGATGCGAAGGCGCGAACGCCGGCTGACAACCAGACGGTGCGAAACGTCTTCGTGATCGGACCGGACAAGACGATCAAGCTGCTGCTCGTCTACCCGATGACCACCGGGCGCAACTTCGACGAGGTCCTGCGCGTGATCGACTCGCTCCAGCTGACCGCGAAGCACAAGGTTTCGACCCCGGTGAACTGGAAGCAGGGCGAGGACGTGATCATCGCCGGCTCGGTCTCGGACGACGAGGCCCGCGAGATCTACCCCGAAGGCTGGGAATCGCCGAAGCCGTACATCCGCATCGTCCCGCAGCCCGACCCCCAGCTGGTCGAGTCAGCGCGCTGACTAAGGGGGCGGGCCCTGTGCCCGCCCTCTTGCCGTTTGTCTTGACGAAACATCGTTACCCGTTGATAATCCGGGCGGGCTCGTCGGCACGGATGAGCTCTTCATCAATTCAACGGGGAGGGGCACTACGTGAAGAAACTCTTGTTGGTGCTGTGCATCGCGCTGCTCGTTGCGCCGGCCGCGGCGTTGTCGGATCCGAGCAGCAATCCGGACTTCAACTTCTCGCGCACGTTCGAGTTCGATCCGGACAAGACGGGTTGCCCGGAGGCCAAGTGGGTGAACGGCGAAGGGCGAGCAGACAGCCACGGCAACAGCAACTTCGGGCTCGTTCTGGAGAAGAACTGTCCGACGGCGGTGGTCGCGTCAGCCGGCGCGGTCGCCAACAGCATCGAGGGCACCTCTCCGACGGTGCTCGGCTTCGACCTGCGCACGGGCGACCCCTGCACAGGAGGGGCCCCGCGCTTCAACCTGCTGACCGAGCAGGGAACGTTCCACTTCATCGGAGGGTGCGGGAACGACTCGACGCCCACGCCCCTCGGTGACGGCTGGACGCGCTACCGCTTCGAGCTGAGCAATCCGGGCGAGGCGTTTCCGCCGGTTCCGCCGGGCTCGACGATCGAGCAGCTCGTTGTCATCGTCGACGAGCAGGGGGAGTACCACCTCGACAACGTCCGCGTCGACGGCTCCTGCGCGGAGAAGCCGGGCCAGTCACGGCCCTGCCAGCCTCCGCTCTAAGGCACTGAAAAAGCGAGAGGGCCCGCGCCCGCGGGCCCTCTCAGCCTTTGACGACGCCGATCGGGCGGAGCTGCGCGACGCGCCGCGAGAGCCCGGCCCGCTCGACGATCTCGACGACGCGCTCGACATCCTTGTAGGCGAACGGCGCCTCCTCGGCGAGACCCTTGTTCGACGGGGAGCGGACGATGATCCCGCGCTCCTCGAGCTGTCGCCTGAGCTCCGCACCCTGAATCTTCTTGCGGGCCGCGGTCCGCGAGAGCCTGCGTCCGGCGCCGTGGCAGGTGCTGCCGAATGCGAGCTCGACCGAGCCGCGCTCGCCTGCGAGGACGAAGCTCGAGGTGCCCATGCTTCCGGGGATGAAGACCGGCTGGCCGACATCGCGGTACTCCGGCGGAATCTCGTCGGAGCCGGCCGGGAACGCGCGCGTCGCCCCCTTCCGGTGCACGAGCAGGTCGCGGCCGTCGTACCGCTCGACCTTGGCGACGTTATGGGCGACGTCGTAGACCTGCCGAGTCGCGTCGGCACTCTCCCGCCCCAGGACCCGCGCGATCGCGGAGCGGATCCCGTCGGCGATCGCCTGCCGGTTCGCCCACGCGAAGTTCGCGGCGGCGGCCATGGCCGCGAGGTAAGCGCGGCCCTCCTCCGACGAGGCGGGCGCGCAGGCGAGCTGCCGGTCCGGAAGCTCGATGCCGTAGCGGCGCATGGCACCGTCCATCCGCTTGACGTAGTCGCTGCAGACCTGGTGGCCGAGCCCCCGCGAGCCCGAGTGGATCAGGACCGTCACCTGGCCCTTGCGCAATCCGAAGAGCTTGGCCGTCGGGTCGTCGAAGACCCGTTCGACCTCTTGGAGCTCGACGAAGTGGTTCCCGGAGCCCATCGTCCCGAGCTGCCCGACGCCGCGCTCTCGCGCTCGTTCGGAGACGGCGTCGGGATCCGCACCGGGAAGCAAGCCCTCCGACTCGGTGCGATCGATGTCCTCACTCGAGGCGAAGACGCGAGGGCCGTCCCGCAACACCTCGTCGAGCTGGGGGCCGCGATGAGCCCGGCTCGTCTTGCCGGCTCCGGCCGGGACGGCGCGTGAGATCTCGTGCACAAGCGCCTCTCGGCGCTTGCCGAGCTCGACCTCATCGATTGAGAGGGCGAGAAGCCGCACGCCGCAGTTGATGTCGTAACCGACCCCGCCCGGCGAGACCACGCCGTCGGGGAGCTCGGTCGCCGCGACTCCTCCAACCGGGAAGCCGTAGCCCTGGTGCACGTCGGGCATGGCCAGCGCCGCGCCGACGACCCCGGGAAGCGTGGCGACGTTTTCGAGCTGCTCGAGCGACGCGTCCCCTTCGATCGTGTCGAGGAGCTCGCGGTCGGCGAAGACCCGCGCGGGTACGCGCATCTCCGGCCGGGCATCGACCGGGATCTCCCAGAGCACCTCGCCGATCTGCCGCAGCTCAGACATCGAGCACCACCCGCGCACGCCACTCGCCGTTATCCCGTGCGAACTCGAGACGATGCAGTGTCACGGCCTTGACGAGGTGGCGCGCCTGCCCATGCCGACCCTGGACCGTCGCACGGATCTTCCCGTCCGCGAGCTCGAGAGCGATCAGTCGCTCGGGAAGAAGCTCCTCGGCCTCCGAGAGGTAGACGAGCTCACTCAGCCACTCGACCAGAAGCAGGGCTCGGTCGTCCGCCTCGAGCTCGATCGTCTTGGTCGCCGGCGGGCCGTCCGCGTCGCCGGCCAGCTCGGCTACGGCGACGAGCGCCTCCCCGAAGATTTCCTCCTCGGAGGACGCCACGATCTCGAGCTCGAGCTCGGACGTGTGATCGACCCAGCGAAACACTGCCCGGCTCCTACCACAAACCGACGGCAGATTCGCACCGACGCGCTCACCGCACGCGAACGCGGACGAAGGCGGGGCGTCCTCGGTTGCCGGCGCGGTCGGTTGCGAAGACGCCGACGCGATGCCGCCCCGGCGATACGCGGAACGACGCCTGCCAGGAGAGGAGCGGAATCTCCCGGCTCACAGTTCGCACCGCCCGCCCGTCGACGACGATCGTGTAGGACTCGACGCCGCTGCCTCGCTCGCGCGCCGCCTCCCAAGTCAGCCGCACACGTCCTCGCCCCGACCGGCCGCGAAGCCGTGGGGGCCCCGGGGCCGTGCGGTCGAGCCACTCCAAC
>Ga0081538_10003908_pt1 | contig 13899 bp, 13 predicted proteins | sample TabmetS5T2R1_FD_71022 | JGI IMG/M metagenome (GOLD analysis project Ga0081538, IMG submission 71022) | Tabebuia heterophylla rhizosphere microbial communities from the University of Puerto Rico - S5T2R1 | ecosystem: Host-associated > Plants > Roots > Rhizosphere ... | reverse complement strand
TGGCCAGGAACACGTCGCGGGCGGCGAACATCGGCGGCACGTAGAACACCGCCATCAGGAAGATCAGCCCGGCCACGGCGGCGAGGACGACGGCGATGTTGGCCCAGTCGTACCGCTGCATCGGCTCGGCGGTGATGGCGTGCATCCGGGTGCGGTAGCGCAGCGACACGAGGTACACGCCGACGCTTACGCTTATGTAGTAGATCAGGGCCGGCGCATAGCCGCGCGCGACCACCTCGAAGTAGCTGACGCCCAGGAAATCCGCCATGAGGAAGGCGGAGATCCCCATGATCGGCGGCATGAGCTGGCCGCCGAGCGAGGATGCGGTCTCGACCGCCGCCGCGTTCTCGCGCGGCATGCCCGCCCCGATCATGGCTGGAATGGTGGCCGAGCCGATGGTCACCGCGTTGGCGGCGCCGCTGCCGCTGATTGCAGCGACGCCGAGCGAGCCGAGCACCGCCGACTGCGGCAGGGCGTGCGGCGAGCGCGTGGCGATCTGCGATGACCCTTTCAGGATCGCATCGATGCAGCCGAAGGCGCGCAGCACGCTCAGCACCAGGATGAACGAGCCGATCAGGGTCAGCGCGAGCTGGGGCAGCTCCGAGAACACGCCGGTGGTCATCTCGACGCTCATCGCGCTGACCACGCGGGTCCAGCTCAGGCCCGGATGGTTGAACATGCCCGGGACGAGCCATCCGTATACCGAGTACAGGATCAGGCCGAGGTTGAGGGCGAACAGCACGAAGTAGCGCCGGCGCGCGTACTCCATGACCAGCACGGCCATGAGGCCACCGAGGGCCAGGTCGGTGGTGCTCCAGAACCCGGCACGCACCGTGCCGATGGCGATGAACTCGACGTGCATGTAGACGGCGACCGCGACGGCGATCGCGACGTGATCGAACACCCTGCCGAGGCTACCGTTGTACGACGATGATCCGGGCACGTACCTCTTCTACTGCGACCGCGAGTGGAACTGCCTCGACGACACGTACCACCAGGATCTCGCGGCTGCCGAGGCCAAGCTTTGTTCGAGTTCCCAGGCGTCGTCTTCGTCGGCGCATGACTGCTGCATTTGCCTGGGAGGAGCGGTGCGGCCTAGCGGCCCGAGGCGCCCTTGGCCTGGAGCGCGTCAACGACGGCGCGGTGCCCAGAAGCGAGACGATCCTGCGCGAGTGCCCACCAAATATTCTAACGTGATAATCTAGATTTTCGCGTTAGAAGGGAGCAGACGATGGAGGCACACGCAAGAAGGGTTCTCGAGCTCGTGGTGTTCAAGCTGAACGAGGGGATCTCGCGCGAGCAGTTCCTGGCAACGAACGACGCGGTTTCGACCTGGATCGGCAAGCAGCCGGGATTCATCTCCCACGAGCTCGCGTACGACGCCGAGAGCGACCGCTGGATCGAGGTCGCCTGGTGGGAGAGGATGGAGGAGGCGCACGCCGCCGCCGAGCTGGCGATGACCTCGAAGTCATGTGCGCCGATGTTCGCGCTGATCGACATGGACTCGACGCTGATGCTCCATGGCGAGTCGGCGATCGCGCCGGTCTTTGCCGCTGCGCATTCGGCGGAGGCGTAGGCACCCCACCGTGACCGCTCGGCGAGACCTGTCGCGCACGGCGTGCCCATGAAGGCGACGTGGAAGAGCTGGCAGGCGGCCTGATGCTGCTTGTGACTTGGCAGTGGCTCGGCCGCGAAGCGGCGCTCGATGTCGCCAACACCGTCGCTGTGGCGAGCGGCGTCGAGCACGACCTGCTCGCCCCGCCCGGCGAGTACGAGCGCTGGGCGGCGGCAGCGGCCGAGTCACCGGAGCTCGAGCTAGACCGAGCAAACACGTTGGTGGCCGTTCGGCCACGTCTGCTCGAGCTGCGCGGGCGGATCCGTCAACTCCTGGCGGCGACCGCCGCCGGCCAGCCGCTACCGAGCGCCGCGATCGCCGAGCTCAACCGCGTCAGCCGCGAGTGCCCTGCCTGGCCCGAGCTCAGCCCCGGCGGCGAGCTTCGCGAGCGATCGAGGGCCGACGCCGCCAAACGGCTGCTCGCCGTCTACGCCCGTTCGGCCATGGAGATCGCCGCCGAGGGACCCGCACGCTTACGCGTCTGCCCGGCACCGTCATGTGGAATGTTCTACCGCCCGAGCCGCGACCGCCAGCGCTGGTGCTCGCAGCAATGCGGCACACGTGCGCGCGTGGCCCGCCACTATCGGCCACGACGCCGCTGACCGCCGCTTAGTCGATCCGGGCCATAGTCGAAACGAATCGCCATTCGCCCACTGAGAACGTTCATCGTTCTCGTCCGGCGTCGGCGAGCTCGCCTCTAGCGGTGCACGTAGATGCGCATCCCGAGCCGCACCCAGTTGTAGATAAAGCGTGAGTTGGGGATCGGGTTGCGGACACAGCCATGACTGGCCGGGTAGGCGGGCACAGAGCGGTAGCCGTGGATCGCCTCGCCGCGGTTGTAGTAGACGGAGTAGTACATGCCGAGGCTGTTGTAGCCCGGCTGGCGCCGGTAGAAGCGAAACATTCCCCGGTCGGAGGGAGTCGCCGGTGCCCCGGTGGAGACATGGAAGACGTGCACGGGCTTGCCGCGGGCCGCGAGCACCATCACCTGGCGGGAGACGTCGACCTCGACGTGGCGGCCCGCCCGTGGGCGGGCGAGCTGGAGGCCGCCCCGGCCGGCGGCCAGGCGCCTGAAAATAGGCCGGTTGGCGTCGTACGTGCGCCGCATCCCGTTTACCTTGCGGAAGGCCATGACCGCGCGCATCGTCGCGCCTCCGTACAGGCGGCTGTGGGCGGTGTAGTAGCGCTGCCGCGCGAGCAGGTCGTTGAAGATCGACACCGCGTGGCCGCGGTCGCCTGGGTCGAGATTCGGGTAGCTGATCGAAAAGCGACTGCTTTGGGCGCGGGCGGCGTGCTGCTGCGCGTTCCGCGCGTGGAAGGCGATGAAGCGATGGCTGCCGGGGCGGATCAGATGCGGCGTGCGCGCCTCGAAGCGGCCCGCATTACGGCCCGCGACTCGCTCGACGGGGAGGAGGACTCGGCTGACCGTCGTTCGCCCGCGCTTGACGAGCACGACCACCTCCTGGCGGGCCACGAAGGGGCGCAGGATGCCCACGAGCCGAGCCCGCCTCCCGACGTCGACGTTGCCGCCGGATGCGCCCTCGACCCGCACTGTGATCGTGGCCGGGGCGGGCGCGTTCTGGGCCTGCGCGAAGCCCGGCGCGGCCAAGAGCGCGGCAAAGGCGAGCAGGAAGACGCGCCGGGCCCGCCGACGCCCCGTGGCGCGGCAGCGGCCGCGCTCCGACCCGCCAAGGTGGGCCGAGCTTGCGTCGGCGTGGAGCGCGATCGCGGGGAACCGCAGTGGCTGCAGTGTGAGTCGCGTTGTCACAGGGATTCCCTTCCTCTCATTTTCAACTATTGGGCGTCTGGGTTCGAGGTGATTCTTCGCCGTGGACACTCGGTTCCTGCTCGACGAGCTCGAGGTGGACAAGTAGCTCGACCTCTCAGCCGAGCCGCGCATCGTGCTGCCCCGCTGACTCGCCGCTGGCGAACCTGCTGGCGAACTGGACCTAAACTTCCTGCAAATCTGACGAGATTCCCGTAATCCACGGCCAGCCGTGGATTGGACCGGCGGGGAAACCGGCGGGCACATGAGCGGATCGCCCGGACTTGGCATGGAGTCGGATCCGGGCCAGCTCCTTCCGGACCCGGCCCGGACCAATGGATCAAGTGCTAGGGCTTCGGCGGGAGGTCGCGCAGCTCACGGAGTGACTTGGCGTTCGCGGGTGCGACGAGGGGCGGGGTCGAGCCGAGGGCGCGGTAGCTGACCGTGTACGTCCACGTTCCCCAGGTGACCGCGATCTCGCGGACGACGCCGTCGGAGCCGACGGTGACGGCCGTGTCGAGTGGTGACGTGGGGTCGGCGGCCTCGTCGTGGGCGACGTAGCCGAAGGGGAAGACGCGGATCGGCTGTCCCTCCTTGAAACCGGCCTCAGAAGCGATCTGGCCGGCGGCAACGCTCCCGCTGTAGACCGTCGAGCCGTCGCTCCGATCCACGGTCGTCAGGCCTGACCCTGTCATCGCAGCAACGATCCGCCGCAGCGTTGTTCCGCCAACGTCGTCGCGTACGGCGGCGAGGTAGTCGGCCGGCGTCGTGCCGGTGCCCGGGTCGATGCTCGCGGGGCTGCCGAACTCGACCCAGCCGCGTCCGTCCTCCGCAGGGGCGTACATCATCCCGTCGACGACGAGCAGCTCCCGCCCGGCCCCGCGTCCGCGGCCGGGGCTGTCGTCCCGCATATCGAGGTCGTTGCCGTTCCAGCGAACGACCTTGTGCGCCCACGGTCGTCCGTCGTGGTTCATGCGGACGTCGGCGGTGCCGGAGTGCTCGGCCGACGCGGCGGTGAGTGTCACCGCCTTCTTCATGGCGGCGGCTGCGTCCTCGACGCCCGGGGTGACGCCGGACGAGCCGACAGTCAGGAACGCGACGAGGGCAGCCCCCGCGGCGAGGGCCGCTCCGGCCGCAGTGACGCCGACGAGGCGGCGAGGCCGACGGCCCCGCCGCACGAGCGGCTCGCCGTACGTTCCGGCGCTCGCAATCCGCAAGCGCACCTGGGCCGCGGCGGCGTCGATCGCCTCCGCAAAGCTCGCCTTGGTGCGGGGGTTGGCCCTGCGAAGGGCTTCGAAGCTCCGTGAGGTGCTCATGGTCCTCCTCCGAGTACGTGAGTCACGGAAGGTGCGGACAGGTCCGAGGCGGGGCGTGTGTGCCGTCCGCCGCTTTCCCCGGCGAGGAGCTCCTCGAAGGTCGAGCGGAAGCGGCGGCGGGCGCGGTGCAGCCGGCCGCGCGCGGTCACCCTCGGACAGCGCAGAACCGAAGCGATCTGCGCGGGCGAGAGACCCTCCCATTCGGACAGCAGCAAGACCTCGCGATCGAGCGGCCCGAGTCGACGTAGCGCCTCCTGGACGAGCGATTCCTCCGAATGAACTTCCGGCTCTTGGGGCGGCGCCGCGAGCGCGACCCGCTCGGCCAAGGCCGCCCGGCGGCGCGTTGACCGGCGCTGGTTCGCGATCACCCTGCGCGCCGTCGCGTACAGCCACACGCGCGCGGCGTCCCCTCGAGGCACGTCGTCCAGGCGCCGCCAAGCCGTCATGAAGACCTCGGCAACAGCGTCCTCCGCATCGCTCGCAGAGCCGGCCTGCCAGCCGCAGTAAGCGACCACGTCCGAGCAGTACGCCTCGAACAAAGCGTCGAACCGGCGCCGCCGCTCACGCCCTTCTTCCTTCACGCGCTCACCTCCTGCGGGAAACGATGATGAACGGCTTCACGCTGTTCATGTCCGGCAAGCGCGAGATCGTTCGAGCCCCGATCGAATGAATCGCGTCAGGGCAGATCAGGAAGCCTCCGCGTCGGCGTCGAGGAGACGCTCGACTGGGGTGAGGGCGCCACTGACTCTATCTTGTCAATGCAAAGTTGCCTGCTCTCGTGGACGTCAGGCCACCAGAACTGTCAGGCCCTCGGGCGCAAGCGCCTCGAGAAGATCCAGCGCGTTGAACGCTTCGCCGGCGGCGACCGCACCGACAGTCTTGACTCGGCCGTCGAGGATGCGTTCGAGCGCCTCCACGACGATGGAGGCCGTTACCGCATAGATGTCCTGTCCGCGTGCCGTCACGCGCCGCGCTTCGGACCCTCTGCGGGCGACCACGTCGACGAGGAAGATCTGCGCGGAACGTCCGCGTTCGTCGACCGCCGTCGGACCGGGTGTGCCGGGATCGCGAAGGTCCGCGATCGGCCCGAGGTTCATGTAGACACGTACTTCCGGCGTCCGGAGGTGACGTGAGATCGTCACGCAGTCTGCCGTCGAGAGCTCGCCGACAACCTCCTGTTGCCCGAACGGCGCAGGAAAATCCCACCGGCCGAGTGGCGGAGGCTCCGAGCGAACCTCCAAGCGACCGTTCGTGAACACATGGCGGCGATCTCCCCGGCGCTCGCCCGTCAGTCGTGTTCCCCGCGTCGGTTTCCAGCCGTCGAGGGCAAACGCGACACAGATCTCGTCGACAGCCGGCCAATCACCCATCGCCACCGTCGCCAGGAGATCGCCGAGACCCCCGAAGAACGCCATCGCGGGAACGACAGGGATGCCCACTGCCCGCGCGCGATCCGCATACCGCTCGAAGGTTGCAGCCGCAACGGCTGCTTCTGCGGTCACGTCCAGGTAGGGGATGCCCACGCGCACGGCCGCTTCGATGACAGCCTCGGCCGTGTCGAGAAACGGCCCTGCGCAGTTGACGATCGCTGCGGCATCGGCCAGTGCTCGGTCGAGCGACGCCGGCTCCTCGATCGAGGCGACACGGATCTCGGTTCCCGGGTGGGCGTCGCCGACGGCGCTGAGCTTCTCTGGGTCTCGGCCGGACAGAATGGGTATCCGCCCACGTCTGTACAGCTCCTGGGCGACGAAGCGGCCCGTATGGCCGGCAGCGCCGTAGACCGCGACCGGTCGATCCATCCTCGGAATCACCTAGCCGGCAGAGGAACCTGACCGCTCTCGGTCGGAAGGCCTGCCTCGATCCACTCGGCCTTCAGCTCGTCGACTGTGATGGTGGGGATCACGAGCGCTCCTCCGTAGTTACTGCCAGGAACTAAGTATCAGATAGTTGTCAAGCACTTCAACGTGCTATAGTTACCCGTTGGTGACTAAGGACGAGGTCCAGCGGGATGGCGCGGACTGGCCGCGAGGCAACGTCTTCGACCTCAGCTGCCCGTCGCGGCGCGTGCTCGACCGGGTCGGCAACAAATGGACGCTGCTCGTCGTCGAGTGCCTCCAGGAGGGCAGTCACCGCTTCTCCGAACTCCGGCGGAGGATCGGCGGCGTCTCTCAGAAGGTGCTCACACAGACCCTGCGAACGATGGAGCGAGACGGGCTGGTAACCCGCACGGTGTATGCGGAGGTACCACCGAGAGTCGAGTACGCATTGACCGAGCTCGGGAACACGTTGATCACAGCCGTCGATCCGATCGCTCGCTGGGCCGAAGAGCACATCGCCGCGATCGAGGCCGCGCAGCGCGACTACGACGCCGAGCGGGCGCGCGACGCCGTGTGACCGGCGCGGGACGATGCGGGAGCGGAGCGGGTCACGTTCTCTGACGGCCCACGGAATGCCTGTACAAGGCGTTGAGCCGGCTCGAGGAGTTCGGCCTGCTCACCCGTCCGGGATGATCCGTGGCCTCGCCGCCGACGCTGCGTGGCGCGGGCGACACGCGAAGGCGGCCGCCCGTCCCTCGACCCTGGAGACGCGATGAAGCGAAGCAAGACTCTCTATCGATCTGCTGTTCGCGTTGCCTTCGGCGTGGCGTTCATCCTGTCGCTGCCGCTGGTGGGGATGCTGATCACCGACGACGTCGTCTGGAGCCTGGGGGACTTCGTTGTCGCCGGCGTCCTCCTGGCGACAATCGGTATTGCGCTCGAGCTGGCAGTGAGGAAGGCGGGGAATCTCGCTACTGCGCTCGGCATCGCGGCCGTCGGCGTCGCCGCGGCCTTGGTCGGGCAGGCCGATGACGCGCCCGGCCTCGTACTCCTGGGCATCCTGCTCGTCGTAAGCGGGTGTGCGGTCGGCGTGAGGACCGCCCAGCGCAGCAGGTAGCAGCCCCAGCCGCCCGCGGCTTCGGGGCACACTGCGATGAGTTCCTGAGCGCCGGCCCGTCTGATTGGCTGAACAAGGAGGGCGACATGGGCAACGTGGTCATCGACATGAGCATGTCTTTGGACGGCTACATCGCGGCTCCCAATGACAATCCGGAGCAGGGGCTCGGCGAGGACGGGATGAGGCTCCATAACTGGGCGTTCGACGATCCTTCGGTGTTCGAGCGGGTGTACGGCAACCTGGTCCAGGAAACCGGCGCCGTGATCATGGGCCGCCGGAGCTACGACAACTCGATCGAGGCGTGGGGTGGCAAGGGCCCGCTGGGCGAGGTCCCGTGCTTCGTCCTCACCCACAGGCCGCCGGCGAGCTCGGACCCGGTCTTCACGTTCGTCACCGAGGGGATCGAGCGCGCCCTCGCGATGGCCCAGGAGGTCGCCGCCGACAAGCGGATCGGGCTCATGGGCGCGAACATCGACCAGCAATTCCTCGCCGCAGGGCTCGTCGACGAGATCAGAATCCACCTGATCGATGTCCTGCTCGGAGGGGGCCGTCGGCTGTTCGACCAACTCCCGCAGCGGATCGAGCTGAAACAGACCGGGCTCAGCCAGACCGACGGCGTGACGCATCTCGAGTACCGCGTCCTCCGGTAGCGCTCTCAGCGGACGAAGTCACGTGGCGCCGGCGGTCATCCGAGACCGGCGAGCGACAACGGCGGTAGAAATGGAGAACCCCGCCGAGGGCGGGGTTCACCTGTAACGGGCCTGAAGCGGCCGTGTGGCCGCCGTCTGCCCTTATCCCTTGAGCGGGATCGTGAACTCCTGGGTCTGTGGGTTCAGATGCCCGAGCTTCTTGGCACCGGCAACCGCACGATCGATGAGGTTCCAGATCAGGAGCCCGCGCGTCATGTCGGACTCGTAGATCCGGCCGTCGTACCAGTAGGACGACCAGTCGCCGCCGCCCTCGATCAAGGCGGGATTGTCGGGGTTGATCAGCGGCGCCGGGTCGGCGAACGCGATTTCGCGCACGTTCGCCGGGTCGGTGAAGTCGAGCACGCTGATACCCGACTGGTAGTTGCCGGCGACGAGAATCCTGCCCATGTCGGTCGGCACGACGTTGTAGTTGTGCCAGGTGCAGTTCTCCGTCGCGGTCTGCGGCCGCGGATGGAGGAATGTCCCCAGCTGGTTGCCCTCGTGGTCGTAAAAGTAGATCGTCCGATCCACCTCTGCGCTCGTCGCCTGGCAGCGTGCCTGCGTGCCGCCGCCGGGCTCGTGGCCGAAGATCAACACCTCGCCGTCCCAGCTCCACGACGCCGAATGGCCGATCGTGACGCCCGGGATGTCGAAGTGGTGCATCAGCACCGGGTTCGTCAGCGACGCGCCGTCGGCGGGATCGAGGCTGAAGATCCGCGCCCCTTCGCCACCTGCGCACGCCAGCCGGTTCGCGTTTCCGAGGATGACGCCGATGTCGTGGCACGTGTGCATCGAGTCGACGACGTTGACCACTTGTGCGCTCGCCGGGTCGTCAAGCGGGACCTCGACAATCTCGAAGAAGTCGCACGTCCCACCCGCGGACGAGCTGTTATAGACCAGCAGCCGGTTGTTCGCGAGGTCCGGGACTCCGGTCGCCGTATGCGAGCCGCAGCCGAGCTCCGGGTTATGCGTGATCGACGCGCCGACCGGCAGGCCGCCTGCCCTGATCGTGGCGCCGTCCGCCTGCGAGACCATCACGCCGGAGATCGTCACGGCGGGGTCGGCGCCGCCCATCGTGATCGGCAGGCCGGGCACGTTGTTGGCCACGATGATCGCGCTGGCACCGCCGGCCTGGGCGTTGGCCGCCTTGACCACGAAGCCGCAGAGGCCGCGGTCCACCAGGGCTATCGAGCCGGCCGGGACGGAGAACGGCTCGCACCCGTCGGTGACCGTGCCGCCACCAGGCGCCGCGACGCCGTCATTGACCGCGACGACCGTGCCCGACAGCCCGCCCTGCGGAACCGGCGTGCCCCAGGTCGCGCCGGTGGCCTCGTAGGTGCCTGCCGCCGGGCCGCTGTTGACATTCACCAGGAACGGCAGGCCGTCCAGCCCTACCGAGCCGACGAGATCAGGATCCGACGGATTGCTGATGTCGAAGACGTGCAGGCCCTCGAACCCGGCACCCACGAGCTCGCCGTCACACGACGACGTGGCCGTCGCGGGCGAGTTCCACGACCGGACGAGCAGGTCGCCCCAGACGATCACGTCGCCCTGGTTGCCCTGGGTTGTGCCGGGCGAGCATTCCGCGTAGTTCTCGAGCTCGACGGGATTCTCCGGATCCGAGACGTCGACGATCCGGAAGCCGCTGTACGTGCCCTGGAAGGCCCGCTTGCCCCAGAACGCGAGGTCAGAGTTGTAGATGCCGGACCCTGCGCCCGTGAGGGGCACAACTCGCGGCGAGTACCCCTGCGGCTTCATGTTCTTCGTGTAGGTGAACGTGCTCACCGCGTCCTCGACCGTCTGCGCGCCGGCCGTCAGCGACAACGTAAGAGCCGCCATGGCGACGAGCGAGACGAGGACCCCCCTTGCCGACAGTCGCATCGGACTCACCTCCGGGTCGTTTGCCGATCGGCGGGCTTGCGGGCACCGTCCAGCGGGCCACGACTGACTCGACCTGAGCCAACGATGAGTGATCAGCCTGCTCCCCTACCCTTGCCCCCGATACCGCCGGAAGTGTTCTATACCGGCCGAGGGAAAGTCAAATAACGCACTCGTCATCGCCCGAACCTGAACCATGAAGGCGCAGATCCGAGCAGGTGTTTGATGAATCACATGCTTGGCGTGCTCGGGGTGCCGACGAGTGCGGGCGCGTTCGCGCCCGGTCAGGAACAGGCGCCGCAGGCGTTACGCGACGCTGGGCTGCTTGGGCTGCTGCGTGACGCTGGGATCGCAGTGTCCGATCACGGTGATCGGCCGGCCTGGCGCTGGCGCCCGGACCGCGAGCGGCCGCGGGTGCAGAATCTCGACACCGTCGTCTCGATCGTCCGCGAGACCGCCGCTCGCGTTGCTGATGCCGCTGCGACAGGTGAGGTCACCCTGGTGCTCGGTGGGGATTGCACTGTCGGAATCGGCACGGTCGCCGGCCACGTGGCGGCCGCGCCGGATGAGCGCATCGGGCTGATCTACCTCGACTCCCACGCCGATCTGAACACCCCGGAGAGCGTCCACGAAGGGACGCTTGACTGGATGGGGATGGCACACATGCTCGCGGTTGACGGTGCGGCACCCGATCTTGTCCGCGTCGGCGTGCAGGCGCCGCTGCTCGAAGCGGATCAGGTGGTGCTCGTCGGCTGGGGACGTGAGCAGGCGACCGAGTTCGAGCGCGCCGCGATCGAGGAGCGCAACCTCGCGGTGGTCGCCGTCGACCGCGTCGCTGCTGACCCTGAGGCCGCGGCGTTGGAAGCGCGACGACGTCTGCGCGGGTGCGACCGGATCGTTGTGCATTTCGACGTCGACGTCATCGACTTCACCGACACGCCGATGTCCGAGAACTGGGGGCGCAACGAGGGCCTCACGTTCGACAACGCCTTGCGCACGTTCAGTGTGCTCGTCGCTGATGCGGCGCTGGCAGGAGTCACGATCACCGAGCTAAACCCGGATCACACGGAGGCGGGGGCCGGCACTCTCGAGCGCTTTGCGCGGGCGGTTGCGACAAGTCTCGGCGCCTCAGTCGAGCGCCTAGCGCGATACGACGGGCACGTCACCGGCCCGAGCAATTCTGGCCTCCCGCACAGCGGCCGACAAAGGAAGAGTCCGGTGTCTCGCGGCCCGCAGCGAGAGGCGCCCTACTAGACTCCGGCTCTCGCGCAGGCTCACACACCCGCACTGCCCTGTGAGGGTCCTGCATGCCGGCCGAACCCGACGCCCCGACGCCTCAGCGCCGGGAGGCCAACCGAGAAATCGCGTCGAACTCCTCGAGGCTTCGCCCGGCGCCGAGCGCGACGCATGTCAACGGGGACGAGACGACGTGGACAGGAAGCTCGGTCTCCATCCGGAGGCGTTCATCCATACGGCGAAGGAGGGCTCCCCCGCCCACGAGGACGATCCCACGCTCGACAACATCGGCCGCGAGCTGCGGAGGTGTACGCTCGAGCGTGTCCCTGACGGCTTCGACGATCCGCGCGATCGGCTCTTCGAGAGCCAGCAGGACCTCGTCCGCATCGAGAGGGACGCGCCTTAGCAGGCCGCTGAGCAGATCGCGGCCCGCGACATCGGCCAGGCCCGGCTGGGCGGGGCCGCAGGCGGCTCCAACGGCGATCTTCACTTCCTCGGCGCGCTCCTGCCCGATCAGAAGGCCATGCTCCGCCTTCGCATGCGCGACGATCGCCTCGTCCATCTCGTAGCCGCCGACGCGGATCGAGTTCCAGACGACCATCCCCCCGAGCGCGATGACCGCCACCTCGGTCGTGCCCCCGCCGACGTCGACGATCATGCTCGCCGCCGGCTCGGCGACGGGCAGATCGGCGCCGATCGCCGCCGCCATCGGCTCCTCGATCAAGTGGGCCTCCTTGGCGCCGGCGGCCAACGTCGCCTCCTCGACGGCTCGCCGTTCGACGTCGGTGATGCCGCTCGGCACGCAGAGGATGACGCGCGGGTGGACCAGGCGTCCGCCGATCGTCCTTCGGATGAAGTGCCGGAGCATCTGCTCGGTCACCTCGAAGTCGGCGATCACACCGTGGCGAAGAGGGCGCGTGGCTCGGATCGTCGCCGGCGTCCGCCCGATCATGCGTCGTGCCTCGGCGCCCACCGCGAGCACCTCGCCCGTGCGCTCGTTGATGGCGACGACGGACGGCTCGATGAGGGCGATCCCGTGGCCCCGGACGAAGACGACCGTGTTCGCGGTGCCGAGGTCGACGGCGATGTCATCGCCGCGTCGGAGATGCAGGTGATGCGAAAGGCGGGTGCGCATACCTCGCCCACGGCGACGACCTATGGGGCTGGCCCCGCCGTGGAGAATCCCTTGAGCCCTCGATCCAGCGACCGTACCGCGGGCCCCGAGCCGTCAGGGTACACACGGGGCGCGTGGCTCCCGCTCAGGCGCCGCACCGTGCCGGCGCGCCTCACACCGACTGCTAGCCTGACCTGCTTCGACGGAACCAACCAGGAAGGAGGTGAGCGCGCTGCTCGCACTCACCGACAGCGCGGTTGAGGCCGTGAAGCACATCGTCTCCTCCTCGGAGGAGGCTTCCGAGACAGCCGGTCTGCGGCTGGTGGCCCAGCAGGTAGGGACGCAAGCGAACTTCCAGCTCAACGTCGTTCCGCTACCCGCCGAGGACGATGAGGTAATCGAAGAGCGGGACGCCCGGGTCTTCCTCGAGCCCGAGGCGGCCTCGCTGCTCGACGACAAGGTCCTCGACGCCACCGTCGAGCAGAACAAGGTCGCTTTCACGATCGCCGACCAGGCTGCGGGATAGTCGCAGAGTTGAGCGGGCGCGGAGAGGTGGCCGCGTCAAGTCGGATCCACCTCTTCGCGCCTGATCATGAGGGCGTCAACGCTCATGTCGGGAAGAAGCCAGGCGGCACCTAGCAGATTGGCGGGATTCGTGGAGGGTGATCGGCTCGACATTGGCTGCGGTCCTTCTCAAGCCGCCGGGCGGGCGCAAGCGGCCATTCGGCCGACACGGAGTGGCATCGCGGGCGCGCCCGTGAGAGGATCCGTAGGGGTCGCGCCCACGCAACAGCGCCACTGCAAGCGAAGCGAGGAGCGATGACGCAGACGACCGCCGAGGCCCTGGTCGACCGCCTCCGTCAGTGGGGAGTAGACACGATCTTCGGGTTCGCAGGAGACGGCATCGGCGAGATCCTGGAGGTGCTGCGGCGTGACGGCGGCGGCATGCGCTTCATCACGGTGCGTCACGAGGAGTCCGCCGCCTTTGCCGCCTGCGCCTATGCGAAGCTCACCGGCCGGCTCGGAGTCTGCATGGCCACGTCCGGGCCCGGCGGCGTCCACTTGGTCAACGGGCTCTACGACGCGAAGGGGGACGACGCCCCTGTCCTCGCCATCACAGGCCACACCTGGACGCGCCTGATCGGCACCCATTACCAGCAGGACGTCCCGCTCGAGCGGCTCTTCATGGACGTCGCGGCCTACTCGGAGCGCCTGGCTAGCCCGGACCACCTCCCCCGCGCGCTGGACGAGGCGATCAAGACCGCACTCACCGCGCGGACGGTCGCCCACCTGTGCGTCCCGCGAGACATCGCGACGCAGCCGGTCACCGACGCGGGAGGCTCGGTCCCCCG
>Ga0081538_10003907_pt1 | contig 13899 bp, 13 predicted proteins | sample TabmetS5T2R1_FD_71022 | JGI IMG/M metagenome (GOLD analysis project Ga0081538, IMG submission 71022) | Tabebuia heterophylla rhizosphere microbial communities from the University of Puerto Rico - S5T2R1 | ecosystem: Host-associated > Plants > Roots > Rhizosphere ... | reverse complement strand
CCGAACTCGGATTCCTCCTCGTCGCCCACCGGCTTCTCGAGCGACACCGGCGCCTGCGCCGAGCGCTTGATCGACTCGACCTCCTCGGGCTCGATCCCGGTGTGCTCGGCGATCTCGTCCGGCGTGGGCTCGCGGCCCAGCTCGGTGACGAGCTTGCGCTCCGCGCGGCCGATCTTGTTGAGCTTCTCGACCACGTGCACGGGGATGCGGATCGTGCGCGCCTTGTCCGCCAGCGCGCGGGCGATCGCCTGGCGGATCCACCAGGTCGCATAGGTCGAGAACTTGAAGCCCTTGCGGTAGTCGAACTTCTCGGCGGCGCGGACGAGCCCGAGCGTGCCCTCCTGGATCAGGTCGAGGAAGGGCAGGCCCTGGTTGCGGTAGTTCTTCGCGATCGAGACGACCAGCCGCAGGTTCGACTCGACCATCTTCTGCTTGGCGTCGAGGTCGCCGCGCTCGATCCTCTTGGCGAGGTCGACCTCCTCCTGTGCCGTCAGCAGCCTGACCTTGCCGATGTCCTTCAGGAACAGCTGAAGGGAATCGGTCGTCATGTCCGGCTTCAGGTCGATCGCGGCCTTCTTGCGGCGGCTGCGCCGGTCCACGGCGCGCTCGACCTGCGGCTCGACGATCGTCGGGTCATCCTCGACGAGCTCGATCTCGCTCTTCTCGAGGTAGCCGTGCAGCTCCTCCACGTCGCCTTCGTCGAGCTCGACCTCGGCCAGCGCGGTGGCGACCTCGGCGTACGTCAGGACACCCGTCTGCTTGCCCTTGGCGAGCAGAAGGCGGACTTCCTCGAGCTCCTGGAGTTCTGCTACGGACATTAGGTTCCTTGGGGTCTGGCAGGGCCGAGCGGGCTGGTGCTAGGCCCAGTCAAGCAGACCGTGTCAACAGTAACGCTACAGATAGTGAAGTCAAGCGGCACAAAGCGGAATTTCCGCTGACTAGCCAGTCAACCAACTGCGTACTTCCCCATTCTGCCCAACGACACACCCGCGGCGCCTCCTCCGCGGTCTTGTCCCCGGTTCGGGTAACGCCCGAAACCTCTCGGCAGACCTCGAGTGTGGCTGTACCCGATCCCCGGAGGACTAGACTCACCGGCCATGACGGACGACCAGGGGGTGCTCGGGAACCTGCCGCGCTCGCGACCGGGGCAGCGGAGCGAGAAGCGCGCGTCGCGAGCCGAGCCGCGTAGCTCCGCCCGGCCCAAGCCCGCCGCCGGCGCCCGCCGCGCCGCGGGCAGCGCCGCCGGCGAGCCGCAGCCGACCCCGGCCCGCGGCGAGCGGGATCCGGTCCGCGGTGCCATCCGCGGCGTGGCCGGCCTCGCCTTCACCGGCGCGAAGGTCGCGACCGGCGTGACGCGCGAAGTGCTACGCCGGCTGCCGCGGCCGTAGCCCGCCCGGGCGGGGCGGCATCCTCCGCTCCGGTGATCGCGCTCGCCTTCGGAGTATGCTTCGGTCCCGATGCCGACGGGCGCGCAGGAATCGCCTCGCTGCCTCATCGTGGACGACCATCCGGTGGTCAGGGCCGGAGTTCGGGCGGTGCTGGAGCAGGCTTTCTCGGACTCCACGATCAGCGACGCCGCCTCGCTCGACGAGGCGACCCAGGCCTTCAACGGCGAGCCGCCCGACGTGGTGATCGTGGACCCCTGGCGGGTCGGCGTGGACGTCGGTGAGGTGGTCGGCCGCCTGAGCAGCGAGCTGAAGGCGCCGATCGTGGTGTTCACCTCCGACGGCGGGGCGCGCCTGCTCAGCGAAGCGCTGAAGGCCGGCGTGAAGGGATACGTCCGGAAGGACTCCCCCTCCGAGGACCTCATCCGCGCGATCGAGGCCGCCCGGGCGGGCGAGTTCTACGTCGACCCGGGGCTCTCGTCGACGATCGTCCTCGACGAGGGCGACCGCACGCTCAGCGCCCGCCAGCGCGAGATCCTCCAGATGCTCGCCGACGGGATGCAGACCGACGCCGTGGCCGAGAAGCTCGGCCTCTCGACCGAGACCGTGCGAACCCACACCAAGCGGATCCTGGCGAAGCTCGAGGCCTCGACCCGCACGCAGGCCGTGGCAATCGGCATCCGCCACGGCTTGATCGAGTAGAGCCGGGGGCTCGCGCCCCCGGACCCCCGCTGATGCCTGGCCGGTGGCGAGCTAGCTCTTCGCCTCTTCGCCGAGGTCCGCCGACGGGGGGTCCCCCAGGGCCACGTTGTCGCCGGCTGCCTTCGCGCGGTACATCGCCCGGTCGGCCGCGTCGATGAGCGCCTCCGCATCCGCTCCGTGCTGGGGGCACGAGACGACGCCGATCGACAGGCCCACCGGCGGGTCGTCGGGTGATGCCACCTCCTCCTGCACGGCGGTGGCGAGGCGCTCGGCGAGGGTGATCGCCGCCTCGGACTCCTGCTCGGGCGCGAGCACGCAGAACTCGTCGCCGCCGAGCCGGGCGGCCACGTCCACGGTCCGGATCGAGCGGCGCAGCGCCATCGCCACCTGCATCAGGACGCGGTCGCCGGCCTGGTGGCCGTGGGCGTCGTTCACGCGCTTGAGCCCGTCCACGTCCATCAGCAGCACGCCGAACGGGTGGCCGTAGCGCTTGTGGAGCTCGAGCAGCTGGGCGATCTGCTTCTGGAGGTGGCGCAGGTTGCCGAGCCCGGTCAGGGTGTCCGTGTTCGCCTGCGACTCGAGCTCTCGCGAGCGGCGCCGGATCAGCTCCTCGGCAGCCGCGGCCTGGATTGCCCCGGTCGCGTCGACCAGCCGCTCAACGGCCTCGGCGAACCGCTGCGGTTCGCTCTCGGCGAGCTCGTCCCGCAGGGCCCGGACGAGGACGGTCTGGAGCGCCGCCACGTCGCGGGCGACCTCGGCGGCCCCCGCCTCGCGCCCGCCGCGCAGCGCCGCCAGCGAGGCGGCGCGGTCGGCCTGTTCCTCGGTGAGCTCGTAGGGGTTGCCGTTCGTGTCGGCGACGGAGCCGACGATGTCGCTGATCAGCTCCGGCAGCTCCCGCGCGATCTGATCGGTGGGGAGCTCGCTGATCTCGTCGAGTGAGGCCCGTTCGATCAGGCGTACGAGCCAGGCCTTGGCGAGCTCGTCCCGCGAGCGTTCGAGCCGCGCGAGCGGGCCCCGGATGGGTGTCATGCGGCGGCGTTCACTTTCCGGCAAGCCGGCTTCGATCCTACTCCGGGCAACGGCGGAGCAGATCCGGATTTTGCGGGGAAATAAGGGGGAAAAGGCCCCGCCTTGAGAAGATTTGGCCGCGTGAGCGAGCTGATCTCGATCGACGAGGGCCGCAGGAGGGTACTCCAGGCGGTCCGTCCGCTCACCGCCGAGGACGTGCCGCTCACGGAGGCGCTCGGGCGAGTGCTGGCGGAGGACCTCGAAAGTTCGATCGACGTGCCGCCCTTCGACAGCTCCGCCCTCGACGGCTTCGCGGTGATCGCGGGGCCCGCGGCCGAGCTAGCGGTCGTCGGCGAGAGCCGCGCGGGCCACCCGGCGGCGGAGCGGTTGCGGCCGGGCGCCGCGATCCGGATCTCGACGGGTGCGGCGATCCCGGCCGGGACGACCGCCGTGGTGCCGGTGGAGCGAAGCGATGCCGGCGCGAACGGGCGTGTCCGCGTCCAGGAGTCGCGCGAAGGCGACAACATCCGCCGGGCCGGCGAGGACGTGCCGGCCGGCCAGCTCGTTCTGCGAGCGGGCAGCCGCCTCGGGCCGGCCGAGCTCGGCGTGGCCGCCTCTCTGGGTCGCGCCTCGCTTCGCTGCGCGCGCCGGCCGCGCGTGGCCATCCTCGCCACGGGCGACGAGCTCACCGATCCGGGCGCGTCCCTCGACGCCGGCCGCATCTACAGCTCGAACGCTTGGGCGCTCGCCGCCCAGGCCGCGCGGGCCGGCGCGGTCGTGGTGGCGCGCGAGACGGTCCGCGACGAACCGGACGACACGCGGTCTGCGCTCGCACGCGCCCTCGACGTGGGCGACGTGGTGATCGCCTCGGGCGGTGTGTCGGTCGGACCCCACGACCACGTGAAGCCCGCGCTCGCGGACCTCGGGGCCGAGGAGCGCTTCTGGGGCGTTCGCCTTCGCCCCGGCAAGCCGACCTGGTTCGGTACCCGCGGCACCACGCTTGCGTTCGGCCTTCCCGGGAACCCGGTGTCCGCGATGGTCACCTTCCAGCTGTTCGTGCGGCCGGCGCTCGCTGCCCTGCAGGGCGCCGACCCGTCGGCGTCGCGCGGCTACGCCACGCTCGACGTCGCCGTGCCGCGGAACCCCAAGCGCGAGGAGGCGGTGCGCGTCCGCCTGTCGAGCGCGGAGGACGGCTGGCACGCCGTCCCCACCGGGCCGCAGGGCTCGCACGTGCTCACCTCGATGCTCGGCGCCGACGCGCTGGCTCGCATCGAGCCGGGCGAGGGCACGGTGGATGCCGGCGATCGCGTGGAGGTCGAGCTGCTGTGAGGCGGCGCGACCCTCGCCGCCTGATCGAGCGCGAGCGGCGCACGCGTGCGCGCGTGAACATCGTCCCGGTGCCGAACCCGGGCTGCGCACCGGACGGCAGCACCACCACGAAGCAGGTGGCCGAGGTGACCCTGCCGCGCTCGGAGCTCGACCGGATCTGGATGCCCGAGTACCTCGAGCGCCTCGCGCGGACCTACTGGCGCTTCCTCACGCGTATCTCGCTGGGCCTCCTGCGCGTGCTCTACACCCCCACCTCGCGGGAGGTCGTGTTCCTCGGACGGCCCCTGGTGCTGCTGCGCTTCCGCGCCCCCGAGTACCGCTTCGAGGGCGACAGCGGCACCGTGACCTGGCCCATCGACCGCGGGCTGCTGGTGGCGACGAGCGGGCGCGACCGGGGCTACCTGCGGCTCACCGTGCGCCGGCAGCCGGACGGCGACGGCGGCGCCGACGCCACCGCCACGGTGACCTCGGAGGTGGTGAGCTTCTATCCGAGGATCGCGGCGCGGATCGGGCGCTGGATCTACAACCAGACCCAGCTGCGCATCCACGTGGTCGTGACGCACGCGTTCCTGCGCTCGCTGGCAAACCTGGAGCTGGAGGAGTCGCGCGTCGGCGTCTTCAGCCCATCGACTCTCCGAGGATCTCCCGCAGCTTCACCCGATCGTGGCGAGCGGTGATCGTGCGGACTGTCCCCGAGCTCGAGCGCATCGAGACCGACTCGGTCGTGGCGCCCCGCGGGCCGATGAAGTGCACGCCGTCGAGCATCTCGCCGTCGGTGACGCCCGTGGCGGCGAAGAAGACGTTGTTGCCCGAGACGAGCCGGTCCCGGTCCAGCACCTCGGTCAGGTCGTAGCCGGCCTCGAGCGCCGCGTTGCGCTCCTCGTCGGAGCGCGGCCACAGCCGGCCCAGGATCTGCCCGCCGACGCACTTGATGGCAGACGCCGACAGCACCCCCTCGGGCGTGCCTCCGATGCCGAACAGCAGGTCGACCGGAGAGCCCTCGGTCACGGCGGCCAGCGAGGCCGACACGTCGCCGTGCGGGATCAGCCGGATCCGCGCCCCGACCTCGCGGATCTCCTTCATGTACTCCTCGTGGCGCGGCCGGTCGAGCATGATCACGACCAGGTCGCCCACGTGCACGCCCTTCTCCTTGGCCATCAGCTCGAGCGTCTCGCCGAGTGGACGGTCGAGGTCGAGCAGGTGGGCCATGTCGCGCGACGTGGCCATCTTCAGCATGTAGACGCAGGGCCCGGGGTCGAACATCGTCCCCCGCTCCGACAGCGCGATCGTGGCGATCGCGTTCGGCATTCCCTTGGCGCAGAGGTCGGTGCCCTCGAGCGGATCCACGGCGATGTCGACCTCGGGCGGCGAGCCGTCGCCGATGTGCTCGCCGTTGTAGAGCATCGGCGCCTCGTCCTTCTCGCCCTCGCCGATGACGACCACGCCGTCCATCGAGACCGTGTCGAGCAGCATGCGCATCGCGTCGACAGCGGCGCCGTCCGCGCCCTCCTTGTCGCCGCGACCGATCCAGCGCGCGCAGGCGAGGGCCGCGTACTCCGTCGTGCGGACCAGCTCCATGGCGAGGTTCCGGTCCGGCCTCACCGCGTCCGCGGTCTCAGTGGACGTCCCAACCTCGATGTTCTGCTCCATGTGCGGAACCTACTTCAAATGACGCCCGGCGGCTTGCGGGCGGTGGTGTAGAAGGCCTGGCGCAGGTAGCCGGCCACGAGCATCCCTGCCGACGCGATCAGCGCGACGAAGTACCCGACCCCAAGCCCGATGTCCACGCTGTCGCCGGGCCGGCCGAGGATGATCCCGTTGCAGAGGATCAGGACGAACGAGGTGATGCCGACGACCATCGTGACCTCACCCGGCTTCCACGTCAGCTTGTGCCCGCGGGCGACGATCCAGCTCAGGATGAACGGCGCCGCGCAGGCGGCGACGAGGAGCCAGTCGAGGATGCCGAACACCTGCCACGCCGTCACGCTGTCCCCGCCGCTCGCCCCGGCCAGGGTCGAGTTGGGGTTGTCCGAGCTCGTGGTGAACCAGGGCAGGAACAGCGAGCCGAACAGGATGAGCGCCGCGCCCATGCCGAGGAACTCGCCGGGCGAGAGGCGCGAGAGATCGAGGTACCCGCTCCTCTCCTCAGCGCTCGAGGCCTCCATCCGCCGCAACGGTACAGGTGTGGATACGCTCCCCGCAATCCCGACCCAGGCCAAGGAGATGCACGTGGCGGTCACCAAGATCATCGAGGTGGTGGGCAGCTCCCCCGAGAGCTCGGACGGCGCCGTGAAGGCCGCGCTCGAGGAGGCCCGCCAGTCGCTCCGCAACATCAAGGCAGTGGACGTGGTTTCTACGGGTCTGCGGGGCGATAACCTCGACGAGTGGCGCGCTCTGGTTCGTATCTCCTTCCTCGTCGAGCGCGTCTCCGAATAGCCCGCTGACCACTCACAGCCCCAGCACACCGCCCCTCGGAGGGGTCGAGTCGCTTCTCCAGGACGCGCGCGAGCGCACCCTCGCCCTCGTCGCGCCGGTCTCGGACGCGGACCTGAACCGCCAGCACGACCCGCTGATGAGCCCACTCGTCTGGGACCTCGGCCACATCGCGGCGTTCGAGGACCTGTGGGTCTGCCGCGAGACGGGGCGCGACCTGCTCCGTCCCGACCTGGTGGCGGTGTACGACGCGGACGAGACGCCGCGCGCGGACCGCGGCGAGCTGCCCTACCTCCGGCGGGCCGAGGCGGTCGCGTACATGGACGAGGTCCGCGTGCGCACGCTGGCCGTGCTCGATGACGTGTCGCCGTTCATCGCCGAGATGCTGGTCCAGCACGAGCACCAGCACAACGAGACGATGCTCCAGACGCTTCAGCTCGCCGAGCCCGGCGTCTTCGCGCCCGAGCGCGCCGCGCCGGGCGGCGAGCCGGCCGGCGGCAGCCTCCGGATCGACGAAGCGACCGTGGCGATCGGCGACGGTGGCGACGGCTTCGCCTACGACAACGAGCGCCCGCGCCACACGGTCGAGCTCGGCGCCTACCAGATCGACCGGGCACCCGTCACGAACGCCCGGTACGGCGAGTTCGTGGAGGACGGCGGCTACCGGCGCCGCGAGCTGTGGAGCGAGGAGGGCTGGGCCGCGCGCGAGGCGGAGGACTGGCAGCGGCCGCGCTACTGGACCGCGGACGGCGGCGAGCGGCGCTTCGATCGCATCGCCGAGATCGAGCCACACCTGCCGGTGATGCACGTCTCCTGGTTCGAGGCCGACGCCTACGCGCGCTGGCGCGGCGCCCGCCTGCCGACCGAGGCGGAGTGGGAGCACGCCGCCTCGCTGGTCGAGCCCGAGCGCGGCAACCTCGACCAGCTCGGCTTCGGTCCCGGCCCGGCCGGGCCGTTCGTGGGCGACTGCTGGGAGTGGACGGCCACCGAGTTCGCCGGCTATCCGGGCTTCGAGGCCTACCCGTACCGCGAGTACTCCGAGGTCTTCTTCCACGGGGGCTACCGCGTCCTGCGCGGCGCCTCCTGGGCCACGCGCCCGCGCGTGGCGCGGCTGACGTTCCGCAACTGGGACCACCCCCAGCGGCGCCAGATCTTCGCCGGCTTCCGCTGCGCGGAGGACGTGACATGAACGTGGTGATCGAGCGCCGCGACGTGCACGACACGCTCGCCCTCGACGTCCGCGACGGCCTGACCCGCTCCCTGAAGGAGCTGCCCCCCAAGTACTTCTACGACGAGCGCGGGTCGGGCCTGTTCGACCGGATCACGACGCTGCCGGAGTACTACCCCACGCGCTGCGAGCGCGCGATCCTCAACCGCCACGCGCCCTCGATCGTGGAGAGCGCCGGCTCGGAGGAGCTGGTGGAGCTCGGCTCGGGCACGGCCTCCAAGACGCGGGCGCTGCTCTACGCGATGGCCGGCACCGGCTCGCTGCGCCGCTACGTGCCGTTCGACGTGGACGAGTCGGTCGTACGGGCCTGCGCGATGGAGCTCGTCGAGCTCTACCCGGGGCTGCGCGTGCACGGCGTGGTGGGCGACTTCAGCCGCGACCTCGAGTGCGTGCCGGGCGGCCGGCGCCGCCTGTTCGCGTTCCTCGGCGGCACGATCGGCAACCTCTACCCGGAGCAGCGCGCCCACTTCCTCGGCCGCATGCGCGAGCTGATGGGGCCCGAGGACCGGCTCGTGATCGGCACCGACCTCGTCAAGGACCGCGCCGTGCTCGAGGCCGCCTACAACGACAGCCGGGGCCTGACCGCCGAGTTCAACCGCAACGTCCTGCGCGTCATCAACTCGGGCCTCGAAGCCGATTTCGATCCGGAGGCCTTCGAGCACGTGGCGTTCTTCGACGAGGCCAACTCGTGGATCGAGATGCGGCTGCGCGCCAACGGCGCGCAGCGCGTGCGAATCGACGGGGCAGACCTCGAGGTCACCTTCGCCGACGGCGAGGAGATGCGCACCGAGATCAGCGCCAAGTTCACGCGCGAGGCGGTCGAGAGTGAGCTGACCGCCGCCGGGCTGCGCCTCGACGAGTTCTTCACCGACGGCTCGGCGCTGTTCGGGCTGGCGTTCGCACGGAGCGCCTAGGCACCGGCGACGACTGGACGATCGAAGTCGTCGTCTGCCCGTAGACAGCGAACCGGTCGATCACCTCCTCCATGTGATCGACGTCGCGGACATGGGCCTTCATCAGGTAGCAATCGTCGCCCGTGATCCGGTGGCACTCGACGACCTCCGGCGTGCGCTGGGCCACCTCCGCGACCTTCTTCAGCTCCCGCGGCGCCGGGCGAATGCGCAGTACGACCGCGAGCTCGAAGCCGAGCGCGCGCGGATCGACCTCCGCGCGGTAGCCCGTGATCACACGGGCGTCCTCCAGGCGCTCCAGCCGGTCCGCGACGGCAGGTGAGGAGAGGCCGACGCGGCGGCCGAGCTCGGCGAGCGAAAGCCGGCCGTCCTCCTGAAGCTCTCGCAACAGGGCGATGTCTACGTCGTCCGGGCTTCGATTCGCAGCCATCCAAAGCAATCTACCTTCGATTGTGCATGGATGCGAGGGCGGGCCTGCGAAAGCGTTCTGGCCGTGCCTCCGCACGTCTACTTCGTCGTCAGCGCGGTCTTCCACTACCTGGGCCCGGCCTTCGCCGTCCTCCTCTTCGCGAGGGTCGACGTGCTCGGCGTCGCCTGGCTTCGGATAGCCGCCGCGGCGCTCGTGTTCGCCGCCTGGTGCCGGCCCTGGCGGGCGTACCGCCGCTTGGACCGCGACGGGCAGCGGGTCCTCGCCGCCTGGGGCGCCGTGCTCGCCGCGATGAACTGCTGCTTCTACGTCGCGATCGACCGTTTGCCGCTGGGCACGGTCGCGGCGATCGAGTTCCTGCCGGTGATCGCGCTGGCCGCGCTCGGCGCCCGGAGTGCGCGCAACCTGGCGGCGCTCCTGCTGGCGGTGCCGGGCGTGTACCTGCTCACTGGAGTGAGGATCGAGGGCGAGTCGCTCGGGATCGCGTTCGCGTTCGCCAACGCCGCGCTCTTCGCGGTCTACATCGTCCTCGCCCACCGGGTGTCCCGGTTCGAGGAACTGAGGGGCGTCGACGGCCTGGCGGCGTCGATGCTGATCGCCCTGGTCGCGGTCACGCCCATGGCCGGCTGGGCGGCGCTGCCCGCCCTGACCGACCCGGTCGCGCTGGCGGCCGGCGCCGGGGTGGGCATCTCCTCCTCGGTGATCCCGTACGTGAGCGACCAGCTCGCGATGCGGCGGCTGGCCCGCGCCACCTACGCGCTGATGGTCTCGCTCCTGCCGGCGACAGCCACGGTCATCGGCATCGTCGTCCTGGCGCAGGTGCCCTCACCGCGGGAGGTGGCCGGCGTCGCGCTCGTGGTGGCGGGCGTGGCCGTCCACCGCGAGCGCGACCCTGGCCGCGCGGAAGCCGCCGTGGCCTAGAACCCGAAGCGGCTCACCACCGGGTCGTGGTCGCTTGCGCCACGCGCCCCGTCCTCTGGGAAGTCCTTCGGCCAGTCGGCGTTGATATGCGCCACCCGCACCTGCTCCAAGTCGCCCGCGAGCTCGGCGGAGACGAACTGGTGGTCGAGCGTCTGGGCCTGGCCCTGGAACACGTAGGTGTACGCGGAGGCGGGCACCTCTTCGGCGAGCTCGTCCCACAGGTTCTCGAGGCCGGCCTCGTCGTACAGCGGACCGAGCTGGTCGCTCGGGAACAGCGGGTGGCCGGGCGCGAACGGGTCGTCGGGGCGCGGGAACACGTTGAGGTCGCCGCCGAACAGGGCCCGCGAGGCGCCGGCGGCGTTCACGATCGCGGCGCCGTAGCGCGACTGCTCGGTGCGCTGTCCCACGCGGGCGTCGGGGGTCGACGAGAAGTGATTCGAGACCGCAAGCAAGCTCACTGACCTGCCGCGGCCGACCTCCTCGCGCCAGACGCGGAAACGCGCGACCTGCGGCGGGCGCGTGAACACGGCGTTCCCGTCGACGCCCGTCGAGCGGTCCACGTCATCGGGCAGCTCCGCGTTCAGCACCTTGGGGTTCTCGACGTCGCTGTTGTAGGCGAGCCCGGGCGCTCGATACTCGACCTCGGGATCGGCACCCAGCACGGGGTCGTCCGCGCGGGCCGCGAGCAGCTGGACGCGGTCCGTTCGGTAGAGGAAGCCGGACACGATGCCGCGGTCGTCGGCGCCGTCGCGGTCGAGCGCGGCGGCGTAGCGGGCGCCGGAGTGCTCCTCGATCGCCAGCGCAAGCTCCTGAAGCGTGTCCGGCCGGCCGTCGGCCTTGCCCTCGCCGCACGCCAGCGCGCCGGCCTCGACGCCGCACATGTCCTGGTCCTCGGCCTCCTGCACGAGGAGGATGTCGGGCCGGTGCAGGTCCTGGTCGATCTGCCGGGCCTGCTCCTCCAGCTTCTCCCGGTACTGGGCGTCGCTCGCCGGCACGTAGTCGAACGGCGGCGAGACCCCGGGGCAGCCGGCGTTGCCGGCGAAGTCGCAGCCGTCGGTGGGGTCGTCCCGGAAGTCGTAGAGGTTCTCGACGTTGTAGTTCGCGACCGAGTACTCGCGGTCGCGGTCGAAGCGGCGCGGCGGCGCGTTGCGGGCCGGGTCCACTCCGGGCGCGAGCTGGGGCTGCTGGGCCACCTGCACCGAGTACTTGCCGAAGCTGTAGTAGACGCCGCCCTCGAGCTCGTTCGCCACGCGATCGAAGGTGCGCACCGGCGCGAGCAGCGCGGCGGAGTCGTCGGCGGCACCCTTCACGCCCAGCGAGCCGAGCAGGATCCGGTAGCCGTTGCCGTTGTCGAAGAGCGGCGAGGGCAGGTCGTCGAGCGGGTGCGGGTCGCGGAAGGAGCGCCGCGCGTACGGGTTGGAGCGAGCGGCCAGCGGGTGGTCGCCGCGCATGACCCATGCCTCGCCGTCGAGCGTGGAGGGGAACACATCGCGCCCGCTGATCGCACGGGCGCCGGGCGGCACGCGCATCGCCATGCCTTCGCGACGCTCCCACCAGCGACCCGCCTCGGCGAGGTCGTCGGGCGGCCCGGCCTCCACAGCCGGCGCCTCGGCGGCGAGGTCGACGCCGGTGCGGACGAGGCTGCGGAGGCGCGCGCTGGTGAGCTCGGTGAGGTTGAAGAACTCGGCGACCCGAGCCTCGACGACGATCTCGTCGCCGACCTGCGGGACGTAGCCGCCGATCAGGTCTCGGAAGCGGCTCTGGAAGACGAAGACGCCGTCGGAGCTGAGCGGGTCGCCGTCGGCGCCGGCCTCGGTGCTCTGGAGGAAGAACCCGTAGTTGGGCTGGCCGGCGCTGGTGCGAGTGACGATCTTCTGCCGCACGACGCCCTGAGTCCGGACCACCTGGCCCGTGTAGGGAGAGCGGTGAGCGGTGCCCACATCCGAGTCAGCCACCGGTCCCTGAATCTGTCCGATGCTGAGCGTGGGCGGCTCCTGGGCTTGGGCAGTGACGGGAAGGGCGACGGCAAGAACAGCGGCCGCGAGCGTGATCGTGGTTCGCATGGGCGGCGAGGGTAGAGATCGAGCAGCGTCCGTCTCGTTGCCGGGCTGTTACGTCACATTCGTGCAACAGGGCGCCTCGGATCTCGCGCAAAGCGAGGCGAGAGACCCCTCGACTAGGCTGCCCCGCTTCATGGAGCTTGAAGGCATCGGGGCGCTCGTCGCCGGCGGGGCGTCGGGGCTCGGCGAGGCGACGGCGCGGGAGCTCTCCTACCGGGGCGCCCGGGTCACGGTCGCCGACCTGAACGAGGAGCGGGGCGATGCGCTGGCCGGTGAGATCGGCGGCGGCTTCGTGCGGGCCGATGTCACCGACGAGGCCCAGGTTCAGGCGGCCGTCGACGCGGTGGAGGGGCTTCGCCTGGCGGTGTCCTGCGCCGGCATCGGTTGGGCCGAGCGCACCGTCGGGAAGGACGGGCCGGCGGCGCTCGGACCGTTCGAGACGGTCGTTCGCGTGAACCTGATCGGCACCTTCAACGTGCTCCGGCTCGCGGCCGCGGCGATGGCGAACGGGGAGCCGGATGACGGCGGTGAGCGCGGGGTCGTCGTGATGACCGCCTCGATCGCGGCCTTCGACGGCCAGATCGGCCAGACCGCCTACGCGGCGTCCAAGGGCGGAGTCGCGGGCCTGACGCTACCCGCCGCGCGCGACCTCGCCCGGCTGGGAATCCGGGTCTGCACGATAGCGCCGGGCCTGTTCGACACGCCGCTTCTGGCGGCTCTGCCGCAGGAGGCCCGCGACGCGCTCGGCGCGCAGATCCCCTTCCCGTCCCGCCTCGGCAAGCCCGAGGAGTACGCCGCGCTGGCCTGCCACATCGCCGAGAACACGATGTTGAACGGCGAGGTGCTCAGGCTGGACGGGGCGCTACGGATGCCGCCGAAGTAGGGCCGTCACGGCACCACATCCGGCGTCTGGGCCTCGGCCTCGACCTCGACCTCGACTTCCGCCTGGGGCGTGGCCGAGCGCTGCTCGGTGTCCTGGGGTACGGGCGGGGCCGGAGCGGGCTCCTCCGGCGCGGGGGCGGGCGCGGGCTCCGGGGCCGGCGCGGGCGCTTCAGGCCCGGGCGACGGCGCCGGTGCTTCGGGCTCGGGCGGCTGCTCCTCCGGCGGCGCGGGAGCCGGCTGCACCGACCCCTCGGGATCCACCGCCTCGCCCGAGGAACCGATCTGTCGCTGCTCGCGCACCCGCAGCCGCCTCTCGCCGGCGCGGCGCACCGGCTCGGCCCGAGCGTCCGCGGAGCGCGGTTCGCCTCCGGGGGCGGGCTGCTGCGCGGACGCGGGGGCGGCGGAGGGCGCGCGATCCGGGGACCCATTGTCCTGGGACCCGCCGCCCCCGGGCAGGCCGCCGAACGTGGCGATGCCGGCGACGCCCAGCACGAGCGCGGCGGCGCCGAGCTTTGCGGCGGGGGCGCCGAGCGTCCCGGCGGCCAGGCCGCCTCCGCCAGCCGCGCCCCCGCCCCCCGCAGCCGCACCGCCCCCCACCCCCGCCCCCAGCACG
>Ga0081538_10003906_pt1 | contig 13904 bp, 15 predicted proteins | sample TabmetS5T2R1_FD_71022 | JGI IMG/M metagenome (GOLD analysis project Ga0081538, IMG submission 71022) | Tabebuia heterophylla rhizosphere microbial communities from the University of Puerto Rico - S5T2R1 | ecosystem: Host-associated > Plants > Roots > Rhizosphere ... | reverse complement strand
CTGAGGTAGGCCCGCTAGGCTAGTGGGGGGAAAAGGGACGAGGGGCGATCGTCGGCATGTTATAGCGGCTTCCAATTCAGGTCAAATCCCCGGCGATCCCTGGATTGCGTATAGAGGGTTTGCATCATGTGCAGGACGGTTCGGAGGTCACGCAGCAGCGGCTCTTGCTCAGGCTCTTTGGCCACTTTATAGCGGCTTAAGAGCCCCGAATATTTATGCCCCAAGCTGATGATCTCCTCGATCAGATCGAGCTTGCCCTTCGTGAGGACGATCCAATCGTGGAAGCGGCGCCACTCATCGAGGTTGTGTTCCAGCACACCGATCGTCCGCTCGAACGCGACGAACTTCTCCGCACGGGCTCGGTCACGTCGGCTCCGGTTTTGACGTTGCCGATTCCCAGCGTCAGAGTCTGAGGATCGACGCTCGTTCACGTTACGCCCTACCGAGCAGGCCTCTCCGCTCAAGCAGGATATGCCCGCTCCTCGACCTCAGCCAGGAATTTCTCTGCCTCCATAGCCGCCATGCAGCCGGTGCCGGCGGCCGTGATGGCCTGTCGATAGACATAATCCTGGCAATCGCCGCAGGCAAACACGCCTTTAACATTCGTGTGCATGCGAGAATCTGTCACAATATAGCCTTGCTCATCGAGCTTCAGCTGTGTCTCGAACAACTTCGTATTCGGCACATGGCCGATGGCGATGAACACCCCATCCACCGGCAACTCCTCTTCGGCCCCGGTTTTGAGGTTGCGCAGGCGAGTGGCGGTCACCCCGGTGTCCTCATCACCGATCACCGCTTCGAGAACCGTGTCCCAGATGAACGCGATCTTGTCGTTTTTCATCGCCCGGTCCTGGAGAATCTGACTGGCGCGCAAGCGATCGCGGCGGTGCACCAGGTAAACTTTCGCGGCATAACGCGTCAGAAACGTCCCCTCCTCGACCGCGCTATCGCCGCCGCCGACCACCACCACATGCTTGCCGCGATAGAAGAAGCCATCGCAGGTGGCACAGGTGGAAACCCCTTTGCCGAAGAACTCACTCTCCCCTGGAACGCCCAGCAGGCGCGCCGAGGCCCCCGTGGCAATGATCAGCGACTTGGCCTCGAGCAGTTCTCCATTCAAGGTCATCCGCAACGGATTACGGGTCATCACCACTTCGGTGACTTCGCCGATTCGGACTTCGGCCCCAAAGCGCTCGGCCTGGCGCTTCATCAATTCCATGAGCTCTGGGCCAAGCACGCCATCCGGGAAGCCGGGGAAATTTTCCACCTCCGTCGTGAGGGCCAATTGCCCGCCAAACAGTGCACCGGTCACCACGACCGGCGCCAGGTTCGCCCGCGCTGCGTAGATGGCAGCGGTCAGGCCAGCCGGCCCTGCCCCGAGAATGACGACATCGCGCATTTCACCGCCCCACTAGGGAGTGCAGTACCCCCGAGAGGATTTGAACCTCCGACACACGGATCCGGAGTCCGTTGCTCTATCCGGGCTGAGCTACGGGGGCATTTAAAATTTCAAGGGGTTACGGGTGGCTATTGTAGACTGCTGGCATCCCTGAGTCAACTCTTTTGTCAAGGGAGTAGCGCCCTAATTTGCAGTTCCATGGCAGGAGTAGAAGGATCGCGCCCGCTAAATTAGGACACTACCCGAAAAACGGTTGATGACGTATGCGAGACCGTTTATGATATGGTGGTTCTGACATCGGCGCCTCTCGACCTCGCAACATATCAACCGATCAAGCCACACATGGCATGACAGCAACGACGGTGTCCGCCATTCAAACCGCCGAGGAAGCTTATGGCTCATATGCCTACCACGACTTACTCAGCAGCTGGGGTTGATACCGATCGCGAAGATGATGCACTCAAGCGACTCGTCAAGTGGATTCGACCGACTTGGCCGGCGCAAAGGGGGAGTGGTCATGTGGCGCTGGACGTCGGCTATTTTGCGAACGTTATCGACATTGGCGGCATCGGTATCGCCATCTCTGCAGACGGGGTAGGCACCAAGGTCCTCATCGCCCAGATGATGAAGAAGTACGACACCGTCGGGATCGACTGCGTGGCCATGAATGTCAATGACCTGCTCTGTGTCGGCGCCACTCCCGTGTCGATGGTTGACTACTTGGCGCTAGAAGATCCCGATCCTCACGTCGTGGAGGCCATCGCCCAAGGCTTAGCCGAAGGCGCACGCCAGGCCAATATTTCGATACCGGGCGGGGAGATGGCCCAACTCCGGGATATCATTAAAGGCTATCCCGGCGGGCTGGCCTTTGACCTGGCTGGCATGGCGATTGGGACGGTGCCTCTCGACAAGATCATCATTGGTCAAGACATTCGCGAAGGTGACAGCATCGTCGGCATCGAGAGTAATGGTATCCATAGTAATGGCCTCACCCTGGCCAGAAAAGTCTTGTTCGAAGAGCGCCAACAGGGGCAACTGACGGTGGATTTCACCCCCCCAGCGTGGCGATGCTCACTCGGCGCTGAACTACTCAAACCCACACATATTTATGTACCAGAAGTGTTGGCAATCTTGAGGGAAGACATCCCCGTTAAGGCTTTGATGCATATCACAAGCGACGGATTTCTCAACCTGCCGCGCGTGGCGTCACCGGTCGGGTATATCATCGAGGCATTACCCCCGATTCCGCCCATCTTCTCGCTGATTAAGGAATACAGCAAGATCGGTAATGCCGAGATGTTCCGTGTGTTTAATATGGGCATCGGCTTCTGCATGATTGTCCCTGAACCGCACGTCGAACGAACCGTTGCCATCGTGGAAGCCCACCAGAAGAAGGCCTATCGCATCGGCCACGCGGTCGCAGATGAGCAAAAGCGGGTCTATATCGAGCCCTATCAGCTCATCGGACAAGGAAAGCGGTTTTGGGAGGTTGAGGGGTGATGGGGACAGCTATGCTCCGGCTGGTGAATCGTCAACGCCTTGATCAGCTCAGTCCTCTTTTGTGTCAGCCGTATCGGAGGCGTTGCCAGTCTCGTGGTGCCCTCCAGACACGCCATCCGGAGACACGAAGCGCGTGAGGATCATCTCCCGCACGACATGGGGAGCCGCTACTGGACTCACCAAGGCAGACGCCACCCAAGTACGCACCTCCTCCTGCATGTGTACCTCCAAGGTAGACACGAGCGCTCGGAGCGCCGAGATCTCCGCGGCGAAGTCCCGAGCCGCTAGCGCCAGACAGTCCGCCACCACCGTGTAATCCTCCGCCGACATCGGGCTGGTATGGAGCTCGATGCTGTCGGGGTCGCGGACCAGGCAGGCGATCGCCGTGCACACCTCCTCAAGCGTCTCACGGTCGGTGGGCATGCCTTGCTGGGCGAGCTTGATTTGAATGCTGGCGTGAATGCGTTCGAGCTTCTCCGCCACGGTCATCGGAGGTCCTCCCTGCGCAGTAGTATCAACGCTGCTTTAACCTCCAGGAGCCAGCCTCATCAGCCAGGAGGCACTCGTCCATTTTGGTGTGCGTGAACGGCTCGCCGGGCGGCAGCACATGAAGGGAAGGTCATGGCGCACACGGAAGCGTGCGATCCCACATCAAGTTCCTCCGGCGTTGGACGATAAAACCTCCGACACCAGCGACGATCCCCAGGTCAGCCATGCTGCCGAAGGACGAACATTTTCCCGACGACACAACAATGGAGGCACATTATGAGTCGGACTCCCGAGCATCTCGACACCGACTTCAATCGGGAGCGCGATGCCAATCAGTACCAAATGGTCTATTTAATGAAGCGCGCAGGGTATGAATTCATGTTCTTGGTTCCCACCACTCACGCAGCCTACCTCAGCGGCGCGCAAGCGCTCCTTCGGATGCGTTTCCGAACGCACCCTCAGGAGCTGGAAGTTGTGCTTGACCTGCAGACCGTAGAAGCTTTCTACGAGAGCCTGAGCCGCTTGATGGAGTATGTCAGCATCGAGCGGCTCAGGCGCCCGCGGTCGTATTAGCTGAGTCCCCACCCAACGAGCTTGCCTACAGGCGCGTGAAATGACGGATGTCCCGGCTCTCGACCACGGTCTGGGGCCGGTCGGCACTGCGCACGCCACGGATCTTCCAGTAAATCGGCTTACCCTTCGGTGCCAAATTCCACAGATTCTCCGGCATCGTCCAACTAGTCTGCCGAATAATAATCCCGCCATCATAGTAGGTTGAGTAATTGCGATAGCTGAAATTCGGGTCCAGCGACAGGTTCACGCTAAAGGAATCATTCCCCCCCGACGTCCATTCGAACGTCGGCGGCGAGCTGAGCCGAACCTCATCGGTCGGGTTCAGCAGGGCGATGTACTCGCCCATCTCAAATCCGGTCGCGGTATATTTGAGGACAATCGATTCCCCCTGGCTATTGACGGTCCGCAGGCGGAGCGGTTTTTTCCAGAGTTCGTGGATATGTTCCAGCGTCTTCTCGGCATACTTCACGTCGAGCGTCCCGAGATTCCCCTGTTCATGCTCCAGCCACAGGGTGCCATCATCCAGCACCTTACTGATGACGATCTTCGGCGCACCGTAGTTGTAGCGTGGTGCGGTGAGGCTGTAAACCACGGCTTCGAGGTCCCGACTTTTGATCTCAATGTCGCCGCACTTCCGGCACTTTTTACGGTCTTGTGCACCGTGTTCGCAGGCATAGCCGTAGGCGAATAATTCCAACTCATCGGCGAGTTCTTGGGTGAGATAATTGGCGAGGAACGAGATATCGTTCTCCTGTCGGCGGATCTCGAAGAGCTTCTCTCGGCCGCTGAGGGAGGATTTCCCTGCGGCATAGAGTTGATCCCAGCGGCGCTCGACGTCCACCAGGAGCCGATATCCCAAATAGTACGGATTAATACTCATCCGATGCCCGGGGTTCACCACTCCCGCATGCAATACCCCGAAATCGATCGTCTCGCTAGGTGTGAGCCCGGCATATTGATGGAGAATTTCTGCGTGCCAGTATGTCGCCCAGCCCTCGTTGAGGATCTTGGTCTCAAACTGCGGATAGAAGTAGTACGACTCAGCCCGGATGATCTCCAGGACATCGCGCTCCCAAGGCTCAATAGGGGCATACTGCGCCAAGAACCACAGGAGATCTTTCTCCGGGTGCGGGGGCATGGTGTCACCGACCACCACCTTCTTGAGCGCGAACGCTTCTTCGTCGAAGAGGTCCGCATACTCGCGCCGCTTGACCTCGCGCTCGACGACGGCCCGGGTGGGGTAGGGTTTGCGCACCAGCCCTTTATGAAAATCGATGTGGCGATCGATGGCGAAGGCGATATCCATCACACGCTCGACACGATCGAGTCCATAACGTTCGATGTACTCGTCAACGCGTAGGGCATGCTCAACCGCCGTATTGACCATATTGCGGTTCGTGTCTGCGAAGTAGAGGTTATGTTTGAAGAAGTCGACGTGGGCATAGACGTGGGCGGCCACGAGTAGATTGGCGATCTCAGGATTGGTATCGAGCAGAAACGCATAGCCCGGGTCGTTATTCAGGACAATCTCATAGATCTTCGAGAGTCCCATCTGGCCATGCACGCGCTGCCGGTTATACACCTTGCCGTAGGACCAGTGCCGGGCCCGCGTGGGCAGGCCATAGGCGGCGACCTCGGACATGATATCCTGCGGCACGACCTCGAAGATCACATCGAAGAAATCAAGGCCTAATTGTCGGGCAATGTCTCGCAATTCTTCGAAACGCGGATTCTCCATTGCACGTCATCCCCCAGCAATCGACCGCGGAGAACGCCTAGTACGTTCGCCGTCAAGACCTCTTGCGCACCTCTTCGGGCTTTGCCGCCGATTTCTCTTCGAGCGCCGAACTGCCCCCGCCGGTCAGCTCTTTGGCGGCGGCTTTGAACTCTTTAATGCCTTTTCCAAGCCCCCGCCCGATTTCAGGAAGTTTCCCCGCCCCGAACACCAAGAGTGCGAGGACCAGCACGATGATGAGCTCGGGTATGCCGATGCCATACATGTGTCTCTCCCTCCGTCTTTGAGGCAAATCCCCCAGTTCACCCAACTCTATCCTACTATAGCATATCGTCTGCTGCAAGGCGGGGAGGCCCTTGCCTAGCGATCTGAAGGCAGCGCTGGGCGTATCCGGCGAGAGCGGTGCACGGGGACTCAGGGGAGCTTCCAGCGCAGCTCATCGCCGACGCCAATCCCTGTGTTCGCCACCGTCCCTGCATTCACTTCCAGCACGAATTGGGCGAGACCGTGTGAGGGATAGGTGGGACAGCGCTGTGGCGGTCGGCAGGGAGGTACGGAGGCATAGATAGACGTGATGCGCCGCTCAGCGTCAGCGAAGATGATATCCAGGGGAATCAGCGTATTGAACATCCAGAAGCTGAGTGGCTGAGCGACCTCGAAGATAAACAGCATCCCCTGCTCCACAGGCATCGAGGAGCGCTCCATGAGGCCACGCGTGCGGGTTTCGAGCGTGGCCGCCACCTCGGCATCGACCGTCAAGCGCACCGCCCCTGTGCCAGGGCGGACGACCTCCACACGCGTGCGGGGCAGGTCAGCCGCGTGCAACGGTGCCAGATGCAGCAACCCAAAGCCGAGCAGAGCGGCCGCCAGCGCCCACGGCAGCCGTCCCATTATGCGTCGGTCTCATGCGCAGCCCGCTCGGCACTTAACTCCTGTTGGATGCGCGCAAAGACGCCAGGCCCTTCCTTCATGAGAGCGCTGCCGATCTGCACGGCTTTGGCGCCGCGACTCAACGCTCCTTGTGCATCCTTACCGTTCGACACGCCGCCTACCGCGATGAGGTCGAGCGCCCCACCGATGGCTGGGACTAACGTCGCGAGCTGGGGTGTATTGCAGACGAAAACTTCGATCCGGTGGCGCCGTAAGAGTTCGACGGCACGGCCTGACGCCGCGTCGGAAAGTACGGGCAGCTTCACGGCCAGCGGGATTCGGACGGCGGCGCGGACCGCTGTTACCACCTCATCTACCGCGCCAAGGTCACACGCTCCGCTGCGATTACAGGGGACGATCGGGTCGCTGAGGTTCAGCTCGACCATCTGCACCGCTGCCCCCGCATAGGCTTGCGCCAACGCCACATACTCCGCCGTCGTGAACCCAGCCACACTGCCGACGATCGGTTTCCCCGTCGCCTTCAGCTCAGCAAGCACGGCCAGATAGTAGGGCTGTCCCGGATTCTCGATGCCGCATCCTCGCACGTCTTCTACCCGCGCCTGCGTTGTCGTGGTCTTGATGACCACCGCCCCCGTCGCCGAGGCCGCCAACTCACGTAGCTCCTCATGCGTTCCCGACCAGGCACCGGAAGCATTCATCAAACACGACGGGAAGGAGATACCCGCCAGCGTTGTCGATAACACCGTCATCATCCATCTCCTGAATAGGTGGCCTTTGCCCTCGGTCGATCGGCAGGATCGCTCCTCTGCTGCGAAGCGTCTTGTACCTGGCGGCCATTCTACCGTTGCTGAGCAAGAGGGGTCAAGAGAGAAGGGGAATGCGTGATCGTCGGAGGAGCCTTCGTGGTCATCTGGACAGGTCTCCCTGTTTCAGAGATAATACCGCTGCACTTCATCACGTTCTCCACGCGCCTCCCCCGTCCAGGGAAGGCCGAAAAGAGGGCATCGAGCAACATCTTCCCTGATCTCGGCGCCTAGGCCGATCGAGGGGCGGGAAACGGTGTGGGGTCGCGTTGAGGTCCTAATGTCCAGGAGGTAGATGTGTCGCGGCACCAGGTGCATGCGCAGCGCTCTTTATGCCACACCACCATCTCCCGCAAAGCGCAGGATATTCGCCCATTTCTGGTCATGGATGTGCTCGAGCGCGCCCAAGCCATCGCGCGCGAAACCGGGGTGAACGTCATCCATCTGGAGGTGGGGGAACCTGATTTCGACACACCAACGGCAATCGTTGATGCGGCGATCGGCGCGATGCGAGACGGCGATACACACTATACGCACAGCCTGGGACTCCTGGAATTACGCGAGGCGATCGCCGCATGGTATCACACCCAGTACCGCCTCAGCATTTCCCCCGAGCGCATCATCGTCGCCTCCGGGTCTTCCCCGGCGATTTTGTTGGCGCTGGCCGCACTCCTGGATCCTGGCGATGAGGTGATCCTGTCGGACCCACGGTATGCCTGCTATCCCAATTTCATTCGCCTGTGCGACGGCGTCACCGTCGACGTGACGGTCGATGCCGCCGAGGGATTTCAATATACCGCCGAGAAGGTTCGCCCCCACCTTACATCGCGCACGAAGGCGATCCTCATGAATTCCCCTGCCAATCCCACCGGCACCCTTTTGTCCCCATCCGAGATGGCGCGTATCGCCGAGTTAGGGCCGCTGGTCATCTCGGATGAGATCTATCACGGATTGGTGTATGAAGGGCGGGCACACTCGATCTTGGAATATACTGATCAGGCGTTTGTGTTGAACGGCTTCTCCAAGCTCTTCGCCATGACGGGGTGGCGCTTGGGCTACGTCATCGCCCCACCGCACTTCGTGCGGCCGATGCAGAAGCTCCAGCAGAACCTCTTCATCTCCGCTGGCGCGTTTGTGCAGCGAGCGGGCATCGCTGCTCTCCAACAGGCGCTGCCAGACGTTCAACGCATGGTCGCGATCTACGACCAGCGTCGTCGGGCGATGCTGGCGGGTCTCCGTGACATCGGCTTTGGCGTCCAACACGATCCGACCGGAGCCTTCTACGTCTTTGCCGAGGCCACACGCTTCGGTCAGGAGTCCTATGCACTGGCCTTCGACCTGCTCGAACGCGCCAAGGTCGCCGTCGCCCCGGGCATCGACTTCGGACCCAACGGCGAGGGCTATCTACGCTTCTCCTATGCGAACTCTCTCGCCCATATCCGCGAAGGCCTGCGCCGGCTGAAGCAGTATTTGGTGCAGGGTATCACCTATCCGTGAGCTACACAGCGCCCCATTTTTGTGTTGACAGGGGTCATTGAGCCATTATAATCGGCGGCACGCTACGGGCAGAACCGACCTCGCAGCCATGATCACTCTGCCGAGTACCTCCGTGGCGTTGGTGGCGCTGCGGGGAGCTGCTGTCGCTGCAGACCGCTGGCCGCAAGGGAGTCACGCGAGATGTAGAAAGGTTGAGGTGTCGTGAGCTATCTGTCGGTGGAGGACATATCCATTCACTTTGGGGGCTTGCGCGCCGTCGATGGCGTCACTCTCGCGCTTCAAATCGGGCAGATCCACGGTCTGATCGGTCCCAACGGGGCTGGGAAGACGACGATTTTCAACTGCATCACCGGTTTCTATCGTCCCACGCATGGCAGCATCCGCTTCCAGGACCGCAACATCACCCACTTTCGCCCCGACCAAATCGCCCGTCTCGGCATCGCCCGCACGTTCCAGAACGTGCAACTCTTCCGTGGCATGAGCGCTCTCGATAACATCCTGGTGGCGATGCACAGTCACATGCGCACCGGCATTCTCGCCGAAGCGCTGGCGCTCCCCTTCGTGCACCGGCACGAGCGCTTGGTCCGCGACAAGGCGCTGGAGATCATGGAGTTTCTCGGCCTTACGGCGGTACAACGGCAGGCGGCTGGCAATCTCCCTCTGGGCTTCCAGAAGCGGCTCGAGCTCGGGCGCGCGTTGGGGTTGGACCCAAAGCTTCTCCTGTTGGACGAACCCGCCGCTGGCTTGAATACCTCGGAAACTCAAGAACTCGCCCAACTCCTGTTGAATATCCGCGATCGCTTCAAACTCACGGTTCTGCTGGTGGAACATGATATGGGCCTGGTGATGAGTATCTGCGATACCATCACCGTGCTCAACTTCGGCCAGAAGATCGCTGAGGGGACAGCGTACGAGGTGCAAAACAACCCGGAAGTCATCAAAGCCTATCTGGGAGAGACCGTCGGTGCAGAACAGCCGTGAGCCGGGCGCCAACGGTGCACACCAGCCACCGTTGCTGAGGGTGCAGGGGATCGAAACGTTCTATGGCAACATCCAGGCGCTCAGAGGTATTTCCTTCGAGGTGCTGGAGGGCTCGATCGTCACCCTGCTCGGGGCCAATGGCGCGGGCAAATCTACCACCCTCAAATCGATCTCCGGTCTCACCCCACCCATCCGCGGCGGCGTCACCTTCATGCACCAGCCGATCGCCGGTCTCCCCTCCGAGCAGATCGTCCGCCTGGGCATCGCCCACGTCCCGGAAGGCCGAGAACTCTTTCCCGAGCTGACCGTCCTGGAAAATCTCAAGATGGGAGCCTTCACCCGACGTGACAAACGCGAAGTGCAGCAGAGCTTGGAGCGCGTCTACGGGCATTTCTCGATCCTCGCCGAGCGTCGCTCACAGCTGGCGGGCACCCTGAGCGGCGGGGAGCAGCAGATGTTGGCCATCGGTCGCGCGCTGATGGCCAGACCTCGGCTTATCCTCCTCGACGAGCCATCGCTGGGGCTGGCGCCCAAATTGGTGGAGGAGATCTTCCGCATCGTTCACGACATCCGGGCGGGCGGCGCCACCGTCCTGCTCGTCGAGCAAAATGCCAATAAGGCCCTGTCCATTGCCGATTACGGCTACGTCCTGGAAACCGGGAAAATCGCCCTGGAAGGCGAGAGCCAACAGCTCCTGGGCGACGACCATGTGCGTCGCTTGTATCTAGGGCGTTAGCGCGATGACGAGCCCGAAAGGAGGCGTGGGATGAAGCGGTTCCACCGTAGCTACGCCGTGCTGGCAGCCTTCATAGCCCTCATATGCGCGAGCCGCCCACCGGCCGCTTGGGCGGCGGAAGTCGGGGTCACCGATAAGGAAATTATCGTCGGCGCCGGCGTGGACCTGACCGGCGCGGTGGCCAACTGGGGCGTGAATATCAAAGCCGGCATGGAGGCCGTGTTCAATCGGGTCAATGAAGCGGGGGGGGTGCATGGCCGGAAGATCAAGCTGATCACCTATGACCACGTCTATCAGCCGCCCAAAGCGGTGGCCAATGCCAAGCGCCTCGTCGAACGCGATAAGGTGTTCATCATGATGGGGCATTTGGGCACGCCGACCACCAAAGCCGTGAAAGAGTATCTCGAGGAGAAACAGGTCCCGAACATCTTTCCCGCCACCCTGGCCAGCCTCTGGACCACCTCCGGCAAATGGCATGTGGGCGACTTAGCGACCTATGCCGATCAGACCTGGCTGATCATCGATTACCTCGTCAAAGAACGCCAGTTCACCAAGATCGCCAGCTTTTACCAGGACGACGAGTATGGCCTCGACGGCCACCTGGCCGGCAAGGCACGCCTGAAGCACTATGGCCTCGATTATATCGCTGAAGTGGATTACAAGCGCGCCGACATCGACTTCAGCTCGCAGGCCGCGAAACTCAAGGAGTCTGGAGCCGAGGCCGTCATCCTGCAGGCCGTGTATCGCGAACCGCCGCGGCTGGCAGAGCAGTGTCATGCCGTCGGCTACGAACCCCTCTTCATCGGCCCCTCCCCCATTGTCGTGGAGAAGACGATCGAACTCGGCGGCAGGCATGTTGAGGGGATGATCGGCGTCGAAGTCTACCCGCTGCCGACCGATCCCGGCCCCTTTCTCGACCAGTACCGGGCTGACATGCAGAAGTATTTTCCCAACCTCGCCCTCGACACCACCAACGTGTATGGCTACCAGAAGGCAGCCCTGTTCGTGGAAGCCTTGCAGCGCACTGGCCGCGATCTGACGCGCGACGCCCTCCTGAACGCCATTGCCGGCATCAAAGATTGGGACCCCGGCTGGGGCCTGAAGTACAGTTATGGCGGCGATGACCGCCGCGTCATGAGCCGCTCGGCGCGTCTGGTAATGGTCAAGGATGGCAAGTGGGCGAGGATGGGTGAGTGGATGGAGTTAGCAGAGGGAGGACGGCGCTAGCAGCGCGCCGTCAGCGTGGAGACCGGCCTGCATGGTAGAGATCCTGGCCAGCCAGGTGGTGAGTGGGCTGGCGACCGGTTGTGTGTATGCCCTGGTCGCGTTGGGATTTGTGCTGATCTTCAAGGCTACCGACGTGGTGAACTTCGCGCAGGGCGAGTTCGTCATGGCCAGCGGCTTTATCAGTTACACGCTGTTGATCTGGTACGGGCTGCCGTATTGGCTGGTCTTCTTCGTGACCATCCTGTTGTCGGGTGTGATGGGGGTGGTTTTGGAGCGCGTCGTGGTGCGTCCGATCATGTCCGCCCCCATCTTCAGCATCGTCATCGCCACCATTGGCGCCTCGACGGTCATGCGCTCGGCCGCCGGCATCGTCTATGGCTATGACGTGCTGCCGCTGCCGACGATCTTCTCCAAGGATCCCATCCGTCTCGGCATCCTCAACTTCACCATCATGGATGTGGGGGTCATCGGGTGTTCCCTCGCCATCATGCTGGCCCTCTATCTGTTCTTCAAATGGACCAAAACCGGCATGGCGATGCGCGCCACGGCGCAAAGCCAGACGGCCGCCCAGTTGATGGGGGTGAGCGTCAAGCAGATCTTCTCGCTGACCTGGGCGATCAGCGCCGGGATCGGCGGCATCGCTGGCGTGCTCATCGCCCCGATCATCTACCTCGACCCCAACCTCGGCATCATCGGCGTCAAAGCCTTTGCTGGGGCGATCTTGGGGGGATTCGGCAGTATCCCCGGAGCGATTGTCGGGGGGATGCTGTTGGGCGTCCTGGAAAACCTCTCGGGCTATTTTTTCAACGCTGGGATCAAGCAAGTATCCACCTACATCCTGCTCATCCTGGTGTTGATCGTCAGGCCGAGTGGCCTCTTTGGCGCGGTGGCGATGAAGAAGGTCTAACCCCTCCCCTGCAACAGGGCAGGAGCATTGACGGGACACAGGGACGCGATGAACAAGGGCGACTCGCTGAAGACTCTGCTCCTGGTGGTGATTGGCGGGGCGGTGCTGGCCCTGCCGAATGTAGCGGATAACTATGTCATCTATATCGGGGCTCGTCTGTTCGTCTATATCTTGGTAGCGCTCGGTCTTAACTTGCTGACCGGCTATGCTGGCCAGGTGTCTCTCGGCCATGCGGCGTTTTTCGCCATCGGCGCCTACACGGCGGCGGTCCTGGCCGAATCGCTCCAGTGGCCCTTCGCGCTGTGCGTGGTCGCGGCCGCCGTGTTCACCGCCGTGGTAGGCTATCTGTTGGGATTGCCGTGCTTGCGGCTGAGCGGCCTGTATTTGGCGATGGCCACGTTGGGATTCACCCTCATCGTGCAGGAAATGCTGCTCCAGCTCTCCGTGATCACCCACGGGTCAGAGGGCATGTCGGTGCCGACGGCGTCGATCCTGGGGTTCACCTTCGATTCAGATTACCGCAAGTATTACCTGCTGCTTGGCGTGACCATCGTCATGCTGCTATTGGCACGGAACCTGGTGCGGGGGCGGACCGGGCGGGCCTTTCTGGCGATTCGGGAGAACGAACGGGCGGCCGAGGCCATGGGGGTGAATCTGGCCCAGTACAAAACCATCGCGTTCGCGATCAGTGCGTTATATACGGGCTTGGCGGGTGCGTTGAGCGCATTTTTGGTGGGGTTCCTCGACCCCCAAGAGTTCAGCTTTTTTTTGTCCATCCAGTTCATCACCATAATCATTCTGGGGGGACTGGCCTCCTTGCTCGGCTCGGTCCTCGGGGCTGGCTTCTTGATCATCCTCCCCGAGTTGCTGGCCGGGTTAGACGTGTGGCAGGCGCTAGTCTACGGGGTGATTATGGTCCTGACCATCCTCTTCATGCCCTTTGGGCTGAGTGGCGCCATCCGCCGTTACGCGTATCGCTGGTTTGGCATCGGCGTCGAGCCCATCATCCCTCGGCGCTTAGGACATTAAAAACAGTGCTGAGTGCTGAGTTGTGAGTAATGAGAATCTGCCGCTGCTCTTACTTAGCACTCAGGACTCAGCACTTAGACGGTCGGCAGAGGCGTGTCCCCGTCATCGCCCTGGGGGCGGAACTGCGCCATCGCCTG
>Ga0081538_10003905_pt1 | contig 13909 bp, 16 predicted proteins | sample TabmetS5T2R1_FD_71022 | JGI IMG/M metagenome (GOLD analysis project Ga0081538, IMG submission 71022) | Tabebuia heterophylla rhizosphere microbial communities from the University of Puerto Rico - S5T2R1 | ecosystem: Host-associated > Plants > Roots > Rhizosphere ... | reverse complement strand
CAGGCCACTCTGGCCGCGGCCTCGAGGTGCTTCTGCTCCCCGACTACTCGCTGCAGTTCGATGAGTCGGCTGAGCGCTCTGACAGAGCCGGCACCGTATGGGGTCGTCGTCTTGGCCCGCCATTCCACAGCCTCCTCGAACTTGCCGGCGTTCTGTAACTCGAACCATCGAGGCCGGGCCGCAACATATTGGGTGAACACCTCATCCCACTCCGGGAGGGCCTGCTTCTCTTCGGGTGTCCGGTTGCCCTTTGAATAGTCGCTTCTGTTGTCGTTTACTACCTTGTACCACTTGGACTCATCAGCAACGATCTTTGCTCGCTCCTCAGGCCCCAAAACCAGGTACTGCGGGAAGCCATAACGGAGTTGCCACAATGCGGACTCTGCGTTGGCAAGACTGACCGCAGCTTGTAGGTGGTCCCTGTATAAGCTATCGAACTCCGTTGCGAGGTCGCGAGTGTTCAGCCAACTAACGAACCCGAAGATCCCTAACAACAATGCGATCACTCCGTAGCTGGCCAACAGCTTTTTGCGAATTCCTATCATCATGTCTCTCTCCTTTTTCGTCCTTAAGAACCTCGACGACGACGGACAGGAGATAGAGGACATCGATCTCGTGCACGAAGAGTGTCGTGCTGAGGAAGAACGCCGAGAGGAGGACGGCGATCACCGTCGCCGGCGCACGCCAGAGGTACCTCAGAGCTGATTCCCTTCGCAGCGGTCCATGCCTTAGCCCAACCTGGAAAGCCCATACGGTATAAGGTCCGATCTCGCCGTATCTGATGCCCAAATCTGCGAGTAGTCCTACTCTAACTAATGGTAAAATTGATGTCAATTTTAATCTTTATTAACTATAGAGATTGATTTCTTATCGATATACCACTGCTCCAGCCAGACCGCGCAGATGCTGTCATCCAATAACTCGTCGATCGGAAGGTCTATCGCCGCTCTAGCAACCCACAACCAGCGCGGTGGCGGAGTCAATCGAGCATCTCGGCGAACCGACGTTGATGCCGTGGGCACCGAGCGCGGACTTCGACCCGGGGGAGACCCGAAGGGTCGTGTTCCTTGCAATGGTGGAGGGTGATGACCAATGTTGAGCCTTGGCCGCGAAGCGTGAGGCGATGCTTTTTCCCTGCACGGCCCTGGGCGGTGCTGGAGGTCAGGTGATGTCGGAGGAGACTTCTCGGGGTGATTATGCCATACTGGGCAAGGGTTGGGGAGGATAGCGCACAAGGTGACAGTGCGACGTTGCGACCACCCTCGCCCTGTGCTACAAGGGTGGACATGGCCGCCGACCTGCCGGACAACCCGATCTCCCTCGCGCGATGAAAGCAGGGTACAGATGGAACCTCCGACGGACGCGTCGGAGGCCAAGGTGACGGCGGGAGGCGTTCTAGTCAGACTGCCGGGGTCGCAACGGACCGTGCCGGAGCTGGCCTGTTCGGATGGATTGACGCGGTCAGAGATCGCGGCTCCCTTAAGCGAGCCGCTCGGGACAGTGAAGGGCCGCATACGGATTGGGCTCGAAGGCCTCCGAGGCTTCCAGGGGACGGAGGCAACTGGTAGGTCGAGATGAACCATGAGGCATGGCTGGAACAGGCAGACATATACGCGCTAGGGGTGCTGGACGGCGATGAACTCACCACCTTCGAGGCCCATCTAGCCGCTGGCTGCCCCGAGTGCGAACGTCATATAGTCACGACACGCGAGGCGCTCACGCTCCTGCCGCACTCACTGGAGCTGGTGGCGCCGCCGCCGACGGTCAAAGCGCGGCTGCTGACGCAGGTCGCCGCCGAGACCGCCACACCACAACCGGTCACATTGCTCCCCGGGCGGTGGTGGGGGAGGACGGCGGTGGGTGCATTGGCGGCGGCCGGCCTGCTCCTGGTCTTCGGGGTCAAGTTGTATCAGACGCGTCAGGAGGTCCAGCACCTGCAACGGCAGGTGGCGGCTCTACGAGCCACGCTCACGGAGCAAGAAGGGGTGCTCCTGGCCGAGCGGCATGAGCTGCAACGCGCCGCCGAGATGGTGGCGAGCCTGCAGGCGGAGTTGGCCAAACGGGAGGGCACCGTTGAGGCCGAACGGCGCGAGCGGGAGCGTGTCGAGCGCGTCGTGGCGACGTTGCAGGGCGAGCTTGGCGAGCATAAAGCGGCGCTCCGCCTGCTGTCAATCCCACAGGCGAGTTTGGTGCGCCTGGCGGCGCTGTCGCCAAGCCCAGGTGCGAGCGCCCGTCTGCTATGGAATCCGCTGGCGCGGACGGGCGTGCTGTTTACCTCCGGTCTGCCTCAAATCCCACGCGACCGTGTCTACGAGTTATGGGCCATCGCCGGGAACGAGCCCGTGCCGGCAGGGATTTTTGAGGTGGATTCGGCGGGCGATGCATTCCTCCGACTCCCACCCCTACCGGGGCCCAAGCGGTTTGACAAGTTTGCCGTCACCCTCGAGCCCGCCGGTGGCTTGCCCAAACCCACAGGCCCGATGCATCTGCTGGGGAGTTTGTGATGCGGCCAGTCCTCCCCTGTCTTCCGGGGGAGGGTGGGGGTGAGGGCGGTTTATTTGATAGGGCCGCTGGTAGGCCTGTCAGGCACCTGGCATGTCCGTCCAGCCGTCGAAGGGCGCGCCATACGCCGGCCGGGATCCTGCTTGACCGTGCCGCAAAAGCCCCGGGTTACGCCCTCTGCATCGATGAAAAAGCCCACGATCTGGCCCCGATCAGTGATCCCGAAGGCCGTGGTAGCCGTGGCGCCGGGGACATCGATGGGGGTGAACACGCCCCCGTCCAGGAGAAAGCCACGCCTTGCGCCCCTGGCGTCTGTGAAATTGCCTACGATCTGGCCGCGGGCATTAATCCCGGTGGGTTCGGTGCGCGTGGCGCCCGGGATATCGACATCGATCTGAGTGAACACGCCCTTGTCCAAGAGAAAGCCGTGGATTACGCCCCCAGCGTCGCGGAACCCGCCCACGATCTGGCCGCGGGCATTGCTCCCAATGGCCGTGGTAAACGTGGCGCCTGGGATCTCGATCGGGGTGAAGGTCCATGCGGCTGGGGCGCGTGGCTGCCTGTCGGCGCCGCCGGAGGCTTCGGGGGCAACAGCCACCGCTGCGGTGACCATGAGGGTGAGGGCGCACGCCCGTACCACAAGCGCGTGGCCCAGCGTCGCGCGAAGACGTCGGGTCATCCGGTGCATGGTGTGTCCTCCTCTTGAACCTACGGTAGGGAACGTGCGATACGCGGCACTGAGGCCCTGGCCGGGCAGGATATATGTCGCAAATTTTGAGCGATACCATGGAAAGCTTTGCCGAGTGGGAGATTAGGTGGCGAGAGCGTAGAACTCTCGGGCTGGGGTGAGGCCCGGTTCGACCCCCTCCTCTATCCGGCCTTTCCGCAGCATATGCCTGGGCGCGATCCCGGCGAAGGTACACTGCGCGGCGTCAAAGAACGTGAACCCGAGTATGGGACGCGTCACCCGCTTCACGCCACGACGGTCCTGCTCGACAATATCGCAGAGGGAGATCATACCTGCAATCGCCTCAAATAAAAATCGCGGCGTTGTCAACCTGTTGAGCGGCTCGCCCGGTGCACATCTGGTGTGCGATCTTCATCCCGTGAGGACACCATCGGCTAATGGTTAGAAGCACCCCAGCTGCCGAGTTGAGATCATCCGCCGCAAACCTCGCCATTATTTCCTGGCTCTTAGCCGGTTTTGATGATGAGGGGCGAAGAGGGCGTGCGAGTGTCGCGTGGGCCTGAAGTGGTGAGTGACCCCTGCCCGATCACGCCGCCAGGGGGAAGCGTCGGGCCAGCAGATCAAGCCGTGCCCGGCCATACCGTTGTGAGCGCGTGACGCGGCCCCCTATCCATCCCCCCAGCTCTCCTTTATAATCAGCTCAGACCTGCTCTGGTATGCCCTCAACCGCTCCATCAACTCGGGAAGGAGGAGGCCTGATGGCAGAACCCCTTGACCCACAGTCCATGTCCAACGAAGAAGGGGCTCAGCGCCTGGCAGACACCTCGCGGCACATGGAAGAGATCGGTGCCGAACTCCGAGCGCTCTCGCCCGCGGATCCCTCAGGCGATGTGGCCGCGGTGATTCGCCACTTGTATCTCATCACGGATCAGCACACGCTGATGTTGGAGAGCTTACGGCGCCGGGTCGAGCGCCTGGAAGAGGGCCGTGCGCCACCGAAACCCGACACGCTGCGCTAGCCCATGGCAGTGCTGCACCTTAGCGTGTCCGCGGATCTACTCTACGGATGTGGACGGTTAAAGGCTCTTGGCCGCATGTGATGATTCAGGGTCGCTGAGGCCTGATGGCCCCTCGCGAGCAGACGGGAGCAACCTCGAAAGCCCTCGGTAATCAATGGTGCAACGAGCCACCTTGTTGCCATCGGCTGGCCCATTACCTGGCATTCACCACATGTGCCCAAGAGCCAACATCCTTTACCTCAGTGGGGACTGAAGCCGACCGTGTCTGGGATGATCAAAGAGAAGCCTCGGCAGCAAATAGGGCCACGACATCTTTGACATCGTGCGTTGCAAAGCCGAATGCTGAGCATCAAGCGCGGCGTTCGGTATGGAGGCGCCCTCGTTTACCGCTGGCTCCACGGCGGGGTCGGGAACCGGGGTTCCCGTAGTAAACGGACAAAAAGGGACGCTAAGCCCGCCGGTCGATATGCGACTCCCGGTCGGGCCGGTCGGCAGATTACTCCGCGTTCACGCCATGTTCCAGCACCCATAGGCACGCCAGCTTCGTGGCCCCGAGTTCATGAAAGTCATGATGCCGCAACTCGCTGGCTTTGATCGCCGCCAGGTGGCGGGGATTCATCCCGATGCCTTCGGCAAACGCCTTTTGGGTGACGCCCTGCGTTTTCAACTTCATCAGCAGAGACTCAAGCGTGATCCCTCGAAGATAGGCCTGGAGGTCTGCCAGTGTCCGTATGCTCTCCAATCGCTTCCGCTGGATTTCTTTAAAACTGTCCACATGATTGAGGAACGTGATGGCTAGCGCATGACAATGATGACACCCTCCATCTTTGCCAATATAACAGCTACACGCTGACGCAAGACTCGCCCCCTTTGCCTCAACGGATACCGTATAGAGCCCGTGATTCCCCTCAACCTTCGCCATGATCCGCTTACCGATTCGGACCTGGTCAAAAAATTTGCCTACATAGGGCCGAGCTTTCTCACTGGGCGTGCGAGGCCAGGACCGCCGGATCGCCTCGGTCAGGGCAGTCACGTCTGTTGCCGGCATGGCGACTTCTCCTCTTGGGGGCAGGACCCCTGATGAGGTTCCAAAACGCTCACAATGCTAATGGCGGTGCGACGGTACGAGAAGCTGAGGAGCTGTACCATCGCACCATCCTAGGACTGGGGGCATGAAAGCCCCGCATGTGTGCTCACGGATGACGCAGCGGGCGCAACGTCGTGCGTGACCATTCGGCTTCGAGCTCAAATCGGTACTTGCCGTACGGATTGATGTGTTCGTACCGTGCAGGCGACAGATGGACCAGATCGTCCCCCTCAACGGCATACCCCTCCGCGGTGAGCGCATCCAGCGCGGCCATCATGTAGATGGTGTTCCAGGCTACCACCGCGTTCGTCATGAGGTTCAGACAGCTCGCCTGATTCAGCTGCTCCTCTGCGTCCTTCCGGCGGACCTTGCCTTCGTTGGCAAAAAAGAGAAACCGGCGCAGGGCATGGAGGGCCTCGCCCTTGTTGAGCTGGGCGTTGATGCGGCGCCGGTACTCCTCACTCTGCAGGTAATGGAGGATGAAGATGGTCTTGATCAGGCGTCCGTATTCTTGGAGGGCTCGGGTCAGCGAGTTCTGCCGTGGGTATGCCTGCAGCTTACTGATGAAGAGCGACGCGGTGACCCACCCGAGCTTCAGGGACCCAGCCACGCGCAGGAGATCGTCCCAGCGCCGGAGAATCCGGTCCCGCTGGATGGTGCCTTTCAGGCGCGGGCCCAAGTGTCGATAGGTGTGCGTTCGATCGACTCGATACAAGTGCTGGTCCCCGAGATCGCGGATGCGCGGCGCGAACTGGAGGCCGAGCAGGTCGAACAAGGCAAAGACGAGCTCGGTATAGCCGGCGGTGTCGGTGGTGTGCTCCACAATCGGTAGCTCGGTCTCGTTATCCAGGAGTTCATCGAGCACGTAGGTGGCATCGCGCACGGTGGCGGGGATGACCTTGGTCCCATACTGAGAGAACTGATCAGAGGTCCAGGTGTAGAAGGTGACCCCTCGCCCGTAGCCGAAGTAGCGCGGCAGAGCAGTGGCATTCCGGACCTTGCCCGTGACGGGAAAGCGCTGGCCGTCCGAGGAGGACAACGTCCCACCGCCCCAGCGGTGACTGAGGGGCTGGTGATACTGGAAGTTCACGATGGCTGCGACGGCCGCCTTGAGCGTGTCCTCGCGGAGGTACCAGGTCGTGCCCCAGGCTAACCGGTCATAGCTGAGGTCGGCGATCTGGGCCATTTTGGTGAGGCCAATATTGCAGCCTTGCGCCAGGATCGCCGCATACAGGTGCCGTAAGACGTCGGGGCTGCGGGGTGCGCTGCCGCCAGCATGCGTAAAATGCTGACTGAACCGCGTCCAACGGTCCACCTCGATGAGCAACTCGCTCAGATCGACCTGCGGGAGCCGTTGGTCAAGGTGCTGCTCCAGCGCCACCGCGCTGGCCGGCCGTTCCTCGGCCTCCAGGGGCGAGACGATGAGCTCGCCCGCCTCGATCCGGACCCGAGCGTTGCGGGCGAGCATCTGATCTACATGCCCCAACAACGCCTCGAGTTCCGCGGCATGTGCATCGAGACGGGTCTCTCCCGCTGTAGGTAGTTGCAATTGCTGGCACACTTCCGGACGAAGGCTGGGCCACCGCTCACGTGGGATGAGATACGTTTCGGGGTTGGCAAAGCGGCGGCTGTGATCGACCCAGAGATTGCCTGTACGGAGCGCGCCTCGCAGTTCCCACAGCACACACCATTCATAGGCGTGCCGGTCGATCCGGCCGTCGGAGTCGAGGACGTGGGACTGCCATTTGCGCGGGACGAAGTCGAGCGGTGCCTCCTCGGGGACCGTGCGCCGGTGATCCGCATTAAGGTGCCGGAGGACGTCGAGGGCCTCCAGGAGGGGATCGTGCGCCAGTGGTGAGTGAAACGCGAAGGCCTCGAGGAACGCCGGGGCAAACTGCCGCAGATAGCTGTATCGCCGCTCCAGAAACTCGAACGCGCTGTCGTCAAGGGGACGGATCAGCTCCTCGCACTCCTTCACCGCGGCGTGGAGGCGCTCTGGCGGGATCCGCCGATAGATGGTTGTGCGGAGCTCGGCATCGCTCACCGTGGCGTCCAGCACCAGTCGCCCCAGATCGCGAAAGAGCCGGAGTTTATCATGGGTCGTCCGGGCCGCCGCTTTCCGGAACTCGTCCAGCTCCCGACCAGCCCGGGCCGCGGTCTCAGCCAGGCAGCCATCGAACACGTCGAGCGCTTCATCGGTAAGGTCGATCAGGGATTGGTGCAAGAATGCTAGCAGGATGGGGTAGCGGCGTTCCTCGGGCGCCCGCTGCAGGGCCTGGTTGGTCGTTCTGCGTCCGAGTTGGGCCAGGAACTTTACACGATTTGGCGTCAGCGAGGAAAGGTCCCACAGGTCGACGCCCCATCCCCGTAGCCACGCGAGCTTCTCGAGGGTGGTCAGGATGGCCGCGGGGGAATTGGCCGTGGCCCCTTGCCGCAACCAGGTGAGCGGCGTGCGGCCGGTAGCCCCATCGGGAACCAGCAGGCGGTCGAGGCGTGTTCGGGAGGCCTCCGTCAGGAGGGGGGCCAGCCGTTGCAGGGTTTCCCGCTGGGCGCGTTGCCGGGCGGTGGCCACCATCCGCTCCAGGCGGGTCACGCCGGGGCGGATGATCTTAGCCGCGTGCAGGTGCTCACAGGCCACCCGGAAGAGCAGGCTCGGCCGGTCATGTTCCAGGGCCCGGTCCACAAGCCACTCGCCCAGGGCCCGCAGCTCCACCGGCCCGGCCTCGCGGAACCCGAGGTAGACCTGGATAGCTTGGAGATGGTCCCGGCGGGTATGAGCCCGCTGCCCATAGGCAGGAAGAACGTCCGGGCGCACATCGAGCTGCTGGCTCAGGTAGGCCACGACCGAAGCCGGGGCCATCGTCGGATCGTCCGGAGAGAACCCCAAATAGCGGAGGGCGCCTAACTGCAGGGCGAAGCCGAGGCGGTTGTGGTCCCCCCGTTGCTGACGCACCTGGGCGAGGTCCGCAGGAGAAAGGGTAAAGTAGGCAATCACATCGCCGGGCGGAATCTCCGCCGGGAACCGGCGCAATTGTTCCCGCTCCCCCTCGGTCAAAAACTGCCCCGGCATCCATCGGTCTCCTGGCTTGTGTCCCTGGCTGGCCCGTGCGCATGAAGCTGTCCAAAAAATACCACCGGTTATAGCATACGCTTGTAAACGTGTATATTGGGTTTTCTCTGGACGGATAGCGTGCGAGAGAATCGGGAGCAGGGTTTTGATGAGACGAGGGGCTGATGACCAACTACGCATACTTGCGCGTGTCCACCGAGCGCCAGGATGTCGAAAATCAGAAACTCGGGATTCTGGAGTACTGTAACCGCCGGCGGATTGCCCCGCTGACGTTCGTCGAGGATGCCGCGAGTGGGACCTTCTCCTGGCGGGCACGGGCCATCGGGCAGCTGCTCGAGCAGGTGCAGGCTGGCGACGCGATCGTCGCCGCTGAGGTGTCGCGCCTAGCGCGCTCCACGCTCCAAGTCCTGGAACTCCTGGAAATCGCCGCCGCGAAGGCGGTCTCCGTGCACATTGTCAAAGGGCATCTGGTGCTGGACGGCTCGCTCCAGGCGACCATCACGGCCACGATTTTAGGGCTGGTGGCCCAGATTGAGCGGGAGTTCATTGCGGCCAGAACGAAGGAGGCCCTGGCCCGGCGCAAGGTGCAAGGCCTGCCACTCGGACGCCCCAAAGGCCCCGCAGCACGGGTCAAACTCGACAGCAACAAAGATCAGATTGTCACATATCTCCAGAAGGGCGTGAGCAAACGCTCGATCGCGAGAATCCTTGAGTGCTCGCCCTCCACGCTGTACGCCTGGCTCAGGCGTCAGCGGAATCCCCTCCGGCGGGCTTAGCGTCCCTTTTGGTCCGTTTACTACGGGAACCCCAGTGAGCATTACATGGATATCACTACCCCGTGAAGAGGGTGGGTCGCGCGTCAAGCCTCCGGCTGTATCTGCTGGGCGGCATAGTTCTCCAGGCCGACGGCCGTGATGAGGTGCAGTTGGGTTTCCAACCACTCGACGTGCTCTTCGCCCTCGACGATCAGGTGCTCCAGGAGCTCCCGCGTGCCGGTATCGCCCTGCTCCAGGCAGAGCGTGACCCCCTGCTTGAGCGGGGGCAGCGCACCCGCTTCCAGCTGCAGATCCCGCTCCAGCATGTCTTTGAGGTCGTGACCGATATGCACATAGAGGGGTTGGTTCAGCACCGGCATGCCCTCCAGGAAGAGGATGCGGTCGATCAGGCGCTGGGCGTGGCGCATCTCCTCCAGTGACTCGTCATAAATCTTTTTATACAGCCGCAGATAGCCCCAGTTCTTACACATCGAGGCATGCAGAAAATACTGGTTGACGGCCGTCACTTCCCCTTTGAGGACCTCATTGAGCTGCGTGATCACGTCGGATGAGCCTTTCATGGGCACTCTCCTCTGACAAGACCTGCCTGGTGTATCGATGTGCTCGCGTGTCCTTTCTCACCCGCTGTAACGCACGGGAGCGGTCACGGTATCTTTCACCATACTACGGACATCCGGCAGGGCCAAGCGTCCGGAGGGAGGGGAGCGGACACTGGTGAAGAAAGAAGAGGCCTTGGGCATGCGTGCTCGGGGTTTGTTGGTCCTCAGAGTGGTCGTGCCTCATAGCCCACACGCCAAAAAGAAAGCCCCAGGCGCCAAGGCCCGGGGCATGGGTGCGTTGGAGTGCCGTGCTGGAAGGCCTTCCAGGAGCAGCGGAGCAAAAAGGTACGCTAACGCGTCCAGTTTGCTGGACACTACGCTCAAGTCTGCGTCCCATGGATATGGCGGAAGTACTCAGCGTAGTGTCCAGCATAGTGGGGGAGCCCACACGCGTTCCGTCCCAAATCGCGAACTTCCCTCCGGCCTCTCGGATTTAACTACGTGATTTTATAGGTTCCTCATTTCTCAGATTGCGAAGGTGATGCGCTTTCCTTATCATTGGCCCCTATGTGTAGGCGCGCGAGAACATCCGGCGCCCTACCTGGGAATGGGGCAGATTTCTGCGCACGCATCATGCGAATGACGCGAGGCGCGTACCTGAGAACTGCCGCCTCCTGCCTGAGAACATCCTATCCTACCTGAGAACCGTGCCGCCTGCGCACGCTCGGTGCGAACGACGCAGGCAGGCCCGCCAGGTCGCCTTCTATGTAGTTTCACGACTTCTAACTCGGGACACTAGCCATACTCATTCCTCTGAGTGACGAGTGGGGCGAACGGGGGGCCTCACAAGAGGTCTCGCTCGCCGCACCAAGCACGCCATCCCGGTTCCTGCGGGAGCAAACCTCGCCAAATTTTCCGTGACATCTATGGCTTGCTCAGTCGCCCTTGCCTTGGGCCAAACGCCGGGCCGCTTTTTCTTTTCCGCCCTGCGCCGTCGTTTACTTTCCGTAGGCCTGGGCGACCTGGCCGACGAGCTTGGCCCAGGCCATGTCCATTGCCCCATAGACCTCGCCGGCCTCCGGTCGCGCATTGTCCTTGAGGATTTCCACCATCAAAGTTGCGTAGTCAGAGAGAATGACGCCGGCCTGCAGCATGCGCAGGAGACCGACCTGGCGTTTGGTCTCGCTGAAGGTTCCCGAGGCATCGACCGCCACGTAAGCGTCCAGCCCCTTACCCACGGCCGTGATGGCCGGAAAAGCCGCGCAGACTTCGAGCGAGATGCCCGCGAAGATCAGCTTTTTGCGGCCGGTCGCCTCGATCGCGCGAGCCACGCGCGCGTCGTCAAAGGCATTGACTGACGAACGGTCGATGATCTCGATGCCTGGCAGCGCTTCGACCAGTTCAGGGAACGTCGGACCCCACATGCTGTCGCGCGCCGTCGTGGTAACGATAATCGGGAGCTTCAGTGATTTCGCAGCTTTGGCCAACGCCACCACGTTGTGTTTCAGCTCGCCGGTCGAATAGTCGCGGACGCCCGTCATAAGGCCGACCTGATGATCGACGAGGACGAGCGCCGCGTTTTGGGAAGTCAGGGGTTCGTAGGGGCGGGTTTGATTAGGCATGGTGTTCTCCTTGGTTAAAGTTGCTGGATGATTTGGGGTCCCACTATCATTGGAACCAAAACGTCCGCTGATAGTGGGACCCCTTATTGGACACTATGGTGTGCTCGGCGTTCGGCTTACAGGCGTTGCAGGATATCAAGCCCCGCCAGCGGCCCACCGGCTTGTTGGATCAGCCCGCCATCGCGCAGATTGCCTAAATCAATCACAGCGAAGCCAAAGTTGCGTAATAGTGCTCCAACGGTGGTCTTGGCGTCCGCGTCGTCTGCAGAGACAAAGGCGACGCGTTTGGCGCCATGGACATCGCCACCGGCCTCGAAATTGGCGACGAGCATGTGGTTGATGGCCTTGACGACTTTCGCACCGGGCGCTAACTGCGCCACGAACTGACTCGTCGACAGGCCATGCACCTCGGCGGGCGTGAAGGTGCCGGCTCGCCCGTGAAAGGGGTTGGTCGCATCGATCAAAATTTGCTGCTGCCAGGGCGGCAGATGCGTCAACACCCCAACCACGTCGTCCCAGGGCACCGCCAGGACCACGAGCTCACACGCCGCGGCTTCTGCTGTGGTCACCGCCGTCACCCCAGCGCCCAAGGTGTGCACCGTGTCGCCTAAGGTGCTCGGCCCACGGCTGTTGCTGATGTTAATCGTGTGGCCCACGTTCAGCGCATGGCGTGCGAAGGCTTGGGCCACACGTCCTGCGCCGATGATGCCGATGTCCATGGTGCTGTCCTTTCCACTGCGCACGTGTTCAGACAATGACCCTGGTCTTCCCTGGTCGCGCAACGTGCTCGATGGCTTTAAGGTCGACAGAGCAAGCCAGATATGTCACGGAAAATTTTAGATTCCCCCGGATTTAGTGGTAAAATCTCAAGCCATTGATATCGCTGAGATTATTTTATCACGAATCAGGCGACTAAGCGCCATCCACACGCTGTGTAGAAACAGGATCTCAAGGTTTGAGCAGCTCTCTCCATCTGAGGCTCATTAGACATTATCAAGGTTTAGGGTGTAGGGTATTTCCTGGCGAAAAAATTGCGCCTTGGAGGTGCCTATGCCCGACGACGATGAGGTGACCCCACGTGCTGGCAGTTTACAGGCGATGACCGGCTTCACCGAAGCAGCATTCGAGGCGCTGCTGCCGCATTTCGAGCACGCGTGGGTGGCCTCTCTGCAGGACCGCACCATGGATGGGCACCCCCGCCCCAGCCGGCGCTATAGCACTTATGACCATGGCCCTTTGCCCACCACAGCCGACACACAGCTCTTCATTCTGACCTCTGTGAAGCAGCCTCCCCTTCAAGCAGTGCAAGGACCACTCTTTGGGATGGCCCCATCACACGCCAATCAATGGATTCATCTCCTGCCGGCTGTCTTGAATCAAGCTTTAGCACATCAAGAGCTTCTTCCGGCCCGCCGTGCTAAGGAGTGAGCAGTCATGCTCGCGGCCAACAGAACGGGAGGGGTTCCGCACCCGCCCCTTTTGGGCATGATGGCACTGAGCGACCGATCCAGCGCCCGACCGCTCCCGAGGACCAACAGGAATACGATCGCGGCAAGAAGACGTGCCACACGATCAAGAACCTCCTCGTGATCGAGGCAAGCTGTCACGGTTGTTTCTTGAGTGCCACAGAGGAAGGGAAGGCCCATGCTAAAAGCCGAGCTGCACTCGAAGGCGATACCCTCCCGCACGGGAGGTGTCTCGATCAAGACAGGGGCGTCCAGGGCTTTCTCCTCAACGGACTCACCATCGTCCAACCGACGCAAAAACCGCCTGGGAGGGCACTCACGCCCCCTGAGCAAGCGAGCAATCGGGCGATCTCGTCGATCAGAGTCCGCCTTGAGCCTGCCATTGGCGGCGTGAAACGCTGTCGGATGGTGAAAGAGAAGATACGCCTCTTGACGGACGGCAGTCGCGACCGCCTCATGGAGACGTGCTGTGGCCTGCATAACTTTCGCCTTCAATACAGGCGGTGGCACTATGCTCACTAATAAATATTGAAAGTGTCTATTGGTCTACCACTAAATCCGATGGAATGTGATAAAATCTGCATGAAAATTGTGCGCACCCCGAATTGACGGAACAAGCCTAGCACGTGACGGGAGAAAGACGAAAGCGAATTAGGAATAGGCTTTCATGACAAGGCTCGTCGTACATATGGGCGCTGCTTAATACAGCGAGACAGCAAAAAATATGGTTCTGTCGCAATTTTCATCTGAGGCCATTTGAGGTATGATCTCCCTTGTGACTCAGGGTGAACACGGAGGGGGAGAGAGCATGGCCGTGAGCTTCAAGGGAGCCCACTTTCCACAGGATATTATCCTGACAGGCGTCCGCTGGTATGTCGCCTACCCGTTGAGCACGCGCCATGTCGAAGAACTCATGCGCGAACGTGGGATCCACGTGGATCACTCTACGGTGAATCGGTGGGTGATCAAGTACAGCCCGCAGCTAGAGGACGTGTTTCACCGCCGCAAACGGCCGGTGCGGGTCAGTTGACGCATGGACGAGACCTATATCAAGGTCAAGGGGGAGTGGCGCTATCTGTATCGGGCAGTCGATAAGCAGGGCCAGACGATTGACTTTCTGCTCACAGAGCACCGGGATCA
>Ga0081538_10003904_pt1 | contig 13911 bp, 13 predicted proteins | sample TabmetS5T2R1_FD_71022 | JGI IMG/M metagenome (GOLD analysis project Ga0081538, IMG submission 71022) | Tabebuia heterophylla rhizosphere microbial communities from the University of Puerto Rico - S5T2R1 | ecosystem: Host-associated > Plants > Roots > Rhizosphere ... | reverse complement strand
TGTCCTTGGCATGGGCGTCGGGCGCCAGCGCGAGTAGCGCGAACACGACCACGACCAGCCTCCTCATCCCGCCCCAACCGTAGCCGAGCGGCGGGGCGCTGGCTAGGCTCCGGCGGCATGAACACCGACCCGACGCCGTTCATCGCCCTCATGGGGCTGGGCTTCGTGATCGGCGTCGCGGGCACCTCTACCGCTCCCGGACGGCGATCGCGACCGGCATCGGGATGATCTTCGTGGCGACGATCCTGCTGCCGCTCGGGATCTACCTCAATGACTCATGAGGGCGTAGCGGACCTCGAGGTCGTGCGGGACCTCAGCTGAGGAGGCGCCGCACGAGGTCGCCCCAGGCGGTGGCCATGCGGTCCTCGGACAGCCCGCGGATCTCGCGCAGGTAGTGCACGTGGTCGGCGCGCAGCGAGGCCATGAGCGCGTCGGACACGTACTCCCAGTCGCAGTCGGGGTCGGCCTCGCGCACGAGCACCTGCACGTGCGTGCGGTAGGCGTTGAACACCATCGAGCCGTAGCGCAGGTCGACCTTCGTCTCGGCCGCGGCGATCAGCTCGCCGTGCTGGGCGTAGTGCTCGAAGAGCCGCTCGCCAAAGGCGATCAGGCGCTCGACCGGCGGCGCGCCCGGGCCGAGCGGGGCGGGGCCGCGGATGAGGTCCTCCTGCAGCCGGCGCTCCTGCTCGGTGAGCAGCGCCAGGACCAGCCCGGCGCGGTCGCCGAAGCCGCGGAACAGCGTGCCCTTGCCGACGCCCGCCTCGGCGGCGACGGCGTCCATCGACACGCAGGACGGCCCGTGCTCGGCGAACAGCTTCTCGGCCGCGGCCAGCACCTTGTCGCGATTGCGAGCCGCATCCGCGCGGAGAGGGACCTCCTCCTGGATCACCGGAAGCTCTTCCATCGGGGTGCTGACCGTAACCGACATCGGTCTCCAGTATAGAACCGGACCGCGGTCCGGATCTTGTGCTACAGTGGCTCACGTCAACTAAGCGGACCGCAGTCCGGTCCGGCCAGACACCAAAGGGGAACAGATGACTTCTGCCACTGCCACGGCCATCCCGGCCGGCACGTACAAGGACGACGGCGTCCACTCCACCGCCGCGTTCTCCGTCAAGCACATGCTCGCGACCTTCCGCGGCAGCTTCGCCCGTTTCAACGCCGAGCTGACCGTCGGCGAGGACGGCCAGGCCAAGCTGGTCGGCACCGTCCCGGTCGACAGCGTCGTCGTGAAGGACGAGAACCTCGCGGCGCACCTCCAGTCGCCGGAGTTCTTCGACGCCGAGCAGCACCCGGAGATCCGTTTCGAGTCGACCGAGATCAGCCTCGACGGCCCGGTCGCCACGCTCACCGGCGACCTGACGATCAAGGGCCACACCGAGCGCGTCACCGCGCAGGGCTCCGTCGTCGGCCCGATCGAGGACCCGTTCGGCAACACCAAGCTCGGCCTCCAGTTCGAGACCGTGGTCGACCGCACCAAGTTCGGCCTCAACTGGAACGCCCCGCTGCCCAAGGGCGGCTTCATGCTCGCCAACGACGTGACCCTGACCGTCGACCTCGAGCTGCTCCAGGGCTGAAGGATGCGAGTCCTCGGCATCTCCGGCTCGCTGCGCCGGGACTCATACAACTCCGGGCTGCTCCGGGCGGCGGGCGACGTCCTCCCGCCCGGAGCCGAGCTCGAGATCTTCGACGGCCTGAAGGCGATCCCGCCCTATGACGCCGACGACGACCTCGACGGCGGGCCCGAGCCGGTGCAGCGCCTGCGCGAGGCGATCGCGCAGGCCGACGCCGTCCTCGTCGTGACGCCCGAGTACAACGCCTCGCTGCCGGGCGTCCTCAAGAACGCGCTCGACTGGGCCTCGCGGCCGCACGCCACCAATCCGCTGCGCGGCAAGCCGGCGGCGGTGGTCGGCGCCTCGACCGGCATGTTCGGCGCCGTCTGGGCGCAGGCCGAGGGGCGCAAGGTGCTGGCGACGATCGGCGCCCGCGTGCTCGACAGCGAGCTCCCGGTCCCCGAGGCCGACGAGCGCTTCGAAGACGGCCGTCTGATCGACCCCGAGGTCGAGGAGCGGCTCGGGGAGGTCGTGGCCGAGCTGGTCGCGGCCGCCGAGGCACGCGCCGAGGGTCTGCGCGCCCGGGCCGCGGCCTAGAACGAGCACCGGGCTCGAACTTCGGGCTTGTAGGGAGGCGGGATCGAGGCTCACGCGGGCCGAGTGATGACTTAAGCGCCGCTGCGGACACAAACCGAGCACTCGGTCGGTCCGGCCTCCCTACCCAGCGGCAGTCAGAAGAGCCGCTCGTCCTCGGCCCGCCGCGTGGGCGCCTCGTCCGCGCGGCGGGTGGGGGCCTCGTCGGCGCGCCGGGTGAGCGCCTCGTCCGACCGCTGGGTCGGGGCCTCGTCGGCGCGCCGCGTGACCGCCTCGTCCGACCGCTGGGTCGGGGCCTCGTCGGGCGCCGGCTCGGCGCGGCGCGCCCGGCCCGGCGCCTCGGGCGGCTCGCCGGACCAGTCCGGGCGCTCGCCGAGCACCTCGGTGAGGGCGGACGGGTCGGTGCGCCGGCGCGCCGGACGGGGCTCGCGCGGCGATGGCTCGTCGGCGGCCGGGTTCGGCGGCTCGGGGCGGTGGACGGCTCGCACCCGCAGGCCCGTGACCACGAGCGCGCCGGCCGCGAGCAGCGCCGCGAACATGCCCCACTGGATCCCGTAGTCCTCGCCCGGCGCCGACGCGTCGGGCTTGTCGAACAGCCGCCAGATCAGCAGCAGCACCGCCCATCCGCCGGCGAGCACGATCGCGGTCCCGTCCCCGCCCGGCAGGTGGAAGCCCTTCTTCTCGCTGCGCGCCCAGACCAGGAAGAGCACCGCGGCGGCGACCAGCAGCACCGCCGCCTCGACGAACGTGAAGACGCCGAACGCGCTCACGTTGCGCTGGACGAACTCGCGCGACCCCTCGGGCACGTACGACTGCTCGTACCACGGCAGGAACAGCGTGAACGCGAGCACCGCGGCCGCGATGCCCGCGTTGCGCAGCTCGGGCGGAAGCTCACGCAGGCGGCTGACGACGCTCACGCGATCCAGTGTGTCACTCGACCGGGATGTCCTGCACGTCGGAATCCGGTGCCTCGGGCGGCTCCAGCCGCGCGATGTACCAGTCCAGCACCGCGCGCAGGGCGATCAGCAGCTCGCGCAGCGCATCGGCGAGCTGGCGCGCCAGCTCGGGCGGGACGACCCCTCGCAGCGACTCGATGAACGCCGTCAACTGGGCGAGATCCGGGAACGGACTCGCCGGGTGCTCCTCGCCCGGCACGCTCCAGCCGCGCGGCGGCACGCCGCCGGCGGCCGCGGCCTCGGCCGCGCGCTGGGCCTCGCGCACCAGCCGCTCGGCCTCCTCGTAGTCGGCGCGGTCCGGGTCAGCCACCCTCGAACCCCACCACGAGCGATCCCTCGGCCAGCTTCGCCGACGTCGGCTTGTAGCCCGCCAGCGCCCCCGGCAGCACGATCGTGCGCTTGTGCCCGTCGACCCGGACCACGAGCTCGAGCCCGATCTTCCTCAGCGCCACGTCGCCCTTGCTCACGAACGGCAGGTCGAGCCGCAGCTCGGCCCGCGAGCCGTCCAGCGCCAGCTCCTGCGCGAGCCGGTCGTGCAGCACCGCGCCCGGGTCGCGCCCTTCGAACAGCGCCGCGGCCAGCCGGTCGAGCATCTCGGCCCCGAGCACCTCCTGCTCGAAGTACGGCGCCCGCAGCACCGGCACGGGCGCGAAGCCGGACTCGACCAGAGCGAGCTGCTCCGCCTGCACCGACCGCCACGCGCCGAAGTACTCGCCGACGTCGGACGGGAAGACGCGATTGACCACGACGGCATCGCACAGGTAGCCGTAGAGGTTCAGGTAGGTGAACGTGCGCATCGCCTCGGCCACGACCATGCGGTCGGGCGTCATCACGAGCCGGAGCGTCACGTGCGAGGCGTCGCGCAGCAGCTCGTGCATGGCGATCAGGTTGCGCACCAGCCGCTGGACGTCCTCCATCACCCGCTCGTCGGGCAGCGAGAGGTCCAGGAACGCGCGCGCCAGCGGCCGCGCGGCGGCCAGCAGCGCGTTTTCGCGGCCGAGGATCCGGTCGAGCCACCAGCGCGCGGCGTCGGGGAACGAGAGCAGCCGCAGCGTCTCGCCGGTCGGCGCGCAGTCGACCACGATCGCGTCCCACTCGCCGGACTCGGCGTGGCGCTTGAGCTGCAGGAGCGAGAACAGCTCGTCGGCGCCGGGCGGCACGGTCAGCTCCTCGGCCGCGATCCGCTCGACGCCGCGCTCGGCCAGCACGCCCCCGAGCCAACCCTGGACCGCCGACCAGTTCTGCTCGAGCTCGTCCTGCGCCTGCACCTGCTGGGCCCACACGTCACCGCCGACCTCGGTCGGCTCGGCGCCGACGGCAGCCTGGAGCGACTCGGCGAGCGAGTGCGCGGGGTCGGTCGAGAGGACGAGGGTGCGCGCGCCGGTCGCGGCGATCCGCCGCGCCGTCGCCGCTGCGACCGAGGTCTTCCCGACCCCGCCCTTGCCGGTGTAGAGGATGATCCGAGGGGGCAAGCCCCAGAATCCTACGGTCGGCTCTTGCGCTTCGGCTTCAGCACGGTCACGACCGCGCGCGCGGTCGCGTCGTTGCCGGCCAGATCGCGAACCGCGAGCTCGACCGTGTAGTCGCCGCGTCGCCGCGGGACGTCCCACCCGAACGTGCGCTTGCCGTAGCCGACGGCGCCGAAGGGCCGCGACTCGACGACCTTCGAGCCGCGCGTGATGCGCAGGTTGACGCTCGAGATCTTCGACAGCTCGAACGCCACGCGGCCGGGCTTGCCGCCGCGCAGGCGCCGCGGCGTGACCGTGACCTCGGGCGGCTGCGACTTGTAGGTCACGAAGTTCGCGGCGGTCGTGCAGTAGACCTCGCGGTCGGTCCGCTTGCACAGGCCGTCGAGGAAGCCGGTGAGCAGGTCGTGGTAGCCGAGGGTGGACTCGTGCGTCGAGCTGCCGCGCGAGTACAGCGACCAGGCGCCGGTGTCGTAGGTGGGGACCTCGGCCCGCGCCTCGGGCTCGGCCTTCTCGAACAGGGTCCGCCCGCGCGGGTCGCCGGAGAGGCGGGCGTAGTCGTGCAGCCCGACCAGCGACTGGATGAACCCGTTGAGCACCCGCAGCTTCGGGGCGAACGAGTAGATCGCGTAGTGGTCGCCGTGCTCGGCCGGCACGCGCACGCCCTGGGGCGTCGGCGCCTCGAAGACGGCCAGCGCGCGCTGGGCGACCGGGAGCACGTCGGCCTGGCGCTTGAGCCGCGTGGCCGCGCGGGCCAGCGCCTGGACCGCGGTGCCCTGCGCGAGGCCGCTCACCCACGGGGCGCGGCCCCCGCCGAACGCGAAGTAGTACTCCCAGGCGAGCCCGCCGGCGCGCTCGGCGGCGAGCGCGAGCAGCTCGTCGAGCATGGCGGCCAGCCGTGCGTTCTCGCGGCCGCCCCAGAGCCCGTTGAGCTTGCCGAAGTTGCCGAGCATCTGGAGCTGCAGCCCTTGGCCGGGGTAGTACTGCCAGACCAGCTCGGAGCCCTGGAACTCGACGCGCCGGCCGGAGGAGAGCAGCGGCCCCTCGTTCCACCACTCGAGGTTGCGCTCCAGCGTCAGCCACAGCGGCGCGAGCCGGCTGGGGATGAGCTGACGGCGGGCGGCGATGTCCTCGACGGTGCGGATCACGGCGTCCATCTGCGTCCGGCGCACGCCCGAGAACCGGCGCGCGCGGCGCTTGACGTCCTCGTAGGTGGCGCGGCGGAGGGCGTAGTCCTCGGGCGTGATGCGGCCGGCGTCGCGCAGGCGCTTGAGCTCGCCGATCACGGTCCGGCGCTTCTTCTTGCGCGCGACCGTCGCCACGGCCCGAGCGCGCGGCTTGACCATCGCGGTCGACCTCAGGAACCGGTCGTCGCGCTCCCGCACGCGCCCGTCCTTGCCCAGCACGAGCACGTCGTCCGCCGCGGCGGCCGGCGCGGCGCACGCGAGGACCGCGAGCAGGACTAGGCAAAAGGTTCGTGCAAGGCGCATGGATCCCAAGACCCCGATGCTAGGCTCGAAGTTGCGGCGAGGATCGCGCTGCAACCACGATTTCCATGCCTTCGCGCAAGCTCGTCACCCTCCTCGTCGCCGTGCTGACACTCGGCCTGCTCGCCGGCTGCGGCGGTGGTGGCGACGAGGCCGACTCGAGCACCGACGTCGACCAGCTCCTCGAGGACACGTTCTCGGGCGGCAAGTCGATCAGCTCGGGGCGGATCGACCTTGCGGTCTCGCTCGAGTCCGACAGCGGCCAGCCCGTCAAGCTCGACCTCTCGGGCCCGTTCCAGAGCGAGGGCGCGGGCAGGCTCCCGCAGCTCGACATCGACGCGTCGTTCGCCGGCGGCGGCCAGAGCATCGACGCCGGTGTGACGGCGACCAGCGACCAGGCGTTCGTCAGCTACGGCGGCGAGACGTACGAGATCGCCGGCCCGATCTTCCAGCAGTTCAAGGCGGGCTACGAGGAGACGGCCAAGAAGTCCCAGGAGCAGGAGCAGGACCAGTCGCTCGCCTCGCTCGGCCTCGATCCGCGCCGCTGGCTCACCAACGCCAAGAACGCCGGCGAGGCCAAGGTCGGCGACACGGACACGATCAAGATCACCGGCGACGTCGACGTCATGAAGCTGCTCGACGACGTCGACGGGGCGCTCGAGAAGGTGCGCTCACTCGGCGTGGAGGGCTCGGAGCAGCTGCCCGAGCGGCTGACCGACGAGGAGAAGCAGCAGACCGCCGACGCGATCAAGAACCTCAGCGTCGAGATCTACACCGGCGCCGACGACCGGATCCTGCGCCGCATGGTGATCGCGCTCGGCCTCGAGCTGCCCGAGGGCCAGGCGACGGCCGGCGCGCAGTCGGCGGACGTGCGATTCGACCTCCAGCTGCTGGAGGTCAACGAGGACCAGGACATCCAGGCGCCCGAGAACGCCAAGTCGTTCGAGGAGCTGACGAAGAAGCTCGACGAGCTCGGGATCGCGGACCTCGGCTCGCTCGGCCTCGGAGTCCAGGGCGGCGGCGGCGGCGCGACCGAGCAGGGCCTGCAGGAGTACTCGGAGTGCATCCGCAAGGCGGGCGGCGACAAGGCCAAGGTCCGCGACTGCGCCGACCTGCTCACGACCCCGTAGCGGCCGACTCCGCATAATCCCCCCGGTGAGTCAGGCGCGGGCCCCCTTCAACCTGCGGCGATTCCTGCTCAGCGGCGAGGGGTGGCCCTACCTGCTGGTGCCGTTCATCGTCGTCGCGATCGTGCTCGAGTTCGCGCACGCGAGCGCGACGCTGATCTTCGTCACCTCCGCTCTCGGCGTGATCCCGACGGCGGCGCTGATGGGCCGCGCCACGGAGGAGCTGGCCGCGCGCTCCGGTCCTGGCATCGGCGGCTTCCTGAACGTGACGTTCGGCAACGCGCCCGAGCTGATCATCGCCTTCTTCGCGCTCAACGAGGGACTGCAGGAGGTCGTCAAGGCGTCGCTGGTCGGCTCGATCCTCGGCAACATCCTTCTCGTCATGGGCGCCGCGATGCTCGTCGGCGGCCGCCGGCGCGAGCGCCAGTTCTTCGACCGCACGGCCGCCAATGCGCAGTCGCTGATGCTGCTGCTGGCCGTGGTCGCGCTGGTGATGCCGGCGATCTACGAGCTGGTCATCGGCGGCTCGCTCCCGCACCCCACCGAGGAATCGCAGCAGTTCCCCGACGAGCTCGAGCAGATGTCGCTCGCCGTCGCCATCGTGCTGCTCGCCTCGTATGCGGCCGGCCTGCTGTTCTCACTCCGCACCCACCGCAACCTCTTCAACCCGTCGCACGAGGCGGAGGACCACGGCGGCGAGCCGTGGTCGGTGCGGCGCGCGGTGATCTCGCTGGCCATCGCCGGCGTGGCGGTCGGCGTGATGTCCGAGATCCTCGTCGGCTCGATCACCGAAGCCTCCGAGTCGATCGGCCTGTCGCCGTTCTTCGTCGGCGTCATCGTGGTGGCGATCGTCGGCAACGCGGCCGAGCACTGGGTGGCGATCTACTTCGCGGCGCGCGACAAGATGGACCTCTCGGTCAACATCGCGATCGGCTCGAGCGCCCAGATCGCGCTGTTCGCGGCGCCCGTGCTCGTCCTGCTGTCGTTCTTCGTCGGCCCCTTCCCGATGGCGCTCGTGTTCAACGGGCTCGAGCTCGGGGCAATCTTCATGGCGATCCTCATCGCCAATCAAGTGACGCAAGAAGGCGAATCCACCTGGTTCGAAGGCCTGCAGCTGCTAGCTGTGTACGTCGTACTGGGCCTCGTCTTCTACTTCGTCTAAATGACCTTCGGCTTCATCTCCGGCCCTGGACCCTGGGCGGCTCTGGCCGTGATCACGATCGTCCTGCTGGCGGTCGACCTCAAGCTGTTCGCGCGCGGCCGCGAGCCGACGTTCCGCGAGGGCGCGATCTGGTCGGTCGGCTGGCTCGTGGTGGCGCTCCTCGTCGCCCCGCTCGTGTGGGTGCTGTCGAACGGCGAGGACGCGGTCACCTACGTCACCGTCTACTTCATCGAGCGCTCGCTGTCGCTCGACAACCTGTTCGTCTTCCTCCTGCTCTTCAGCTACTTCGGCGTGCCCGAGGAGCACCGGGCGAACCTGCTCTTCTGGGGCATCGTCGCCGCGCTGGCGCTGCGCGGCCTGGCGATCCTCGGCGGCGTCGCGCTGATCGAGCAGTTCCACTTCGTCATCTACGTCCTCGGCGTGCTGCTGCTCGTGCTCGCGTGGCGGATCCTGCGCGGGGTCGAGGAGGGGGTCGACCCGGACAAGAACCTGATCGTGCGCGGCGTGCGCAAGATCTTCCCGGTCGCGGGCGAGTTCCACGGCCACCACTGGTTCACCCGCATCGACGGCAAGCGCTACGCGACGCCGATCTTCGTCTGCCTGGCCGCGATCGTGGCGGCCGACATCGCGTTCGCGATCGACTCGATCCCGGCCGCCTTCGCGATCACGCGCGACTCGGTGCTGATCTGGATGGCCAACATCTTCGCCCTGCTCGGCCTGCGCGCGCTGTTCGTGCTCGTCGAGGGGCTGATCCGGCGCTTCCGCTACCTCGACGAGACGATCGCCGTCGTGCTCGCCCTCGTGGCGGTCAAGCTGCTGATCGAGGACATCTACAAGATCGGGCCGGTCGGGTCGCTGCTGATCGTCGCCGCCGCGTTCGCGGTCGGCATCATCGCCTCGCTGATCGCCGACGCCCGCGACCCCGAGGCCGACGCCAAGCGCGCCGAGCGGGCGGAGCGCACGACGGCGGGCCCGGACGCCGAGGCTGAGCCCGAGCCCGCGACGGCGGGGCTAGGCGGGGACGGCGGTCCGGTTGCGCGGGCCGCGGACGCCGAGGAAGGCGAGCGTGGCCGCGATCGCGATCGCGATCAGGCCGCCCGCGAGTGACGCCCAGCCGGCGTCGGACAGGAACGGCACGTCGGCGCCCGCCTTCACGCTGGCGTCGACGCCGCGTGAGGCGTCCTCGTTCATGACCACGATCGACCAATCGCCGTCCTCGACCTCCCAGGTCAGGGCCTGGTGGCCGGCGCCGTGGGCCGAGGCGACCCAGAAGTCGTGTGCGGCCGGCCGGGTCGGCCGGGCTTCACCGCGCTGCTCGCGGTAGTCGGCGCGGAAGGGGTCGACGTCGACGTCGGTCACGAGGTCGTGCTGGACGCCGCGCAGGTAGCGGTCGACGTCCGCGGTCCGGGCGACGCCGACGAACAGCGGCGTGTCGCCGCGCGGGTCGACGTCGAGCCGGAGCTTGCCCCAGTTGTCGCGGCCGACGACCCAGTCGAGGCCCTCGACGTCCAGGCTGTCGGTGCTCATCGCGTACGTGGTGGTCGCGAAGCGCTCGGCGCGGGTGGTCAGGAAGCCGTTGTCGTCCTTCTGCGAGTCGCCCCACAGCAGGATGCCGCCGACGGCCAGCAGGCCGAGCGAGAGGAGGCCGATGACTCCGGCGGCGATGAAGGCGGCGATCCGCATGGCCATCAGGTTGCCGGTCCCGGCGGCGCCGCGCCGCCGGGATAGCCGGTGTCCGTGGGTGGGGTCTGCCGCACGAAGGCCCTGCGGATCAGCCGAGCTCGCGCAGGCGCCGGTCGATCTCGGCCTCGACGTCGAGCGGCTCCTGGCCGCGGGCGGCGCGGCGCGCGTTGGTCGCCTCGACGAGGGAGCGGACCTCGTCGCGCAGCCCGGGGTCGGCCAGCGCGCGCAGCTCGGTCTCGACGTCCTGCGGCTCCTCGCCGCGCGCGACGCGACGGGCGTTGCGCGCCTCGAGCATCTGCCGGATCTCCGTCTCGCGCTCGGCGGGCGTGGCCTGACGGTCGAGCGAAAGCTCGCCGCCGCCGATCTGGTCGTACGAGCCGCCGCTGGTCACGAGCGCCCACACGGCGGCCACGACCGCCACGCCGACGACCACGAAGAGGACGATCGCGAAGGCCTCCTCCATGGCGACATTGTGCCGCCATCCATTCGGCCAGGCCGGCGGTTCGGTGTTGTCCGCCGGGAACGGGGTAGGTACCCTCTTGAGAGCTGTTGACTGACCAGTCAATCTGGAGAGCCGAAACGTGGTGGATTTCACGCTGACCGACGAGCAGAAGGCACTGCGCGAGATGGCGCATGACTTCGCCGAGAAGGAGATCCGCCCCGTCGCCTGGGAGTACGACCGCGACGGGACGTGGCCCGAGGAGATCCTGCGCAAGGCGTGGGAGCTGGGGCTGATGAACGGCCACACGCCCGAGGAGTACGGCGGGCCCGGCCTCACCTACCTCGAGGGCGCCATCGTCGAGGAGGAGCTCTCCTGGGGCTGCTCCGGCATCGCCACCTCGATCGGGGCGAACGGCCTCGCCACGGCGCCGCTCGGCGTCGCCGGCTCCGAGGAGCTCAAGAGGAAGTACCTCGGGATGCTCACCGAGGAGTACAAGCTGGCCTCGTTCTGCCTGACCGAGCCGGACGCCGGCTCCGACGTGAGCGGCATGCGCACCACCGCGGTACGCAAGGGCGACAAGTACGTCATCAACGGCTCCAAGTGCTTCATCACCAACGGCGGCTACGCCGACTGGTACACGGTCTACGCCAAGACCGACAAGGAGGCCGGGCACCGCGGCATCTCCTGCTTCGTGGTCCCCCGTGACGACACCGTCACGGTGGACAAGAAGGAGGACAAGATGGGCCAGCGGGCGTCCAACACGGCGACGATCACGTTCAACGAGACCGAGATCCCGGCCGACCACCTCATCGGCGAGGAGAACAAGGGCTTCAAGATCGCGATGATGACCCTGGACCGCACCCGTCCGGGCGTGGCGGCCATGGCCACCGGCATCGCCCGCGCCGCGTTCGAGTTCGCCACCGAGTACTCGAAGGAGCGCGTCCAGTTCGGCGTGCCGATCGCCATGCACCAGGCGATCCAGTTCATGATCGCCGACATGGCGACCAAGGTGCACATCTCGCGCCTGGCCACCTGGAACTCGGCCGTCCTGCTCGACCAGGGCCGCCGCAACACGATCGAGTCCTCGCACGCCAAGCGCTTCGCCGCCGACGCCGCGATGGAGGTCGCCACCGACGCCGTGCAGGTCTACGGCGGCTACGGCTTCATCAAGGACTACCCGGTCGAGAAGCTCATGCGCGACGCGAAGATCATGCAGCTCTACGAGGGCACGTCGCAGATCCAGCGGCTCGTCATCGCGCGCGAGACGCTGCTGCCGCGGCGGATCGAGGAGCCCGCGACCGTCTGACGCGGATCGCTCAGGGCGCCTGAGTGGAGCAGACGGGCCGGTAGGCGCGGTTCGGGAGGAGGTCGTCCCACTCCTCCCGCGTGAGGTTGCGACCGGCGACCCGGCAGGCGAAGCGCTGCAGGGTCGGCCGGTCGAGCGGCCAGAGGATCGCGCTGTCGAGCTCGGTGATCAGCAGCCGGCCGCCGGGCTCGAACGCCACGGCCGGGATGACCCCGGACTCGACGGCGAACTCCTCACCGACGCGCTTGCGGGAGTGAACGTCCCACAGGGTCGCGCTGCCGTCGAACGCGCCGACCGCGAAGCGCCGCTCGTCAGGCGAGACGGCGATCTGTGAAACGCCGCCGCCGGCCACGCTGGTCGGCGCTCCGACCTGCCGGCCCGTGCGAGCGTCCCACAGCGCTACGGCGCCGTCCTCGTCGCCGACGAGGAGCGTGCGCGACCGCGGCATCAGCGCGAAGGTGGTGAGGTGGTCCTCCTGCGTGCGCTCGAACCGCTCCGCGCCGCTGCGCGCGTCCCATGCGGCCACGGTCGAGCCACCGCGACAGCACCCGGAGGCGAACAGCGCACGGCCGTCGCGGCTGAACTCGAGGCCGCCCGCTCCGCCGCGGACGGTCCGGGTGTACAGCCTCGCGCCCGTCGTCAGGTCGCGCACGTCGACGCGGGCGTCGCGCTCGCCGTCGGCCTGCCGGATCACCGCCAGCACGCGCCCGTCGGGCGAGATCGCCGTCGCGAAGACCGGCGCGCCGAAGCGCAGGCGGCGCACGGCGGAACGCGTCGCGACGTCCCAGATCGTCACCGCCCCGGCGATGCCGCCCGTCACGAGCCGCCGGCCGTCGGCGGTGAACGCGACGCCGTTGGCGATCGAGCCGTTGCGAGCCGGGAACGTGTGCACGAGCCGCCCGCTCCGGAGGTCGACCAGGGCGACGGTGCCGCCAAACCTGGTCGTCGCCATAAGGGCGCCCCGCGGGTCGATCACCGTGCAGGGGTTGCCGAAGCAGGTGTTGCCGTCCGTCGCCCATTCGAACCGGCGGCCGAGGCGCCGGTCGCCGTCGAGATCCCAGGCGGAGACGGCGCCGAACCCGGCGGCGGCGATCGCCGATCCCCGCCCGTCGAGTGCGACGCCGACCGTCTGGCCGCCGACGCCGGCCCCGAAGCGCTCGACGATCGCGCCGGACCCGACGTCCCACACGCGCGTGCCGTCGGCGGCGGATCCGAGCACGCGCGACCCGTCGGGGGTGAAGACGACGTGCTGGACGGACACGTCGGGCGCCTTCTCCGCCAGCACCGACCGCCGGCCGGTGCGCAGATCGAGCATGCCGATGGCGGACATCGGCTTGCCCGCGCGCGGGCGGTTGAGGGCGAGGGCGAGCGTCCTCCCGTCGGGCGCGAGGGCCGGCGGCCCGCCGATCGGGTAGCGCCGCAGCATCCTGCCGCTCTGCGCGTCCCACACGATCGTCTCCCCATTGACGGCCGACGTGATCAGCCGCGCGTTGGTCGCGAACCGCACGTGGACCTCCTGCTGGTCCCGACGCACCGGGGCGCGGCGCTCCCACAGCACGCGGCCCGTGCGCGCGTCGAGCATGAGCAACCGCTCGGCGACCGGGGTGTCCGCCGCCGGCGACATCCGCGCCACGGCGACCGCGAGGCGGCGGCCACCGGGCGCGTACGCGAGCGTCGTCGTGGGCAGGATCGCGTCGGCGAGGAAGCCGCCGCGCGACCACACCGTGCGGACACGGCGGGTCGCGACATCGACGAGGTGCAGCGCATATCGGTCGCCCTCCTGCGTGCCGACCGCCACGGTCCGCCCGTCGGGCGAGAGCTGCAGCGCCTGGATCCCGACGGGCCCGGAGAGCCGCACCGGCTCCCCGTCCGGCGTCCAGCGGCGGAGGTCGAGGAAGCGGACGGCGCCGGTCTCGTCGCCGGTCGCCAGCCGGCTCCCGTCGCGGCTGACCGCGAGCGCGGTGATGCCGGGGCTCGGGAGCCGCAGCGCCCGGATCGCGGCCGGATTGCGCTGCAGGACCGCGAGCAGGTCACTGCGCGTCTCGGACCGGTCCTCGAGCTCGACGCCGGTGACCGCGAACAGCATCGACTGCTCGAGCGTCGGAGCCGACAGCGCGAGCGCCCCGACCCGCTCG
>Ga0081538_10003903_pt1 | contig 13916 bp, 13 predicted proteins | sample TabmetS5T2R1_FD_71022 | JGI IMG/M metagenome (GOLD analysis project Ga0081538, IMG submission 71022) | Tabebuia heterophylla rhizosphere microbial communities from the University of Puerto Rico - S5T2R1 | ecosystem: Host-associated > Plants > Roots > Rhizosphere ... | reverse complement strand
CCTCCTCGACGACGGAGTCGAGGACGAACTCGATCTTCTCCGTCGCGCGCGCCCGGTCGACCATGATCGGCGAGGCGCGGAAGACGTCGCGCCTGTGGACGAGGACGACCTTGCTGGCGAACTTCGCCAGGAACGTCGCCTCCTCCATCGCCGAGTCGCCGCCTCCGACGACCACGACGGTCTTGTCGCGGAAGAAGGCGGCGTCGCAGACGGCGCAGTACGAGACGCCGCGGCCCTGGAGCACGCGCTCCGACTCGAGCCCGAGCTGGCGGGCGTTCGCGCCGGTCGCGACGATGACCGTCTCGGCGCGGTACTCGTCGTCGCCGACCCAGACGCGAAAGGGCCGTTCCGAGAAGTCGACCTTCGTCACGTCGTCGGTGACGAACTCGGCGCCGAAGCGCTCGGCCTGCTTGCGGAAGTCCTGCATCATCTCCGGCCCGAGCACGCCGCCGGCGTATCCGGGGTAGTTCTCGACGTCGCTCGTGATCATGAGCTGTCCGCCCCAGTTGACCCCCTCGAAGACCAGGGGGCGCATGTTCGCGCGGGCTGCATACAAAGCGGCGGTGTAGCCCGCCGCCGCTCCGCCGATCACGATGACCTCGCGCACGTCGTTCGATTCCAATGGCTTCACCTCGGTCGAATTCTCTCTCTGCATGTGTTTAACGACGATCGTCGAGCTCGTGTTCCAGCGTGTAGCTTCTTAAAGGCCGCAGTGGAAACCTACAAGGGGCGACCGGATGGCACGCACCGTTACCTGGGACGAGCTTCGTGATCTCGCGGGATTCGAAGCCGAGAACGGCTTTGCGATCAGCGTCTACCTCGACCTCGATCCGAGCATGGTCGCGACCACCGGCGACGCGCAGACACGGCTCAACTCGCTCCTCGACGGCGCCGCGAAGACCAACGGGGGCAGGGCGTGCGAGCTGTCGCACCAGCAGCGCGTCGCCCTGCGGGACGACTTCGAGCGCATCCGCAGGTACTTCGACGTCGAGTTCGAGCGCAACGGCGCCCACGGGCTCGCGATCTTCTGCGCGGGCCTCGACAACGTCTGGCGACCGCTACCGCTGACCGAGGTGGTTCCGGACGGCATCAAGGTCGACCAGCTCCTCTACCTCGCGCCGCTCGTCCCTCTCGTCGGCCGGGGAGAGGGCGCGCTCGTTCTCGTCGTCAGCCGGGAGCAGGGGCGTTTCTATCGCCTCCGAGCCGGCCGCCTCGAGGACCTCGCCGACTACTTCGAGGAGCAGCCGAGGCGCCACGACCAGGGCGGCTGGGCCCAGTCGAGGTTGCAGCGGCACGTCGACGAGCTCGCGCACGATCATCTGAGGCGCGTCGCCGACCAGCTCGACCGCTTCGTGCGCCAGCTGCGCAAGCCGCAGGTGGTCGTGATCGCCGGCGAGGAGACCTGGGGAGAGCTCGAGGGGCTCCTCTCGCAGGAGGCGCGGAAGGCCGTCGCCGGCGTGGCGCACGCCGAGGCGCACGCGCAGCCTCCCGAGCTCATGGCCGCGGCCGCGCCCGTGCTCGAGCGCTGGCGGGCCGAGAGGGAGACGGAGGCCGTCGACCGCTGGAGCGACGAGCTGGGCCGGAACGGGCGGGCGGCGTCGGGCTGGGCGGGGACGCTCGAGGCAGCCTCCGACGCACGAATCGAGCTTCTGCTCTTCCGGGAGGGGGCCAATCACGCCGCCAAGCGCTGCCCCGCCTGTGGGCGACTGTCGATCGAGGGGGTCAAGTGCCCGCTCGACGGAACGCAGCTCGAGGAGTCGGGGGACGGGCTCGACCTCGCCGTGCACCGGACGCTCGCACACGGAGGCACGGTCTGGGCCGTGCGTCATCGGGATGACCTGGACGCGGCCGGAGGCGTCGGGGCGCTGCTTCGGTTCTAGCCGCCCGCTGCCTGGGCGGGAAGCGTCTCGGCGGCCGCACCGCCTGTGTCGGCGTCGTCGCCGGCCGCCGGTAGCTCGAAGAAGAACGTGGAGCCCACACCCTCGCGCGAGGCAACCCAGATGCGGCCGCCCATCCGGCGCACGAGCTCACGGCAGATGTAGAGCCCAAGTCCCGTCCCGCCGACGCCGCGCGTGAGGTTGGGGTCGAGGCGGAAGAACTTCTCGAAGATCCGTTCCTGCTCGCGCAGCGGGATCCCGAGCCCCTCGTCGCGGACCGCGAAGAGGACGCGGCCCTCGTGGCGCCCGAGCGAGACGTGGACGCGGCCTCCTGAGGGCGAGTACTTGACGGCGTTCTCCACGAGGTTCGCCAGCACCTGCCGGAGCATGTCGGGATCCGCTGCCACCTGCGGGAGGTCGTTGCCCGGGGAGAGCTCGAGCCCGACCCCCGGGGGAATGTGCGCTCGGGCCGCCTCGACAACCTCGAGGGCGAGCGGTCCCGGATCGCAGCGCTCGACTGCGAACGAGAAGCTGCCCGCGTCGAGCCGGCTGGCTGCGAGCACCTGCTCGACGATCCGGGCGAGCCGGTCCGACTCGCCCGCGATCACCGCGAGCAGGCGGCCACGATGGTCCTCGTCGAGATCGATGTCCTTTCGCCGCAGGGTCATCGCCGCGCCGTAGACCGCCGCGAGCGGCGTCCGCAGCTCGTGCGAGACGGTGGCCACGAACTCGCTCTTCAGCCTCTCGATGCCGCGCTCCTCGGTCAGGTCACGAAGCGCGTACACGGTGCCGTCGGGGAACTGCACCGCCGAAATGGAGATCCACAGCTCCCGGTCGCCGAGGTCGAGCGGGAGCGTCTCGGCGTGCTTTGCCGCGTAGGCGGGGGCGCTGGCCACCGGCACCAGCGGCTCGATCGCCGTCCAGCCAGGGAGCACGTCTTGCGGCCGTCGTCCGAGCACGTCGGTGGCCGAAAGGCCGGTGACGGCGGAGACGGCGGGGTTCCAGAGGCGGATGACGCCTGCTCCGTCGACGAAGAACACCCCGTCGCCGACGTGGGCGAGAACGCGGGCGGCACGCTCCCGCTCGTCTCGCACCTCTTCCTGCAGCCGCGTGCGCTCGAGGACGTCGCCCGCTTCGGCGGCGATCAGCTCGGCGACAGTGACCGCGATGCCGTCGAATCGCCGCGGCGTGCCGACGGCGTAGAACGAGAGCGTCCCGACAGGGTTTCCCTCGTGCCGAATGGGAACGACGAGCGCGCTCCGGGCGCCGAGGGCCCGGGCCAGCTGCATCTTCAGGCGCCGCTCCCTGGCGACGTCGCCGACGACGACCGGCCTGCCTTGCGCGAGCAGGCCCTGGTTGAAGTCGTCGCTCACCTCGATCACGAAGGTTCGCCAGAGCTCCTCCGGGACTCCGCTCGCAGCCTTGGCCCGCAGGAACCGGCGATCCGGGTCGAGGAGGAGGAGCACCGCGGCGTCGGCTCCGACTGCGGGAGCAGCCGTGTCGAGGATGTCCCCGCCGATCTTCTCCACCGGCCCGGGCTGGGAGCTGAGGCGCGCGATCGCCCCTAGGACCTCGAGCTCCTGGATTCGCTGTGACCGCGACGTGCCGCGGCGCAGGCTCTCCCGCCCTCGTCGCGTCGCGAGCGCGAGCCAGACCGCCGTTGCGAGCGCGGCGGCCGCGATCGAGAGGACGACGAACGGGGTCGAGTTGACCGCCCACCTGTCCGTCACCGCCATGGCGAAGATGAAGAGCTGCTGGACGGACGAGGCGACGAGCAGCAGCCCGGCCGAGAGCGTCAGCGCTGCGCCCGCGAAGCGCCGCTCCCGCCACCAGGCCCGGAGGAGGAGCAGGCCGAGGCCGAGCAGAGCGACCCCCAGCCACAGGAAGAACCATCCGAATTCCACGACGCTTCCCTCAGGGCGAGTATAGGAGCGGCGCCGCTACGCGGCGTCAACCGCGCGCGGAAGCTCGGCGAGCTCGATCGCCTCGATCTCGGACGACTCGGACTCGGCCGCGCGCTCGAGCTTCGTTTCGAACCGCGACAGGCGCCGCTCCGATTCGGCGTACTTCGTCTGCGCATTGCCCAGGTGCTTGCCGACCACGTCGAAGTCCGCCTTGAAGCGCCCGAAGTCGCGGTTCAGCTCCGCCACGTAGGCCATCACCTCGCGCGCGTGCTCCTCGATCTGCAGTCCCTTCAAGCCCTGCACGAGGACGAGCAGGTAGGCATGGAACGTCGAAGGAGAGACCGGAATCACCTTCCGCTCCTGCGCGTAGGGCACGGGGCTCGCGTCCCCGCCGATCCGGTTGCACACGAGCTCGTAGTAGACGGACTCGGCCGGCAGGTACATGAAGGCGAACTCGTACGTCCCCTCGTCGGGGCGGATGTACTTCTGCGCGATCGCGTCCACGTGACCCTTCACGTCCCGCGCGAAGGCCTTGCCGTGCAGCTCCTTCGTCACGTCGTCGTCGGCTGCGACGAACCGCTGGAAGTTGTCCAGCGGGAACTTCGCGTCGACGGGGACGAGCGCGTCCTCGAGCCGGATGACCGCGTCGACCCGCTCCCCGCTCCGGAAGCCGTACTGCAGCTCGTAGCGGCCGGCTGGGAGGATGTCGGCGAGGAGGTTGGCTAGGAGCTGCTCGCCGACCCCGCCGCGCGCCTTCGGCGGCCGCAGCATCTGCTCGAACCGCTGGAAGTCCTTCGCCCGCTCGTTGAGCTGTGCCGTCGCCTCGTCGACCTTGCCGAGGCGCTCGTGGATCTTCGTCGAGGTCTCCGTCATGCCCGCAAGGCGCCAGTCGACCTTCACGTCCATCTCTCCGAGCCGGCGGTCGACCTTTGTGTCGAGCTCGCCGAAGCGCCGGTCCATCGTCTCGGTCATGCCGGCGAGGCGCCGGTCCATCTCGGCGTTGCGACCGGCGAGCTGCTCGGCGCTGTCGCTGCGCAGGGCGTGCAGCTGCCCCCGCAGCCAGGCAGCGCCGACGGCAACGGCAACGGCAACGAAAAACAGGATGACGACGGTCCCGATCATGGGCCGACGAAGAGTAGGGAAAGGGTCGGACGGACTCCCGAAAGCCGTCCGTTAAAGCGCCAAATCCGGCGAGCCCGAAGGCTTACCGGATCTGGCACGTGCGAGCCTATCGATCAGTTCGACGCGCCGTCAAGCATCCCCGCGCCGAAGTGTCCGCAAAGAGCATCTTTTTTCGGTAGAACCCTCCCGTGCGCCGCCCCCTCACCGTCGCCTGCGCCCAGGTCGAGCCTGTCGTTCTCGACCGGGAGGGGTCGCTCGAGCGCCTCGGCGAGCGTACGACGGAGGCCGCGGCGGCGGGCGCCGAGCTCGTCGTCTTCCCGGAGGCCTACCTGCCCGTCTATCCGTCGTCGGTCTGGGCCAAGCACCTGGCCGGCTGGGCCGACCCGCGGGCCAAGGCCGCGTTCGCCAGGCTCGCGGAGCAGTCCGTCGAGATTCCCGGCCCTGCGGCCGATCGCCTGGGCGAAGTCGCGCAAGCCAACGGCGTCTGGCTGGTCACCGACGTCACCGAGATCGACCCGCAGCGGCCGGGGACGCTGTACAACACCCTCCTGTACCACGACCCCGACGGCCGCCTGGCGCTGCACCACCGCAAGCTCGTCCCGACGAACCACGAGCGGCTGATCTGGGGCCAGGGAGACGGTCGCGGCCTGCGCGCGATCGAGACGCCGATCGGCCGCCTCGGCGGGTTGATCTGCTGGGAGAACTACATGCCGCTCGCGCGCTTCTCGCTCTACGAGTCGGGCGTCGAGATCTACGTCGCGTCGACCGCGGACGACTCGGACGAATGGCAGGCGACGCTGGTGCACCTCGCGCGCGAGTCGAGGGCGTTCGTTGTCGCTCCGTGCCACTTCCAGCGCGCAGCCGCCTACCCAGAGGACTTCCCGTTGCGCGAGGCCCTCGACGGGGTGGAGGTCGTCGGCCGCGGCGGCAGCGCGATCCTCGGCCCGGACGGCGCGTATCTCGCCGGGCCGCTCTACGACGAAGAGGGGATCCTGTACGCGGAGCTCGACCCGGCGAGGCTCCACGAGGAGCGGCAGCGCTTCGACCCGGCCGGCCACTACCACCGGCCCGACGTCCTCAAGCTGCAGGTCGACGCCCCACCCGAGGCGTGACGGCCGGACGCCCCGCCCTCTCGGCCCGCAGCGACTTCCCGGTGCTCGAGGAGGTCGTCTACCTGAACACGGGATCGATCGGCCTCGAGCCGCTGCCGGTGCAGGCCGCGGGCGAGGAGCTCGGGCGCCAGATCGCCGGACGAGGCACGGTCGGCTTCGACGACGAGGTCGAGAAGCGCGTCGGCGACGTGCCGCGCGCGGCGGCCGCGAGGCTCCTCGGCGCCGACCCCGACGATGTCGCCGTGGTTACGCACGCCACCGAGGCGCTTTGCCAGGTCGCCTGGTGGCTCAAGCCCGGTGAAGGGCAGAACGTCGTCTCGGCCGACCTCGAATTCCCGAGCGTGACGTACCCGTGGCTCCGCCTCGCCCGGGACACCGGGGTCGAGGTCCGCCTCGCGCCGGCCCTCGACGACCCTGCCGCCTTCTCGCTGGACACCATCGCCGGTGCCGTGGACGAGCGAACCGCGGCCATCTGCGTCAGCCACGTCCAGTACGCGACCGGTCACCGCCTGGACCCGGAGCGCCTGGTGGAGCTGGCGCGGTCGGTGGGCGCCGCGCTCGTCCTCGACGCCACCCAGTCGGCAGGGGTCGTGCCCCTGGACGCACCGGGCCTCGGCGTCGACGTCCTCGTCAGCTCCGGCTACAAGTGGCTGTGCTCGGCTCCAGGAGCGGGCATTTGCTACCTGCGCCGCGACCTCTGGGAAGAGCTCGACCCGCCGTTCGTCGGCTGGAAGTCGACGGAGGACGCGGTCGCGTTCGACGCGAGGACCATCCCGCTCGCGAACGCCGCCCGCCGGCTCGAGTACTCGACGCCGGCGTACGCGGCCGGGGCCGCGCTCACCGCCGCCGTCGACTATCTCCTCGACCTCGGGCTCGAGAACGTCCTCGAGCACGACCTCGCCCTCGCCGGCGAGCTGCGAGACGGGCTCGAGCGCCTCGGCGCCGAGGTGCTGACGCCGGCCGAGGACGACCGCCGGGCGGGCATCGTCATCGCCCGCTTCCCGGGGCACGAGGGCGTGGCTCTCGCCGGAGCGCTCGCCGACGCCGGGGTGATCGTCTCGCCGCGCCTCGGCGCCGTCCGGTTCTCGCTCCACCACTTCAACGACTCGTCGGACGTCGAACGCGCGCTCGCCGCCCTCGCCGCGATCCGGTGATCCAGGGGGTAGCGCGCCGCTCGGCGGAGATCCCCGCGCCCCTGCTCGTGGTCGGCGCCGCCTTCTCGGTCCAGTTCGGCGCGGCGCTGGCGACGACCGCGTTCGACGCCGCCGGGCCGCTCGGCTTCGTCTGGATCCGCGTCGGGCTCGCGGCGCTCGTCCTGGTGGCGTTCAACGCCCGCCCCTTGCGGCAGGCCGGGCATTGCCGCTTCGCTGGGTGGTCGCCGCCGGCGCGTCCGTCGCGTTCATGAATGCCTGCTTCTACCAGGCGATCGATCGCATCCCGCTCGGGCTTGCGACGACCGTCGAGTTCCTCGGGCCGCTCGCCGTCGCGGTCCTCGGCTCGCGCCAGGCGGTCGACTTCATCTGGATCGCGCTCGCCGGGGCGGGCATCGCCCTGCTCGGGACGCCGAGCGTCGAGGTCGACCCTGTGGGCCTCGGCTTCGCCTTCGGCGCCGCGGCCGGTTGGGCGGCATACATCCTCCTCGCCAAGCGGATGCTGGACGACTGGCCGGTGGGGAGCGGGCTCGCTCTGACCCTGCTCGTAGCGGCAACGCTCCTCGCCCCACTGGGGATCGCGGCCGGCGGGAGCGCCTTGGTCGACGGGAGGGTGCTGGCGATCGGGCTCGCCGTGGCGGTCCTCGGCTCCGTCGTCCCGTTCGCCCTCGAGCTCGCCGCGCTGCGGCAGCTCACGGCGGCGACTTTCGGGATCCTCCTCAGCCTCGAGCCGGCCGTCGCCGCCTTCGCCGGCGCCGTCGCGCTCGGGCAGGTCCCGAGCGCGGTCGAGGCGGTCGCAATCGTCCTCGTCGTGGCCGCATCGGCGGGCGCGAGCCTGGGGGCCCGCCGGATTGTCCCTCCAGAGCTGTAGCCGTACGCTACCCGCGTGGAGTGGGCGGCCTACTTCGACGAGCGCACCGAGACCATGCCGCCTGCCTGGACCCGGCGGCTCGAGGAGGACCTGCTCGCCGACCAGGTCGCGCGCTGCTACGAGCGCTCGCCCTTCTACCGGCGGAAGCTCGCCGAGGGCGGCGTCCGGCCCGAGCACGTGCTGAGCGCCGAGGATCTGCGCCGGATCCCGTTCACGACGAAGGAGGAGCTGCGGGCGTCGCAGGAAGCCGCTCCCCCGCTCGGCGACTTCGCCTGCGCCGAGCTCATGGACGTCGTGCGCGTGCACCTGACCTCGGGGACGACCGGGAAGCCGCTGGCGCTCGGCTACACCGCCGAGGACTTGAAGACGTCGGCGCGGATCGGCGCCCGCGCGTTCTGGGCCGCGGGTGTGCGGCCGGACGACGTCGTCCTCCATTGCCTGAACTACAGCTTCTACACGGGCGGTCTCGCCGACCACGAAGGCCTCGAGGAGACGGGCGCGACGATGGTGCCGGTGGGACTGGGGCAGTCGAGGCGCGTGGTGGAGCTCTGGGACGACCTGCGGCCGACAGCCCTCTTCTCCACCCTCACCTACCCGCTCTATCTGGCCGAGACGGCCGAGGAGGCCGGAGTCGACCCGCGGGCGCTCGGCCTGCGGAAGCTGATCGTGGCGGGGGAACCCGGCGGCCAGCTCGGCGGCACACGCCGTCGGCTGGAGAAGCTCTGGGGCGCGATGATGCGGGACACCTACGGCCTCTCTGACGTGTGGGGGACGTTCGCCGCCGAGTGCGAGGAGGCCGCAGGGCTCCATTTCTCGGGGCAGGACGGCGTCCTCGTCGAGCTGATCGACCCGGAGTCGGGCGAGTCCGTGGAGATCGAGCCGGGCGCGAGCGGCGAGCTGGTCTTCACGCACCTCGCCCGGGAGGCGACGCCGGTCCTGCGCTTCCGCTCTCGCGACCTCGCGGAGATCCTCGGCGTCGATTGCCCGTGCGGGCGGACGGGGTTCCGCTTCCGGGTCGCCGGCCGCAGCGACGGCATGTTCCGCGTGCGCGGGGTCAACGTCTTCCCCAGCTCCGTGGAAGGCCTCCTCAGGGAACGCGGGCTCGACCGCTTCGCGATCGTCCTCGACCGCTTCCCCGTCGAGCCGCCGGTCGAGCTGCTCGTCGAGGGCGTCGACGGCAGAGAGGAGGAGCTGGCCGAGGCCGTGAAGGCGCGGCTCGGGTTCACCTGCGTCGTGCGCCCGGCCACGCTGCCGCGCTCGGAGGCCAAGGCGAAGCGCCTCTACCGGGTCTACGAGGGCGAGCATCCCCCGTGAGCGTGAGCGTGACGCGCGAGGGCGCTGCCGTCTGGATTCGCTGGTCGCGGCCGGAGCGGCTGAACGCCTGGGACGGCGACACGCTGGCCCGGCTCGGCGGTGCGCTCGCCGAGGGGGCGGAGACCGATGCGCGCGCGATCGTGCTCCAAGGCGAGGGCGGCGCCTTCTCCTCGGGGGACGACCTGCGCGAGACGTCGACCCTGACGCCTGAGGAGTGGGCGGCCGCGCTATCGGGCTTCAACCGGCTGACGCGGGAGGTCGTCGCCGCGCCCCAGCCGGTGATCGCCGCGGTCGACGGCGTCTGCGTAGGGGGCGCGTGCGAGCTGGCCGCCGCCTGCGACGTCCGGGTCGCGAGCCCGGGGTCCCGCTTCGGGTGCCCCGAAGTGGCGATCGGGCTCTCGATCTCGAACGGCTTCAGCCTGCTGGCGCCGCGCGCGGCGAGACGGCTCGTCCTCACCGGGGAGCTCGTCGACGCGGAGGAGGCCCTGCGGCTCGGGCTCGTCGACGTGGTCGTGGAGGATGTGCAGGCCGAGGCGCGGCGGCTGGTGGAGCGGATCGCCTCGCTCGCGCCGCTGGCCGTCGCGGGGTCGAAGCGTCTCCTCGAAGCGTCTGATCGCGAGGCGCTCGAGCGCGCGCTCGACCGGGAGGCCGCGCTCTGCGAGCAGCTGTTCGAGACCGCCGACGCGCGCGAGGGGCTGGCCGCGTTCCTGGAGAAGCGCGAGCCGAGGTTCCGGGGCGCCTAGCTGCCGCCTCCGCCGCACCCGCTCCCGCCGCAGGAGGCCCCACCGCCGCAGGAGGAGCCGCCTCCGTCGCTGCTCCCGTCACCGTCGCCGACCAGGAAGCCTGGGAAGCTCCCGCCGTCGGAGCCCTGCTCCCGCAGCTGGTCGAGATCCTCCGGCGTCCAGGTCTGGCCATCCGCGAGGCCCAGCTGCGAGTCGAGGGCAAACAGGAGCGGGGTGCCCGCGTACCCAGTGAGGTCGGGCTGCCGGTCGGTGGCCAGGAGCGTCCGGCGGAGGGCGGTGGGCATCGGCTCGTCCAGCGTCTGCTCGGGTGTGTGGTGTAGGTAGTAGCCGAACGCATCGTCGCAGAACGACTGGTACTCGCGGGTCATGAGGATGAACTCGTGCCAGGCGACGTCCACGGCCCGCGAGGGCATTCCCAGGGTCTTCCCGTCGGCGTACAGGCAGGCGACGAACCACGCGCGGAGCCCGTCGAGGACGAGCGAGACCTGGGAGGACGTCAGCTCGAGGTCGGAATGCTCGGCGATGCGGTCGCGCAGCGCGGGCGGAAACGAGTATCCCTCGATGTAGAGCCGGCGCCGGTCCAGCTCCTCGCGCCGGCGGGCCAAACGCCGAAAGAGCGAGAACATGTCAAGAAAGGGTAACCGAGCCGTCCTCGTGGACCGTCCAGCCCGGGTTGTGCGCGACCTCCCATGGATGGCCGTCCGGGTCGACGAAGACCCCCGAATAGCCGCCCCAGAAGGTCGGCGCCCCGTGGCGCGGGATCGTCGCGCCCGCCGTCTCGGCCTCGGCGATGACGGCGTCGACCTCCCCCGGCGAGCCGACGTTGTACGCGAGGGTGACACCGCCCCAGCCGCCGGAGTCCTCGACGCCGCTGTCCTCGGCAAGCTGGTCCCGGCCCCAGACCGCGACGATCATCCCGCCGGCCTGGAAGAAGACCACGTCGTCGCCGGGCTGGGCGCCGGTTTGCCAGCCGAGCGCCTCGTAGAAGGCCCTCGCGCGGGCGACGTCGGCGACGCCCAGCGTGACGAGGCTGATCCGCTGTTCCACGGGCACAAGCTTAACACGAACAGATGTTCTATGCTGACCGGCGGACGTTCTACCCTCAGCGTCCCTCCATGTACGCGTTCTTCGGCCCCGGCGGGCGTCTCGCCGCCTCCCTTCCCGGCTTCGAGCCCCGGACCGAGCAGGCTGCGCTGGCGCAGGAGGTCGCCGACGCGCTGGAGCGAGGCGAGCACCTGCTCGCCGAGGCAGGGACGGGCATCGGGAAGAGCCTCGCCTACCTCGTTCCGGCGCTCGACTCCGGGCAGCGGGTCGTCGTCGCCACCGCGACGAAGGCGCTCCAGGAACAGCTGCTCACGAAGGACGTCCCGGCCGCCGCGGCAGCGCTGGGGCGCGAGGTCGACGTCGCCGTCCTCAAGGGGCGCCAGAACTACCTGTGCCGCAAGAGCCTGCACCAGATCGCACTCCCACTCTTCCGCTCGGGCGAGGACGCCGCCGAGTACGATCGGCTCCAGGATTGGATCGCGACGACGGAGACGGGCGACCGGGCCGAGCTCGACTTCGAGCCTCGCCCATCGCTCTGGGCCGAGATCGCGGTCGGCCCCGACCGCTGTGCGGGAAGGCGCTGCGCGTTCATCGCCTCCTGCTTCTCCGAGCAGGCCCGCGCCCGGGCCCAGGACGCCGAGCTCGTCGTCGCCAACCACGCGCTCTACTTCGCCGACCTCGCGCTCCGCGCCAAGATCGGGGACGGCGCAGGCGTCCTCCCGGAGCACGACGCCGTCGTCTTCGACGAGGCCCACCGGCTGGAGGAGAGCGCCGCCGCCTGGTTCGGCGGCCACGTCTCGCTCGGAGGCCTGCGCCGGCTGCTCCGCGACGTGGAGCGGGCATGTCGCGAGGCTGCGGCGGCGATGCCCGCACGCGCGCTCGATGCTGTCGACCGGCGCGGCGAGGAGCTGCTGGCCGGCCTCGACCCGGGCCGGGGCCGCCGGCGCCTGACCGCCGAAGATGTGGAGTCGGCCGCGGTCCCCGCCGCGGCGCTCTCGGCGGCTCTCGTCCAGCTGGCCGACGGGCTCCGGGGCGGTGGGGAGGACCTCGACCAGCTCGCCCGCCGGGCGCTCGCAGTGGTCGACGACCTCGGTGCCTGTCTCGCCGTCGACGACGAGGACACGGTCTCCTGGGCCGAGCAGGGAGCCCTTGCCTGGGCGCCGGTGGACGTCTCCGACACGCTGCGGGAGATCCTCTGGGACCGGGACGTCGTCTCGATCCTCGTCTCGGCCACGCTCGAGCCCCGCTTCGTCCGCCGCAGGCTCGGCCTCGACGAGGCGCGCGAGGTCTCGCTGGCCTCCCCGTACGACTACCGGGAGCAGACGCTCGTGTACGTGCCGCGGGCCTTCCCCGAGCCGCGCTCGGCCGGCTACGACGCGCGGCTGGCCGAGGAGGTGATCTCGCTCTGCCGGCTCTCGGAGGGGCGCGCGCTCGTGCTCACGACCTCGTACCGTCAGCTCGACGAGCTGGCCGATCGCGCGGCGCCCCGCATCCCGTACCCCGTGCTCGTCCAAGGTGACGCCCCGCGGGAACGGCTGCTCGAGCGCTTCCGCGACGACGTCGGCTCCGTCCTCTTTGCAACGCAGACGTTCTGGCAGGGAGTCGACGTCCAGGGAGAGTCGCTCTCCCTCCTCGTCATCGAGAAGCTGCCCTTCGCAGCCCCTGGAGACCCGCTGGTCGAGGCCCGCTGCGAGCGCATCGTCCGCGCCGGCGGGGACTGGTTCGCGGAGTACGCGCTCCCGTCGGCCGTCCTCCAGCTGCGCCAGGGCTTCGGGCGGCTCATCCGCGGCCATGCGGATCAGGGGGTGGTCGCCATCCTCGATCCCCGCCTGCGCACCCGCGCCTACGGCGCGCGCTTCCTGGAGTCTCTGCCGCCGGCGCCGCTCGTCGGCGACCTCGACGCAGTCGCCGAGTTCCTTGGGTCAAGGCAGCCTGCGACCGCTTGCTACCTTTGAACGTCGCGTGGCCAAGAAAGATCGCGTACCGACCCCGCCCAAGCGACCGGTCCAGGCGCCGAAGGCCTATAAGCCCGAGGCGAACCCCCGCCGGACCCGGCTGATCTTCATCGGCCTCGCCGCGGTCATCGCCGTCGCGGCGGCCGCGATCGGCATCGGCTTCATCATGAGCGGTGGCGACGACTCGTCCGGCGGGACGTCCGGGGACTGCACGCTCCAGACATTCCCCGCGCTCGAGGCGCGGCACGTCCAGGAGCTCCCCGACGACTACGAGTACAACTCGCTTCCCGCCACGAGCGGGCTCCACAACCCGACGACCGCGATCTGGAACTTCTACGACCAGCCCGTCCCGCAGATCAACTACGTTCACAACCTCGAGCACGGCGGGCTCGTGATCCAGTACGGAAGCGAGGTGTCGGACGCCGACGTCGCAGCCCTCGGCGACTGGTACCAGCAGGACACGCGCGGCCTGATCGTGGCGCCGCTCGCTCCGGAGATGGAGGAGGAAGACCCGACGCTCGCCGACAAGATCGTCGTGACGTCGTGGACGCACATGCTCCGCTGCAGGTCGTTCGACGAGGACGCGCTCGACGACTTCAGCGACGACTTCCGGGGCCCGCAGGGCGACGCCCCGGAGAAGTTCGAGCTCGATCAGTTACAGCAGGGCGCGAACTAGTTTCCCCGAAGCGCTGCCGGGGTGGCGGAACGGTAGACGCGGGGGGCTTAAAACCCTCTGCCCGCAAGGGCGTGTGAGTTCGAATCTCACCCCCGGCACTGGACTTGAAGTTCCCGGGCTCTGGTAATCCCATCCATTCGGCCAGGA
>Ga0081538_10003902_pt1 | contig 13917 bp, 11 predicted proteins | sample TabmetS5T2R1_FD_71022 | JGI IMG/M metagenome (GOLD analysis project Ga0081538, IMG submission 71022) | Tabebuia heterophylla rhizosphere microbial communities from the University of Puerto Rico - S5T2R1 | ecosystem: Host-associated > Plants > Roots > Rhizosphere ... | reverse complement strand
TGTCCGCCGACGGTCGCCAGCCTGCGCACCACCCAGCATCCGCTCCGCAGCGGCTTGGGCCCCCAGCTTCCCCGCAACCAGTCCCGACCCCCGCTCCTCCGGCGGACCGACCGCGATGCCCCTGAGAACCGCGCGCCCGCCAGGATCGAGACGAACCTGCTCCCACCCTGTTGGGAGCTGAATTGTGAGACCGGCCTGGGTAACCGACGATGGCCCTCGATCCGGATCGATCCCCCCGCCGAGCGCGACCCCGGTGAGCGCGCTCGCGACCACGGCGCCGCCCGCCGCGAGCGCGAACCTGCGACGTGAGATCGAGTTCCAAGAGCTCGTGGCCGGTGCGGGGCGACGCCCTCGTGCCTTCCGGGCGAGCGAATCGAAGCCCGTCGCGCACGCTTGCCTGGCGGCGGCCCCACACCGACGAACCTGTGTGCCCGCTCGCCGCGGAAGGCCGGCAAGGACAGGCGCGAGGCTACCCACCCGCCCCGCGCGTCTCCGGCCGGCTGCCACTATCCGGCGGTACGCTCTGGCCAGGGGCGCCGCACCGCCGCTGCCGGCTCGGCGCACCACTCCCAAAGCCAGGCCCGCGGCATTTCGCAGCGCTGGCAAGAGCGCTGCTCCACACCGTCGCAACAGCGCGAGGACGCGCAACCCGGCCGCGCGGAGCAGCATCAGGAGGGTGCTCGCGACCACGACGAGACTGCCGGCGACGTCCGAAAGACGTTTGCGGAGAGCGTCCAGCCGCCGCGGCTTGGGATCCGGCTTGCCCCGTTCCGCCCCCCGGGGGCGAGTCTTCCCACGGGGTTGCGCCGGACTGACCTGGGTTCTCCCGGCCGACCGCCGCTCCGCGCGCTCCTCTGCCGGTGTCTGAGCCCCCTTCGGTGAACCGACCCGCGAATCCTTCTTGGCCGGACGCGGCCGATTTGGGCCTTCGGCCGAGGGCTTGGTGGAGCCGACGCTGGGGGCCTCCTGCCGCGAATCCGGCGGCCGGGGACGCGGCGTTTCGCGCCCTGGGCGCGGCGCGTGTGCCGACTGCTTCCCTCGTGCGGAACGGGTCGGCGCGCCCGGTTTGGCTCTTGACGGCTCCGGTACGCCGTCCGATGACGGCCTCGCTTGCGGCTCCACCGCAGCGCTGTCGCGCGGGACGGGCTTGGGTGGGACGTCGACTCCGAGCTGTGCCGTGAGCTCGCGGACGAGTTCGGCGGCATCGGCGAATCGCTGTTCGCGATCGGGGGCGAGCGCGCGGGCGATCACTCTGTCCATGCGGGGAGGCAGTTCGGCCCAACCTTGACCAGCCGGCGGGGCAGCCCCGGCCACGAGTGCCGCTTGGACGTCCGACCACGGCCCCTCGTAGGGATGCACGCGGGTGAGGGCCGTGAAGAGGAGAACCCCCATCGAGTAAACCGTGCTTCGAGGGTCGAGCCGGTCACCCCGAAGCTCCTCCGGCGAGCGGAACGGAAGACCCGAGTCCTGTTCGAGCGGTGCCCGGACGAATAGCTCGGATGGAATCCCGAGATCCGCGAGCACTCCACCGTGCTCGGGATGCACGAATACAGCGTCCGGGGTCACGTCGCGTGGCACGAGGCCCCGCCTGCTGAGCGCATCCGTCCCGGCCGCCGCGCCGGCCAGAACGCGAGCGCACAGGACCGGTTCGAGCGGCCCCGATCTCAGCAAATCGGTGATGCTCGGATACGCGGTCCGGTCGACGGCGACGAGCAGGCGTCCGTTCTCTTCTCCGAGCGGCCACGCGCGAAGCAGGTTGGGGTGATCCATCGAACCCCGCGCGTTGACGGCATGGCGCAGGCGGACGGACGCGCTGCGGGACGGCCCGCTCGGCTGGAGCGCGACAAGGAATCCCCCGCCTTGCTCCGGGCCGCTGCGCTCGGGAGGGAGAGCGGTAGGTGTAGCCCGTATCTTCACCTCAGCCCGAGTCGTCGAAGGTCACGGGGTTCGGCGCCGGGCTGGGCGCCGCGGGCGGCGACGGGCTGGGCGCAGGAGGAGGCGGCGCCGGCGGCGGTTCGTAGACCGGCGCAGGAGGAGGGGTGGCCGGCGCGGGCGGAGTCACGGGCTCGGGTGGAGCGACGTAGGGCTCCGGGGCGGGCTCTGGTGCGCGCTGTGGCTCGCTGACGGGCACGCTGCGACGCGGCTCGGCGCGCTCCACTGGTACGGGAGCGGGCTTGGGCGGCGCCGGCCGCGGCGCGAGTGCCGGGGGCTTGGCCACACGCCCCAGCCGCGGCGTCTCGGGCGTCGGCTCCTCCACCACTCGAACCGGCGAGCCGATCTCCCGGGCCGCCTCAGATCCGGGCCGAGCTAGTGCGTAGGCGATTCCCAACGAGAGGACGCACGCCCCGATCAGCAGTAGCCGGCTTGCTCTCATGCCTCGTGGCACGGCGCCGCGCGGGTAGTGCTCCGCCGGCGGCCACCGGCGGCCATGAAGCGCTCGACGACGTCGTTCGCGCTCAGAGGAGAGGTGATGGGGGCGCACCGCACTCCGGTTGACCAACGCGGCGAGCGCGGCCCGGCTTGCGGCAGGGGTCGATATTTGTCGAGCGGGGGACCTCCCTACGCAGTGCGGGCGCGGTCTGCAGCGCCGAGCCCGCGCGCCGAGGCGCCGGCACGTCCATCTCGAACGATCGCCACCGCCATCCCGAGCCAGAGGCCGGCGGCTCCGCCCAACAGCGTCCAGCCGATCGGTCCAAGCGTCCGCCGGGCGTCTCGCGCGCCTTGGCCGCGCGTGGTCAGGCCGGCCCCGCGCGGGACCTGTTGGCGGTATGCCTTGGCGTACGCCGTGGCGAGCGCGGCCGTCAGCTCCCGATCCGGTGTCTCGACGGTGAAGGACAGATCCATCCGGGAGGTCAGCTCCGCCTGCTGCGCCCGCGCAGCCACGCGACGTCGCGATCGCCTTCGCCCGCCAGCTGGAGGGCCCGTCCGAGCGCTTCGTCGCTGCGGGCCCGGGCCAGCCCCGCATCGCCCGTGAAGTCGGGCGGCACCCGGATCACGTAGGAGCGAGCGTGGTAGTCGTAGCCACCGGCGAGCGCGAGGGCGCCGGCCAGCCCCGCACCAAGCGCCGCGCAGCCGAAGACGAGCCGCACGTCCATGCCGCGCAGCATGCCTCACCGCCGCGGCTCACGGAAGGCTCGCGTCGGCTCGACCGTTCGTAGTAGAGCCGAGATGGGACTTTTTCGCTCCGGAAAGCCGAACGTGAAGGCAGCCGCGCGCCGCGGTGACGTGGCCGCGCTGGTAGCTGCTGTCGGCTACCAGAACCTGATGCCAGGACCTGACGGTCGCGCCGTCGATGGCGGCGCAGCAGTGCGCCGGGAGGCGATTTTGGCCGTCGGAGAGATGGGACCGGAGGTCGGCGCCGAAGCGGTGGCGGCGGCGCTCTCCGACCACTCCGACCACGTTCGCGTCGCTGCGATCCACGTGCTGTATGCGCGGGGGCAGACCACGCCCCTGGCGGCGGCCCTCGCCTGGCTTCCCAGGCACCATGGACATTCTCGTCCGCTCGCGATGAGGGCGCTTGCCGAGCTGAGCCAACCTGACAGTGCCCCTGGGCTCACGGCGGCGCTGGTATTTGCACGCGGCGACGACCCCGTCGACGAGAACGACGCCACACTGCTCGTCCTGCTCCTCAAGGCGGACGAAGGCTCGGACACCGCGGCGGAGGTGGTCGAGCAGCTCCTCCTCGCCCTTGCGGACGAGGATGACACGGTATCGGAGCGCGCCGAGGACCTGCTTGCCCTCATTGCGCCAACCAGCATCGAGGGGCTAATCGCCGAGCTGCAGGCCGGAGCGGCCCCGCACCGCGCCGCCGCGGCGCTCGCCCGCATCAAGGACACCCGGGCGCTCGAGCCGCTCATGGAGGGTCTTCGCCATCGGGACGCACGGGTGCGCGCCGAGAGTGCCAAGGCGCTGGGCGAGCTTCGCGACCCCGCAGCGGTCGAGGCCCTGATCCACGCGACCCGTGACCCGGACCACGAAGTTCGCGCCCGTGCAGGCTCGGCGCTTGACGAGCTCGGCATGGTCGCCCTGGTAGTAGGCGTGTCCACGCTGGTTCGGCCCACCCTCCTCGAGGCCGTAGCCGACGTTGCGCGCAGGCCGGCCATTCCCGAGCAGGCCACTGGCGCCGCCGGACAGACAGGCGCCGACGAAACCGCGGGCGAAGGCAACGCCGCAGCGCCGGCCCAGCCCCCCGCGGCTGACAGCGGGACGGGGCCGCGCAAGCCGCGCCGCGCCAGGAGCAGGTCGAAGCCGGACGGCCCGACCAAGGCCCGAAACGGGTCGGGCGCGGACGCCCTGAAGGCGAGCGCAGACGCCTCCGCCCCCGTCCCGCCGGCCGAGCCCGCGACGGCCGACCTGCTCGAGCGCTTAGTCGCACCGGATGACGGCAGCAAGAGTACGAGGCCGCACTACTGACGCTCGGCGTGGCGCGCGCACAGAGCCTCGAGGAGCAGCTGATGTCGGGGACTGATGCGAAACGCGCCGAGGCCGCGCGGGCGCTTGCTGAGCCGAGCGCTGATCGTTTTCGGCGGGCACGAGGCGGCGGTCGCGCTCGCACGCGCGATGGCCACGGTCCGCCCGGCCGGCCGGTCGGGCTTGAGGAGCAGTCCGCAGTACTCGCCGTGGCGTACTCAGAGCCAGCAGGGGTGGCCGCTCCTCTTGTGGTTCGGGCGCTCCTGCCTTGCTCGCGCATGACGAGGATCCGATCGCGGAGCGCGCTGCCTCCCTGCTGGCGCTCTTCCCCGCCGAGATCCACGGGCCGCTCGCGCGCGCTCTGCGGACGGCAACCGCCCCCGACGTGCGTCGCAGGGCGGCTACGGCGCTCGGCGCGTGTCGCGACGATCCGGCTGTCACAGCTCTGATAGCCGCTCTCGAGGCTCCCGCCCCCGAAGTCCGGGTCGCCGCGGCCGGCTCCCTCGGCAACCTGCGAAATCGGGCCACCGCGGTTGCGCCCGAGGCCGCAGGCGGGGATGGCGACGCGCGCGTCCGGCAGGCCGCTCGGTCGGCGCTCCGAAAGCTCGGCGCGGTGCCCACCACAACGAACGCGGCCGCGAACTTCGCGGCGCTAGCTGTCCTGCCCACGGACGTTGTGAATGCGGCTGGTTGGGGGCCGGTCGCCGAGTGAGCTGTGGGGTCGGTAGCGGTTGTAATAGCGCAGAAACGATCGGAGCGCGCGGTCGCGGCTGGTGCTGTTGGGCCAGACGCGGCCGTGGGCCCATTCGCTGTCGAGCGTCTGGATGAAGCGCTCGACCTTGCCGTTCCAGCGGGGCGTGAACTTGGGCGTGACGATGTGGCGGGCGCCGGCGTTGTGGAGCGCGTGTTTGAAGGTGCGCGCGCGGGTGTAGATGAGCGCGTTGTCGGTCATCACCGCCTCGACCGGGCCGCAGCCTTGTTCGGCGAACCAGGCGAGCGCTCGCTCGAGCGTCTTGGCCGCGGCCTCGGCCGAGTCGGCGCCGTGGAGCTCGACATAGGCGAGCCGTGTGTGGTCGTCGACGACGCAGTGTGCGTAGCTGACGCCGGCTCCGTGACGCCAGAAACGGCCGGAGCGGTCGCCGTGCGCCCAGTGCCCAGGCCGCCTGAAGCGCGGCAGCCGTTTGGTGTCCATGTGCAGCAGCGCGCCCGGTTGCGCCCATTCGTAGCGGCGAAATGTCTGGCGCTCATGCGAGCCGCGTCGGCGTGAGCGACCGTGGCGCCAGAGCACCTTCCAGATCGTCGAGCGCGCGCGCCGGACGATCCCCGCCAGCCGCGCCGGCCCGAGATTGGTGCGCTCGCGCGCCTCGAGGATCAGCCGCTCCTGGTCGGCGTCAAGGCGGCGCGGCGAACTGACCGGACGGCTCGAGCGATCGCGTGCCCAGGCCAACGAAGCGCGCTCCTCCAGGGACGCGGCGCGAAAGCGCTGCCACCAACGGTGCGCGGTCGCCGGCGACACGCAGAAGGCGGCCGCGGCCGCCTTCTGCGCCATCCCGGCATCGATCGCTTGGACGAGCGCAAGCCGCCCAGCCGGTCCGAGCTTGGCGTTAGCGTGAAGCTGCATCCGGGCCCCTCCTTCGAGGCGTGAGTTGTGGTGACCCACAGCCTCAGGACGGGCCCGGACGTCTTCTCAGCCGTTCACAACCTCTGTGGGCAGCTCAGCTAGCGCCCCGCTAGAGGTCGTAACCTGAAAGGCCGAGGCGCAGGGCTTCGACGATGTCGTCCTGGTCCCGCTCGGCGAGGTTAGGCCCAAGCGGAAGACTCAGCGTACGATCTGACATGTCCTCGGCCACCGGGAAGGCGCTCTGTTCGAACGCGAACCGCTGGCGATAATGCTCGTGCAGGTGAATTGCCCGGTAGTGGACACCGGCTCCGATGCCGTGTGCGGTAAAGAAGTCGAGCATCTCGTCGCGCGATCGGGCCGCCCCTGGCGCGATAAGGACCTGGTAGAGATGTCGGGCGTGCCGTGTACCAGGCTCCGGCGCCGACGGGCTCTCGACCGGCAGTCCGAGCAGGAGCTCGTCGTAGCGGACCCACTGGTCTTCGCGGGCCTGGATCCAGCCATCCAGCCTGGGGAGCTGGTGGATTCCGATCGCTGCGTGAAGATCAGTCATGTTGAACTTGTAGCCCGGCTCGACGACTTCGTAGTGCTTGAAGCCCGCGTCGGAGTACCGGCGCCAGGCGCCCGCGCTGAGTCCGTGAAGCGAGAGTCGCTCAATGCGCTCAGCCACATCCGCGTCTGGGGTGGCCAAGGCACCGCCCTCGGCGGTGGTGATGTTCTTCGTTGCGTAGAAGGAGAAGGCGGTGAGGTTCCCATGGCTTCCGATCTTCCGGTCTCGCCACTCACTTCCGATTGCATGCGCCGCGTCCTCGATGACCGCGATCGAGTACCGGTCGCGAATCGAGTTCACCCGCTCCATGTCGACTGGTCGTCCGGACAGATGGACCGGCATCACCGCCTTCGTTCGCTCTGTAATGGCGGCCTCCGTGGCGTCGAGATCCATGAGACCGGTGATGGGCTCGGAGTCCACCAGCACCGGCGTGGCGCCGGTGTGAAGGATCGCGCTCGCCGACGCCGCGAACGACATCGTCGGAACTATCACCTCATCACCTTCGCCCACGCCGAGCGCCAGCAGGCCAAGCATGAGCGCCGCCGTGCAGGAAGAGAGGCAGCGGACGTGCTCGACGCCCACGTATTCCTCGAGCATCCGCTCGAACCGCTGCACCTTGGGTCCGGTGCCGATCCACCCCGACCGCAGGGAGTCGACGACCTCGGCAATCTCCTCCTCACCTAACAGAGGTTGTCCGAACACCAAGAAGTCGGTTCGCATCTTTGCCATGTGGGGGAGGCTGGTGCTGACAGAAACCATTGGTTACTGGGGACCGAAAATGGTGCACGACCAACGCACCACTCTGGGCAGTTCTTGCGCTCACCACTGCGGGGACCTAGCCGGGGCCGCCCGCCGCGCCCGAGTATCCGAGAGGCAGCCGTCGCCGACTCTTCTGAACGTGGCGCATTCGGTCGGCAGAACTGAAGGCCGAAAAACGTTCCGTTACGTATGAGGAAGGGATGCCTCGGCAGGAAGCCCGTTGCGAGGAGCGACCAGCTTGCAGGGCCAGATCAGCGGGCCGCTGGTGCGCTCGGGATTAAGGCCCTCGTGTCGTCCAACGCTCTTGCGGTGATACTCGGACCCGGATTGGACGACGAGGGCCGATTGCCCAGGTCAGCACCGTGAGAGTGCTCTACAGCTTCCCTGACGTAGTTGGCAAGGCCGGGATCGGTTGGGTCGCGTATCACCAGGTCCGCGGACTGCTCGAAGCGGGGGTGAACGTGATCCTCTTCTGCACGAGCATCCACCCCGGCATCGAACTCTCTCGCATCCAGCGCCTCGTCACAACACTGGCAGTCGGCCGGGTGCGGGTTCCGCACCGCGCGCTGGGGGTCGATCGTAGCTTCCGCTATCACGACTGGCGCGTCGCCCGGGCGCTTACCCGACTCCGAAACGAGGTGGACCTCATCCACTGCTGGCCGCGCGGGGTGATCAGGTCCGCAGCTGTCGCGCAAAGCATGAATCTCCCCGTACTGCGCGAGGTCCCGAATACCCACACGGCGCACGCCTTCGAAGTGGTCGAGCGGGAGCACCGCGCCCTGGGAGTGCGCGTTCCGCCCGGCCAGACCCATACTTTCGACGCCAGGGTCCTCGCCCTGGAGGAGGCTGAGTATCGCGCTGCCGATCGTCTCCTTGTGCCCTCTCCGTTATCGGAGCGGACATTCCTCGAGCGAGGGTTCCCACCCGAGCAGTTGGCACTCCACGGCTACGGCTTTGATCCTGAGCGTTTCTCACCAGGCCCGGCTCGGCGCTCCGGGGACGGGCCCTTGACGGTCCTCTTCGCCGGTCGCTGCGAACCACGGAAGGGGCTTCACCACGCGCTCAGGGCGTGGCACGAGTCGGGCCTTGCCGAGCGAGGACGGTTGATCCTGTGTGGCAATTTCGTGTCCGGCTACCGGGAGCTGTTGGAGCCGCATCTGTCACACCCCAGCGTGGAACTGCGCGGCTTCGTCTCCGATCTCGAGACCACAATGAAGGAGGCCGACGTTCTCCTGCTCCCCTCGCTCGAGGAGGGCAGTGCCCTCGTCACCTATGCCGCCCAGGGCTGCGGCTGCGTCCCGGTAGTCTCCGACGCGGCCGGCGCTCGGTGCACCCACCTGAGGGACGGGCTAGTGCATGAGGCCGGTGACGTCCGTGCGCTGTCCGAGCACCTGCGAATGCTCGACGGCGACCGGGCTCTGCTTAAGCGTCTGCGCGAGGCGACGTTGCAGACGGCGCAGACTCTGACTTGGGGCGACGCAACGAAGAGGCTGATCGCAATCTACGAGCAAGCGCTTGACGCCCGCGGCGCCCGGCATGGATCGGATCTTGCAGGATCGCGCCCGTGGTGGCGTGGGCCCGCGGTGGACGGAACGGCCTCGTTGACCACATTCTGACTGCATCAGGACACATTGGCGGTCAACGCGGTCGTTAATGGCTTGTCGCTCGGAAGGCCGGGTACGCCGGCGCCGTTTATCAATGGGCAACTGCTAGACGAAGGTCATACGGCTGACTCGAGAGCCAACGTTTGAGGATCACTGCCCGCGTCGCGTCGGCTCTGCAGTACGCCATTGGGCCTTCGAGGGCCGCCTTGGCGTACGCACATCCGCGGTCGTAAAGCTTGAGGACCTAGGCCTCGCCTCGGAGGAACGCGAGTTCTATGCCCCCGCAGGTTGGCTCACCCTCAACCGCATTCTGCCCCGTCGGGAGGTCAGCCCCGAGGACGTCTTCCTCGACCTCGGCTCCGGCATGGGCCGCGTGGTCATCCGCGCGGCGAGCAGGTACAGATTCGCCCGTGTGCTCGGCATCGAGATTTCCGATGAGCTGCACCGGATCGCCGAGGAGAACTTGAACCGTATACGGGCGCGGCTGCGCTCGCCTGTCGAGCTGGTCTGCGCCGACGTGCTCGACTACAGGATTCCCGACGACGTCAGCGTGGTGTTCCTGAACAATCCGTTTCGAGGAGCCATATTCCGGCACGCGATTGATGCGCTTACCGAGTCGCTCGACCGGGCGCCGCGGAGGTTGCGGCTGATCTACCGAGCACCGCGCGAAGAAAGCGTTCTGAACGATCACCCGCGCGCATGCAAGATGCGCGCCCGGGGGCGAGACATGGACAGGCGCGTCGTCATGTACGAGATGCGGTAGTTGAGCAGCGTCCGTTGCTGGCGACGACCCTTCGCCCCCGCCGTGCGGCAGTCAACTTTCCCGCTTCTCGGCCGGTTTCCCCAGCGACTCAGTCACGCCCCTTCCGGCGCCGGGTGCCCACCACGCGCCGCGCCACGGCGAGAGCTCAACACGCCGGTGGTAACGAGGAGCAGGCCGAGCGCCGCCGAGCGAGCCAGGCCATCGGCGCTCACGAGTTCGGGACGGCTTGAGCTGAGGACGGACACGAGGGTCGCACCAGTGAACACGGCCGCGAGAGGCACATGCACGCGGTTTCGCCGCGATCCTAGGCGGCTATGGCGCACCAGCCCGCCGCAAGAGCCGGGCCGATCAGCGTGTCTGACGGCGCAAGCGCGGCATCGACCACCGATCCACCGAGAAACAGTGCGACCGCAGGCGAGTACCGAAGTCTTCGTCCGCCGGCCGAGCTAGGGCCACCACACGCCAGCGCCACGGAAAACCAGCCTGCAGCGATGATCACAAGGGCCACGCGGGCAGGGTCAAGCAGCCCGACCTGGTCCTCGCGGCCGCCGCCGCCAGCCGTGAGGAAGTACGCGTCGGTCTGGCGATGCAAGATCGTTCGCACCCGGATTGAGCCTCGGTGGGCCGGATCCAGGCTGACAAGGTCATGGCGGCCCTTAGGTTTCAGCGACGGGGACGCAGGCACACGCACGAGCTCGCCGACGCCGTCGAACCGCAGCGCGTGACCGAATCGACCCCGAGTCGTCCAGGTCGCTCCCCCGATGGTGCCGCCGTTCTCGTTACCTGAGGCGTCGGCGGCCACCGTTCCCGAGCCCGCGTCGAATGCGTATGCCCCTACGAGGCCGGCCTCCCGCGAGGTCCCGGCGCTGGCGATCGGCGTGGACATCTCCGATTCCACTTCGGAAGGACTCAAGGCGCGATCGTAGACCCGCACCTCGTCGATCTCGCCCCGAAATACTCCCCGTATCTCAGGCGGGGGAGAACATCGCCACGGGTGGGGAGAAAACGTGGCCGCCAGTGGGGAGTTCCATGAGCGCCGCTGGGGAGAAGCAGATGGCCGTTGATAGCCCGTCGGATGTCGAAATTACGCACGGCGAATAGGGGCCGTTACGGGACAAAAGCTCGACATCGAAAATCACGGGCTCTGGACTCGGTAGGGTGACGGCCTCTGGCGTCCAGGCGACGGTCTCGGTGCCCAAAGGGGAGCCTGATGCAAGTCTTGGGGACCTCGGTGCGAGCTGGGGCAGTATGATGCGAGTCTGCCGTGCCCACGGTCGCATACGGATGCGCTCCGGTGAGGCCCGGATTGGCCTGGCTCCTACCCGTCACCTTGCTGACCCCGGTCGCTCCCCCGTAACGCCGTCGTCGACCGCGCCGCCGTTGCCCGTGAGCGGCCGGCACCTGCGTTCAGTGAACCAGAGATCGACACGCTCTCAGGGTCGTGGCCCGTTTGGGAGCCAGCCGCCGTGGGTAGCTCACTTGGGCCGAGCCGTCGGTCAGCGCCGATCGAAAGTCCGGCGTTGGCGCACCGCGCATCTGAACCGGCCGAGAGTGCTGGGAGCCCATGTCACAACGTGATGCCGCCGGCCATGCAGCGATGCGAGTGTTGCTGGGGTGTGTGGGCGCACTGGCTGCGGCCGCCTGCTTGCCGGCGCTACCTGCTGTGGAGGCCGCGGTTCGAGACTCGGATCGCGACGGGCTGAGCAATCGCTTTGAGAAGAAGCGCTCGTTCACGAGCCCCCGAAGGGCGGATACAGATCGGGACGGCCTCAGGGACCGCTTCGAGGTGCGGACGTCACGAACCAGTCCTCGCAGGAGGGACACTGACGGCGACGGACTTTCCGACCGCCTCGAGCTGCGCCGGTTCAGAACGAATCCGCTGCTGTTCGATACGGACGGGGACGGTATGGGCGATGGGCTCGAGGTTACGCTCGGAAGGAATCCGCTCAAGCCGGATCCGCCGGTCCCCCCGCCGCCGCCACCGCCGCCACCGCCGCCGGACACGACTGCGCCGGAGACCACGATCGGGTCGGGCCCCAGCGGCACCGTGGCGAGCGCCTCGGCGAGCTTTTCGTTCTCCTCCTCGGAGCCGGGCTCGAGCTTCGAGTGCCGGCTCGATTCGGGCGCCTGGACGGCCTGTTCCTCGGCCCAGGCCTACACCGCGCTGGCCAACGGGCCACACAGCTTCAGCGTGCGCGCCCGCGACACAGCCGGTAACACCGACCCCACACCTGCCACACGGAACTGGACCGTCGACGTGCCATCGCCGCCCCCGCCTGGCGACTGGGTCTTCTGTGCGTGGGAGGCGGGTCGCTGTCAATTCACCGGCACGCGAGAGGTCCGGTACGGCGCGAACAGCACTTTCACGGCGCCGCGCGCGCTTACGAACGGCGTGGACTGCAACAACAATGTCTTCGGCGACCCCATTGTTGGCTTTACGAAGCAGTGCCAGGTCCGAGATTTCGCTGACCATTCGACCCAGTGCTCCGACGGGGTTGATAACGCTGACCCCGAGGACACGCTGGCGGACATGAACGACCCGGGCTGCAGCGGGATTCAGGACAACGACGAGTCGCACACGCCGCCAAGGTGCTCGAACAGCCAGGACGACGACGGCGACGGCCTGGTCGACCTGAACGACCCCGGCTGTGTGGGGCCAGACGACGACAGCGAGGCGGACCCCGCTCCTGTCGGCGATTGGACGATCTGCGCCAGGCAGGAAGGCGCGCGGTGCGCCTTCCGCGGCGGGCCGTACGAGGTCCGGATCGGCCACGCGGCCAGCAGTCAGTGGAGTGCCCCTAGGCAGATCAGCCCGCCCGGCGTGACATGCTGGGCGTCGGAGCTCGGGGTGCCCGACCCGGCCTCGGGCCAGCACAAGGAATGCCAGTACCGGCCGTTCGGCCCGGACGGCGACCAGGACAGCACCCGCGACCAATACGACGCCTGCCCGACTGCGGCAGGACCGGACTCGCACGATGGCTGCCCGGCCCCGCAGCAGGGTTCAGGCCCGCTGCCGATAGCGGTGTGGCTACAGAACCCCAACCGCGCCGTGGAGTACCGCAACATCGGCGTGAACCGCTACCTAGGCCTGTGGCAGTGGCCGGGGCCGAACGCCGCGGAGAACCGTGTGGCGCTCCAGCAGCTCAAGAATGCCGGCCTCGAAGTGTGGCCGGACTGGAGTCAGGCCGGGCTCAGCTTCGTGAACGCGAACCCGGACCTTGCCTCGACGGTGACGGGCTGGCTGCTTGGCGATGAGCCGGACATGGCCCACGCGTTCGAGACACCGGCCGCGGTCAACCAGAGGGTCCAGGCAGCTGAACAGGCCGACCCGGCTCGCACCAAGTACCTCAACTTCGGGTTCTCCTACTGTGCCTGGCCGACCAAGAACGCGGGCGTCAGCGAGGACGGTCTGTACCAGTATCTCCAGGGGCTCGATGCCGTGTCGTGCGACTGGTATGCGCTGTCGGGGTCGATCGATGAGCTGGGGGTCGAGTCGAACGCCGTGTGGGCATACGGCGCCGGTTTGGACCATATGGAGCGGTATAGCGACGGCAGGGCCGTCTACGGGTTCCTAGAGGGCGGGAAGCTCAGCCAGAACAAGATCTCCCCGGCCAACATCAGGCGGGTGGTGTGGAACCTGATCGTGTCGGGCGCGGATGGGATCAACTACTTCTGCCACGACTTCTCCTCCGGGTTCTTCGTCCGCGACGACTCGTGCCTGTTCGAGAACGACAACGAGGCCGCGATCGGAGAAGTCAACGCCGACATCCAGAGGTACGCCGACGTGTTGCGCTCACCCGAGCGCGGTGGCTCCGCCAGCACGAACGGGCAGGTGCCGGTGAAGCTGCGGGTCCACCGCCACGGTAACCAGACTTACGTATTCGCGCAGGGTACCGGCACTAGGGCGGTCCCGTTGGGGCAGGCGCAGAACGCCACCATCACGATCCCCGGCGCGGGGAACGGGACGGTCACGGTGCTCGACGAAAACCGCATGCTTCAGATGACCGACGGGAAGTTCACCGACCACTTTGGCCAGTACGGCCACCACGTCTACCGGATCGGATAGCACCGACAGCCGGTGCACCAACCGGCGGCCGCTGGCGGGCTGTCGGGATGGTGGCGGTAGGGAGCGGCGACCCGAACGGCAGACCGCCCGGCGTCCCTGCCGGGCGGAACGTCGCGGCCGACTTCCGGGACGGTTTGCTACGGCATC
>Ga0081538_10003901_pt1 | contig 13922 bp, 15 predicted proteins | sample TabmetS5T2R1_FD_71022 | JGI IMG/M metagenome (GOLD analysis project Ga0081538, IMG submission 71022) | Tabebuia heterophylla rhizosphere microbial communities from the University of Puerto Rico - S5T2R1 | ecosystem: Host-associated > Plants > Roots > Rhizosphere ... | reverse complement strand
GAGTAAGGGTCGTGGGAGACCACCACGTTGATAGGCGGGACGTGCAAGCACAGCAATGTGTTCAGCGGACCCGTACTAATCACCCGAGGTCTTGATTTGAACACCGTAATAAAGTCGCTATGGAGTTTTGAGGGTGTGCGGGGAGACCCGTGACGACAACCTCATAGTTTCCGGTGGCAATAGCGGCGGGGAGACACCTCTTCCCATTCCGAACAGAGAAGTTAAGCCCGCCAGCGCCGATGGTACTCGGAGGGCAACCTCCCGGGAGAGTAGGTCGCCGCCGGTTTTTTCTCGAAGGGCCGCCGCAGAGCGGCTCTTCTCTTTTTTGCTAGCGCGGGGGGGACGCGTCGTCGGACGCCGCGTCTAGGCTGCACGCAGGCGGTCGCGCCACTCGGGATCGAGCGCCCGGAGGCGGGCGACGCGCTCGCCGACCGGCGGGTGCGTCGAGAACATGGCGGCCAGCCCGACCGGCTCGAACGGGTTCACGATGTAGAGAGGCTCGGTTACCGGGCTCCCCTCGAAGCGAACGAGCTCCTCGGCCTGCTCGATCCGGACGAGCGCGTCGGCGAGCGGGTGCGGCGAGCCGCAGATCTCGGAGGCGCGGAGGTCGGCTGCGAGCTCCCGCTTCGCCGAGAGGAAGACCTGCACGATGCTCGCGGCGACCGGGCCGAGCACGAAGAGGAGGGCCCGTTCGAGGAAACCTCCGATCCGGCTCGCCTCGACCAGCCAGCCGGCCAGCAGGACGACCGGCGTCTGCACGAGGACGTCCCGGTGCCTGGCGTGGGCAAGTTCGTGCGCGAGGACACCCTCGAGCTCGGCCGGCGAGAGCAGCGTGACGAGGCCCTGCGTGACGGCGATGCCCGACGCGCCGGCGCCGCGGCCCACCGACAGCGCCCGCGGGTGCCCGTCGGGGATGACGTAGAGCTTCGGCCGCTCGACCCGGGCGACCAACGCGAGGCGCTCGAGGGCCGAGTGGAGCGCCGGCGCCTCGGCGAGCTGGAGCTCGCGCGCGCCGAGCGAGGCGAGGATTACGCGCGGCCCGTACCAGTAGATCGTCGCCGCCATGAGCAGCCCGACGACGAGGAAGACGCTCCCGAGCCGCACCCCGCCGATCCACCAGCCGAGTGCGAAGAGCCCGCCGGCTAGCGCGCCGTAGAGGACGACCGCCTTGGCGATGTTGCGCGCCGCGAGGAGCGTGCCGCGCACGGTCGCGGGGCTACGCGTCGCCGTCCGTCTCGGCCAGACCGCGAGGCGGCCAGTCCGGTTCGGGCGCGTCGCAACGGCTCGAGCAGTGGAGGGACGCGACGTTCTGGAGCGGGATGAGGATGTGCCCGTTGAGCTCGAGGTGGGGGACGGCCGCGACGGCGCAGTAGGCGGTGAGCGTGCCCTCCTGGTACTCGCCGCCGAAGAGCTCGACCTCGACCTGCTCGCCCGTGTACTTGTTCGTGTAGTCCTCCACGCGCTCAGTCTAGCCGCGAGATCGTGCCGTTCTCGACGGCCACCCGGGACAGGGCGGCGTTGGGCTCGACGCGGTGGAGCTTGCGATACGCATGGACGTCCATGCCGGCCGCAGCCGCCTGGATCGCGCGAATCGGGCCGCCGTGCGAGACGACGAGGATCTCGTCGTGGGGGTGCGCCGCCGCGACCACCAGGACTGCGCTCAAGACCCGGGCGGACATGTCGGCGTAGGTCTCCCCGTCCTCCCAGCCTTCCTCGCCGTCGAGCCAGCGCCGGAACGCGTCCGGAAACCGCGCCTCGACCTCGGAGCGGCTCAGGCCCGCCCAGCCGCCCACATCGACCTCGCGGAGCTCCTGCAGCGGCACGGGGTCGACGCCGACGCGCGCCCCGACGACCAGCGCCGTATCGAGGGCGCGGCGGAGCGGGCTCGTGTAGATGGCGCTCAGGGCGGCGGTCGCGCCGAGCTCTCCGGCGAGCGCCTCCGCCTGTCGCCGACCGACCACGGTCAGCGGACGGTCGCTGTGCCCCTGGAAGCGACCGGCGGCGTTCCAGTCGCTCTCGCCGTGGCGGGCGAGGTAAACGGTCGTCACTCGGGCAGCCGGCGGATGACGGCCTCCTCGCCGGCGCTGAAGGCGCGTCGCCGCTCCTCGTCGGCGGGATCGATCATGTGCGCGTCGCGACCGACGTACCCGCCCCTGCCGCCGACGATCAGCAGGACGAGGGTTTCGTCGCCTCCGTTCCACACACGTCGCGGCGAAGTCGACTCGACGTGACAGACTCCTCCCGGCCCGAGGTCGAAGCGCTCTCCCTCCACCTCGAAGCTGGCGAGCCCGCGATGGACGAAGTAGAGCTCGTCCTGGTCGTCGTGGAAGTGCTCGAACCAGCCCGTTTGCGGGGGTAGGACCATGCCGTTCACGCCGAATGCCGTCACCCCGAGAGCCTGACGGACCTTTCGAAAGACCCCTGTTCCGAGGTCGTCGAGGGAGCCGAAGGCAAAGGCCATATCTGGATGGTAGTCGTGGCGGGGCTTGTGATCGGAGTCGCGAGCGGTGTACGGTCAGCACATGCGCAAACGTCTAGGCGTGCGGCTCGCGATTGCAGTGGCTGCGCTGTGCACTCTGGTGGGCGCGGAGACCGCGCCGGCGGGCACGGACACGGTCCGCGACCGAAACGATCGTCCCGGGCCGCTCGACATTCGCTCCGCATCGCAAGGGCATAGCGGCACGAAGGTCACGCACACGATCCGGACCTTCGCGAACTGGCCGATCAGGATCCTGGGCCCCAGCACGCCGAACTTCTTCTCCCTGGAGATCAGCACGGACGCGGACCGCGCCGTGGAGCGGGTCGTCGTCATCTTCTCCACGCCCGGCCGCATGATCGCGGGCGTCTTCACGCGCTCAGGGTCCTTTCTGGGACGAGCGGGCGCGTCGCGTCCGAACGCCCACACGGTCAAGATGACCATCCGCCGCGGGTTGCTCGGGAGCCCGCCCGGCTACCGCTGGCGGGCCCTTTCGTTCTTCCGCTCCCCGAGCCCGTGCGGCGACGGCTGCCTCGACCGCGCGCCCAGGCTGGGCCACGACATCACGGCGCCGACGGTGTCGTTCCCATTGCCGCCGCCACCCGTGTCGACGTCGTACAACCTCGACTTCACAGTCGGCGACATCGGTGGATCGCGGCTTGCCTTCTGGCGGCTGGAGCAGCGTGACGTCCCCGGACCGGCACCATGGACGCTCGTCGACAGCGGACCCGGGCCCGGCCCGCAGAGCATTCCCTTCACGGCGGCGCAGTCGGGCGACACGGACGAGTTCAGGGTCATCGCTGTGGACCGACACGGGAACCGGACCGTCAGTCCCATCCGGGCCGTCACGGTGCCGTAGCGGGCTTCCAGCCGGGCGTTCACGGCGGGTAGGCTCCGCGCCGTGGAGCTCGGGCTGCAGGACCGCGTGTGCGTCGTCACCGGCTCGACTGCCGGCATCGGGCTCGAGACCGCGCGGCTGCTCGCGGCGGAGGGGGCGAAGGTCGTCGTCTCGGGGCGCGACCCCGAGCGCGTCGAGGCCGTCCGGGCCGAGGTCGGCGCCGAGCTTGGCGTCGCCGGCGACCTGTCGCTCCCCGACGCGCCGCGGGAGCTGATCGTCCGCGCGGAGGCAGAGCTGGGTCAGGTCGACTGCTTGGTCAACAACGTCGGCACCGCCGTGCAGGTCGGCTTCGACGAGCTGACGGACGACGACTGGGAGTCGATGTGGCAGCTGAACGTCATGAGCTACGTGCGCGCGATCCAGACAGTCCTGCCCGGCATGCTCGGACGCGGCTCGGGCCGCATCGTCAACGTCAGCTCGACGGCGGGGAAGCGACCGTCGACCTCCATGCCGAACTACAGCGTGACGAAGGCCGCTGTCCTCTCACTCTCCCGCCTCGTCGCCGATCTCTACGCCGGTGACGGCATCCTCTGCAACGCCGTCACGCCCGGGCCGACCGCCTCGCCGGCCTGGCTCGCGCCCGGCGGCCTCGCCGACCAGGGGGCGGCGCGCTCCGGGAAGAGCAGGGAGGAGGTGCTGGCGGGCGTCGCCAAAGGCCGCCCGCTGGGCCGTCTGGCCGAGCCCGTGGAGATCGCGGCCGTGATCGTCTTCCTGTGCTCGGAGCGTGCCGGCTACGTGACGGGGTCCGCGTGGAGCGCGGACGGGGGCACGGTCCCCATCATCATCTAGCGCTAGCGTTGGTGCCATGCCCGACGTAGCTGGGAGAGTCGCGGACGCCTTCGAGGCGCGCGTCCGCGAGCAGGAGGAGAGCTGGCTCTCCCCGCTCGCCGTGCGCTCGTACCAGACGCGCGGGCGTGAGCTCGCCGAGGAAGAGGAGTGCCGGCTGCGCACGCCCTTCCAGCGCGACCGCGACCGCATCGTCCACTCCAAGTCCTTCCGGCGGCTGAAGCACAAGACGCAGGTCTTTATCGACCCGCAGGGCGACCATTACCGAACCCGGCTCACGCACACGCTCGAGACCGCCGGGATCTCGCGCTCCGTGGCGCGGGCCCTGCGGCTGAACGAAGACCTCACCGAGGCGATCGCGCTCGGCCACGACCTCGGCCACGCGCCGTTCGGGCACACGGGTGAGGAGGCGCTCGACGAGGCGCTTTCCGCGCGATTCGCGCGCCGATTCCGCCACAACGAGCAGTCGCTCCGCGTGGTGGAGGTGCTCGAGCGCGACGGGCGCGGCCTCAATCTGACTGCGGAGACCCGCGACGGGATCCTCCACCACACCGGGGCCGGGGAGTCGGCGACGCTCGAGGGCAAGATCGTGCGCCTCGTCGATCGCGTCGCCTACATCAACCACGACATCGACGATGCCCTCCGCGCCGGCGTTCTCCGCTCCGAGGAGCTGCCGCAGACCGAAATCGCGCTCCTCGGCGAGCGGGGCTCGCGGCGAATCGACACGCTCGTCCACGACATTGTCGAGGCCTCGGCCGAGGCGGGCGACATCGTGCAGAGCGACGAGATCGGCCGCGCCATGCTCGACCTCCGGACGTTCATGTTCGAGCGGGTCTACCTCGGGCCGGCCGCCCAAGAGCAGCGCGAGCTCGCGACCGGCACCATCCGGAGCATCTTCGACCGGCTGGCCGAGCACCCCGAGGAGCTGCCGCCCGACCGCCCGGGCGACCTGTCGGAGCGCATCACCGACTACGTGTCCGGGATGACCGACCGCTTCGCGCTCGCATGGCGATAATCGCCCAGAGCTCGATCGACCAGGTCAAGGCGGCCGCAGACATGGTCGAGATCGTGGGCGCGCGCACGCAGCTCCGGAAGGTCGGCGCGCGCTGGACGGGCCGCTGCCCGTTCCACGAGGAGCGGACGCCGAGCTTCTCGGTGAACGCCGCCGACAAGCTCTTCTACTGCTTCGGCTGCGGCATGAAGGGCGACCTGATCACCTTCGTCAAGGAGAGCGAGGGCTTGGACTTCGTGGGCGCGATCGAGTGGCTCGCCGAGCGCTATCGCATCCCGCTCGCCTACGAGGAGACGTCTCCCCAGGCGGAGGCGAAGCGCGAGCGGCGCGCCCGGCTCCTCTCGCTGCTCGAGCAGGCGGCGGCGTACTACGAGCGGAACCTCTGGGAGTCGGCCGCCGGAGCGCCGGCGCGGGAGTACCTGCAGGGGCGAGGTCTCGGCGAGGAGGTGTCCCGCGAATACCGCCTCGGGCTTTCGCCGGGCGGGGCGGTCCTGGCCGAGAAGGCCCGAGCGAAGGGCTTCGCCCAGGAGGAGGTGGTTGCCGCCGGCCTGGTCAACCGGCGCGGGAACGACTACTTCGCGGGCCGCCTCGTCTTCCCGCTCGCCGACGCCCGAGGACGGGTGCTCGGCTTCGGCGCGCGGCGGATGCGCGAGGACGATCCAATCCCGGCGAAGTACGTCAACTCCCCTGAGGGCGAGCTCTTCCGCAAGGGCTCGATCGTCTACGGGCTCGATCGGGCGCGCGCAACGATCACGAAGGAGGACCGCGCCGTCGTCGTCGAGGGCTACACCGACGTTCTGGCGCTCCGCCAGGCGGGCCTTGCTGCGGCGGTGGCGTCGATGGGCACCGCGCTGACCGAGCCGCAGCTGAAGGAGCTCCGGCGGCTCACCTCGCACCTCTTTCTCTGCTTCGACGCCGACGCCGCCGGGGAGGCGGCGACCGTTCGGGGCATGGAGCTTGCCGACCGGGCCGGCTTCGACGTTCGGATCGTGCCCCTGCCTCCGGGGAAGGACCCGGCCGATGCGGTCGAGGGGTTCGACGCGCGCCTCGGCGGGTCTGTCGGCTACCTCATGCACCGCGTACGGCTCGAGATCGCGAAGGCACCGAAGCAGGAGGCGTTCGAGTCCGTCCAGCCGTTGATCGAAGCCGCGCCGGCCGGCCCTGAGCGAGACGAAGCGGCTCGGTACGCATCGGATCGCCTGGGAGTGCCGGTCCGGATTGCCGGTGGCAGCGCCACGGTCGTCGGGGAGGCGAGCCGCAAGGTCCTCGGCGCCGGCGAACGGCTCGAGCGGGACTTCCTGGCCGTGTGCGCGACCCGCCCCGACCTGGCCGAGCGGTACCTGCACGACCTCGACGACCGGCACTTCGACAACCCGCTCCACCGCAGGCTGCGCGCGCACCTCGCCGGTGAGGTGGACGCAGACGAGGAGCTGGTCGGCCTGCGGGCGGAGCTGGACGCGACGGTCGCCGAAGAGGGCCTTGACGAGGGGGTGGCGCGCGAGCTCTTCCTCCGCCTCGAGGAGCGCGTGGTCATGCGCGAGCTCGCCGACCTCTCGGGCGAGGACCTGGCGCGGACCGTGGAGCTCCAAGGCGTGCTCGCCAGGATCCGGGATGCCCTCCAAAAGGTCGAAACGGAGCTTCGCTAGACTTTTCCGGCCGAGCGATCCCCGGTAGCTCAATTGGCAGAGCATCCGGCTGTTAACCGGAGGGTTGTTGGTTCGAGTCCAACCCGGGGAGTCATCTAAAGCCCTGCAAGTGCAGGGCTCTTTCATCGAGCTCAGCGGAACGCTCCGATGAGCGCCCCGCCGGCGACGACCAGCGCCCCGCCGAGCACCAGGCGCTTGCCGACCAGCTCGCTGCTGCTGAGGAAGAGCGAGGCGAAGAGGACGCCCCAGAGCGACTCCGTCGCGACGAGCGGGGAGACGACCGTGACCTTGCCGCGGTAGTACGCCTCGAAGAGGAGCACATAAGAGAGCCCGAACAGAGCGCCTGCCGGCACGAAGGGCAGGAGCGCCCGGTCTGCGAGCGCGGGAAGGAGCTCGCCCCTTCGGACGGCGGCCGCGTAGCCGAGCATGACCACCAGCCCGGCCGCCATCGCGGCTGCAGCGGCCTCGACCGAGCCCAGCGCAGCCTCGGTGGAGTACCAGCGCACGACGAGGTCGCGGGAGGTGAACATGATCGTCGCCGTCAGGGCAAACGCGACGCCGATCAGCCGGAAGTGCGCCGGCCTGGCTGTCTCGGCTGCCAGGACGACCCCCGCCGCGACGATCAGGCAGGCGCCGATTGCCAGCGGCCATTCGAACGGCTCGTCCAGGATGACAATCGCGAGCGTCGCGGCGAAGAGCGGGGCACTGCCGACGACGACGGAGGTCCGTCCGGCGCCGACGTCGCGCACGGCGAGCACGAAGAAGATCTGCGAGACGCCCGGCGCGAGCAGGCCGGCGACCGCGAAGACGGCCAGTTCCCGCGGCCGGGCGAGCTCCCCGGTCCCGGGATCGACGACGGCGGCCGCGAGCGCGACGGCGACCGCTGCGGCGGTGCTGACGACCGCGCCGACGTCCGGCTCGGGATGCGCCCGCAATGCGATCCTGAGTGCGACCGTCATCGCACCGAAACTGACGGCGGATGCGAGCGCGAAGAGGACGGCGTCCAAGCCGGTTACCTAGTGAAGCGGGGCGGTCAACCCCGGAAGGGTGAGGCAGTCAACTCCCTCGGAGGGGGGCCGGCGGCGTTTGGAAAGCCGACACTCCAGGGCATAGAAGGAAATCTCCAGCGGGGCCCCGATGCGGCGGGGGCAAACCGGGACGAGATTTCCACCCAAAGGGAACGGGGCTTGCGGCGGCCCCGTTTTCCGTTTAAGGCTGCCGCTATTCGCCGACGACCTGGACGAGCCAGCGGCGGTCGCGCGAGCGGTCGAGCTCCAGGAAAAGGACCCGCTGCCAGGTGCCGAGGCAGAGCTCGCCGTCGCGCACCGGGATGGACTCGCCGGCCGGACCCAGGAGCATCGCCATGCAATGTGAGTGCCCGTTCCCGACGTCCATGTCTTCGGGGCAGATGTTTTCGGTGCGCCGGTCCCAATCGTCGTGCGCGTAGTACTTCTCGCTGGGCACGAGCCGGCGAAGCATCCGGATGAAGTCCTCGAGGAATCCGGTCTCGAACTCGTTCACGCGCACCATGCAGGTCGTGTGCGGTGAGTACACGCATGCGATCCCGTCCGTGACGCCGCTTTCGATGACGGCTTCGCGGACATCCTCGGTGATGTCGCGGATCTCGAGACCGCCTCGCGTCCGCAGGCTCCTCTCCGCCTGGAAGACCCTCACCCGGTGGACCTCCGCGCCCGGCCCACCGACGGCTCCGTGAAGCTCCGGGACATGCGGCAGTATTCTTACCATCCTCTCCGCAGGAGCGCGCAGCGAGTGTCCGCAAATTGCGGGCCCGTAGCTCAGCTGGTCAGAGCAGCGGACTCATAATCCGTTGGTCCCTGGTTCGAATCCAGGCGGGCCCACTTTAAGCCTCTGCATCGACGGGCAACCGGCTCCACGTTGGAGCGAGTTTGCCCCAAACGGGCTGGGCGAGCCTAGGATGGTGATGTGTCCACAACCGATGTCGGGCACAGCGTGCACCGGCCGGAGCCGGTTCGGGCGTGAGCGGTCCGCGGCGCGTTCCGGCCGAGCTTCGCAGCGCTGCGTTTCCGATCGCCGTTCGTGGCTATGACCGCCGGGCTGTCGATGCCTACGTCACGCGGATCAATCGGCTGCTCGCGGAGCTCGAGGCCACACGCTCGCCCCAGAGCGCTGTCGAAAACGCGCTGAGGCGTACGGAGGACGAGCGGAGCGACCTCCTCAAGGAGGCCTACGAGATCGCCGGAGAGGTCGCTGCCACAGCGCGGCAAAGAGCGAGCGAGATGACCACGAAGGCAAAGGCAGAAGCGGTGGAGATCGTCGTCGACGCCAGCGACCGGGCCGACCGCACGAGGGCCGAGGCCGACGAGCATGTGGCGCGGGCAAGAGCCGAGGCGGAGCGGATCCTCGAGGCCGCGCGCGCGGAGGCGGACGATCGGCTGCGGCGTGCCGAGGAAGAGATCGCGACTCGGCGCCAGGAGGCCGAGGCATGGATGCGTGCGCTCCGCATCGACACGAATGCGGTCTGGGGCGAGCGACGCGACCTTCTCGAAGATCTCCGCGACATGGCTGCTCGACTTCACGACGCAGCCTCACGCTTCGGTGCTCGTGCGGATTCCGCCGGCGGTTCCTCCGGCTGACCACGAGGTCTCGCGACGACCCGCTCGACACGGTCATCGATTTCGAGGCATACTCGGGTCGTGGCCAGAGGGGAGCCCCCGGAGTCGGCCGGGACCGATATCCGAGAGTCGTCCGCATCGCCCGAAGAAAGCGGGGACCTCATCGAGCGCCGACCCGCTTCGAGCGAGATCGCCGATGTCTCCTTTCCCGTCTCGGTCCGCGGCTACGATCGCGGAGCCGTTGACGCCTATGTGAGCCGCGTCCAGGAATTGGTCGCGGAGCTCGAGGCGACCCGCTCTCCCGAGGCGGCTGTCAAGCAGGCGCTCGAGCAGGTTGGCGAACGAACGAAACGCGTTCTGGAGCAGGCTGGGGAGACGGCCGAGCAGATCACCGTCGCTGCGCGCCAACAGGCGGAAGACAGCAGCGCCCGCGCGGGACAGGAAGCCGAGAGCGTCGTTGCAGCCGCCAAAGCCGAGGCGGCCGAGATCCTGGCCCGCTCGCAGGCCGATGCCGAGGCGACGATGACGCAGGCCCGGAAGGAGGCGGCGGACCACCTTCACGATGTCCGCGCAGAGGCCGCTGCCCTGCGCGAGGAGGCGGAGGCGCGGCTGCACGAACTCCAGTCCGACACGGAGACCGCCCAGGGCGAGCGCACCCACCTCGTTGACGACTTGCGTGAGCTAGCAGGGCGGGTCGCAGAGGTCGCCAACGCGGCTGATGAACGGTTCCCGCGCCAGGAGTCCCCCGACCAGGCTGAGGAAGGAAAAGCGCAAGCCGAGGCAGTAAGCGAAGAAGCCGCAACCGAGGATGCGACGACGGTTAGACCGACCGCCGGGGCTGGGAGTCGACGGCGTTCATCTGCGTAGGGTGAGCCCACACGTCCCGCGCGCATGCGCTCACCCGGCGAAGAGCGTGAGGTCGGGCTCGCGCTCGCCCCGGAGGACCTCGAGGTCGACCTGCACGCAGGCGATTCCGCGCGCCGCTGCTAGGGTTGCGGCCTGCGGCTGGACGCGCTGCGCGGCGAGGATCCCCCGGCAGGCTGCCGTCGCCGCGTCCTCGCGGATGCGCTCGAGGTAGCGCGAGAGCTGCTCGACGGCATCGATCGTGCCAACGCGCTTGATCTCGACGGCGACCCAGGCGTCCTCGTCGTCACGGCACATGAGGTCGACCGGTCCGATGTCGGTCGGCCACTCGCGGCGAACCAGCCGCAGCCCCGGGCCGAGCGCCTCTGGGCGGTCGGCGAGCGCCTCCTGGAGATCGCGCTCGACTCCGTCCTTCTCGAGCGGCGCGGCCTCGCCCATCTCGTGGGCGACATCGCTCAGCACCTCGTGCACGCGGATCTCGAGCCGGTCCTCGGTCGCGCCGGAGCGCTTGCGGACGACGATCCGCTCGAGGGGATCGCCCTCCTCCTCGATCATGGTCGGCGGCGTCATCCAGTTGAGCGGCTTGTAGCCGCCCGCATCCGCATGCACGAGCACCGATCCGTCCGACTTAAACATGAGTAGCCGGTTTGACGCGGGCAGTACGGCCGTGAGGCGGCCGGTGTAGAGCACCTCGCAGCGGGCGACGATCAGGCGCACGGCCGCGGACCGTACCGGCCATTTCGGACGTGTGGGCAGACGCGGGGCGATTCTCTGCTGGCTAGGCTCAGCGCATGAGTAGCCTCCTCGAGCGCCTCGCGGAGGGAACCGTCGTCGCGGACGGCGGCACGGGGGCGCTGCTCACTGCCGCGGTCTCACGCCTGCGCTGCCCGGAAGAGGCGAACCTGAAGGCGCCCGAGTCCGTGATCGGGGTCCACGTCGGCTTCATCCGGGCCGGCGCGGAGCTGATCGAGACGAACACGTTCGGCGCGAACCGCAAGAAGCTTTCGGCGCAATACCTGGACGAGCGTCTCGAGGAGATCGTCGAGCGCGGCGTCAAGCTCGCCCGTGAGGCACGGGAGATCGCCGGTGTTCCCGTGCTTGTCGGCGGCTCCATCGGGCCGCTTGGAGACCTCGAGCACTCGGCAGACGCCGAGGACGCGTATGAGGTCTTCCGCGAGCAGGCCGGCCTTCTCGAGGGACGGGGAGTCGACCTCTACCTCGTCGAGACGTTCTACGACCTCGACGAGCTGGAGGCGGCGATCCGGGCCGTCCGTGACGTCTCGCCGCTCCCGATCGTCGCCCAGCTCACGTTCGACGAGGATGCCCAGACCCTCGCCGGCGTCACTGCGCGCGAGGCGATCGAGCGGCTCCGCCAGCTCGACGTCGCCGCCGTCGGCGCGAACTGCGGGCTCGGCCCTCAGGCTGCGCTCGCCGCCCTCTCGGAGATGGCCGACCACGCGAACGGACTGCCGCTCAGCGCGCAGCCGAACGTGGGCCTGCCGAGCCGGTCGGGGGGCCGGATCGTCTACCCGAACGCGACGCCCGACTATTTTGCCGAGTTCGCGGCACAGGCACGAAGGCTGGGAGCCGGCATCGTCGGTGGCTGTTGCGGGACGACGCCTGCCCAGATCGCGGCGTTGCGCGCGGCCGTCGAGGAGCGCAGGGAACCTCGCGTCCCGCTCGTCGCGGTCGAGCGCGACATCGCACCGGGGCCGCTCCCGGTGCAGGGGCCGAGCCGTCTGCAGACGCAGCTGGAGGCCGGCGACTGGGTCGTCTCGGTCGAGCTCGATCCACCCAAGGGGACAAACCTGGAGGCGATGCTCGCCGTCGCCAGCCGCCTGCAGGCGTCCCGGGCGGTGGACGCGGTCGATCTGAACGACAACCCCATGGCCCGGGCGCGTCTCTCCGCGCTCATGGCCGCGGTAGCGATCGAACGCGCTGTAGGGATCGAGACGATCCCGCACGTGACCCCGCGCGACGCCTCCGTGATGGGGCTCCAGTCGCAACTCCTAGGCGCGCACGCCGAGGGCGTCCGCAACATCCTCGCGGTCACCGGCGACCCGCCGCACGTGGGCGATTATCCGGGCTCGAGCGGCGTCTACGACGTCGACGCGATCGGCCTCGTGTCTCTGCTCGCGCACCTCAACAGCGGCGAGGACTACTCTGGGAAGGCGATCGACGCGCCCACCTCGTTCTACGTCGGCGTAGCCGTGAACCCGTCCGCCGACGAGCTCGACCGTGAGATCGAGCGCTTCCGCCGCAAGGTCGCTGCCGGTGCGCGCTTTGCCATGACGCAGGCGCTCTTCGACATCGCCTACCTCGACGTCTTCCTCGAGCGCCTCGGCGGCGAGTCCCCGATCCCGCTCCTCGTCGGCGTCTGGCCGTTGACCAGCTACCAGCTGGCGTTCCGGCTCCACAACGAGGTGCCGGGGATCACGATCCCCACGGCCGTCCAGGAGCGCTTGGCCGCGGCAGGCTCGGACGCGCGGAGGCTCGGCTTCGAGCTGGCCCAGGAGCTGGCCCAAGGCGCCAGGTCGCGCGCGGCCGGCATCTACGTGATCCCGCCGTTCAAGGAGCCCGACGCGGCGCTTGAGCTCTTGGCCACGTAGCTAAACTCTTCCGTATGGCCGAGCTCGGCACCATGCGGGTCAAGAGCGGTCTCGCCGAGATGCTGAAGGGCGGCGTGATCATGGACGTGACGGGCGCCGAGCAGGCGGGCATCGCCGAGGAGGCAGGTGCGGTCGCCGTGATGGCCCTCGAGCGGGTGCCGGCCGACATCCGCGCCGAGGGCGGCGTCGCGCGCATGGCCGACCCGACGAAGATCCAGGAGATCCAGGAGGTCGTCTCGATTCCCGTCATGGCCAAGGCGCGCATCGGCCACTTCGTCGAGGCGCAGATCCTGGAGGCGCTCGAGGTCGACTACATCGACGAGAGCGAGGTGCTGACGCCCGCGGACGAGCGCCACCACATCGACAAGTGGGCGTTCCGCGTGCCCTTCGTCTGCGGCTGCCGCAACCTCGGCGAGGCGCTGCGGCGCCTGAGCGAGGGCGCGGCGATGATTCGGACGAAGGGTGAAGCCGGGACGGGCGACATCGTCAATGCCGTCCGGCACATGCGGGCGGTCTTCGGCGACATCCGCCGGCTGGGGGCGCTCTCGCTCGACGAGCTCTACACGGAGGCGAAGGAGCTGCAGGCACCGCTCGAGCTCGTGCGCTGGGTGGCGGAGAACGGCCGCCTCCCGGTGGTCACGTTCACGGCAGGCGGGATCGCGACGCCGGCCGATGCCGCCCTCTGCATGCAGCTGGGCGCGGACGGTGTCTTCGTCGGCTCCGGCATCTTCAAGTCGGCCGACCCGCTCGCCCGCGCGAAGGCGATCGTCGAGGCGACCACGCACTTCTCCGACCCCGACGTCCTGGCCCGCGTGTCGACCGGCCTGGGCGAGCCGATGCGGGGCCTTGACGCCGCCGCGCTCGCGCCCGAAGAGCTTCTCGAGAGCCGCGGCTGGTAGGCACCGCCCGAGTAGGCGGAGAATCGGCACGGCTGCGGCGCACACGCGTGACAATTTCGCGCGTACGCTCGAAGCCGGGGGCGAGGGAGGGGGGGCGCCCGGGGCAGAGGGTGACGCGTTTGGGAGAGGGGGGTGGCA
>Ga0081538_10003900_pt1 | contig 13926 bp, 15 predicted proteins | sample TabmetS5T2R1_FD_71022 | JGI IMG/M metagenome (GOLD analysis project Ga0081538, IMG submission 71022) | Tabebuia heterophylla rhizosphere microbial communities from the University of Puerto Rico - S5T2R1 | ecosystem: Host-associated > Plants > Roots > Rhizosphere ... | reverse complement strand
TCAGTCCTGCTATCTACCGCCATAAAGGAGATTTCGCGGGCCTGCAGGCGCCTTTGCAGCGCTCAGCTCGAACGGATGTCTCTGCGCGTCCACGAGTGTCCCCCGACTTTGCCGATCGCCCTGCCATGCCAGGGCAGACCAGGGAGCCTGCTAGCACTCCAAGCCGGAGACGTCAACCGATCGAACCACCTGCTCTGGGGAAAGTCCACTATGGGCTTCTCCACAGGGAACCCATGGAGTCATGGAGATCCTGACTTCGACTCTCATGAGATCTCCTATCTTGACACTCCCTGACGCAGCGCCACAGCCGTCACCGCCTCGATGCGCTGGACTAGCGGGTATCTATCCCCATCAACCCCCTCCTCACCCCCTCAATCAACACCTTCCGATCCTCCGTATCCGGCAACGTAAGCCCCGCAGCCTTTGCCCAAACACGGATCTGCTGTGTGCTCATAAGATCAAGCGCAGCCAGTTTCAACGCCACCATGTTGCGCCGATGCTCACGATCACTCAGAGCGTGAAGAGAATCTATTGACCTAGAGTAATCAACCTCATGTTCATTCATAAGCTAACCCCACCAGAAACATGAAAACCATAGCTCTCACCATGCTTGGCCCCCTACCGCCCCTTTCCTCTTCATCCTCTTCCGCTCCTCCTCACTTTTCGCTCCCCACACCCCATGCTGCTCATTCTTCTCCAGCGCCCAGTCCAAACACTCATCCATGACCGGACACTGATTACACACCGCCTTAGCCTCTTCAATCTGCTCTAAAGCTCTCCCTGTTGTGCCAATCGGAAAGAACAGCTCTGGATCTTCATCTAAGCAAGCAGCTTTCTCTCGCCAGGCAGGCAGCGGCACAATGCCAGCCCAGGGATCAAATTCTTCATATGACCTAGGATGGTAGTCCATGTGTTATCGCTCCTGATCATGCAATTGTCTTCAAGGAGCCATAGCCCGGTTTGGGGTGATGAGTCAGAAACCCAACGATGTCGCCTGCTCGACGTGCTTTTGCCCCGCAACCTCGGCAGCCAGCACCGCCACGTCCGTACCATCCAAGGTGGTGCCAGTCAGCTGGTACCGGCCGCTCTGCCACTCGCACGTGCAGTGGGCATAGACCGTGACCGGCGAAAAGCCGTTCGCCGCATGGCAGATCTCGATGACGTGATAGTCCTCCATCGGGTGTAGGCTCCCATGACCATCCAGGCAGCAGCCTGGCATCAAAAGGCAGGGGAGGAGACGATGGACGGTTGGACCGCTGAAGAGGCCGACCAGTTACGCGAGCTGCTAGGCCTAAAACCCGAAGCCTTTGCCCAGCGGTTGAAGATTCACCCGCGCACCGCCATACGCTGGCGGGACAAAGACACAGACCCCGCCCCGGCTTCCTGGGAGGATCTGGACAATCTCCTCATTGAGGCCTGTGGTAAACTCGCCCGCTGGCTTAACCTTGATGAACTCAGCAAGATGCACCGCCGCACTATTCTGACCCTTCTGGCCGCCAGCATGGATATCCCCTTGGCTGGCGCTGATCTGCTATGGAATGGCTTGCTCAACGAAGTGAGCAATACCTCCCTGAGCAGCCTTGAGAAGATTACGACAGCGCTGGCGAGTGAGTCCCGCGACAGCTCTCCGCATATGTTATTAGGCTCAGTCATGGGTCATTTGGACAAAGCCGCTGCGCTGATGAGCGGCACGATGAAGTCAAGCCAACGCCGACGGCTTGAGTCGATTGTGGCTGACGCGGCCATCTTCGTCGGTTGCCTCTCCCGGGCTAGTGGCAAGCTGGCCCAGGCACGCGCTCATTTGGGGTTTGCCGAGGATATGGCCAATCAAGCCAGCAACATGGCTTTGTTATCCCAAGTTTATGCTCAGCAGGCATTGCTTGATTACTACTCGCAGCCCCCAGGCGAGAAGCAGCGTAACCTGAAAGACAGGATCGACCGCTTAGAGCAGGCTGATGCGTTGGCTGCCCGTTATGCGCCGTCTATTGTGCGTATGGCGACCAGCGCTTGGCTGGCTGAGGATAAAGCCTTTGCGAAGGATGGCTCTGGTGCTGACCAGGCCATGGAGCGATCCCGGGTAGCGTTTGATAAGGCCAAGCTTGAAGGTCCAGTGGCCAAAGGTTACTGTTCTAGCGTTGGTCATTACCATGGCTGGGGTGAGGGTGAGCTTGCCGGCTTTCAGGGAGCGGTTGAGCTGACGCTTAAGCGACCAGCGGCGGTTGACACCATTGAGACCGCATTGCAGCTTACGACTGATCCGCAGCTTCAGGCCAATACGCTGACCGATCTCGCTATAGCGTTGATTAATCAGGATAAGCCGGACGAGGCGTGTGATCGTCTTACTGAGGCTCATGTCATTGGGGTTGCTTTTGGCTCTGCGACGATTTTGCATCACATCTTGAGCGCTCGGGTGTTGATGCCACCAAAATGGAACCGGCTGCGGTGCGTGCGGGAGTTGGATAGGCGGTTGGAGCGGGGGTGAGGGAGCCGTTGGTGATCGTGACGATCTTCAAATAGGTTTGGGACACATTGTGTTCGCACATACTTCGCCATATCGGTAGCTTTACTACGCACCTCCCCTGACTGTGCTCAAGTGCTGCTGGATACCTCCTGAGATCTACCGACCCGTTACTGGTAGGCTGGGTTGTGCTAAACCCCAAGTAGCGTGAAGGGCGTATGGCGTGGATCTTGAGAAAGCTCTGGAGCAGTTCGACACCGTGGAGGCCAACCTTCGTCGGCTTGAGAAGGTCTGGTCGGAGATGGAAAAGCTCATCCCAGAAGGCATCTGTTTCGGGGAAGACGAGCGCTACACGGAGCTTTCTCGTGCATATGCGATCATCATGAAGGGGCTCCCACCCATCGGAAGCTTCAAGATTGAAAGCGAACCCTGGGAACTTAACGCTATTGCACAGGGCCGGTTCGACGCACAAGAAATCGGAGAGATTGACGCAATCCTTTCGGTCGAGGAGGGCATTGATGCGCCGAGTTATGAGATTGCCGAGTATCGGTTTCGCCTTAACCAGGCGCGACGGAGATTGGTGCGAGATCAGCTGACACGGCTCATGGGCGAGATCGACACTATGCTTGCAGCAATGGCTTCGCGAATACCACGTGACCGGAATCCCATCACGGACGAGTCGTGGAATCAGTTCTTAGATGCCTTCGCTCAGATTGAACGTCTTGCTGGTAGCCAGATTCCACGTATAGGCAGATGGCAGGAGCTGCATCGGCACATCGCATGGGGACAAGGACAAGACCTGCACGATATCACTAACATGGACTGGCCCTCTGTGCGCAGCGATATCCAAGCGAATCTGTACTCTGAACTTGAACCGCTACCAGTTGAAGTCGAGAATCTAGCTTCTCTCGTTCAATCGAAACCCAGTGGCTCGGTGACTACCAAACTCAATTGGGCTGCTATTTCTGCTGAAGATTTTGAGCGATTGCTGTTCAACATTGTGGCAGATGCTAGCGACTACACCAATCCACAATGGCTCATGCACACTAATGCACCCGATCGAGGCCGTGACATCTCAGCGGAACGTGTCAGTCGTGACACACTCAGTGGAACAAAGAACCAGCGCGTCATTATCCAAGCGAAGCACTGGACGACTAAATCTGTGCGCCCATACGACATCTCTGAAATCCTGACGCAGATGAAGCTATGGGAACCACCTACAGTGCACGTCCTTGTGATCGCCACGAGCGGACGGTTCACTTTGGATGCGGTGGACTTGATTGAGAAGCACAATGAAGCTGGAGAATGGCCACACATCGAAATGTGGCCGGATAGCCACCTGGAGCTGCTACTAGCACAGCGCTCCCATCTGGTGGCAGAGTTTAACCTTCGCTGATAACCATTAGTCAGCCTTTGCAAGCTCAAAGCCTTCCAGCTTCCCCAGCAGCAAAGTTGCCTCTACCAACAGTTCCGAGAATGCCCACGACAGCCCTTTTCCATCCAGATCGAAGTGCTGTGCGGCTCGCTGGTAGTCCCTGCCCTTCACATGTGCTGGTCTTTCGGCCTGCTGAATTCATCGAATTCCTATAGCTCGTGGGGGCGATCCGCATGACAATCGACCGCCTCGACCACCTCGACAAGCTGGTGGAGAGAGTTACAGAGCGCTCTTCTGGCTAGCAGAGTTTGGGCTTAGCAGAGTCAATGATTAATTTCTGATGAATGCTTGCGTCGATTGCTCTTGGCAATGCTGTGATTAGCTCGATACGACTTGGAAATCTACTTGGCCCTTGTCCGTCACTCCCCAGTCTGTAGTAACGTCGCCAACAAGCCGGTACGAGCCAGCATCGAGTCTGGGAGGCCATACACTCGGAATGCTAGCGCTGCAATCCGTAGAGAGCTTGTAGATTGGCGCGCCGTTCTTGTAGAGCGTCCATTGAATATAGCAACTCTCTTTTAGTGCCCCACTATTACTGTAAACTTCTGACAGCCATACAATTTCTTTCGGACTCCTAAATGTATGAGGTCCGATTTTGCCTGAATTGCCTTTCGATGCCGGCGTGCGCGAATTGGGTGGCGGCCAGCAGTGAGTGCGGTGACGCTCGCCAGGTGTTGTGCGCGTCGAGCACGGCTTGGACGCGCTCGAACAGCGCTGGGCAGACCAGCTCCAACGGATCATGGCGGCTCAGCTCGACGAGCTGCACGTACAGCTCGGTCACGGCCAGCCGGTGGGCCAGCGTGACCGGTGACACAGGCTGTGGGCGGCACGCGGAGGCCGGCTGCCCGGGGGCCAGGAGCTGTTGGCCGGCAACGTCGAGCGTGTAGACGAACCCAGCCGAGCCCGCTCGCGCGCCGCCGACGCTTCACTTCGAATACTCCTCAGCGGGCACGCCTTCGTGCAGAGCGTCCGACTCGGCCACTACGAAGTGGCCAGCGAGGCAGCGTCCAACCAGCGGCTGCTGGTGGCATTCGAAGAGTTGACGCTCGCGTTTTGAGATGGCTCGGCTGGCTTGAGCATGCTTCGTGATCGGACAACGCAACAATGTCAAACGATTCGAGAGACAGACCCTAGCCCGGCCAGCCCGGCGGTGCGACAATGCCAGAGTTACTACTCCAGTGCTTAGGGACCAAGGACTAAGGAGCGGTTGGTTATGGCGGTAAGCCAGGAGCAGGCGGACAAGTTCTGCCAGAGTTTGAAATCCTTCTACGACTCCCTCCCGGACGACGAGAAGCCAGTTCTCGAGGCTCTCCTCGATCAAGCGGAAGGCAAGAAGGACAAGGGCAAGCCGTTCTTCGACCGGTACTTGACCGTGAACCCCGGGGATCCAGACGGCCCATTCGTCACCCTCAAGTTCCCCAGCGACCACGACGAGCCCGGCGATCCGTACTAGGGGTCGCCTGCCGGTCCTCCTGGTAACCCGCAGCAACGACCCGAGCGCGGCTCCGGTCGCCGAGGCACTCACCCGGCGGGGCGCAACGCCGATTCGGCTCGACACCGACCTTTTCCCGACCGGCGTCCGCCTCTTGCTGCACCAGGAGGGCTCGACGACCGGCGCGCTGCTGCTTACGCCCGATGGGCCCGTGGATCTCATGCAGGTCACGGCCGTGTGGTACCGGCGGTTCGCGCCCGGCCACGCTCTGCCCGCCGACACGCCGATGCGGCCGGCCGCAGTGCAGGAATCCCGGGCTACGCTGGCGGGCCTGATCGAGGTACTACCCGCCTTCCATCTGGACGCGGTGGCCGACGTACGGCGGGCCGGGGTCAAACCGCTGCAGCTCCGACTGGCCGCCGAGCTCGGCTTACCCGTCCCGAGGACGCTGGTGACTAACGATCCGGAGGCGGTGCGGCATTTCGCGAGCGAGTGTCCCGGCGGGGTCGTGGCCAAGACCCTGTCGTCCTTCGTCGTCCACGACGAGGAAGGACGGGAGTTGGCTGTCTACACCTCCTGGGTGCGTGAGGAACACTTAGAGGATCTCGATGGGCTGCAGCTGTCGCCGATGCAGTTCCAGGAGTGGGTCCCCAAGGCGTTCGAGCTGCGCTGCACCGTCGTCGGCAACCGGGTTTTCAGCGCCGCTCTCGACGTCGGCTTGCTGGACCGCGGGAAGGTGGACTGGCGCATCGAGGGGAGCGAGTTGGCCGCCGCCTGGCGTCCCCACGAGCTACCGCCCGAAGTGGAGCAGGCACTGCTGTCGCTGCTCGACAAGCTAGGTCTGAACTACGCAGCGATCGACCTGATCCTCACCCCGGACGGCCGCTACGTGTTCTTGGAGGTGAACCCATGCGGGGAGTTCCGATGGCTGAACGACCTGGAAGAGCTTTCTATAGCGGAGGCGATCGCGGGCGTGCTTACCGGGGAGGCTCGGCGGACCTGAGCTCGGACGTTACAAGTCTGCCGCCGAACGCCCGCCGGGCTGCGTTCTGGCCAATCATCGCCAGGACCTCGCGCTTGGCACGGGACAGGCGGCGGGGCACTGTTGCGTTGTCCGATCGCGGGACATGCTCAAGCCGGTCCCGAGGCCATGCCAGAGGGCGAGCATCAACTCTTCGAACGCCTCCAGCAGCCGTTCGTTTCGTGGTGCTGAGTGAGCGCATATCCGTATCCTGGGTTGGTGATGGGTGGAAGGATGCGGGGAGATTATGACTTTCTATGATGATTGACGTCATAGGTCTCTATGGCTGTTTTTTCTGGGCAAATACGGGGAGCCAGGTTCGGAAGCGGTGCCATCACAGAACCGATTTGCTTACGCAAGGACACCAGCCGTGACACTTGCTGCCCAGCTCGTGAACTCTACTTCGAGGTCATGCCGTAACGGATGGGTGAGCAGTTTTCCGGACAGAGTGTCGTGAAGGCCCGAGGCGCACAATGTCTCACTATTGGATTGCAATATTTCTAGGAGTCTAACTAGGGAATTCAAGGGAAATTCACATGCAAGAAACCTCTCCCACCGAAGAATACATAGAAGCCACCCTCACGTACTTCTTCTGGTTGCCAGCAGGGAAGGACGAGTTTGGTTTCGCCCGCTCGACCGACGCGCCACTACACAGCACAGCGTTCTATCGGACCCGCCTGGAATCCACCATAACTGAACATCTCAGTTGGCAGGCGGAGCGACTTCGGGACAACACGTCGAACCTAGCCGGCATGACCATAACTGGCACCCTCAAGCCCCAAGAGGCGGAGCTGGGTCTGCGGAAGGTGCAATACCAATTTGATTATCAAGCTACCTGTCAAGAACTTGTACCGCTACTAAAAACAAACCCGATTGGTGGTACCGCCTACATTTTATCTAATGGTCTTTACCTTTGGGCATTCAAGATAAATTATCAAAAATGCACGGATGATGTGATCATTAAAAAAGCGCTGATTCACTTCCTCGAATGCGACTTCGTGGAACGCCATGTCCGGAAGCTCCTCGACTTCAGATGGACCAGCCTCGCCAACGTCGGCCGATCTCGCACCGAGAGCCCAGAGGCCGAGAGACTGCAAAAATATGGTGGGATCCTCACGTACTACCAACTAGACCTGCTCTATAATGGGCTATTTGATGCCTCAGCCCACCCACATGTCTTCCTACAAGTTCCGAATGTGCCTGAGGATGTTCGTGAGGCATACAAAGTCGGCGCGCTGGTCCGATCGTTGTCCCTATACGGGTTCAAGCAGCGCTACATCCCGCTCTTTGATGTCCGTAAGGACTTTTCGCTTCTCGGCGCCCATCCTGACCAGGCGTATCTTGAGTGCGAAGTGGATCTGGTCACCGTTCAGCCTGATTCCGACATGTGGATGGCTCGCGAGCACCTACTCTCCCGGCTCTCGTTCGCCGCGATGGAGCAATTCCTGCGCGTCGCCGTCTCCTTTGGGCTCATCCACTACAAAACTGGGCTCGACCACTGCCGGGACGAATTAATCAGCCAGAGCCTGAGGGCCCGCCAGAACCGACCCTCATGGGAGCTGCGGCGCCCCTCGCTTAACACCCGGCCGCTTATCCTCCCCGAACTAGAGGCATACCATGCGCTGCTCGCCGGGAAGCTTCCGGTGCTCGTCTTCGTGGCGAACCTCGTCCATGGCCTGAGCGAAGTCAGCCACCCACTACAACCGCCGAAACAGGACGAGAAAGGCGCGGTCGAATGGGCTTACAGTGTGGCCACTCTGGAGGAATCTCTGATCCGGTTCAGGCATCAAGTCGAAGCGATCCAGGAGGACCTCAATTTCATTGAAGAAGACCTTTCTATCATACGGGACGAGCTAATACTCACCGAGCTAACCGAGAGCCGGAAGCTCTCAGAGATTGAGGCAGAGAAACCACGCGACGCGCTTGTCCTTAAAGGGAGCGAAGTCGCTCTTAAAGGCAGCGAGTGGAACCAACTCGGCACACGCCTCGCGTTGTTAGGTTTGTTCCTAGGGGTCCTCGAGGTCTACAGCAATTTCAGCATATGGATGACCGAACAGCAACTTTCTGGTAGGGAATTACCATGGCAACAGTGGATTACGTACAACCACTGGCCGATCTCTATCGGCGTTCTCGCCGCTGTGTACTTATACTTGCGGCGTCGATCCGCCCGCTCGGCGGAGAAGGGTAATGATCAAGGGGGCAAGAGTAGCGATAAGCAGGGCAGTCATATCTTTGACTATTCGTTCCTACGCGAACCGATCGACGGCAAAGCCGAGGCCATCCTCAATGATTTATGTAAATCCATGGTGGATATCGAGAACATTCGCGAGGAGGAGCGCAAGCCCTGCGTGACCTACTCTACCTTCCGCGAGACATTATCGAGCGGTGTCGAGCGGGTGAAATACTCGATGGAGAGTGCAGCCTCCCGAAGGGGAACGTCGTATATCCTGCACATCGAGGTCGATAGTGAACTCGGCGGCAAGAACGAGCGGTTGCGCAATGTCCGGCTTGTCGTTCGCATGCCGCCTGCTGATACCACACCCATGATCGAAAACATGAGATTCGTCATCGAAGACTGCATACGTAGGCTTGCCCTTTCGGAAAAAAGTGAGGACGAGGTACGGGGCTTCTTTCGTGAACACTTCGGATGGAAATTGCTCCGCTCCCAGAGTTGATCTGTCGCTGGATGGAACCGTAGATGATGACCGGGCACCGCTCGCCTTATGACCAGGTCGGCGGCAGCCCTTGAGCTGAGGGCCGTCCCGCTCACTGCCCGGCGAGACAGGTCGTACAGGCGGAATAATTATGCGGGCAACCGGACAGATCACGCAGAGCAGTCGACCGTGACGGTCAATGCCGCGCCTGGCGAGACAAGGGGGCAATGCTCAGGTCGGCCGCGCAGCTGATCATCTCGCGGTGGAGCGGAGCCAGTAGGCTCGGCTATGATGCCACAGCTACTCCAGCCCGGCACCGGTCAGCATGCCGCATACCGTGTGCGCTGCGGTCTGGCGGGCGAAGCCGGTAACCAGCGCGGCGGAGCCGGCGAACGTGGAGTAGCGAAACACCCCCGAGATGCAGTCAACAGGCTGATCGGTATAGGGGTACATTAAAGATGCGGAGGCATCAGCAGCGCCGTCGCTCTTTTGGAGTCGGTTATCGTGAGCCGCTGATGCTTCCTCATTCGCTCCACGAGGCACGCATCTCGTATGTATCACGCCTGCCGATGCTCTGTTCCCAGGCAACGCAAACTACAAAAGCCAAGCGTACTCAAAAAGTTTCAATAATCTCCAGGCTCAAGCGCTGACGCCCGTAAAGAAAGAATCGTTGCATGCGTCGTCTTACCACCCCAAAGATGGCTAGCGGCCAGATGCACCTGCGTTGGCCTGGTTTGACTCATGCACTGAGCCCGGCGCAATCGTGGTCTCCACCGAGACGCCATGATTGCCTCTAGCATGCTCGCGGCGGGTCACGGCCCAATCGGGGAGCTTCTGGCATTAGCCACGACGAGTTCCAGCGAGATCGCGGCGATCGTGTTTGCCGACATCGCGTTGATCGTGGTGGTCGCCCGCGTGATGGGCGCGCTTTTCCGCTGGCTCCGCCAGCCGGCCGTTGTGGGCGAAATCCTGGCCGGGCTTCTGCTGGGGCCTTCGCTGCTCGGCGCGTTCCCGGCTAATCTGCCCGAGCGCCTATTCCCACTCGAGGTGCGTCCCCACCTCAAGGTGATCGCCGAGCTCGGCCTCATCATCTTCATGTTCATTATCGGCCTCCAGCTCGACACCAAGCTGCTCCGCGGCAAACAGCGGGTGGCCGCGGTGGTCTCACTCTCCTCGGTCGCCCTCCCGTTCGGCCTGGGCTTGGGACTGGCCGCGTTGCTGCACGGGGCGCACGGGCAAGTCGATGGCAAAGCGGTGGCGTTCTGGCCGTTCGCGCTGTTCATCGGCGCATCGATGTCGGTCACTGCCTTTCCTGTGCTTGCGCGGATCCTTACCGAGCGGGGCATGCACCAGACGGAGCTCGGCGCGCTCGTGCTGGCTTGCGCCGCCGTGGACGACATCATCGCGTGGTCGCTACTCGCCGTCGTCCTCGCGGTGATTGCGTCTTCGGGCGTCGGGCACCTGCTGTTCATCCTCGCCGCGTCGTTGGCCTTCGTGGCGGTGATGTTCACCATCGTCCGGCGCGGGCTAAAGGTGGTAGCCGACCGTTACCGTCACGCCGGGCACCTGACGCCAGACCTTCTGGCCGTCATCATGGCCGGCCTACTCGCCTCGGCGTTCGTCACGTCAAGCATCGGGATCCACTCGATCTTCGGCGCGTTCATCTTCGGTACGGTCATGCCCCGTGACCAGACCGACGGGCTGTTCCGTGAGGTCCTCGAGCGGCTCGAACAGGTGAGCATGCTGTTGCTGCTCCCAGTGTTCTTCATCATCACCGGCCTAGACGCGGACGTCCGTGGCCTGGGGTGGTCCGGGATGGGAGAACTCGCGTTGGTCCTGCTCGTCGCATGCGCCGGCAAGTTCGGGGGTGCCGCGCTGGCGGCGCGGGCGCAGCGCATCCGTACACGCAAGGCCGTCGCCATTGGCGTGCTCATGAACACCAGAGGTTTGACCGAGCTGGTGATCCTCAACGTCGGCCTCGCGTTCGGGGTGCTGGACCGCCAGCTGTTCACCATGCTTGTCGTGATGGCCATCTTCACGACCGTCATCGCTGGACCCCTGCTCCGGCTGTTGTATCCGGATCAGGTCTTACGGCGCGACCTTGCCAGAGCCCAGCGGGCCAGTCCTGGGGAAGACGGCCAGAACCTGGCCCGGCCGCCCGAGCGCCTAGCGGCTGAGATGCTGCCAACCGACTCCGCGTCGGGGGCGGAGACATAACATCCTGCACCCTTGTCCTGCCCCGGCTTCACAGCGCGATGATCCTGAGGGTTGGGTCAATCCGGCGGAGGTCGTCCGGGTCGGTTGTGACGACGGCATGGCCGCGCTCGCGGGCACACCACACCACCGAGACGTCAACGATGTCGGCGGCGCCAGTCACGCTGCACAGCTGCCCGACCGCCCGTGCAGCTCGGTCATCGAGCGGCACGATCTCAGTGATAGGCGCAGCGAGCAACCGCACCAGCCGGACCTGGCGCCGCCCGTCACGTCAGGTCTGTGCAATCACCCCGGTCGGCACAGCCAGCCGGTCGCCGCGCTTGTATGTGCGCGCGACCAGGGCGACGACTGACCGTTGGTTGCGCTCGAAGGCGATCAGCGCACCAGCGTCGAGTGTGGCGCCGCTCATCCACCGAGCACCCTGTCGGCGGTCATGCGCTCCTCTTCGGTCAAGGGTCCTCCGGACGCTGCCAGCATCTCGGACAGCAGGCCGGCAAGGTCGTCCAGCTTGGCCTTCTCCTCCAAGGCTGCGGCCACATATGCGCTGACCGTCGGTGCGCGGCCCTCAGCGACCGCACGTCGCGCCTGGGCCACGAGTTCGGGTGGCAGGCTCACCGCCACCTTCGCTTTGGCTGTCATACCGATCAGCATACCGCTAGCCGCCCGCGATAGATCCCACGATCAGGAACGGCTCGGCCCCTGTCGCGACCGCAGCGGGCAGCGGGGCGTCCGGCAGGTCGTGGGACAGGTCCCGCTCGCAGGCGAAGAACCTCACCAGCGGCCGGCGCCGCCCGGTGACGTGGTCGCGGATCGTCCCGCGGAGCATCGGGTAGCGGGCCTCGAGCGCGTCGAGGACCACGCGCTGCGTGGCCTGGCCCTCAATGCATAACTCCACCTCGCCGTCGATGCGCGCGAGCGTCCGCAGATGCGCCGGGAGCGCGACGCGGATCATGGCAGGGTCTGGACCTCGACGGACAGCACAGCTGGAAGGTCCCGGACGATGGGCGCCCAGCTATCCCCAGCGTCAGCCGATACGTACACCTGCCCGCCAGTCGTGCCGAAGTACACGCCGCACGAATCAAGCGAGTCGACGGCCATCGCGTCGCGCAGCACGTTGACGTAGCAGTTGCGTTGCGGCAGGCCGCTCGTGAGCGGCTCCCACTCATGCCCGCCCGTCCGGCTGCGGTACACGCGCAGCCTCCCGCCGGGCGGGTAGTGCTCTGAGTCGCTCGTGATCGGCACGACGTAGATGGTGTCTGGCTCGTGCGCGTGGACGTCGATCGGGAAGCCGAAGTCGGTCGGCAAGTTCCCGCTGACCTCTTGCCACGACTCGCCGGCGTCGTCGCTGCGCATGACATCCCAGTGCTTCTGCATGAATAGCACACGCGGGCGCGACGGGTGCATCGCGATGCGGTGGACGCAGTGGCCGACCTCAGCGTCTGGGTCGGGAATGCCTTCGGAGCGCAGGCCGCGGTTCACCGGCCGCCACGTCTTGCCGGCGTCATCGGTCCGGAACACGCCCGCGGACGAGATCGCCACGAAGATCCGCCCGGGGTCGCTCGGATCCAGAATGATCGTGTGCAGGCACATCCCACCGGCGCCCGGCTGCCAGGAGGGGCCTGAGCCGTGGCCGCGCAGCCCGGAAAGCTCCTGCCACTCCTGCCCGCCATCCACCGAGCGGAACAAGGCGGCGTCCTCAACCCCCGCATAGACGGTGTCTGGATCGGCCAGCGATGGCTCCAGATGCCAGACCCGCGCGAACTCCCAGGGGTGTGGCGTGCCGTCATACCACTGGTGGGTGCCAGGGACGCCGTCGTAGGTGAACTGGTTGCCCACCGGCTCCCACGTCGTGCCGCCGTCGTTGGAGCGCTGGATCACCTGCCCGAACCAGCCGTTGGACTGCGACGCATACAGCCGATCCGGGTCTGCGGGAGATCCCTTGAGGTGATAGATCTCCCAGCCCGCAAAGTGGGGGCCAGTGACGTCCCACCGCTCGCGCGTTGCGTCCGACGTCATGATGAACGCGCCCTTTCGTGTACCAACCAGCACCCGTACCCCGCTCATCCCGCACTCCTTCTCGAACTCGACAACATGGTCTTTCCTGGCATCTCGGCATGGCGTAACGAGCAACGCGTACGGCGTCAGCAGGCCGGCGAGAACGATGCAGTCTAATAGATCACACTGCTCCCTCGCTTCTGCCACCGTGCCGTGACATCCCGCATCGAGAGTCCTACTCAGCGTTGAGGTTGGCTCGCAACGAGGTGTTGCGCGCGGCGTCGCGCCGCCTTCTCGCAGCGGTGGAGCGATGAGTTCTCACCGCCGCTGCGGTCTCTGAGTACGTGAGAACTGCGGCTGTTATCCGTGGGCGAAGCGAAACGGAGCGCGGTTTTGGCGGCCCGGTATGGGGGACTCCCCCAGCCCTGGCCGCCAAAACCGCCTCAGATATAATAAAAAACTATGGAGATTAGTCACACAAGGTCGGGCCTCGTCGGGTGAAGCGACCTAGCAACCTAAAAGGGTGTTCGTGAGCGAACCCGACGAGGCCCGACCCCCACCACAAGACTTCTCAAACACGTGCTTAGAGAGGTAACTTGAGTTTCGCAGTTTTGGGCTGGCTGGGGGGTCGGCGCAGCGCGACGCGGCGGTGGGCGCGGTTGGAGATACGTGACTTGAACGGCTGAGTAAGAGAGCATCAGCGGCTCTTGACCACCT
>Ga0081538_10003899_pt1 | contig 13931 bp, 11 predicted proteins | sample TabmetS5T2R1_FD_71022 | JGI IMG/M metagenome (GOLD analysis project Ga0081538, IMG submission 71022) | Tabebuia heterophylla rhizosphere microbial communities from the University of Puerto Rico - S5T2R1 | ecosystem: Host-associated > Plants > Roots > Rhizosphere ... | reverse complement strand
CTCGGCGAGGTGCTCGGCCGCTACGACAAGGTGCTGATCCCGGAGATGAACCTGGGCCAGCTCCGTATGCTGGTCCGGTCGCAGTTCCTAGTGGACGCCATCGGCTACAACCGCGTTCGTGGGCTGCCGTTCAAGGCCGAGGAGCTGGCCGAGGCGATCGTCGGGCTGCTGGACGAAGGAGCGGGCAAGTGACCATCGGCAACGGGCAGGGCAACGGCGCCGCCCCCGTCAAGCTGACCGCCAAGGACTTCAAGAGCGACCAGGAGGTCCGCTGGTGCCCCGGGTGCGGGGACTACGCGATCCTGTCGGCGGTGCAGGGGTTCATGCCGTCGCTGGGGATCCCGCGGGAGCGGATCGTGTTCGTGTCGGGGATCGGCTGCTCCTCGCGGTTCCCCTACTACATGAACACCTACGGGATGCACTCGATCCACGGGCGCGCGCCGGCGATCGCGACCGGGCTGGCGGTGACCCGCCGTGACCTGTCGGTGTGGGTGATCACCGGCGACGGCGACGCGCTGTCGATCGGCGGCAACCACCTGATCCACGCGCTGCGCCGCAACGTCAATCTCAAGATCCTGCTGTTCAACAACCAGATCTACGGGCTGACCAAGGGGCAGTACTCCCCCACCAGCGAGCGCGGCAAGATCACCAAGTCGACGCCGATGGGGTCGCTGGACCACCCCTTCAACCCGGTCAGCGTCGCGCTGGGCGCCGAGGCGACGTTCGTGGCCCGCTCCATCGACTCCGACCGCGGCCACCTCACCGAGGTGCTGCGCAAGGCGGCCGCCCACCGGGGCACGGCGTTCGTGGAGGTCTACCAGAACTGCAACATCTTCAACGACGGCGCCTTCGACGAGCTGAAGGACGCCGACACCAGGGCCGACCACCAGATCCGGCTGGAGCACGGCCAGCCGATCCGCTTCGGCAAGGACGGCGAGAAGGGCGTGCGGCTGACCGAGGAGGCCCGCGTCGAGATCGTCGACGTGGCCGACGTGGGCGTTGAGGGGCTGCTGGTCCACGACGAGCACCGCAAGGAGCCGAGCCTGGCGTTCATGCTGAGCCGGCTGGCCCACAGCACCCACAAGCCGACCCCCATCGGGGTGTTCCGGGACGTCGACCGTCCCGTGTACGACGAGCTCATGGCCGAGCAGCTCGACGCGGCCGTCGCCAAGCAGGGCCGCGGCGACCTGGCCAAGCTGCTCCACGGCGGCGACACCTGGCGGCTCGGCTGAGCGGAACCGGCTCGCGGCGCTCCAGCCTGGCCAGCCTGGCCGGCCCCATGGACCTGGCCGCCGTGGCCGCGGCGGCCAGGGCGGCCGGCAGGCTCGGCATCGACACCGAGTTCATGTCCGAGGGCCGCTACCGCGCCCTGCTGTGCCTGGTCGGCGTGGTCGTCGACCATCAGGGCGACGGCGTCCACGGGGTGCAGCTGGTGGACCCGCTGGACGGCGGGGTCGACCCGGCGCCGCTGGCGGCGGTGCTCGCCGACCCGGCGGTCGAGGTGGTCGTCCACGCCGGCCGGCAGGACATCGCGCTGCTGCGGCGCGTGTGGCGCACCGAGGTCCACGGGGTGTTCGACACCCAGGTCGCCGCCGGGTTCGCCGGGTTCGGCGCGCAGACCGGCTACGCCAGCCTGCTCGGCGACGTGCTCGGGCTGCGCCTGGCCAAATCGGCCAGCTTCACCCGCTGGGACGACCGCCCGCTCAGCCCCGAGCAGCTCGCCTACGCCCGCGACGACGTCGTGCACCTGCCGCGGCTGGCCGACGCGCTCCAGGAGCGCCTGCGCGCCAGCGGCCGGCTGGAGTGGGCCAGGGAGGAGTGCCGCCGCCTGGAGGAGGCCACCGACGAGCGCGACCCGTGGCTGGCGTGGCAGCGGCTGCCCCGGATCGCCAACCTCAACCCCGCCGCCAGGGCGGTCGCCAGGGAGCTGGCCGCCTGGCGGGAGCAGACCGCCTCCGCCGAGGACCGCCCGGTCGGCGCCGTGCTCGGCGACGCGCCGCTGGTGGAGATCGCCAAGCGCCGCCCGGCCACGCCGCACGCCCTGGAGCGCATCCGCGGCCTGCAGCCGTCGACGCTGCGCCGCCGCGGCGAGGCTATCTTGGCTTCGGTCGCCAGCGGCCTGGCCGCCGAGCCGCTGCCCGCCGATCCGGTCGAGCGGACCGACGCCAACCCGGCCGACGTGCCGGCCATCGCCCTGTCGGAGGCGCTGGTGCGGGCCAGGGCGCTGGACGCCGGGCTGGCCTATGAGCTGGTCGCCGCCCGCAACGACTTGGCGCAGGTGGTCGCCGCGGTCCGCCGCGGCCAGCCGGAGCCGCCGGTCCGCACCTTGCAGGGCTGGCGTCGTGACCTGGTCGGCGCCGAGCTGCTGGACCTGCTGGCCGGGCGGCGCTCCCTGTCGGTCGACCCCTCCGGGCGGCTGCGGATCAGCCCGCGCTGACCAGCGCCACCCCGCGCATGCCGTAGGCGTAGTGGCCGGGCAGGTGGCAGGCGAACTGGAGGCTGGCCGGCCCGCCCCGCGGGAAGGTGTAGGTGGTGGCGGCCTGCTGGCCGGCGGCGACCGACACCTCCCCCGGCACCTCGCCGTGGTGCTCGCGTTCCCGGCCCTGCTCGTGGCGGCGCTGGACGTCCTCGTCGCCGAGGATGAACTCGTGGTCGATCGGGTCGGTGTTGCGCAGCAGGAACCGCACGGTGGACCCTGGCGCCACCCGGACCACCTCGGGCTGGAACCGCGAGTGGTGCATGGTGACCACCACCGTGCGAGTGGCCGGCCCGCCCGCGGCGTGCGCCGCCGCCAGCCCGCCGGCCAGCGCCACCACCACGACCGCCGCGATCTGCCAAGGACGTGGACGCATGCCTGGTTGGACGCTGGCGGCGTCGCGGAGGTTCCGCCCGCCCGGGCGTGCAGGCCGTAAGCTGTCGTGCGTTGGCACGCCATCGCGAGGAGGGGCCGTGGCCGGGCGGATCGCCGACCTCGACCGCGCCCGGGACGCCGTCCGCCGGGAGTCGTGGGCCGAGGCCTATGACGAGCTGCGCGCCCTCGACCCGGCCCGCCTGGCCCCCGCCGACCTGGAGGCGCTCGCCAACGCCGCCTGGTGGCTGTCCCGGTCGGACGAGTCGATCGCCGCCCGGCAGCGCGCTTACGCCGGCTACGTCGCGGCCGGCGAGGGGCCGCGGGCGGCCTGGTGCGCCGCCCGGCTGTGCATCGACCACTTCCTGCGCGGCGAGGCGGCGCCGGCGGCCGGCTGGCTGCTGCGCGCGCAGCGGCTGCTGCGCGGGCAGCCCGAGTCCGTCCAGCACGGCTACCTGGCGATGGTGGAGGCCAACGTGGCGCGCGTCCGCGGCGACGCCGCCGAGGCGGTCGCGCGCGCCGAGCGGGCCACCGAGCTCGGCCTGCGCTTCGGCGACCCCGACCTGGCCGCCATGGGGATCAACCTCCAGGGCCTGGCGCTGATCGCCGCCGGCAGGGTCGCCGAGGGGCTGGCGCTGCTGGACGAGGCGATGACCTCGGTGGTCGCCGGCGAGCTCGGGCCCTTCTACACCGGGGTGGTCTACTGCAACGTCATCGAGGCGTGCCTGCAGCTCAGCGACATCCCGCGGCTCCGCGAGTGGAACCAGGCCGCCAAGGACTGGTGCGCGTCCCTGCCGCCGGAGGCGCCGTTCCCGGCGATCTGCCGGGTCAACCGCGCCGAGGCGGCCAGCCTCCAGGGGGCGTGGCCCGAGGCCGAGGCAGAGGCGTCGCGGGCAGCGCGCGAGCTGCGCCGCAACCCGCGGGCGGCCGGCAGGGCCTTCTACCAGGCCGGGGAGATCCGCCGCCGCACCGGCGACCTGGCCGGCGCCGAGGAGGCGTTCGCGCGCGCCCACGAGCTCGGCCACCAGCCGCAGCCGGGGCTGGCCCTGCTCCGCCTGGCCCAGGGCAAGGCCGAGGCCGCCCTGAGCGCCCTGCGCGTGGCGGTCGCCGAGCCGGCCGGCCGGCCGCGCCGCGCCCGGCTGCTGGCCGCCCAGGTGGAGGTCGCCCTGGCCGCCGGCGACCTCGACGCCGCCGGGCAGGCCAGCCGCGAGCTGGACGAGGTCGCCGGCGAGCTGGGCACGCCCGCGCTGGAGGCGGCGGCGGCGACCGCCGGCGGGGCGCTGCGTCTGGCCGAAGGCGACCTGCCCGGCGCCCTGGAGCGGCTGCGCTGGGCGTGCGCGAGCTGGCAGGAGCTGCGGCTCCCCTACGAGACGGCGCAGGCCCGGCTGCTGTACGGGCAGGCGCTGCGCCGCGCCGGCGGCGAGGAGGACGCCCTGCTGGAGCTGCGCGCCGCCCAGGCGGCGTTCGAGCGGCTCGGCGCCACCGCCGACGCGGCCAGGGCCGCCGCGCTGCTCGGCGGCCGGGCGGACCTGCCCGCCGGGCTCACCGCGCGCGAGGTCGAGGTGCTGCGGCTGGTCGCCGCCGGCAAGACCAACCGCGAGGTCGCCGCCGCGCTGGTCATCAGCGAGCACACCGTCGCCCGGCACCTGCAGAACATCTTCGCCAAGCTCGGCGTCCCGTCGCGGTCGGCGGCCACGGCGTACGCCTTGACGCACGGGCTCGCCTGACCCCGCGCCCGCGTGGTGAATTCTGACCACGGCCGCCGCCGCCAGGTTGGCTGGTTCCGGCGATGAGGCCCGCCGGCCGCGCCGCCTACGCTCCCGCCGAGGCAACCGCCCGGCGACAAGGAGCATCCAGATGGACGGCACGCACGACACCGAGCGCTATGAGACGGTCATCATCGGCGGCGGCCAGGCCGGCCTGGCGACCGGCTACGAGCTCGCCAGGCTGGGTCGCTCGTTCGTGATCCTGGAGGCCGACCAGCGGCTCGGCGACACCTGGCGGCGGCGCTGGGACTCGCTGCACCTGTTCACGCCTGCCCGCCACGACGGCCTGCCGGGCTGGAGGTTCCCGGCGCGCGCCTGGTCGTTCCCGAGCAAGGACCAGATGGCCGACTACCTGGAGGCGTACGCGGCCCGCCTCGGCCTGCCCGTGCGCACCGGCACGCGCGTGGACCGGGTCACCGGCGACGGCGACGGCGGCTACCTCGTCAGCGCCGCCGGCCGCCGCTTCCAGGCCGACAACGTGGTGGTCGCCACCGGCGCCTACCAGGTCCCGACGGTGCACGGCTTCGCCTCCCGGCTCGACCCGGGCATCGTCCAGCTGCACTCCAGCGACTACCGGCGCCCCTCCCAGCTCCGCGACGGCGGCGTGCTGGTGGTCGGCGCCGGCAACTCCGGCGCCGAGATCGCCATCGAGGCCGCCGCCGCCCACCGGGTGTGGCTGTCGGGCAACGACGTTGGCAACGTCCCCTTCCGCATCCAGGGGCTGGCGTCACGGCTGCTGCTGTACCGGCTGGTCCTGCGGGTCCTGTTCCACCGGGTGATGACGGTGCGGACGCCGATGGGCAGGAAGATGCGGGCCAGGCTGGCCTCGCGGGGCACCCCGCTGATCCGCCTCCGGCCCGGGGAGATCACCGCCGCGGGCGTCGAGCGGGTCGGCAGGGTCGCCGGCGTCCGGGACGGGCTGCCGGTGCTGGAGGACGGCCGCGTGCTGGAGGTCGCCAACGTCGTCTGGAGCACCGGGTTCCACCACGACTTCTCCTGGATCGACCTGCCCGGCGTCGGCGACGGGGAGCCGGCCCACGCCCGCGGCGTGGTCGACGGCCAGCCGGGGCTGTACCTGGTCGGCCTGCACTTCCTGTACGCGATGTCCTCGGCGATGATCCACGGGGTCGGCAGGGACGCCGCCTACATCGCCAGGCACATCGCCGCGCGCGTGCCGGGCGCCCGGCCCGCGGCGCGGGCGGAGGAGCCGGCGGTGGCGTGACCCTGCGCGACCGCCCTAGGAGGCCCGGGCCCGGGCGCGCAGCGCCACCACCGTGACCACGCCGGCGCCTGCCAGCCCGGCCGCCAGCCACGGCCACAGCGGCGCCGGGCCGCCCGCCGGCGGGCTCGGCGCCGGCGCCGGCGACGGCTGCAGGGGCCGGTCGGGGTCGGCCAGGCCCGCCGCCACCGGCGAGGGGCGGCCGCGGCCGCTGCTGTCCACGGCCAGGTCGTGGACCAGCCGCCCGGCGGTGGTGTCGATGCGCAGATACGTGAGCCACATGCCCGACGCCGGCACCCAGCCCATGCCCTTGTCGGCGCGCAGGTCGGCCAGGAGCTGCGCGGACGCCGGCTCGCTGCGCTCCAGGGCCACGCCCGGCCGGCCGGCCGACGCGGGCGTGGGCAGCAGCGCCGGGCGCCGGTCGGTGAGCAGGTACAGGTCGGCCTGGATCGCGTCGGACGGCTGGTGGCCGAGCCCCAGGATGCGCAGCGGCACCCAGGCGTCGCCGGTGGGGATGGTGAGCTGGATCGGGGTGCCGTCGCCAAGGCGCTGGCCGCGGGCGCTGGCGGCGCGGGCGTCGAAGCTGGCGGCCATGAAGATCGGGCTGCGGGCGGCGTAGAAGTCGAGCACCTCGGGGGCGTCCACCGACAGCCCGAAGCCGCGCTCGCGGGCCCAGTCGCCGACCGCCTTGCCGCCGCCGCGGAGGATGGTGATGTCCAGCGCGTCCACGCGGGTCTTCAGCAGCACCTCGGCCTTGGAGCGGGCGTCGGCGGCGAAGGCGACCGGGGCCGCGGCCGCCTCCAGCTGCGGCTGGGTCTCGCGGAGGAGCCGCTGGAGGGTCCACTCGCCGCCCTTGCGGACCTCGGTGGGCACGCCGGGCAGCGGCACGATCGAGCCGAACTTGGCGCCGCCGCCGCTGTAGGTGAACGAGGTCAGGTAGTGCTCCACCCCCCGGTGGTAGCTGGCCAGGGTGGTGGTGCGGGCCAGCTGGACGGTGCCGCCCGGGCCGACCAGCCCCCCGCACGCCAGCGCCGGCTGCGCCCCCAGGACGACCACCGCCGCCACGGCCAGCAGCCCCACGATCCCACGCCGTGCCATCGCGCACCCCTCCGCTCGGTCAGGTCCCGACAGGCGTTGGACGGGCCGGGGCGGCCGCCGGTTCCCGGCGGGCACGGGACGGAGCTCCGCTAGCGGACCGAGCGGGCCGCCTCCAGGATCGCCTCGACCGAGCGATCCACGTCCTGGTCGCTGGTGCGCCAGCCCGCCACCGAGATCCGCATCGCCGTCATACCGTGCCAGGTGGTGCCGCCCAGCCACAGCGTGCCCTCGTCCTGCACGCGGCGGATCACCTCGCGGGTGCGGCCGTCGTGGTCGCCGGCGGGGTCGGGGAAGCGCACCAGCGTCTGGTTGAGGACGACCTCGTTCAGCACCTCCACGCCGTCGGCCTGGCCGAGGGCCTCGGCGAAGCGGCGAGCGTGCCGGCAGCAGCGGTCCACCAGCTCGGCCACGCCCGAGCGGCCCAGCGACCGCAGCGCCGCCCAGATCGGCAGGCCGCGGGCGCGCCGGGACGACTCGGGCGTGAACGCGTCGGGGTCGCGCTCCCCCGTCTCGCCGGGGCTCAGGTAGGCGGCGGTCTTGGCGAAGGCGGCCAGGTGGGCGTCGGGGTGGGTGATGAACACCAGCCCGCAGTCGTAGGGGACGTTGAGCCACTTGTGGGCGTCGGCGGCCAGCGAGTCGGCCCGCTCCACGCCGGCGAGCAGGTGCCGGTGGGTGGGGCTGGCCGCCGCCAGCAGGCCGACGGCGCCGTCGACGTGCACCCAGGCGCCGCGCTCGGCGGCGGCGTCGCAGATCGCCGCGAGCGGGTCGACCGCGCCGGTGTTGACGTTGCCGGCCTGGGCGCACACGATCGCCGGCCCGTGCAGGTCGGCGAGGGTGGCGGCCAGCGGGTCGGCGCGCATGCGGCCCTGCGCGTCGGCGGGGACGACCCGCAACCGGCCGCTGCCGAACCCCAGGTAGCGCAGGGCGACGTCGATGGTGACGTGGCGTTCGGCGCCGACCACGACCTCCACCGGCGGAGCGCCGAGCAGCCCGTCGCGCTCCACGTCCCAGCCGGCGGCGGCGAGCACGTGATGGCGGGCGGCGGCCAGGCCGGAGAAGTTGGCCATGGTCCCGCCGGTGACGAACCCGGTGGTGGTGGCCGCCGGCAGGCCCAGCAGGTCGACCAGCCAGCCGGCGGCGATGTCCTCGACGGTGGCGGCGGCCGGGGACATGACGAACAGCCCGGCGTTCTGGTCCCAGGCGGCCGCCAGCCAGTCGGCGGCGGCCGCCGCGGGGAGGGCGCCGCCGACCACGAAGCCGAAGTAGCGCGGCCCGGCGGAGGCGACCAGCCCGTCGTCGGCCAGCTTGGCGAGCTGGGCGACCACCTCGGCCGGGTCGGTCGGCCCCTCGGGCAGCGGCCCGCCCAGGCGCGCCCGCAGCTCCTCGGCGCCGGCCCTGGGACCGACGTGCCGCTCCGGCAGCCCACGCAGGAACTGCACCGCGTGCGCGGCGGCCTCCTCGAGCGCTCGCTCGGTCATCGCGGCGGCCTCCCTTCGGGTCAGGCGCAGCTCGTCTGGACGTCGTGGGCGTCGGCGAAGCGCTCGCCGCGGAGCTGGAACTGGACGCTGCCGTTCCCGGGCACGACCGGGCTGAGCGTCACCTCCGAGGACCGCAGCCGGCCGTCCGGGCCGACGCCGGTGATGCGGCAGCGGGCCCTGCCCTTGCGGTCGCCCTCGTTGGACACGCGCAGCTCGACGGTGAGCGCGCCGCTGGCGGGCTCGGTGGTCTGACGCAGCACCTCGGCGCGGAACGGGCCGACGCCCTGAACGGCGTACCAGGCCCCCAGCACCAGCAGCACCACCGCGGCGATGACCGCCACCATCACGGTGGCGTGCCCCTGGATGGGGCTGGGGGTCGGCAGCCCGGCCGGGTTGTAGCGGACCACGTAGGAGGGCCCCTCCACCGGCTGCTCGCACCGCTCGCAGACCTTGCCGCCGGGCTGCACCGGCGTCTGGCAGCGGGGGCAGACGCGCACGTTCACGACCCGTGACGGTAGCAGCCGCTATGCTGCTGCGCATGGCCAGGCGGCGCGACGGCAACGGCGGTGTGCGGGTCGGCACCGCGTCCTGGACCGACCCGACGCTGCTCAAGTCGGGCTGGTACCCAAAGGGCGCCAACAGCGCCGAGGCGCGCCTGCGCCACTACGCCACCCGCTTCCCGATCGTCGAGGTCGACGCCAGCTACTACTACCTGCCGCGGGAGGACCAGGCGGGCCTGTGGGTGGAGCGCACCCCGCCGGACTTCGTCTTCAACATCAAGGCGTTCAGCCTGCTCACCGGCCATCCCACCCGGCGCAAGGCGCTGCCCGAGGACCTGCTGGAGGAGGTCGCCCCCGAGCACCGCGACAAGCAGCGCCTGTACGCCTCGCACCTGTCGGCCGACGGGCTGGCGGAGGTGTGGCGCCGCTTCCAGGAGGCGCTGCTGCCGCTGGACTCCGCCGGCAAGCTCGGCGCGGTGCTGCTCCAGTACCCGGAGTGGTTCACCCCGCGCCGCTCCAACCGGGAGGAGCTGCGGGCCGTGCGCGAGCGCCTGCCCGGCTACCAGGTCTGCGTGGAGTTCCGCAACGGCACCTGGATGGCCGAGGGCCGCGACCGCGAGCGCACCCTGGAGCTGCTGGAGGAGCTGCGGCTGCCGCTGGTCTGCGTGGACATGCCGCAGGGGTTCCGCTCCTCGCTGCCGCCGGTCGCCGAGGTCACCTCCCCGGACCTGGCGGTGGTCCGCTTCCACGGCCGCGACCCCAAGGCGTGGGAGAAGAAGACCGTGAGCGAGCGCTTCCGCTACCGCTACGGCGAGGACGAGCTCCGCGAGTGGGTGCCCAAGGCCGAGCACCTCGCCGAGGGCGCCCGCGAGGTCCACGTGCTGATGAACAACTGCTATCAGGACTACGCCGTCACCAACGCCCAGCAGTTCATGGACCTGCTGAGCAGCGAAAATGTCCCGGTGGTGCCGCCGCGGGGTTGAAGCGTAGCGCTCTTAGTCCGGATAATGTCAGCATGGCGCATCCGGACTTTGACGTGCTCACCGTGTCCTGGGAGTTGGCGCTGCGGGCCGACGGTTACGCGGCCAACACCGTCAAGGCGTACCAGAACGCGGTGCGGAGCCTGGCCGGCTGGCTCGCGGAGCATCACCCGGGTGTTGGGCCGGTCGAGCTGGACCGTGACCACGTGCGCGGCTGGCTGATCCACATTCGCGAGACCCGTTCCAGCAGCACCGCGCGAGGGTGGTTTGCCGGGGTGCGGCACTTCACCCGCTGGCTCCAGGCCGAGGGCGAGACCGACCGGGACGCCACCGCGGGCATCAGGACACCCGCGCCCGGCGACCGGGAGACCCGCGTGCTGTCGGATGAGGAGCTGCGCCGCCTGCTTGCCACCTGTGCCGGTAGGGACTTCACGGCCCGGCGGGACAACGCCATCATGATGCTGTTTCTGGACGGCGGGCTGCGGCTGTCGGAGCTGGCCGGCCTCCAGGTCGCCGACGTGGACCTGCGCGACCGGATCATCTACGTCGCCGGCAAGGCGAGCCGCCGAAGCGGCCCCCGTCATCGCGCCGTCCCCCTGGGGGTCAAGGCGGCCAGGGCGCTGGACCGATACCTGCGGGAGCGGCGGCGGCATCCGTATGCGGACAGCCCGCGGTTGTGGCTGGGCGGCCGGGGCCGTCCGGTGCTGTCCGCCGATGGTGTTGAGGCGATGCTGGAGCGCCGTGGCGCGGCGGCCGGCATCACGGGCCTGCATCCGCACGCCTTCCGCCACACCTGGGCGCATGCGTTCCGGGCCGCCGGGGGCAACGAGGGCGACCTGATGCTGCTGGGCGGCTGGCGCAGCCGGGCGATGCTCGACCGCTACGGCAAGACGGCTGCCGCCGACCGGGCTGCGGACGCCTATCGGCGTCTGTCGCTTGGCGACCGAATCTAGCCGTGCGTCACTCCAGGTAGACCTGACATACGGACCCATGAGCGCTGCGCAGAACCGCAGTTCACGCAGGTCGCGGGGGAGCGTCAGCGGCGAAATATCCTGGACTGAGCTGTCGCCTTCGCCCTAGCGGTCGTTGCGATCCGGGCCGGCGGTGCCAATGTGGGTTCCACTCCGCTGGACAGTTGCCCTTGCGGCGCCTTGGTAGAGGAGGCGCTGGCCGCCCACCCGCCACGGATGCGAGGATCAGCCAGCACGCTCACGAGGTCACGCAGCGGGCGGCAGGCAGGAGGGGGTATGGCCGGCGACCAAGCTGTGCCGTGGGAGCCCTGCAGCCGCGACGGTTGCGGTGGGGCCCGGCTCGTGGCAGCCGCCTGCTGCCTGGCGCACGCCACCGAGCAGGACCCTACCGCCTTCCAGGCCGAGCTCAAGCGCATCAGCGAGGAAGGCACCATCGATGCCCGTGGCGTTCGGCTCAGCGCCGAGCTGCTCACGCGCATCCTTGACGCCGCGCCACACCAGGATCATCGCCAAGCCCTCAACGCCGCGCAGTTCGACCGGGCGACCTTCCAGGGCGAGGCCGCGTTCGACCGGGTGATCTTCCGGGGCGAGGCCGCGTTTGCGGCGGCAACGTTCCAGGGGCAGGCCGGGTTCGGTGGAGCGAGCTTCCAGGGCAGCGCCAGCTTCGACGGGGCAACCTTCCACCGCGAGGCCGGGTTCGCGGCGGCGAGCTTCCACGGCACGGCCGGGTTCGACCAGGCGACCTTCCGGGGCGAGGCCATCTTCGTCTGGGCAACCTTCCTCGGCAGGGCCAGGTTCGACGGGGCAAGCTTCCACCGCGAGGCCGGGTTCGGCGGGGCGACGTTCCGAAGCGAGGCCGGGTTCGGCGCGGCGGGGTTCCGAAGCGAGGCCGGGTTCGGCCGGGCAATCTTCCAACGCCGGGCCGGGTTCGACGGGGCGACGTTCCAGCGCGGCGCCGAGTTCGCTGGGGCGAGCTTCCAGCGCGAAGCCGACTTCCAGGAGGCGACCTTTGCGCAAGCCCGCCAGTTCGGCCCGCTGATTGCCCGACAGCTCACCCTCGACGGTGCGGTGTTCAGCCAACCCGTGCAGCTCGAGGCGGCCACCGCCGCCCTCTGCGCCCGGCAGGTAAAGTTCCCAGCCGGGGTGCGGTCTCGGCTGCGCTGGGCATCGGTAGTCCTTGACGACGCCGACCTGGCCGCCCCCGCCAGCCTCGCCGGCGTCCCGCCGTTCCCCGACCTCAGCGAGCAGGAGGCCGCCCGCCGCTGGGAGCGGCTGCCGCCCGGGCCGCCAGCGCAGCGGTGGCGGCCACGGCTGCTGTCGCTGTGCCGCGCCGACGTCGCTGGCCTGCGGGTCGCCAACGTGGACCTACAAGCGTGCCGGTTCAACGGCACCCACAACCTCGACAAGCTGCGGATCGAGGGCGAGCCGCTGTTTGCCCGAACCGGCGGCTGGTGGCGGGCACGCCGCAAGACCCTGGCCGAGGAACAACAGTGGCGGGCCAGCCGCCCCGGGCGCTGGCGGCCGGGTGGCTGGTACCCACGGGCCTGTCAGCCGCCCGCATCCACGAAGACGGTCGACCCGCACACCGCGCTGGCCCCTGTCCAGCTGGCGGCGTTGTACCGGGAGCTGCGCAAGGGGCGGGAGGACACCAAGGACGAGCCGGGCGCGGCCGACTTCTACTACGGCGAGATGGAGCTGCGCCGCCACAACCATGAGGTGCCATGGGCGGAGCGGCTGGTGCTGTGGCTGTACTGGCTGGTGGCGGGCTATGGCTTGCGTGGGCTCCGGGCACTGGCGTGGCTGGCCGTCGTCGTCGTCGGGCTGGCCGCGGTGCTGCAAGCTGTTGGCTTCAACGGCGGTGATCCCCCGTTCCGGGATGCGCTGATCTACGCCGCCCAGAGCGCCGTCTCCATCACCAGCGGTAACAAGGCGCTGACCGACCATGTGAGCTGGGCCGGGGAGGTGCTGCGGATCATCCTCCGGTTGGCTGGACCGCTGCTTCTCGGCCTGGCATTGCTCTCCGTGCGCAACCGCGTCAAGCGATAGCGATCACCCGATCATCGTCGGCCCAATGCCCGGGTACCCCGGTAGGCGCCTAAGGAGCCGATAGACCTGACATACGGGTCCGTAAGCGCTATGCGGGACCGCAGTTCACGCAGGTCGTGGGGGCGCATCAGAGCCGAAATATTCTGGACTGAACATCGCCAGGCCCGGTCCGCAAGCGGCCCAGCGACGATCGTCACTCGCCCTGATCCAGCTCCTTCCTCCAAGGCGACGGTCTTCGGTGCCTGGTAGGACTCGAACCTGCAGCCTGCTGTTTAGAAGGTGTGTGCTGATCGTCTGGCGTGACCGGCCGAGTGCAGTGTCCGCAGGTCAGGTCGGGGGGCCAGTCAGGCCAGTCGTGCCACGTTCGGTCTGGTTGTGGCCGGTGGAATGACACCGAGAATGACCGCGGTACGTTCCGCTCGCCTGCGTCCCGCATCCTCCACCGCCCCACGGGTCATCATCCCCGCCCGCATCGACGGGCACGAACGCGCCGTTTGATCCGTTGTGCCTGGCTACGTTCTATGTGGACGGGTACGGCGCACGCTTGGTGGGCAAGCCCAAGCGCGGAAGAACCAGCCGAACAGGAACCACAGCAGCATGCCCAAGCGACCCCCTCGGCACCTTCAGCCCCCACGGCAACCCTGGCGACTCACGCTGTTTGCCTTCGGCCTCACCGTTACGGTCCTGGCCGCCCTGGTGGCCTCGGCCGCCCTGGGACCCCACGACCCGGCACCGCCAACGACGAGTCGGCCACCCGGCGGCCCAGCCTCGACGGTCCCGGCTGCGTCGGCGCCGACATCGGCGTCCACCACCACCATGCCCCCGCGCCAGCCGAGCACCTCCCCGACCCCATCGCCCACCAGGCCGGCCACCGCCCCGCTCGCCCAACCCGCCCCCAGGGGGACGACGGCCGCAGTTGGCGGCACGACGACCACTGAGGCGCTGACGACGTTGGGCGCCACGACCACCCAGCCGATCGTGACCGCGCCGACCACCACGGTGGAGGCCACCACGACGCAGCTCAC
>Ga0081538_10003898_pt1 | contig 13931 bp, 12 predicted proteins | sample TabmetS5T2R1_FD_71022 | JGI IMG/M metagenome (GOLD analysis project Ga0081538, IMG submission 71022) | Tabebuia heterophylla rhizosphere microbial communities from the University of Puerto Rico - S5T2R1 | ecosystem: Host-associated > Plants > Roots > Rhizosphere ... | reverse complement strand
GGCTTCTGGGACGCGGCGCGGCTCGGCCGCACGGTCGCCCCGAGCGCATTCGAGCTGTGGCTGAGCTTCCTCGTCTCCGCCAACGTACTGCTGCTCCTCTTCAACCTCGTTCCCGCCTTCCCGCTCGACGGCGGCCGCATCGCCCGCGCCGCCGCCTGGAAGGTCACCGGCGACCGCGGCAAGGCGACCCGCCTGTCGGCCTACCTCGGCCAGGCGTTCGCGGCGCTCCTGATCGGATATGGCATCTACGACCTGCTCGCGAACGGCAACACGTTCGGCGGGCTGTGGGCGATCGTGCTCGGCTACCTGCTCGGCTCCTCGGCGCGCGCCGCGATCGCGCAGTCGGCGTTCACCGAGCGCCTCAAGGGCGTCACGGTCGCCGACATCATGGATGCCGAGCCGGTCACGATCCCGGCCGCCCTGCCCGCCGCCCGCGCGTGGGAGGAGTACTTCCTTCGCTACCAGGGCTGGCCGTGGTTCGCCGTGGTCGAGGCCGACGGCCGCTTCGTCGGGCTCGCGCACCGGGCGGCGGTCGAACACGCCGCGTTCAGCGAAGGCGGGGCGATGCCGGTGCGCGACGTGGCGGCGGGCGGCGACGACCGCGTGCGCTTCGACGCCCCGCTCGAGGCCCTGCTCAGCTCCGAGTCGCTGCGGCGCGCCGGCGCGCTGATGGCGGTCGACGCCGAGGGGCGGTTGCGCGGCGTCGTGACCGTCGAGCAGGTCACGCGCGCGCTGCAGGCGCGGCTCTCGGCTGCGTAAGAGGGCCGAAGGCCCGGGCAACCAATAATCTTCCGCCCCATGCCCGCTCATGACGTGCTGATCATCGGCGCCGGCCTCGCAGGCCAGCGCGCCGCGCTGGCGGCGGCGCGCGAGGGCGCGACGGTGGCGATCATGTCCAAGGTCCATCCGGTGCGGTCGCACTCGAACGCGGCGGCCGGCGGCATCAACGCGGCCCTCAACCCGGACGACTCGTGGGAGTCGCACGCGTTCGACACCGTCAAGGGCTCCGACTACCTGGGCGACCAGGACGCGATCGAGATCATGTGCCGGGAGGCGCCGGACGAGGTGCTGTGGCTCGAGCACTCGGGCGTCACCTTCCACCGCAACGAGACCGGTCACCTCGGCACGCGGGCGTTCGGCGGCGCGTCGGCGGCGCGCACCTACTACGTGGCCGACATCACCGGCCAGGCGCTGCTGCACGTGCTCTACGAGCAGCTGATGAAGCACCACGAGCAGATCGACCGCTACGAGGAGTGGTTCGTCACCAACCTCGCGCAGGACGACGCCGGCGAGTGCGTCGGCGCGATCGCCCGCAACATCCGCGACGGCGCGATGGAGCTGTTCACGGCCAAGGCGACGATCCAGGCCTCGGGCGGCGCCGGCCAGTGCTTCAAGCCGACCACCAACGCGCTCATCTGCACCGGCGACGGGATCGCCCAGAGCTACCGCATCGGCGCCCCGCTGATGGACATGGAGATGATCCAGTACCACCCGACCACGCTGGCCGGGAACGGGATCCTCATCACCGAGGGCGCGCGCGGCGAGGGAGCGCACCTCTACAACGCCGAGGGCGAGCGCTTCATGGAGAAGTACGCGCCCAACAAGATGGAGCTGGCCTCGCGCGACGTCGTCTCGCGGGCGGAGCACACGGAGATCATCGAGGGCCGCGGCTTCCCCGACGGCACGGTGGCCCTCGACATCACTGTGGTGCCACGCAAGCGCATCCACGAGGCGCTGCGGGAGATCGTGAACGTGGGGCGCGACTTCGCGGGCGTCGACATTACGCGCGAGCCGATCCACATAAAGCCGGGCAACCACTACGTGATGGGCGGCGTCAAGACCGATATCTGGGGCCAGACTCCTATCACCGGCCTCTACGCCGCCGGCGAGTGCGCGTGCGTGTCGGTGCACGGCGGCAACCGGCTCGGCGCCAACTCGCTGCTCGACACGCTCGTGTTCGGCCGCCGCTCGGGCGAGCACGCCGCCCGCGCGGTGAGCGCCGCGCCGGTACCGGAGCCCTCGCGCGCCCGACTCACCGACGAGGAGCGCATGATCGGCGCCCTCGTCACCCGCGGCAGCAGCCACCGGCGGGTGTCCGAGCTGAAGGCCGAGCTCGGGCGGACGATGGACAAGTACGTCGCCGTCTTCCGCGACGAGAACGGCCTGCGGACCGCGCTCGAGATCGTCCAGCGCCTGAAGGAGGAGGCGGGGGACGTCGCGATCGACGACAAGGGCACGGTCTTCAACCAGGACGTCCTCGGGGCGCTCGAGCTGGAGTTCATGCTGGACAACGCCGAGGCGATCGTGCTGTCGGCGCTCGAGCGCAAGGAGAGCCGCGGCGCGCAGCACCGGACGGACTTCCCCCAGCGCAACGACGACGAGTGGCTCAAGCACATCAACGTCGAGGCCAACGGCGACGCGCCCGCGATCTCGTACTCGGAGGTCACGATGACCCAGTGGGAGCCCCAGGAGCGGACCTATTAGATGCCCGAGTACACGCTGAAGATCCGCCGCTTCGATCCCGAGTCGGGCGAGGCGGCCTACTGGGCCGACTACACGGCCGAGCTGCCCGCCGAGCGCTCGGTCCTCGACGGCATTCTGCAGGTCAAGGACCGCACCGACGCGTCGATCGGCATCCGCTGCTCGTGCCGCGCCGCCATCTGCGGCTCGTGCGGCGTGCGGATCAACGGCCGGTCGGCGCTCGCCTGCAACACCCGGATCGGTGAGGCGGCGGAGCGCGGCCGCGATGGGGCGATCACGGTGGAGCCGATGGGGAACATGCCCGTGATCAAGGACCTGATCACGGACATGGAGGCGGTCCACTGGAGGAAGGTCCAGCGCGTGGTGCCGTGGCTGATCCCCGCCGAGGACCCGCCCGAGGACCAGGAGTACATCGTCGCCGCCGAGGCGATGCTCGACGTGACCCAGGCGATGGCGTGCATCCACTGTGGCGCCTGCGTGTCGGCGTGTCTGTCGATGGAGGTGGACCCCAACTTCATCGGCCCCGCCGCGCTGGCGAAGGCCTACCGCTTCGTGGGCGACCCGCGCGACGGCGAGCACGAGGCCCGTCTGCGCGACCTGGCCGAGGACCCGCACGGCATCTACGACTGCACCCACTGCTTCGCCTGCGTGGAGGTCTGCCCGAAGGACGTGGCGCCGATGGACCAGATCATGCGGCTGCGCCGGCGCGCCACCGAGGACTTCCAGATCAAGGACCAGAACAACGGCTACGGCCACGAGAAGGCCTTCGTGAACCTGATCGAGAAGTACGGCACCAACCACGAGGCCCAGCTCCTGCCGCGCTCGTTCGGCGACGGGTCGCTCGTGAAGGGTCAGCTGCGACCGTCGGGCGCCAAGCAGCTGACCCGGGAGCTACCCACCGCGCTGCGCGGGCTGCGCACCGGCAAGGTGACGCCGAAGAAGGCGCTCCTGCATCCCCGGCTCCCCGACCAGAAGCAGGTGAGGCGGATCTTCCAGGAAGTCGAGTCACACGGCGAGCGCATCGAGCTCAACCTGTACATCGTCGGCGAGCTGGCCGGCGAGGAGGAGGAGGGCGCCTTCGCCGAGGATGCGGGGGAGACGTGAAGCTCGCCTACTGGCCCGGCTGCGTGTCGCGCGGCTTCACCCCCGAGCTGCACGGCTCGATGGCGAAGGTGGCGCCGCTGCTCGACCTCGAGCTGATCGAGCTGGACCGCGCGAACTGCTGCGGCGCCGGCGTGATCGCCGAGCACAACCAGGAGCTCGTGGACACGCTGAACGCGCGCACGTTCGCCATGGCCCAGTCGGTGGAGGGCGCCGCCGGCATGATCAACATCTGCTCCACCTGCCAGGGAGCGCAGTCCGAGTGCCAGGAGCGGCTCGACGCCTCCGGCACCTATCGGGCCGAGGTGAACGCCCACCTCGCCCCCGAGGGACTCACCTACCGGCAGGGCGATGGCTGGTGGAACAAGAACTTCCTCTGGGTCCTGGTCGAGGAGATCGGGTTGGACGCCCTGCGCGAGCGGGTGCAGCGGCCGCTCTCAGGCCTGCGGATCGCGCCGTTCTACGGCTGCTACATCGTCCGGCCCTCCAAGCGGCTGGGCTTCGACGAGCACCCCGAGCGTGACTACTACCTCGACATGGTGATCGAGGCGGTCGGGGCCGCGCCCGTGGAGTACGCGGGCGCCCGCAAGTGCTGCGGCTTTCCGGTGATCACCATGAACCGCACCACCTCGCTGCGCCAGGCGGGCCGTCACCTGGCCGACGCGCTCGACGCCGACGCGGACTGCCTCGTCACGCCGTGCCCGCTCTGCCACCTCAACCTCGACCTCCAGCAGCCGGCCGCGGCGGGCTTCGTCGAGCGCGACCTCGGCATCGCCGTGCTCCACCTGCCCCAGATGATCGGTCTCGCGCTGGGCCTGGAGCCGAAGGAGTTGGGCATGGGCAAGCACGTGGTCTCGACGGGCGACGTGCAGCGCAAGGTGGCCGCCGTGGCGGCCGCGGCCTGAGCACGGTGAGCGACGAGCGCGCGATCGAGGTCGTGGTGGCCGCGCCCGCCGACACGGCCTGGCGGGCGCTGCGCGATCCGGCCGAGATCCGGCGCTGGTTCGGCTGGGAGTACGACGGCCTCGACGCCGAGATCGAGGGGATATTCCTCGACCAGGCGGAGGCCTCCGAGCAGGACCGCGCCATCCGCTGGAGCCACGGTGACCGGTTCGAGCTGGAGCCCCGGGGGCCCGAGACGGTGGTCCGGGTGACCCGTGCGGCGCAGAACGGCTGGGACGAGATCTACGAGGGTTGGTTGACGTTCGCCCAACAGCTCGGGTTCGCACTGTCGCGCCACCCGGGCGAGGACCGGCGCACGCTCTACCTCAGCGGCGAGCCGCCGGCCGACGGCTCGTCCCCGCCGCTCGCGGTGCTGGACCTGCGCGAGAGCGCATCGACCCCGGTGGGGCACCGCTATGAGGGCCGGACGGCCTTCGGCGAGGAGGTCGCCGGCGAGGTCTGGTTCCGCTCCGAGCACCAGACCGGCCTGACCGTCGACGGCTACGGCGACGGCCTGCTAGTGCTGGCCGAGCAGCCCGCTGCCGCCCGGCCGCCCGCCGGCGGCCACACCGCCCTCATCACGACCTACGGGCTCGACGACGCGGCCCTCCGCGCGCTGCGAGATCGCTGGACCGGCTGGTGGACCGCCACCTACCGGGAGCCCAGCGTGACCGGCGGTTAGCGCGCCGGGGTGCGACCGCCCGCGGGGGGCGCCCTCAGGCTGCCCGCGCCGTCCGCAGCAGCCCGCGGACGTTGAGGAGCTCCGCCACCTGGACGGCGTTGGTGGCCGCGCCCTTTCGCAGGTTGTCGCCCACGATCCAGAGGTTGAGGCAGCGGTCGTGCGAGGGATCGCGGCGGATGCGCCCGACCAGCACGTCATCGCGGCCGGCGGCGTCCAGCGGCAGCGGGTAGAGGCCGTTGGCCGGATCGTCCACGACGGTGACGCCCGGCGCGCCCGCCAGCAGCGCGCGGCAGTCGTCGGGCGAGAGCGGCTCGCGCGTCTGAACGTTGGCCGAGACCGAGTGGCCGGTGTACACCGGCACCCGCGCGCAGGTGGCCGACACGCCGAGGTCCTCGCGGCCGAGGATCTTGCGTGTCTCGCGCATGCACTTGCGCTCCTCGGTCGTGTAGTCGTCGCCGTCGCGGAAGGTCTCCACCTGCGGCAGCACGTTGAAGGCGATCTGGTGCGGGTAGACGGCGGGCGCCGGGAGCTCCTGGGCCTCGATCACCGCCGCGGCCTGCCGGTGCAGCTCGTCGACCGCCTTCTGCCCGGTGCCCGAGACCGCCTGGTAGCTCGACATCACGAGCCGCTCGATGCCCGCTGCGTCGAGCAGCGGCTTGAGCGCGACGACGGTCTGCATGGTCGTGCAGTTGGGGTTGGCCACGATCCCGCGATGGCCGTCGAGCGCCTCCGGATTCACCTCGGAGACGACCAGGGGAACGTCCTCGTGCATCCGCCACTGCGACGAGTTGTCCACCACCACCGCGCCGGCGTCGGCGAAGCGCGGCGCCCACTCGGCGCTCACGCCCGAGCCGGCCGAGAACAGCGCGAGATCGAAGCCCCGGATCGACTCGTCGTCGAGCGGCTGGATCGTCAGGTCGCGATCTCCCCAGTCGATCGTCCGACCGGCCGAGCGCGCGGACGCGAACGGCACCACCTCCTCGGCCGGGAAGCTGCGCTCGCGCATCACGCCGAGCATGGTGGAGCCGACGGCCCCGGTGGCGCCCACGACCGCAACCCGCACTAGGCCACCTTCGGGCGGTGGACGCCCGCCACGTCCTCGGGGAGCACGGCGTCGGCGCCCAGGTCGAAGGCGGTGTGCAGCTCGCGCACCGCGGTCGCCACGGATTCCTCGCGCACGACGCACGAGATCTTGATCGGGGAGGTGGAGATCATCTCGATGTTGACCCCGGCGTCGCCCAAGGCGCGGAAGGTGGTGTGGGCCACGCCGGGGTGGCTCTTCATTCCGGCGCCGACCACCGAGACCTTGCCCATCCGCTCGTCGGTCTGGATCTTGCCGAACCCGACCTCCGCCTGGAGCGCGGCGAGCGCCTCGCGCGCCATGGCGAGATCGTCGCGCGGCACCGTGAACGACATGTCGGCGAGGTGGCCGTCGGTCTGGGGCTCGTTCTGGATGATCATGTCCACGTTGACGTTCGCCCCGGCCAGCGCGCCCATCACCGCCGCGGCGATGCCGGGCCGATCCGGGAGGCCGGTCAGCGTGAGCCGCGCCTCGGAGGTCGAGTGGGTGACGGCGGTGACAAGCGGTCGTTCCATGGTTTGGTCCTCGTCGACGACGACGGTACCGGGTCCGTCGTGGAAGCTGGATCGGCAGTGGATGGTCACGCCGTGGTTTCGGGCGTACTCCACGGAGCGCAGCTGCAGCACGCCGGCCCCACTGGCCGACATCTCGAGCATCTCCTCGAACGTGACGACCGGGAGCTTGCGCGCTTCCGGCACGATCCGGGGATCGGCGCTGAACACCCCGGCGACGTCGGTGTAGATCTCGCACACCTCCGCGCCCAGCGCCGCGGCCAGCGCCACCGCGGTGGTGTCCGAGCCGCCGCGCCCGAGCGTGGTCACGTCGAGCGAGCTCTGCGATACGCCCTGGAAGCCCGCGACCAGCACGATCTGTCCGCTCTGCAGCGCCGCCCGGATGCGATGCGCCTTGACCTCGAGGATGCGGGCCTTGGTGTGGCCGCTGTCGGTGACGATCCCGGCCTGCGACCCGGTGAGCGAGATGGCCTGGCGACCCAGGTCGTTGATCACCATCGCCGCCAGCGCGCAGGACACCCGCTCGCCGGTGGAGAGCAGCATGTCCATCTCCCGCGGATGGGGGCGGGTCGACACCTCGTGGGCCAGCGCGACCAGCTCGTCGGTGTGCTTGCCCCGCGCCGACAGCACCGCCACCACGCTGTTGCCCGCGCTCGCGCTCTGCACGATCCGCTCGGCGGCGCGCTTGATGCGCTCGGCGTCGGCCACCGAGGTGCCGCCGAACTTCATGACCACCGTCTGGAGGGCGCCCGACATGGCGCTGAACCATAGGGGCTCCCCCGGCCAGCGGCGCGCGGGCGCTTCTGCAGTTGTGTGCCCTATGAGCACCGAACGTCGGAAGCGTTGGCCGAGCCCGGGCCGGGCCCTGCGGCCCCGCGCGCTGCGACCATCGAGGGATCACCAGACCACGGAGGTTCCAGATGGCCGAGTTCCCCGCCCCGACTGAGGGCATCCTGCTGACGCACTTCATCGTGTCCGACGACGTGGAGCGCTCCCGGCGGTTCTACACCGAGGTGCTGGGCGGCGAGACGGTGTGGGAGGGCGAGCCGACGATGGTGGCGCTGGCAAACGGCTGGATCATCATCAACGCCGGCGGTGGGCCGACCGAGGACAAACCCAGCGTGACCCTCGAGACTCCGCCCGACCCAGACCGCACGAGCAGCTTCCTCAACATCCGCGTGGCGGACATCGAGGAGGTCTATGCCAACTGGAGCGCGCGTGGCGCGGAGTTCCTCACTCGACCGATGGACCGCGGCGCCGAGATCCGCTGCTATGTCCGCGACCCCGACGGCCACCTGATCGAGGTCGGGCAGACGACCGGAATGCTCCCGCCCCGGCAGGAGTGACGGCTCAGAGCGCCTGTCGCCCCCGCAGCGCGCGGCCGAGCGTGATCTCGTCCGCGTACTCGAGGTCGGAGCCCACCGGCAGGCCGCTCGCCAGGCGAGTGACCGCGACGTCGGGCGCGCGCTCGCGCAGGGCGTCGGCGAGGTAGAGCGCGGTGGCCTCCCCGGTGGTGGTCGCGTTCGTCGCGATCACCACCTCGCGCACCGCACCGCCGTTGTCGACCCGACCGACCAGCTCGGCGATCCGGAGGTCCTCGGGATCCACGCCGTCGATCGGCGACAGCGCGCCACCGAGCACGTGGTAGCGGCCTCGGAACTCCCCCGAGCGCTCGATCGGGATGACGTCGCTGGGCTGCTCGACCACGCAGATCATGGCCGCCTCGCGACGCTCGTCCTGGCAGATGCGGCAGCGCCGCTCGGTGGCCAGGTTGAAGCAGACCTCGCAGTGGCCGACCGTCTCCTTGACCTCGCGGATCGCGTCGGCGAGCGCCAGCGCCTCGTCGTCGGAGACGCTGAGGACGTGGAACGCGAGCCGCTGCGCCGTGCGCTGTCCGATGCCGGGCAGGCGCGCGAGCTCGGTGATCAGGCGGTTGACCGGGGCCGCGAACACCGAGGGGCCGTTCAGAAGCCCGGCAGGCCGAGCCCGCCCAGCCCCCCGGGGCCGGCCAGGCCGCCGGTGGCGGCGCTCATCTTGTTGGCGGCGAGCTCCTGGGCCGAGCGGATCGCCTCGTTCACCGCGGCCTGCACCATGTCCTGGAGCATGTCGACGTCCTCGGGGTCGACGGCCTCGGGGTCGATCCGGAGCTCCTTCAGCTCGAGGTCACCGCTGATCTTCACGGTCACCATGCCGCCGCCGGCGCTGGCCTCCACGACCTCGTTCTTGAGCTCCTCCTGCGCCTTCATCATCTCGGTCTGCATCTGCTGGACCTGGCGCATCATCTGGTTGAGGTTCGGCTGCTTCGCCATCACTGCTCCTCTTCTTCGAAGATCTCCTCGGCGGCGAACTCCGCCCGCAGGCGCTCGATCAGCTCGCCCTCGCCCAGGATGGCGGGGCCCGCGCCCTGAGCGTCGTCGCTCAGCTCGAACACGAGCACGGCCGTGGCTCCGGTGAGGCCGCGCAGGGCGCGCCGGATCAGCTCCCGGTTCGACTCCGCCTTCTTCTTGACGAAGGCGGCGTCCGGAGGGAAGGCGACGACCAGGCGGTCACCCTCGACGGCCAGCGGGCGCGCCGCCGCCAGGGCCGCGCCGATCATGCCGTTCTCCGCGGCCACCGCCTCCGCCACGGCGGGCCAGAGGGCACGCACTCGTTCGATGTCGAGGGCGGCGGACGGCGCCGGCTCGACCTCGGCATCGGGCTCGGCCGCGACGGCCGTGGCGGCCGGGGGCCCGGCGGAGCGCTCGCGCGGCGCGGCCCGAGGCGCGGGCGAAGACGCGGGGGCGCCCCCCACGGCCTGCGGCGCCGAGTCGCCGCCGGCGATGCGCTGCTCGAGCTGCTCGATCCGAAACATCAGCGCCTGCAGCGACAGGTCGGCCTGCGGCTGCGTGGCCTTCAGCAGCGCCATCTCCAGCTGGATGCGGGGCTCGGAGCCGTCCTTTACGGCCGCGATCGCGGCGGCCAGGAAGTCGATCGCGCGCAGGATCTCCGCCTGCGAGAAGCGCTCGGCCTGGGCGCCGAGGCGATCGGTGTGCTCGGCGGTGACCGAGAACGAGTCCGGGACCGCGTCGAGGGTCTGCACCACGAACAGGTGCCGCAGATGGGCGGAGAGGTCGCGCATGAACTGCGTGAAGTCGCGGCCCGACTCGGACAGGCGCTGCACTGCCAGCAGCGCCGCCTTGGGATCGTGGTCGGCGAGGGCGTCCGCCGTATCCAGCACGAGGTCGGCATCGGCCACGCCCAGGATGTCGAGGACGTCTTCGAGCTTCACCTCCGGCCCGCCGTAGGTCACGAGCTGCTCGAGCGTCCCCAGCCCATCGCGGAAGCTGCCGGTGGCCGCCCGGGCCAGCATCCCGATCGCCGGATCGGGGATCTCGATCCCCTCCTCGTCGGCCACCCGCCGCAGAACGCCGGCGATCTGCTCGAGCGACGGACGGTGGAAGTCGAAGCGGTGGCAGCGGTCGACGATGGTGGCCGGCACCTTGTGGGCCTCGGTCGTCGCGAGCACGAACACCACGTGCGCGGGCGGCTCCTCCAGCGTCTTGAGAAAGGCGTTCCACGCGGCGGTGGAGAGCATGTGCGCCTCGTCGAGGATGTAGACGCGCCGTCGCCCCTGCATCGGCGCCAGGGCCACGTTCTCGCGCAGCTCGCGGATGTCGTCCACCGAGTTGTTGGAGGCGGCGTCCATCTCCACCACGTCGAGCGACGTGCCGGCCAGGATCGCCCGCGCCGACGGCGCATCGGGGTCGAAGTCGGCCGTCGCCCGGCCCTCGGCGTTCAGCGCGCACGCCAGCAGCTTCGCCATCGAGGTCTTGCCGGTGCCGCGCGAGCCCACGAACAGGTATGCGTGATGGACCTTGTCCAGCTCGATCGCGTTGCGCAGAGTGCGCACGATGTGCTCCTGGCCGACCACCTCCTCGAAGGTGCGCGGGCGGTGACGGCGGTAGAGCGAGAGCATCGGTCGTCCCCATGCTAGTCACGCCGCGGACGGCCGGCGGCGCCGGCGCTACGGTGGCGTAGTCTTGCCTCGCGCCAGCCGATGATGGAGACGATGCTCGTCGCAACCGATGGCTCCGAGACCGCCCGCACGGCGGTCTGCGAGGCCGCCGAGCTGGCCGCCGGCACCGGGGCGCGGGTGCACGTGATGACCGCTTACGTGCCACTCCAGGGCAGGGTGGACACGGACGCCATCGCAGATGCCGAGCCCGATGACTGGCACGCGGGGCAGGATTCGGCGGCGAAGTCGATCCTCGGCGAGGCCTGCGCGGCCATGCGCACGCGCGGAGTGATTCCCGAGTCGCACGCCCGTCCGGGAGACCCCGCCGACGCGATCCTCGACCTGGCCGAGGAGCTCGAGACCGATCTCATCGTGATCGGCAACAAGGGACTGACCGGGGGGCGCCGCTTCCTCCTGGGCAGCGTGCCGAACAAGGTCTCGCACCACGCGCCCTGCAGCGTGCTGATCGTCCACACCGCCTGAGTGGACCTCCTCACAACGTTCCATCCGAAACTGCGGCCCCAGGAGCCGCCATGCGGCGTCCTCGCTCGCCCCGGTAGCGCTGCTACCGGGGCTCCCTGCGTCCTTGCCTGGCGGCCCCTGGGTCTCGCATTTCCGGGGGAAACGTCGTGAGTCGGCCCACTGAGCTGCGCGCGTCAGAGCAGGTCGAGCGCGGCCCCCACCACCGTCTCCGCGTCGATTGCGTGGTGGCGATACACGTCGTCCAGGTCCCCGGACTGGCCGAAGCGGGTGACGCCGAGCGGGGTGAGCGGGACGGCGTTTACGGTCGCGAGGAACGCCAGCGCGTGGGGGTCGCCGTCTAGCACCGTGACCATCGGCGCCGCGCGGGCGGCGGGGAGGAGCTCGGTCAGGATGGCGGTGTCGTGGTCATCGAGGCCGGCGCGGGCCCGGACGGCGCGGAAGAGCAGGTCGGCGCTCGTGACGCAGATCACCTCCGTCTCGTCGCCCAGCACGTCGGCCGCGGCCAGCACCTCCGGAATCACCGCGCCCATCCCCACCAGCGTCAGCCGCGGGGCGCCGCGGGCCCGGCGCAGCGGGTAGCCACCGGCGAGCACCAGCGCCCGGCGGTCGCCGCCGGGCGCGAGCGCCTGGTCGATCGGACGGGTGGAGAGCCGGAAGTAGGCCGAGCCGCCGTCCGGGCGCCCGAGCCGCCCGAGCGCGTGCAGCAGCGTCCACTCGAGGTCCTGCCCGAAGGCCGGCTCCCAGAACGTGCAGCCGGGCTGGGCGATGCCGATCGACGGGGTGACGATCGACTGGTGGGCCCCGCCCTCGGGGCCGAGCGACACCCCGGAGGGCGTCCCCACCAGGATCGACTGGCCGCCCGCGTACATGCCGAAGGACCAGGGCTCGAGCGCGCGCCCCACGAACGGGTCGTAGATCGTGCCGATCGGCAGCAGCGGCTGGCCGTAGCGGCTCCACGTGACCCCCAGCTCGCCCAGCAGCCCCACCAGGTTGGTCTCGGCGATGCCGAGCTCGATGTGGCGCCCGCTCGTGGACTCGTGCCAGTGAACGAGGGTCTGACGGTCGTCGGCGAACCAGTCGCGCCGCTCGCCCACCGACCAGATCCCGGCCTTGTTGATCCAGCCGCCGAGGTTGGTGGAGGAAGCGACGTCGGGGCTGACCGTCACCACGCGCTCGGCGATCTCCGGGGCTTCGTGCACCAGGTCGACGAAGAAGCGCCCGAAGGACTGCTGCGTAGAGGCCCGGCCGCGGTGCTCGCGGCCCAGCGCGGCGGGAACGGGCGGCGCGGCGCGCGGCGCCGGCTCCTCCCGGGCGAGCGCCGCGGCCGCCGCCGCGCACAGCTCCCCCTCCGGAGTGTCGGGCGCGAACGCCGCCCAGGGGTCGTCCGGATCGGCCCCCAACTCGGTGCCGAGCTGCCCGAACTGCTCGGCGCTGAGGAGCGCGGAGTGGTTCTCGGGATGGCCCTCGATGGGCAGCGACCAGCCCTTGATCGTGTAGGCGAAGATCACCGTCGGGCGGTCGTGCTCCACCGCCCGGTAGGCCTCGATCAGCCGGCCGAGGTCGTGGCCGCCGAGGTCGCGGAAGGCGGCGCGCAGCTCGCCGTCCTCGAGGTCGCCCACCAGCCGCGCCAGCTTGCGGCCGCGGCCCGGCAGCCGCTCGCGGAGCTCGGACGGCTCGGCGCGCAACAGCCGCTGGTACTCCTCGTTGGGCATGTCGTCGATGCGGCGCCGCAGCTCCGGGCCGCCGGGGCCGTCGAACAGCCCCTCCAGGCGGCGGCCGTACTTCACGGTGAGGCACTGCCAGCCGGCGGCCTCGAACATCCCGGCCAGGCGGCCGAAGGCGATGTCCGGCACGACCCGGTCGAGCGATTGGCGGTTCAGGTCCACCACCCACAGCACCTCGCCGAGCTTGGCCACGCTCGGGTCGGCGATCGCCTCCCACACTGCGCCCTCGTCGAGCTCCGCGTCGCCCAGCAGCGCGATCTGACGCCCCCGCGGCGGGGCCTCGAAGCGGTGGTGCTCGAGGTAGCGGCGGGCGATGGCTCCCCAGATCGGCGCCGTCGCCCCGATCCCGACCGAGCCGGTCGAGTAGTCCACGGGATCGGGGTCCTTGGTCCGGCTGGGGTAGCTCTGGAGGCCCCCGAACGCCCGCAGCGACTCGAGGTACGGCCGCTCCAGCCGGCCGAGCAGGTAGTTCACCGCGTGGAGAACGGGCGAGGCGTGGGGCTTGACCGACACCCGGTCCTCAGCCCGCAGCTCGCTGAACCAGAGTGCTGTCATGAGGCTGACCATCGACGCGCTCGAGGCCTGATGGCCGCCCACCTTCACTCCGGAGCGCGTCTCGCGCACGCGGTTTGCGTGGTGCACGATCGCCGTGGCCAGCCAGAGCACGCGCCGCTCGATGCTCCGGAGCGTCTCGAGGTCGGCCGCCGCGGGCGGACGCGAGGGCGCGGCTGTGGTCGTCTGACCGCTCACCGACCGCGATCATCCCATCCCTGGGCGTGCCGGGATAGGGCAAGGACCGTGCACCCGTCTCCGAGGCGGGCCCCCGAGCGTGCCCGCCGGTCGTCGGCTCCGGCCAGGCTGGTCCGCGGCGCACGAGCGGTATCGCTTAAGGCTGCTTCCTCCCGGATCTGACCTGGTTCGCGAGCGCTCG
>Ga0081538_10003897_pt1 | contig 13932 bp, 13 predicted proteins | sample TabmetS5T2R1_FD_71022 | JGI IMG/M metagenome (GOLD analysis project Ga0081538, IMG submission 71022) | Tabebuia heterophylla rhizosphere microbial communities from the University of Puerto Rico - S5T2R1 | ecosystem: Host-associated > Plants > Roots > Rhizosphere ... | reverse complement strand
TGCCAGCCTTCCGACCGACCCTGCCGCCGCCCGGGCGCCTGGTCCGTCTCGGCGTGGTGCTGGACGCGCGCAACCCGGCCGGGCGGCTCGCCGAGGTGGCCCGCATGTGCGACCGCGTCGGGATCGGCGCGGTCTGGGTCGACGATAGCGCCCGGCCCGGCCCGCCACCAGCGGAGCTCGACGCCTGGACGGCGCTGGCGGCGCTGGCCCCGGCCACCACCAGCGTGCGGCTGGGGGCGATGCTGCTGGCCGGCCGGCGCCCGGCCGCGCTGCTGGCGGAGATGGCCGCCACCCTGGCCACCGTGGCCGGCGACCGCGTGGAGCTGTCGCTGCTGGCCGCCGCCGGCACGCCGCTGCGCCCCTACGCCGACGCGCTGCTGGCCGCCCTGGCCACGCCGAGGCCGGGGGCCGCCGAAGGGCCGGCGGCGGGCGGCGCCGTGGCCACGCAGGGGCCGGAGGCGGGCGGCGCCGCCCTGCCCCCGCCGGGCCGGCCCACGGTGGCGGTGGAGGTCGGCGACCCGGAGAAGCTGGACCGGGAGGGCCTGGAGTGGCTGGTCGGGGTCGCCGACGACGTGCTGGTGACCACCGCCGACGTGGACCGGGTCGCCGAGACGGCCAGGGAGCTGCGGGCCGCCTGCGGGCTGGCCGGGCGGGAGCCGGAGTCGCTGGGGGTGGCGGTGCGGCTGCCGGTGTCGGTCGGGCGGACCGTCACCGAGGCCAGGGCCCGCTGGGACGCGGAGCCGGCCTTCGCCGGGCTGGGCCCGCCCGAGCAGGCGGGCGTCTACGGCACGCTGGAGCAGTGCCACCAGCGGGTGATCGCGCTGGCGCACGCCGGCGTCACCGACCTGCGCTGCGTGCTGCCCAACGCCGCCGACATCCACGACGTGATCGCGCAGGTGACGGCCATGACCGTCGGCACGGTCGACAAGCTGGCCCCGGGCGCGCCCCGCTCGCCGGCGCCGCCGCCCCCCGAGGGCTGGGGCGGCCGCCCACGGTTCCCCGGCGGCTCCCCTACCGGCGCTGGACCTGGTCGCTGACCTGCTTGGCCGCGTGCAGCAGCGGCGGCAGGAACTCCTCGCGCAACTGCTCCACGCCGACCCGGCCGGCGTGGCTGCAGATGGTGAGGGCGGCGACGACCTCGCCGTCGCGGTCGTGGACGGGCGCGGCGATCGAGCACAGCCCCGCCTCCAGCTCCTGGTCGACCGCGCACCAGCCCTGCTCGCGGACCTCGGCGACCAGCTCGCGCAGGGCCGCCTCGTCGGTGACGGTGCGGTCGGTGAGCGGCGCCAGCGGGACGGCCTGGAAGTAGCGGTCCAGCCGCTCGGGGGCCAGGCCGGCCAGCAGCACCCGGCCCATCGAGGTCGCGTAGGCGGGCACCCGCGCGCCCACGCTGAGGTTGACCGCCATCATCCGGCGGCCGGCCGCCCGCGCGACGTACACCACCTCGTCGCCGTCCAGGGTGGCGGCCGAGCACGACTCCTGGCTCAGCTCGGCCAGCTCGGCGAGGTAGGGCTGCGCGACCTGCCAGGTGTCCATCGACGACAGGTAGGCGTAGCCGATCGCCAGCACCCGCGGCGTCGGCAGGAAGCGGCGGCCCTCGGCCCGCACGTAGCCGAGGTCCTGGAGGGTCAGCAGGATGCGCCGGGCGGTGGCGCGGGTCAGCCCGGTGAGGCTGGCCGCCTCGCTCAGCGTCACCGACGGGTGCTCGCGGGAGAACACCTGCAGCACCGCCAGCCCCCGCTCCAGGCTCTGGATAAAATCTCGTTCAGCGCCATCTGGCCTGGTTGACACGGCAACAATCCCGGTGAGAACCTGTCCCTAAGGCGCACAACTGTACGATATGCGCACAACGCTGTCGAGGAGGCCGCGCTTGTCTCGGTTCACGACCAGGTTCGGTTCGCTGGAGGACTACCAGCGGGGACACCTCGAGATCATCGACGACGAGCCGTACCACTACGCCTTCTCCAACATCTACGAGGTCGCCTCCAGGGCCAGGCCGTACGAGAAGATCGCCGTCGGCAAGAACCGCCAGTACGTGCTGGAGGCGATCCGCGCCGAGGGCACCTCGGAGTGGCGCACCTGCTCCCACGACGAGTTCGCCCTGGTGATGGACGGCGAGGTCCGCGTGGAGCTGGCCAAGCTCGGCGACGGGCAGCAGCCCGACGCGGACCAGGAGGGCTCGGTCGCCCTGGAGGGCGAGCCCACCGGCCCGCGCATGGGCGAGATCGTCGCCCGGCGCGGGCACATGGCGCTGCTCCCCCACGGCGCCGCCTACCGCTTCCACGCCGACCGGCCGGGTGTGATCCTGCTGCAGACCATCGAGGGCCGCGACACCGTCTACAAGTGGGCCGAGATCATCCAGACGACCACGTAGCACGTAGTACAGGAGGCATCGCCATGGCGACCACCGAGGCCGAGCCCGCCGTCGAGGTCCAGTCCGGCGACCCCAACGCCCAGGGATACCGTCCCTTCCAGCTCGGGGAGTTCAAGTTCCGGCGCGACGACTACTTCGTCTACATCGAGTGGCCGACCGGCAGCCACGTGATGAGCGCCGACGCCTTCCTCAAGGCGCTCCAGCGCGACGTCGCCTGGGACTTCTTCTACGGCATCGTCAACTTCGACGGCGTCATCGGCACCGTCAACCACTACGGCACCGTCGACCTGTTCGCCGGCCGCTACAACGACGGCTACCGCAAGGCCGAGCTGGACCACCTGGAGAACATGCCGACGCCGATCATCCGCGAGACCTTCAAGGCGATGCTGGACGACTGGACCAACGCCACCTTCGACCCGTTCGCCAGCCCGGACGAGACCGGCTCGGCGTTCGGCCCCAAGAACGGCGACAACCGCAAGGCCATCACCCGCCACCGGGTCGCCGCCCGGCGGATGGTCGGCGTCCCCGGCGACGAGGGGCTGCGCTCCGACGACAACGGCTTCCCCGTCAACCGCCAGTTCTCCGACGTGCCCCAGGACGAGCCCGAGCTGCGCGCCGAGCCCGGCTTCGAGGGCGAGGTCTGCGCCTTCAACCTGTTCGCCTACCTGTCGCGCTCCGACGTCACCTGGAACCCGTCGGTGGTCTCGGCCTGCAAGGACAGCCTGTTCTGCCCGACCACCGAGGAGTACATCCTGCCGATCATCCACGGCAACGACCGGGTCGAGTGGTTCGTGCAGCTCTCCGACGAGATCTACTGGGAGGTCGAGGACCGCGACACCGGCCAGATCCGCTCCAAGGTGGTGATGAAGCCGGGCGACGTCGCCGCCATGCCGGCCGACATCCGCCACCAGGGCTACGCGCCCAAGCGGTCGATGCTGCTGGTGTGGGAGAACGCCGACGGCGAGCTGCCCGGCCTGATCTCCAGCGGCAAGCTGCCGACCAACCCGGTCGAGCTGTAGGGCGGCCAGCCCGATGGCCGAGGTGGGCGCGCCGACCCGGCTGTTCATCGGCGGCGAGCTCGTCGACGCGGCCGACGGGGCGACCTTCGCGGTCGCCAACCCGCACGACGGCAGCCACCTCGCCGACGTGGCCGAGGCCAGGGCCGAAGACGTCGACCGGGCGGTGGCGGCCGCCCGGTCGGCCTTCCCCGCCTGGAGCGCCACCGCCGCCGCCGAGCGGGGCCGGCTGCTGCTGAAGCTGGCCGACGCGATCGAGGCCAACGCCGCCGACCTGGCCCGCCTGGAGTCGGTCGACACCGGCCACCCGATCCGCGACTCGACCCGGCTGGACGTGCCCCGGACCGCGGCCACCTTCCGCTACTTCGGCGGCATGGCCGACAAGTTCGAGGGGGCGGTGGTGCCGGTCGAGCCGGGCTTCCTCAACTACGTGCTGCGCCAGCCGGTCGGGGTCGTCGGCCAGATCGTCCCCTGGAACTTCCCGCTGATGTTCTGCAGCTGGAAGATGGGGCCGGCGCTGGCCGCCGGCAACACCGTGGTCCTGAAGCCCGCCGAGCTGACCCCGCTGTCGTCGCTGCGCGTGGCCGAGCTGATGGCCGAGGTCGGCTTCCCGCCCGGCGTCGTCAACGTCGTGCCCGGCTTCGGGCACACCGCCGGCGCGCACCTGGCCGCCCACCCCGACGTGCAGAAGCTGTCCTTCACCGGCTCCACCGAGGTCGGCCGGCGGATCGTGCAGGCCTCGGCCGGCAACCTCAAGCGCCTCCAGCTGGAGCTGGGCGGCAAGGGCGCCAACATCGTCTTCGCCGACGCCGACCTGGACGCCGCCGTGAACGGCGCCGCCTTCGCGATCTTCCACAACCAGGGCCAGGCCTGCATCGCCGGCTCCCGGCTGCTGCTGGAGGAGCCGGTCGCGGCCGAGTTCCAGGAGCGCTTCCTGGCGCTGGCGACCTCCATCCGGCTCGGCGACCCGCTGGACCCGGCGACCGAGATGGGCCCGCTGACCTCCCCCGAGCACCGCGACCGGGTGCTCAGCTACGTCAAGGTCGCCCGCGACGAGGGCGGCGAGGTCCTCTGCGGCGGGCGCGCGCCCGAGGACCCGGCGCTGGCGCGTGGCTGCTACGTCGAGCCCACCGTGGTGCGGGCCGACGACCCGCGCTGCCGCGTCAACCAGGAGGAGGTCTTCGGGCCGTTCGTGACCATCGGCACCTTCTCGGGAGAGGACGAGGCGGTGGCGCTGGCCAACTCGGTCCACTACGGGCTGGGGGGCGGGCTGTGGACCCGCGACCTGGCACGGGCCCACCGGGTCGCCGGCGCCATCCGCTCCGGCATGGTCTGGGTCAACAGCTACAAGCGGGTCAGCCCCGGGTCGCCGTTCGGCGGGGTCGGCGACTCCGGCTACGGCCGCGAGATGGGCTTCGAGGCCATGCACGGCTACACCGAGCCCAAGTCGGTCTGGGTCAACGTCGACGCGGACCTGCCGGTCTGGTACCCGCGCCGATGACCGGCCCCCCGCTGCCGTCCTTCACCCACGACGGCCTCCCTGGCAGGGTCGTGTTCGGCGTCGGCGCGGTGGCGCGGCTCGGCGAGGAGGTCGACCGGCTCGGCGCCCGCCGCGCGCTGGCGCTGGCGGGCAAGCGGTCCGTCGACGGCCTGGTGGAGCGGCTCGGCGACCGCTGCGCCGGCGCCTTCGGCGACGTCCAGCAGCACGTGCCGGAGGAGCTCGCCGAGCGGGCGCTGGCCGCCGCCCGCGACGTGGACGCCGACTGCCTGGTGGCGACCGGCGGCGGGTCGGCCACCGGGCTCGCCAAGGCGGTGGCGCTGCGGCACCCGGTGCCGATCGTGTGCGTCCCGACCACCTACTCCGGCTCGGAGGTCACGCCCATCTGGGGGCTGACCGGGCCGGACGGCAAGCGCACCGGCCGCGACCCGCGCGCGCTGCCGCGGGTGGTGCTGTACGACCCGGCGCTCACCGTCGGCCTGCCCGCCGAGGTGACCGGGCCGAGCGGCATGAACGCGCTCGCCCACTGCGCCGAGGCGCTGTACGCGCCGGGCGCCAACCCGGTCACCTCGCTGCTGGCCGAGGAGGGCGCCAGGACGCTGGCCCGCGGCCTGCCGCTGGCGGTCGCCGAGCCGGCCAACCTGACCGGCCGGTCGGACGCGCTGCTGGGCGCCTGGCTGGCCGGCGCCTCGCTGGCCGCCGGGGCCGGCATCCACCACCAGCTCTGCCACCTGCTCGGCGGCCGCTACGGGCTGCCCCACGCCGAGCTGCACACCGTGCTGCTGCCGCAGGTGGTCGGCTTCGTCGCGCCGGCGGCGCCCGGGCCGGTCGCCAGGCTGGCGCGCGCGCTCGGCGCCGGCGAGGACGACGCCGCCGGCGCGCTGTGGGACCTGGCCAGGCGCCTGGGCGCGCCCGCCGGCCTCGCCGAGCTGGGCCTGGCAGCGGCCGAGCTGGACCCCGCGGCCCGCCTGGCGGCGGCCAAGGTCACCCAGGAACCGCGGCCGGCCGGCCACGAGGAGCTGCGGGCGCTGCTGGGCGCCGCCTGGCAGGGCCGCCGGCCGTCCCCCAGGACAGGTGGGTACCGTGGACGATGACGCGACCTCAGCCACGCCGGCGGGCGTGGACCGCCGGCGGTTCGTGCAGCTCGCCGCGCTGTCCGGCGCGGCCCTGCTGAGCGGCTGCCGCACCTCCGACCCGCTGGCCGACCGGCAGCCGATCCGGCTGGGCTACGTGACCCCCCAGAGCGGGCCGCTGTTCATCTTCGGCGAGGCCGACAAGTTCGTGATCGGGCGGGCGCAGGAGACCTTCAAGGACGGCCTGAAGATCGGCCGGCGCGCCTACCCGGTGGAGATCCTGGCCAGGGACAGCCAGTCCGACCCCGTGCGCGCCGGCGAGGTCGCCAGGCAGCTCATCAACGAGCAGGTCCACCTGATGCTGGTGAGCAGCGCGCCGGAGACCACCAACCCGGTCGCGGACGCCTGCGAGCGGGCCGGGGTGCCCTGCATCTCCACGGTCACCCCCTACCAGCCGTGGTTCCTGGTCCGCGACCCGGCCCCCGACCCGCAGGACCCCAAGCCCTACCGGTGGACCTGGCACTTCTACTGGGGCCTGGAGGACCTGATCTCGGTCTTCGCCGACATGTGGGGCCAGCTCGAGAACAACCAGATCCTCGGCGGCCTGTGGCCGAAGGACAACGACGGCGAGTTCGCCGCCAGGAGCTTCCCCGCCGCGCTGCGGCCGCAGGGCTACGAGATCGTCGACCCGGGCCGCTACCAGGGCAACACCGACAGCTTCGAGGCCGAGATCCAGCGGTTCAAGGACGCCGGGGCCGACATCGTCACCGGCGTGCCGACCCCGCCCGACTTCGCCACCTTCTGGAAGCAGGCCGGCGAGCAGGGCTACCGGCCCAAGATCACCACCATGGCCAAGGCCGCGCTGTTCCCCGCCTTCATGGAGGCGATGGGGACCGCCGACGGGGTCTCCACCTCGGTGTCGTGGAGCCCCATGCACCCGTTCAGCTCCTCGCTGACCGGGGAGAGCTCGGCCGCGCTCGCCGAGGCGTTCGTCGCCACCACCGGGCGGCAGTGGACCCAGCCGATCGGCTTCGCGCACGCCCTGTTCGAGGTCGCCGCCTACGTGCTCCAGCGGGTCGGCGACGCGGGCGACCGGCAGGCGGTCACCGACGCGATCAAGGACACCCGCCTGGACACCATCATCGGCCCGGTGGACTGGACCCGCCGGCTGGCCGACTACCCCAACGTCGCCAGGACGCCGCTGGTCGGCGGCCAGTGGCAGCGCGGCAAGCGCTGGCCGTTCGAGCTGGCGATCGTCTCCAACACCGCCAACCCGGAGATCCCGGCAACCGGCACCCTGCAGCCGATCGCCTGACCGGCTGCCAGCCAGAGGAGGTACCCGTGAGCAAGGGCATCGACCGCCGCCGGTTCATGCAGCTCGCCGGGCTGTCCGGCGCCGCCGCGCTGGCCGGTTGCAGGGACTCGGGCGGCGGCGGTGGCGGGGACACCGCCGCGCGCACCATCAAGCTCGGCTACGTCACCCCCAAGACCGGCTCGCTGGCCGGCTTCGGCGAGGCCGACGACTACGTCCTCGGCTCGATGCAGGAGATCTTCAAGGACGGCCTGCGGATCGGCGGCACCTCCTACCCGATCCAGATCGTGCCCAAGGACACCCAGTCCGACCCCAACCGCGCCGCCACCGTCGCCGGCGACCTGATCAACACCGACAAGGTCGACATCGTGCTGGTGTCGTCGACCCCGGAGACCACCAACCCGGTGACCGGCCAGTGCGAGGCCAACGGCGTGCCCTGCATCTCCACGGTGGCGCCGTGGCAGCCGTGGTTCCTCGGCCAGCAGCAGGACCCCGCCAACCCCAAGCCGTTCAAGTGGGCCTACCACTTCTTCTGGGGGCTCGAGGACATCGAGTCGGTGTTCGCCGACATGTGGAGCCAGGTCCCCAACAACAAGGTGGTGGCCGGGCTGTTCCCCAACGACGGCGACGGCAACGCCTGGGGCGACAAGAAGCTGGGCTTCCCCGCCTACTTCGGGCCCAAGGGCTACGAGATCGTCGACCCCGGCCGCTACCAGAACCTGACCGAGGACTTCTCCTCGCAGATCTCGGAGTTCAAGCAGGCCGGCGCCGAGATCCTGACCGGCGTGCCGCTGCCGCCCGACTTCACCAACTTCTGGAAGCAGGCCTCCCAGCAGGGCTTCCAGCCCAAGATCGCCTCGGTCGGCAAGGCGCTGCTGTTCCCGGCCTCGGTGGAGGCCCTCGGCGACATCGGCGAGGGCATGTCCACCGAGGTGTGGTGGAGCCCCAACCACCCGTTCAGGTCGTCGCTGACCGGGGCGACCGCCAAGCAGCTCGCCGACGACTACACCGCCAAGACCGGCAAGCAGTGGACGCAGCCGATCGGCTTCGTGCACGCGCTGTTCGAGGTCGCCGCCGACTCGCTGAAGCGCGCCGGCAACCCCGACGACCGCGAGGCGATCGTCAACGCCATCAAGGGGAGCAACCTCGACACCATCGTCGGCCGCATCCAGTGGACCGGCAAGCCGTTCCCGAACGTGGCCAAGACCCCGCTGGTCGGCGGCCAGTGGCGCAAGGGCAGCGGCAACGTCAAGTTCGACCTGGTGATCGTCTCCAACAAGGACCACCCGGACATCCCGGCCGCCGGCGAGCTGGTGACAATTCCCTACACGTAGGAGCGACCGACTTGGCCGGCAGCGCGACCAACGGCAGTCCCCGGCCCATGTGGGGGGAGCTCGCTCCCCCCACGGCCCCCCAAGAGCGCCTGTGCCATGGCCGGCCGGCTGGCTGCGCCTGACGTGGCCGCGGCGCTGGAGCTGGAGGGGGTCTCCAAGGCGTACGGGGCGCTCAAGGTCATCGACGACCTGAGCGTGCGCCTGGACGCCGGCGAGGCGCTCGGCGTGGTCGGCCCCAACGGGGCCGGCAAGACGACCATGCTCCAGCTCGCGGCGGGACAGCTCCGCCCCGACGCCGGGCGGGTGCGGCTGGAGGGCCGCGACGTCACCGACCAGCCGGCCCGCACCCGCTGCCAGCTCGGCATGGCCGTCACCCACCAGGTCCCGCGCCCGTTCGTCGGCATGACCGTCTACGAGAACGTTCTGGTCGGCGCCACCTTCGGGCGCACAGGCGACGGCGACCCGCACGAGGCGAGCCTGGCCGCGCTGGCGGCGGTCGAGCTCACCGGCAGGGCCAACCGGCTGGCCGGCACCCTGCCGCTGCTGGAGCTGAAGCGGCTGGAGCTGGCCAGGGCGCTGGCGACCGGCCCGCGCGTGCTGCTGCTGGACGAGATCGCCGGCGGCCTCACCGAGGCCGAGGTGCACCAGCTGGTCGCGACCATCCGGCGGCTGCGCGAGGCCGGCGTGTCGATCGTGTGGATCGAGCACATCGTCCACGCCCTGCTGTCGGTGGTGGACCGCATCGTGGCCATCAACTTCGGCCGCAAGCTGATCGAGGGCGACCCGCACGAGGTGATGGCCAGCCCGGAGGTCCGCGACGTCTACCTGGGCAGCGAGGCGGGCCTCTAGTGCTCCTCCAGGTCGAGCGGGTGGCCAGCTTCTACGGGGACTTCCAGGCGCTGTTCGACGTGTCCGTCCAGGTCGCCGAGGGCGAGACGGTGGCCATCATCGGCGCCAACGGGGCGGGCAAGTCGACCCTGCTGCGGACCGTGGCCGGGCTCATGGCCCGCACCACCGGGACGGTCGCCTTCGACGGCCGGCCGCTGGACGGCGTGCCGACCCACCGGCGGCTCGGCCTCGGCATCGCCCTGGTCCCCGAGGGACGGCGGATCTTCCCGAGCCTCACCGTGGAGGAGAACCTCCAGGTTGGTGCACATCGGTCGCGGCCCGGCCCGTGGGGCGTGCGCCGGGTGCTGGAGGTGTTCCCCGCCCTCGCCGACAAGCGCGGCCGGCCCGGCAGCCGGCTGTCCGGCGGCGAGCAGCAGATGCTGGCCATCGGCCGCGCGCTCATGGCCAACCCGCGCCTGCTGCTGCTGGACGAGGTGTCGCTCGGGCTGGCCCCGGTGGTGGTCCGGCGCATCTACCAGACCCTGCCCGAGATCGTCGGCAGCGGCGCCACCGTGGTCCTGGTCGAGCAGGACATCGGCCAGGCGCTGGCCGCCGCCGACCGCGCCTACTGCCTGCTGGAGGGCCGGGTCGCCCTGCACGGCCCGGCGCAGGAGCTGACCCGCCAGCAGGTCACCGACGCCTACTTCGGGATGCGGTCGGCGTGACCTGGGTCAACGACGTCGTCCAGGGGCTGCTGCTCGGCGGCCTGTACGCGCTGTTCGCCACCGGGCTGTCGCTGATGTTCGGGGTGATGCGGCTGGTCAACCTGGCCCACGGCGACCTGTCGATCGTGGCCGCGTTCGCCGCCCTGGCGATCGTCGACGCCGTCCCCATCAACCCGCTGTGGACGCTACCGCTGGTCGTGCCGCTGATGTTCGGCGTCGGCTGGCTGCTCCAGCGGGGGATGCTGAACTTCACCCTGCGCGGCGCCGACCCGCTGCCGCCGGTGCTGGTCACCTTCGGGCTGTCGATCATCATCCAGAACCTGCTGCTGGAGGTGTTCTCGGCCGACTCCCAGGGCCTGGACGCCGGCGCCATCGAGCACGCCAGCATCCGCATCAGCGACCGGCTGGCGATCGGCTGGTTCCCGCTGCTCACCCTGGTGGTCGGGATCGCGGTGCTGGCCGGCCTGCAGCTGGTCATCTCCCGCACCCGGCTGGGCCGGGCCTTCCGGGCCACCTCCGACGACCAGGAGACGGCCCGGCTCATGGGCATCGACCACCGCAACGTCTACGCCGTGGCCACCGGGATCGCGCTGGCCACCGTGGCGATCGCCGGGATCTTCCTGGGCATCCGCACCACCTTCGCCCCCTACTCCGGCCCGACCCGGCTGATCTTCGCCTTCGAGGCCGTGGTCATCGGCGGGCTCGGCTCGATCTGGGGCACCCTGGCCGGCGGGCTGGTGCTGGGGGTCGCGCAGACGCTGGGGGCGCAGGTCTCCCCCGGCTGGGGGGTGCTCGCCGGCCACCTGGTGTTCCTGGCCGTGCTCGCCTTCCGCCCCACCGGCCTGCTCGGCAGGACGGTCCCGGCGTGAGCGCCACCGAGGTCGCGGCGCCCGCGGCGCGGGTGCAGCGCGCCACCCTCGCCAGCCGCGTCTGGCTGGTCCTGGGGCTGGCCACCGTGGCGGTGCTGGCCGCCGGGCCGCTGTGGGCGCTGGACAGCGTGCTGCGCACCCTGATCGGCTTCTTCACCCTGCTGGCGCTGGCGACCATGTGGAACCTGCTGGCCGGCTACGCCGGCCTGGTCTCCATCGGCCAGCAGGCCTACGTGGGCCTCGGCGCCTACGGGCTGCTGTACCTGGCCGACACCCTGGGCCTCAACCTGTTCCTGTCGGTGCTGGTCGCCGGGCTGATCGGCACGCTGGTCGCGATCCCCACGGCGGTGCTGGCGTTCCGGCTGCGCGGCGGCTACTTCGCGATCGGCACCTGGGTGATCGCCGAGGTCTACCGGCTGGTGGTCAGCAACGTCTCCCAGCTCGGCGGCGGCTCGGGCCTGACCCTGCGGGCCGCGTCGGAGTACGACCGCACCGCGCGCCTGTTCGCCACCTACGAGCTCGCCCTGGCCGTCGGCGTCGGCGCCGTGGTGGTCGCCTACGTGCTGCTGCGCCGCCGCCTGGGCCTGGCGCTGACCGCCATCCGCGACGCCGAGGCCAGCGCCCAGAGCCTCGGCGTGCACGTGTGGCGCACCAAGTTCCTGGTCTACCTGGTGGCCGCGTTCGGCTGCTCGGTGGCTGGCGCGGTCATCTACCTGAACCTGCTGCGCGTCCAGCCCGAGGCCGCCTTCAGCGTCAACTGGACGGCCTTCATGATCTTCATCGTGGTGATCGGCGGGGTCGGCACGATCGAAGGGCCGATCATCGGTACCATCGTGTTCTTCGTGCTGCAGGAGACCCTGTCCGGCTACGGCGCCTGGTACCTGGTCCTGCTCGGCGCGGTCGCGGTCCTGGTCACGCTGCTGGCCAGGCGAGGGCTCTGGGGCCTGGTCGCCGACCGCACCGGCTGGAGCCTGTTCCCGGTGCAGCGCCGCCTCCAGGACCTCCACCCGACCCAGGGGCGCTGATGGCCGACCGGTTCGCGAGCGTGCAGGAGGTGGCCGAGCGCCTGGCCGCCGTCGACTACCTGGCCACGCCGATGATCGCCAACGTGGCCTTCCTCGCCGACCGCCTGGAGAAGCCGATCCTGGCGGAGGGGCCCGCCGGCGTCGGCAAGACCGAGCTGGCCAAGGCGCTGGCCGCCACCACCGCGGCGCGGCTGATCCGGCTGCAGTGCTACGAGGGCCTGGACGAGTCCAAGGCCCTGTATGAGTGGAACTACAAGAAGCAGCTGCTGCGCATCCAGGCCGACCGCGCCCACGACGCCAGCTGGGCCGACGTGGAGGCCGACATCTTCTCCGAGCCGTTCCTGCTCACCAGGCCGCTGCTGGAGGCGATCCGCGCCACCGACCCGGTGGTGCTGCTGATCGACGAGGTCGACCGGGTCGAGGTCGAGACCGAGGCGCTGCTGCTGGAGGTGCTGTCGGACTTCCAGGTCTCCATCCCCGAGCTCGGCACCGTCGCCGGCACCCAGCGCCCCCTGATCGTGCTCACCTCCAACGCCACCAGGGAGCTGTCGGAGGCGCTGCGCCGCCGCTGCCTGTACCTGTACATCGACTACCCGGACGTCGAGCGCGAGCGGCGGATCGTCCGCGCCCGCGTGCCCGAGGTCGACGAGCAGCTCGCCGGCCAGATCGCCCAGATGGTGCGGACCATCCGCCGGCTGGAGCTGAAGAAGGCGCCGTCCATCTCGGAGACGATCGACTGGGCCCGCACCCTGCTCCAGCTCGGGCGCACCACCCTGGACCCGGCCACCGTCGACGACACCCTGCACCTGCTGCTCAAGCACGAGCGCGACATCCAGCGGGCCCGGGCCGAGCTCGGCCGCGGGCCGCGGTGAGGAGGCCCACGGTGGAGGCAGGCGGCCGGCTGGTCCCGATCGTCGACGACCTGGCGCGGGCGCTGCACCGGGCGGTGGCCGAGCACCGGGTCACCGAGCCGGAGTGGCGCCAGGCGCTGGCGTTCCTCACCGAGCTCGGCACCGCCGACGAGTGGGTGCTGCTGTCGGACGTGCTCGGCATCTCGGTGGCGGTGGACAACAACACCTACCGCCGGGAGGGCGACGAGACCCCCAGCAACGTCCAGGGCCCCTTCTACCGGCCGGGCGCGCCGCTGGTCTCGCCGCCCGTCGCGCTCTGCCGCGACGACGAGCCGGGCGAGCCGTGCTTCGTCGCCGGCCGGGTGCTGGCCGCCGGCGACCACCGGCCGCTGGCAGGCGCGCTGCTGGACGTCTGGCAGACCAACGGCGCCGGGCTGTACGACCACGAGGACCCCGGCCAGCCCGAGTGGAACCTGCGCCGGCGCTTCCACGCCGGCGAGGACGGGAGCTACGAGTTCCGCACCGTGGTGCCCGGCCCCTACGAGATCCCCAAGGACGGCCCGGTCGGCCGGCTGCTGGCCGCGGTCGGCCGCCACGCCTGGCGGCCCGCGCACTTCCACGTGAAGGTGAGCGCCGACGGCTTCCAGCCGCTCACCACCATGATCTACTTCGAGGGCGACCCCTGGCTGCACGACGACACCATCTCGTCGGTCAAGCCGGACCTGGTCATCCCGCTCGCCAGGCACGACCGGCCCGACCAGCTCCGCGCCCGCGGCCTGGACCGGCCCTTCTCCACCGGCGAGTTCGACTTCGTGCTCAGGCCGGCCCGCGCCTAGAGGTGGACGCGCGGCGGCCGGCGCGGCATGATCGCCTGGCCCGGTGTCGCATTCGCCCGTTAACGGGGCCGTTGGGGGGAGGTGGTCGCGATCGCACGCTGCGACTTCGCGATCTGGCGGCCGGTCCCCGACAACAGCCGGCAGCCGTCCATACGGGCCACCCAGGTGATCATGCACTCGATGGCGTCGCC
>Ga0081538_10003896_pt1 | contig 13934 bp, 16 predicted proteins | sample TabmetS5T2R1_FD_71022 | JGI IMG/M metagenome (GOLD analysis project Ga0081538, IMG submission 71022) | Tabebuia heterophylla rhizosphere microbial communities from the University of Puerto Rico - S5T2R1 | ecosystem: Host-associated > Plants > Roots > Rhizosphere ... | reverse complement strand
TCGAACGGCTCCTCCGGCTGGTCGCCGCGGTCGGCCAGCGCCCGTTCGGCGTCGTCCAGCAGCGACGCGGCCGCCTCCAGCCGATCGGCGGCCACGGCAGCGACCGCCTGGGCCAGGCACAGCCGCGGCCGGGAGCGCACCAGCGCCGCCGGGAGCGCCTGGAGCCAGCGGCGCAGGGCGGCGTCCTCGCTGCGCCGCTGCAAGGCGTCGAAGTGCTGCTCGATCAGCCGGGCTGCCCAGACCGCATCCCCAGCGGCCAGCGCGTGCCCCACCGCCTCGTCGACCAGCCCCTGCCGCTGGCACCAGGCGGCCGCGACCCGGTGCAGCCCCGCCACCCGGTCGGGCTGCTCGCGTTGCAGGCGGGCGCGGAGCAGGTCGGCGAACAGCTGGTGATACCGCCACCAGCCGCGCACCTCGTCCAGCGGCTGAAGGAATAGGTTGGCCCGCTCCACCTGCTCCAGCATGGCCTGGCCATCGCTGCGGCCGGTGACCGCATCGCACAACGGCCCACTGAGCCGCTCAAGCACCGAGGTCTCCAGCAGGAACGCCCGTAGCGGCTCGGGCTGGCGGTCCAGCACCTCCTCGGCCAGATAATCCAGCACATAGCGGTGGCTGCCGGAAAAGCCCTCGACAAAGGCGGCGATGTCGCCACGACCCCGCAGCGACAGGGCGGCCAACTGCAGCCCGGCGGCCCAGCCCTCGGTGCGGTCGGTCAACACCGCCACGGCCGCCGCGGGCAGGTCTGGCCCGACGGCACTGCGGAGCAGCGCGGCGGCCTCCTGGGCGGTGAAGCGCAGGTCGCGCTCGCGCAGCTCGGCCAGCTGGCCGCGGGCCCGCAGCCGGGCCAGCGGCAGCGGCGGATCGGCGCGGGTGGCCACCACCAGCCGCAGCGAGCCTGGCAGGTGCTCCAGCAGGAACCCAAGCGACTGGTGGACCGCCGCCGCCTGGACCAGGTGGTAGTCGTCCACCACCAGCACGACCTCCTCGGCCACGCCGTCCAGCTCGTTGAGCAGGGCGGTCACCAACCCCTCGAAGGAACGCGGCGGCGGCGGACCAAGCAGCGCGGCGACCCGTTCGGCGACGCCAGGGCACACCGTGTCCAGCGCCGCGGCAACATGGCGCCAGAACCGGGCCGGGTCGTTGTCGGCGTCGTCCAGCGACAGCCACGCCACCGGCCGCTGGCCACCTCGGGCCCAGCCGGCCAGCAGGGTGGTCTTGCCGAACCCGGCCGGGGTGCAGACCAGGACCAGCCCGCGTCCGATCCCCTCGGCCAGGCGCTCCAGCAGCCGCGGGCGCACCACGAACCCGGGTAGGGTCCGCGGCGCGCGCAGCTTGGTGGCCAGCAGCACGTCGCGCTCGGGCCCGGCGGCCGTGGAGGGGGGTCTTGCCGGCGGGTCAGCCATCGTGCTCCACCTCAGCCCATCCGCGGTGCTCGGTTTCGGCTGGCTCATTGTAGAGACCGGCCGCCGCCTGCATTCGGGCTGCCCACAGCGCTGGCAGCGGCTCAGGGCGGCAACGGCGCCTGCCCGCCCGGCGTGACCAACCGGCCCCAATCCGGTCCCGGCCACAGCGGCGCCCTTGACCAGCAGCCGCAGTCGGATCCCGCCTAACGGCGCCAGACAAGATCCCACCTGCCTTCCCACCCCTGGCTCCCACCTCCGGGTGATGCCTCAACGCCCTCGTGTCCGTAGCGTGCCGGCCAGACCAACGACCAACACGGGAGTCGAGATGGGTACCGGCGAGCTCGGCCGCGCGGCCGCCTGGAGCGAATCGCTGACCCGCGGCGCCAGGCCGACCACGCGCGGTCGAGCGGATCTCGGCGGCAAGCCGCCGGGATCCCAAGCCGAGGAGCGATGACCATGCCGGTCACCCACCAGCACCAGGCCGGATGTTCGACCCCGGCCACTGCCGAGACTGCGCCCGCGAGACCGACCTGGTGGACCACTGCTGGCGGGTGCAACGCGACAAACACGTGTTCAGGGAGGCCCACCGCCGGGCCGGCAGGCGCCGCGGCGCCGTCTATGCCCTGTGGTCGGCCGACCTTGGATCCTGCTGGCCGCCGTCGCCCTCCTGGCAGGATGATCCGCCGTTGGAGGTGATCCACGATGAAGCCGCCGGTGCGCTATGAGATCCGCGTCAACGGCGCCCTGGACAGCGGCTGGTCGGCCTGGTTCGGCGGCCTGCAGGTCACCAGCGACGACCGCGGCCAGACCACCATCGCCGGGCCAATCGCCGACCAGGCGGCCCTGCACGGCCTGCTCGCCAGGATCCGAGACCTGGGCCTGGAGCTGCTCTTAGTGCGCCGCACCGACCCCGGCTGAGACCCTCACAAAGAGGCACGCGATGCAGCAGATTCGGAGGCCAGGGGGCGAGCGTCGACCGCCACGGCGCCAGCAGCTGCGGGTGGCCAGGCGGCCGCGCGACCGTCGGCTGGGGAGCCCGGTGGACCGGCGCACCCCCGCCGGCCGACTCCTGCCCTACTGAGATCACGCAGCCCAACCCGTCCACCGCGCCCACACGGCGAGTGGTCCGCCGCCACCAGATGCACGCCGCTTGCCCGCCAACCGACCACCCCGGCACCTCCGGATCCGCCGCGGCACGGCCGCAGGTCTGGAAACAGCAGAGCAACGGCCATGAAAAGTCGGCTGGTCCGCTGGAGCACCCGGTGAGACCTATCGGCGGACGGGCGCGTCGGGACCTCGGGCACCGAACCCGCCACTCCAGAGGTGGTCCATGACCTTGCTGATCGTCCTCGCGCTGCTGATCGCGCTCGACCTGGCGGCGTGGCGATGGGGCCACGACTCCCGCGACGACCAGGACTGGACGACCTGAGCACGTCGGCGCTGCCGGCGAGAAGGGAGCACCGAGGCCTGCAGGCTTGGCGCGGTTTGCCGTCCGGCGAGGTCGCTCATCGGCTTTGCCAGCAGCACCGGCGGCGGCACAGTCACCTCGCCGCGCTGGCCGCCGGCGGCTTCTTGGCCGTGCTGTTGGGCTCGCTGGCCTGCCTGGCCCCGATCCAGCGGCGCCTGGTCGGCGCCGCCCTCGGCGGACGTCGAGGGGTTGCGGGCCAGGTGACTACGGGGTCACCTGCTTCGCACCGCCGTCGCGCTGGCCTGCTTCGCGCTTGCCGTGCTCGCCACTGTCGCATGAGGACACCGACCACCAGCGGCCAGGGATGGCCGCGAAGGAGGCCTCGATGTTGCAGCTTGCCGAGATGGATACCCGTGTGCGGCTGGCCGACCAGCTGGCGGAGGAGGTCGGGCCGGTCATCCTGATCAACACCTTCCAGGTGGCACCCCAGGACATCGACGCCCTGCTGGCGGCCTGGGCGGCCGACGCCGCCTACCTCAAGGGCCAGCCCGGCTTCATCGCCGCCCAGCTGCACCGCGGCATCACCGACAGCACGGTGTTCTGCAACCTTGCGGTCTGGGAGTCGGTGGCGGCCTTCCGGGAGGCGTTCGCTGATCCGCGGTTCCAGGCGACCTTTGCCCGCTACCCCGACTCCACGGTGGCCTCCCCGCACCTGTTCCAGAAGCTGGCGGTGCCGGGCATCTGCGTGGACCGCTAGCTCGCCGGCGCCGCCGACGCGGCGCGGCCTGCCGCCTGGGCCTCGGTCGCCGCGCCGGCCGGTGCGGCGTGGTTCGGGGTGGGGAAGTGGACTGCGACCTGGAGGCCGCCGTCGGGACGGGCGCGCACGCGCAGGTCCGCGTGGTGGGCGGCGGCGACCGCGGCCACGATGGACAGGCCCAGGCCGTGGCCCTGGTGGTGGGCGGTGCGGTCGGCGCCCAGCCGCTGGAAGGGCCGTAGCAGCCGCTCGACCTCGGCGGGTGGGACCGTCGGGCCGCTGTTGGCCACCACCAGCTCGGCGTGCCCCGCCCCGGTGCTGGTCTGGACCTGGACCCAGCCGGCGGGCAGGTTGTGGCCGATGGCGTTGTCGACCAGGTTGCCCACCAGGCGCTCGACCAGGCGCGGGTCGCCCAGCGCCGGAGTCGGGTCGAGGGTGGCGTCGACCCGCAGCGTGCGGCGCTGGACCTCGGCGTGGCGGGCCAGCAGGACCTCGTCGGTGACGGCGGCCAGGTCGAACCGCTCCCAGCGGTCCAGCCCCGCCTGCCCGCGGGCCAGGACCAGCAGGGCCTCCAGCAGCCGCTGCTGCTGCTTGCTGGCGGCCAGGACGCGCTGGAAGGTGGACCGCAGCGACGCCACCGAGGCCTGGGGGTCGGCCAGCGCGACCTCGATCGCTGCCCGCTGGCGGGTGAGCGGGCCGCGGAGCTCGTGGGAGGCGTTGGCGACGAACCGCTGCTGGGCGTCCAGGGCGTCGCGCTGGGCGTCGAAGGCGGCGTCCAGCCGGCCCAGCAGGTCGTCGATGGTGTCGGCCAGGTCCTTGAGCTCGTCGTCGGGGCCCGGCATGGCCAGCCGCTGGTGCAGGCTGGCCGCGGAGAGCTGCCGGGCGGTGGCGGTGATGGTCCGCAGCGGCCGCAGCACCCGCCCAGCCATCAGCCAGCCCAGCGCGACTGAGACCGCCAGCATGACCGCCAGCGCGACACCGGAAAGGATGAGCAGCTGCCACAGCTTGTCGGAGCCGCTGGCCTCCTCAACGTAGGTGGTCGGCCCGCCCACATCGCCGGGCACCGGGACGGGGCTGGGGTCATTGGCGTAGTTGGTCTTGAAGACGGGCTCGGCGCCGAAGAGCTTGTTGGTCACCAGCAGGTAGGTGACGGCCAGCAGCATCACCCCCGAGACCAGGAACAACCCGCCGTACAGCAGGGTGAGGCGCAGCCGCACGGTGCGCCGCGGCAGCCGCAGCGCGGCGGGCCAGGCCACAAGGCGCACCATCGGTCCCTCAGATCCGGTAGCCGGCCTGGGCGACCGTCTGGATCAGCGGGGGCTCGCCGAGCTTGGCCCGCAGCCGGCTGACGGTCACCTTGACGGTGCCGGTGAACGGGTCGGCCAGCTCGTCCCAGACCCGCTCCAGCAGCTCCTCGGCCGACACCACCCGGCCCTGGGCGGCCAGCAGCAGCTCCAGCACGCCCAGCTCCTTGGGGGTCAGCGGCAGCCGCGCCCCCCCACGGGTGGCGACCCGCAACGCTGGGTCCAGCCGCAGGTCCCCATGCTCCAGGACCGGCGGCAGCGGCGAGCCGGCGCGGCGGCCGAGCGCCCGGATGCGGGCGACCAGCTCGGCGAAGGCGAACGGCTTGGGCAGGTAGTCGTCGGCGCCCAGGCCCAGCCCTTCCACCCGGTCGCCGACGGAGGCGGCCGCGGTCAGCATCAACACCCGGGTCGGGCGCCGGTCGGCCACGATCGACCGGGCGACCTCATCGCCGTGCAGCCCGGGCAGGTCCCGGTCGAGCACGACGACGTCGTAGGCGACCAGCTCCAGGCGGGCGAGGGCGTCGTGGCCGTCGCCGGCGAGGTCGGTGGCCATGCCCTCGCGGCGTAGGCCGAGCGCCAGCGTCTCGGCCAGCTCGGTGTCGTCCTCGACCACCAACACCCGCATTCGGTCCTCCCCCGGGCGCGGCGCGGGCCCGCAGATCGGGGCGGGGTGTTCCGCGCCCGCATCGCTGGTCTCCAGGATGCCTGATCGGGGGGTTACAGGGCGGTTACAGCGGTTGTTCCCGGCGTGTAACCGCTCAGTCGCTACACCGGCACCAGCGGGCCGCAGCAGCGCGGCGCGCACGTCCAGACCGGCAAGGCGGACGTCCCCTGGGGCGCGTGGCGCCCAGAGGCCCCCCCTGGGGCCGCGCGTCCCGGAGGACGTCCGCAACCAAAGAGGAGGGTCTCATGCACGATCACGGCGGCCGGGGAGGCCCGGCACGCCTACCACGGCGCCGCTGGCGGCCGTACCTGGCCGCGCTGGTCGCCGTGCTGGCGCTGGCGCTGGCCCTGGGGGCCTGCGGCGGCAGCGACAAGGGCGACGGGGTGGCCAGCCTCGGCGGCAAGGCCACCACCACCACCACCAGCCCCGGCGGCGGGAAGTCGGCGGCGAGGCAGAAGGCGCTCAACTGGGCCAGGTGCCTGCGCCAGCACGGCATCGACATGCCCGACCCCAAGTTCGACGCCCAGGGGCGCATGGCCCAGCAGATGCCGGCGGGGGTCGGCCCCGACGACCCCAAGTTCAAGGCCGCCGCCCAGGCCTGCCAGCAGTACGCGCCCAGCGGCGCGCCCGACAAGGTCGACCCGCAGGAGCAGCAGCAGATGGTGGCCTACGCCCGGTGCATGCGCCAGCACGGCATCAACATCCCCGACCCCAAGCCCGGCGAGGGGATCAGCCTGGACAGCGACAAGGGGGTCAATCCGGACGACCCGAAGTTCAAGGCGGCCGACCAGGCCTGCCAGCCAAAGGGCGCCGGCGAGAAGCAGGAGCAGCAGCAAAGCGCCGGAGGTGGCCAGTGAGCACCCAGGAGACCCCCACCCGCCAGCCCTCGCCCCACGCCCAGCGCGCGGGCGGGCCGGCCATCCTCGAACCCGACGGGCTGGGGCCCTACCCGGCGCCGCCCCGCCGCCGCGCCCGGCGCTGGCTGGCCGGCTCGGTGGCCGTGGCGCTGCTGGGCGCGGCCGGCTGGTGGGCCGCCGGCCACCCCGGCCTGGACACCAGCCCCAAGGCGGCCGCGCCGGCGGCGCCGACCGCGACCGCCACGGTCCAGCGGCAGGACCTCAGCGGCCAGACCAAGGTCGACGGCACCCTGGGGTATGCCGGCAGCGCCAACATGCAAAGCCCCCTGTCCGGCCGCATCACCTGGCTGCCCACCGCCGGCCAGCTCATCCGCCGCGGCGGCACCCTGCTTTCGGTCGACAACAAGCCGGTGCAGCTGTTCTACGGCGCCAAGCCGGCCTGGCGGGACCTGTCGGTCGGCGTCGACGACGGCCCCGACGTCAAGCAGCTGGAGCAGAACCTGGCCGCGCTCGGCTACGACCCCGACCACCAGATGACCGTCGACGACCACTTCAGCTGGGCGACCAAGGCGGCCGTCAAGCGCTGGCAGAAGGCCCGCGGCCTGGACCAGACCGGCACCTTCACCACCGGCATGCCGGCGGTGTTCCTGCCCTGGGCCGCCCGGGTCAAGCAGCTGAGCGGCAGCGTCGGCGGTAGTGCCGCGCCCGGCGGGCCGGTGTACACGGTCACCTCCGACCGCCACCAGGTGACCGTCAAGCTGGACGTCAGCCAGCAAAGCTACGTCAAGCAAGGCGACCGGGTCGAGGTGGTACTGCCCAACGGGCGCCGCGCCAAGGGCCGCGTCAGCGAGGTCGGCCGGGTCGCCGAGACCAGCGGCTCGGGCCAGCAGCAGACCACCACCATCCCGGTGACGGTGGCCCTGGACAACCCGAAGGCCGGTGGGCGGCTGGACCAGGCCCCGGTGGAGGTCTACGTCACCACCCAGACCCGCAAGGGCGTGCTGGCGGTCCCGGTCGGCGCGCTGCTGGCGCTCGCCGAGGGCGGCTACGCCGTCGAGACCGTCGACGCCGCCGGGCAGCACCACCTGGTCGCGGTGCGCCTTGGGGTGTTCTCCGGCGGCATGGTCGAGGTCTCAGGCACCGGCCTGCGCGCCGGGGTCAAGGTGGTGACCGCCCAATGACCACGACCATTGGGCTGCCCGGGACGTCCGGGGTGGCCGCCGTGGCCGGCGGTCACGACGGCGGCCCCGGCGGCGGCGCGCCCGTGCTGGAGCTGCGCGGCGTGGGCAAGCGCTACCTGGGCCCGCCGCCGCTGCAGGTGCTGCGCGAGGTCGACCTCACCGTCGCCGCCGGGGAGATGCTGGCGATCACCGGGCCCTCGGGGTCGGGCAAGTCGACCCTGCTGCACCTGATGGGCACGCTGGACCGGCCCAGCAGCGGCACCGTACTGGTCGGCGGGATCGACGTCAGCGGGCTGTCGGACCGGCAGCTGGCCTGGCTGCGCGCCCGCTCGATCGGCCTGGTCTTCCAGCAGTTCTACCTGCTGGACGGGGTCAGCGCGCTGGACAACGTCGCCATGGGCCTGCTCTACGGCGGCCTCCCGCGGCGCCAGCGCCGCCGGCTGGCCGCCCTGGCGCTGCAACGGGTCGGCCTGGGCGACCGGCTGGGCCACCGCCCCACCCAGCTGTCCGGCGGCGAGCAGCAGCGCGTCGCGGTCGCCCGCGCGCTGGTCACCCGCCCGGCGGTCGTGCTGGCCGACGAGCCGACCGGCAACCTCGACCAGGCCGCCGGCCAGCAGGTCCTCGCCCTGCTGGAAGAGCTCAACGCCGAGGGCACCACCATCGCGGTCATCACCCACGACCGCGACATCGCCGCCCGGCTGCCCCGACGGGTCCAGCTGCGCGACGGCCGCGTGGTCGCCGACACCCGCCAGGCCGGCACCGCCCCGCCCCGGCCGCAGGAGGTGACGCCATGAGCGCCCCCCACCGGGACCCGCACCCCGCCGGCCGCGCCGCGCCGTCGACGTTGGCCGTGGCGATCGGCACCGCCGCGATCATGGCGGTGCTGGGCGCCTGGGTGGTCCAGGGCGCCTCGGCGTCCAGCACCGCCGACCTGCTCGACCGGCTGGGCACCCGCCCGGCGATCGTGCTGGCCGACGAGCCGACCGGCAACCTCGACCAGGCCGCCGGCCAGCAGGTCCTCGCCCTGCTGGAAGCGCTCAACGCCGAGGGCACCACCGTCGCGGTCGTCACCCACGACCGCGACCCCACCGCCCACCAGCCACAGCCACAGGAGGTGACATCATGAGCGCCACCCAACGGGTGCCCGCGCCGCGGCGGCTTGGCCTGCGCGACCTGGTCGCCGTCGGCGCCAGCGGGCTGGCGACCCGGCGGCTGCGCGCCGCGCTCTCCGCCCTCGGGGTAGCCATCGGCATCGCCGCGATCGTCGCGGTGCTGGGCGTCTCGGAGTCCAGCAAGGCCGACCTGCTCGCCCAGCTGGACCGGCTGGGCACCAACCTGCTCACCGTCGCGCCCGGGCAGACCTTCGGCGGCGACACCGCGGTCCTGCCCAAGCAGGCCGTGGGGATGGTCCGCCGCATCGGTCCGGTGCAGCAGGCCGCCGCGGTCGCCACCGTCAGCGACGCCGCGGTCTACCGCAACGACCACATCCCGGTCAGGGAGACCGGTGGGCTGAGTGTCGCCGCCGCCGACCTCAAGCTGCCGCAGGCGGTCGGCGCCACCCTGGCCAAGGGCCGCTGGCTCAACGCGGCCACCGCGCGCTACCCGGCCACCGTGCTGGGCGCGACCACCGCCACGCAGCTTGGCATCGACCAGGTCGGCAGCCAGGTCTGGCTGGGCGGCCGCTGGTTCACCGTGGTCGGCATCCTCCAGCCGGTCCCCTTGGCGCCGGAGCTGGACCGCGCCGCCCTGGTCGGCCTGCCGGCTGCCAAGGCGCTGCTGGGCTCCGACGGCTCCCCGTCGACCGTGTACGTGCGCGCCGACCCCGACCAGGTGGTCGACGTCCAGGGCGTGCTGGCCGCCACCGCCAACCCCGAGCACCCCAACGAGGTCCAGGTCTCCCGCCCCTCCGACGCCCTGGCCGCCCAGGCCGCCGCCAAGAGCGCCCTCAACGCGCTGCTGCTGGCCCTTGGCGGGGTGGCGCTGCTGGTCGGCGGCGTCGGCATCGCCAACGTGATGGTCATCGGCGTGCTCGAGCGGCGCAGCGAGATCGGCCTGCGCCGCGCGCTCGGCGCCACCCGCGGCCACGTGCGCACCCAGTTCGTGGTCGAGTCGCTGCTGCTGGCCCTGTTGGGCGGCGCCGGCGGGGTGCTGCTGGGCGCGCTGGTCACCGCCGGCTACGCCACCCGCCAGCACTGGCAGGTCGTCGTGCCCCTGGCCGGGGTGGCCGGCGGCGTCGGCGCCGCCCTGGCCCTAGGCGCGCTGGCCGGGCTGTACCCGGCCATCCGCGCCGCCCGCCTGGCCCCCACCGACGCCCTGCGCACCACCTAGCCACCAAGCGCCCGGTCACCGGCCACCTCCAGCCGGTGACCGGGCACCCAGTTGACCAGAGCCCCACCCACGGCAACCAGCAGAGGAGGTAACCGATGCGGCGCATCCGCAGCCAGCGACCGAACCGCCGGCGGGGCACCCCTGGCGTGCGGTCCTTGCGCCCGACCCGCACGACCCACAGGTCCTGCGCGCCAAGACGCTCGGCCGTGCCGCCCATCCCGACCAGCAGGTGACCAGGAGGTGACGGTGCCCACCCCGTGGGACGCGACCGCCAGCCCCCCGCCGGCACCGGCCCGGCAGCGGGGGAGGAGGTCGTGACGCCGGCGCAGGACAACAACGCCGAGCGTCGCCGCGACCTCGCCGAGCACGCCGCCCAGGTCCGCCGCCTGGCCGACGAACTCGCCGCGGCGATCGCCAAGGGGCTCGTGCTCGCGCTGCCCATCCCAGGCCGCGTGCACGGCGCCTGGCTGGCGGTGGACGAGTGGGCCGAACTGCTCGGCCGCTCCCAGCGCAGGACCGACCAGCCGCGGGGGCCGCGACCACTGCTGCCCGGCCCCACCGGCCAAGGACGGCCTGAAAGGAGAACCTGATGTTGCAGCTCAGGGAGATCGATGACCGCGTGCGGCTGGCCGACCAGCTGACCGAGGAGGCCGGGCCGGTGACCCTGATCAACACCTTCACGGTGGCACCCCAGGACGCCGGCGCGCTCCTGGCGGCCTGGGCCGTCGACGCCGCCCACATCAGGGCGTGAGGTGCTCGAGGTGCACAGGCTCCGCAGTGTCGGCCGCTGGATGGGGGTGCTGCTGGCGGTGGTCGTGGGCGCGATCGCCGGGCTGGCCGCCCTACTCGGCACGGCGGTCGCAGCCCCTGCGCCACCGGTCTTCCTGGGCGTGGGGCTGGTGGCGTTCGTTGCGGCCACGGCCGGCGGCGTGGGCCTGGTGACCCGCGGGCTGGGCCGCCAGCGACGACGCGGTGTCCGCGCTGGCGTGACGGCGGCCGCCACCCTGCTGGTGGTGGCCGGCTTGGTTGTCGCGCTGCTCCCCCTGCACGATCGGGCCATCCCGCCCGCCCCCGTGCCTGGCCAGGCGTTCTGGGAGCTGCCCACCGGCTCGCGCATCGCCTACGTCAAGGTGCCGGCCGTCGGCCCACGACGGCCCGCCCCGATCGTGTTCTTGCATGGGGGGCCGGGCGTGGCCGACATGGCCGGCGACGCGGCCTACTTCGGGCAGCTGGCCCGCGACGGCTACGACGTGTGGGTCTACGACCAGGTCGGTGTCGGTCGCTCGGCACGCCTGCACGACCCCACCGGCTACTCGGTCGGCCGCGACGCCGCCGACCTGGAAGCGATCCGCCAGCGCATCGGCGCCCAGCGGCTTATCCTGATCGGCACGCTGCTCACCACCCCGGCTCCGACCCGGGCCGTGGCCGCCCATCTGCCCTCGGCCTACCTGGACCGGCTGCTGGAAGGCTTCGAGCAGGCCGGCCAGGCCGTCCTGCCCCGCTCCCGGCGTGGCGCCGCCCTGCCCGGCCTGGTCGCGGCGTTGAGCGCCCGCGAGCTGGAGGTGCTGCGGTTGCTGGCCGCCGGCAAACCCAACCCAGCGATCGCTCAGGAGCTGGTGATCACCCTGGACACCGTCAAGCGGCACGTCACCCACATCCTGGACAAGCTCGGGGTGGCCAACCGCGTCCAGGCCGTGACCCGGGCACGGGAGCTGGGGCTGCTGCGGTAGCGCGGCCCCGCACCGACACCCCCAGGCGCCGCAGCCCCACCACCCCGGCCACGCAAGATCCCACCCCGCATCCCACCCCCGATTCCCACCCTGGGGTGATGCCCCGGCCGGCGTCAATCCCTAGCGTCCAGCTCGTGACGCCCAGCAACCCTCACGCCGCCGGTACTGGGCGGTGGCGGCCAGCGACCGACCGGCCGCCGAGAAGGAGGCAGACGGCAATGCACCAGCGGCTGGCCGTGGCGGGGCCCGACGACGAGCTCAAGGACCTGGCCGACACCATCGACGGCCTGCTGGGCCGCCTCGATGCCGCCTTCGACGCCCAGCGCGACGTCCTGGACGCCCAGCGCCGCTTCGTCGCCAACGCCTCCCACGAGCTCCGCGGCCCGCTTACCCGCCAACGGGCGGCGATCGAGGTCGCCCTGGCCGACCCCCAGGCCACCACCCAGTCGCTGCGGTCCACCTTCCAGCGCGTCCTGGCCACCAGCATCCAGCAGGAGCGGCTGCTGGACGCCCTGCTGGTGCTGGCCCGGGGGCAGGCCGGACTGGACCGCTGGGAGCCGTTCGACCTGGCCGCCGTCACCGAGGAGGTCCTGCTGGCCCGCCACACCGAGGTCCAGCGCCGCACGCTGCGGGTCGACGCCACCCTCGACCCGACCCCGGCCCTGGGCGATCCGCGCCTGGCCGAGCGGCTGGTCGCCAACCTGGTCGACAACGCCATCGGCCACAACCTGCCCGCCGGCTGGGTCCAGGTCCAGACCAGCCCCAGAGCGGGGCGGGCCGTGCTGTCGGTGGCCAACAGCGGGCCGGCGGTCCCGCCTACCGAGATCGCCCGGCTGCTGCGGCCCTTCCAGCGAGGGGGCACCGACCGCACCGGCCACCGCGACGGCCACGGCTTGGGCTTGTCGATCGTGGCCGCGGTCGCCGCCGCGCACCACGCGGACCTGCGCGTCCGCGCCCGCCCCGACGGCGGCCTCCACGTCGTGATCCACTTTCGCGCACCCAACGAGGCCGCACCGCCAGGTACGGCGATCGATGGCCGCGCGGCCCGGATCGGTGCCACCGGGGACGCCGCGGGGGATCCTCCTGGCGGATGACCCGCCTCCACCGGACGGAGACGGACAAGCTCCCCGCGGGCGTTCCGCCGCCGCCCCGGTCCCCAGCGAGGCGGCGACGAAGCACCCGCGAACGGTCACGACCGTGGACGGCTCGTACCGCCGCCGAGGAGGTCATCGTGCCCCCTGAACCGGACCTGACGGGCGTTACGCACGGGATGGCCGACGTCGAACCCGGCCTGCGCCTCCATTTCGTGACCGCGGGGCAGGGGCCACGCACCATCGTGCTGCTGCACGGCTTCCCGCAGACGTGGTGGGAATGGCGCCACCTCATCCCGCCGCTGGTCGCCGGTGGCTTCCGCGTGGTGGCTCCCGACTATCGCGGTGCCGGGCACTCCTGGCGCCCGCCCGGCGGCTACGACAAGCAGACCATGGCGGGCGACGTTCACCAGCTGCTGCGCCAGCACCTGCGCATCCACGGGCCGGTCGTGCTGGTCGGACACGACGTCGGGCTGATGGTCGCCTACGCCTACGCCCAAGCCCACCGGGACGAGGTGTCCCACCTGGTGGTGGTGGACGCGCCGCTGCCCGGCACGGCGGTCTTCGACCGGCTGCGCAGCGACCCGCGGGTCTGGCACTTCGCCTTCCACGGTGCCCGCGACGTGGCGGAGCTGCTGGTCGCCGGCCGTGAGCGGCAGTACCTGCAGGCGTTCTTCGACGCCCGCTGCTTCGACCCCTCGGCCATCAGCGAAGCGGACCTCGAGCTCTACAGCTCGGCCTATGCCGCCGCGGGGGCGATGCGCGCCGGGTTCGAGCTCTACCGCGCCTTCGACCGGGACGCCGAGGACAACCGTGCGGCGCTCGAGCGCCACGGGAAGCTGACGATGCCGGTGCTGGCGGTGGGTGGCGCCAGCAGTACGTCGGGACCGCTCGTCGAGGAGATGATGCGCGAGGTCGCCGACAACGTCACCGGCCTGCGCGTGCCCGGAACGGCCCACTGGGTCCCGGAGGAGAACCCGCGGGCGCTTGCCCGCGCCGTGCTGGAATTCGCCGAGCCGGCCACCAACGGCTAGGCGTGCTCCAAGCACCTTCCTTCACGAGGCGGCTCGGCGGCAAGCCGCGCTGGACCCACCCCCTGGGCGCCTCCGCGGGCTACTCGGCGCGGAGGGCGGTGGCGGCGCGGGTCCGGCCGGCCCAGCCCGCGGGGACCAGGGCGCCGAGCACCGCCCGCGCGACCCCCGCCGCCCCCACCC
>Ga0081538_10003895_pt1 | contig 13939 bp, 7 predicted proteins | sample TabmetS5T2R1_FD_71022 | JGI IMG/M metagenome (GOLD analysis project Ga0081538, IMG submission 71022) | Tabebuia heterophylla rhizosphere microbial communities from the University of Puerto Rico - S5T2R1 | ecosystem: Host-associated > Plants > Roots > Rhizosphere ... | reverse complement strand
CGGCGCCGTGACGCGCAGCCATCGATGTGTGAGGTCGGGCATCGGCGTTTTCGGCAGGCCGGTTATGTAGCCGATCTGCTCGAACGGGACGGACGAAAGGTGCAGCACGCTGGTGCCGCCGACCTCGTCGAGGCCGTAGATCTCAGGGATGTAAGTGCCCGGGGCCTCCGCGATGCGCCGCTTCGCTTCGGCAACCATATCGTCGCGGTCGCCGAAGGTGATCGCGCCGGTGGGGCATACGGTCGCGCAGGCCGGGTCCATTCCGACCTCCAGGCGATCCGCGCAGAACGTGCACTTGTGGATCTTCGGCGCGAAGTTTTCGTAATCGTATTTAGGAATGAGGAACGGGCAGGCCTGCATACACGCCCGGCAGCCGATGCACCGGTTCTCGTCGAACACCACCGCGCCGATCGGCGTTTTGTTCAACGCCGTAGTCGGGCACGCCGACGCGCAGGCGGGATGCTCGCAGTGCATGCACAGCTGGCGCCCGAATACCCAATCAGTCTTGGGACCGGTAACAATCTCGTTGAAAGTAATGAGATTGTAGTTGTTGGCGTCAAGATCGCGCGGGTTTTGATAGCCTGAGCCGGCAAAGAAATCTGTCTTGTCTTCCGGAAGGTCGTTCCACGACTTGCATGCCACCATGCACGCCCGGCAGCCGATGCACCGGGTATTGTCCTGGATCATCGCTTTCGCTTTCGGTTTGACTGACGGTGTACTCATGCGCGGTCCTTTCTTTTGATGTTGCAGAGAAACACCTTGCTCTCGGGAATATGCGAGTTGGCGTCGCCGACGCTGGCGGTGAGATCATTGGCGATGTCGCCCGGCACGATTCCCGCGTAGCCCCAGTGCCAGGGCAGCCCGATCTCATCGATCATCTGACCTTCGATAAGAAACGGCTGGAACCGTTCGGTCACAAGCGCGTAAACTTCGATGGAACCGCGCGCGCTGCTGACGATCACCTTGTCACCGTTCTTGATCCCTGCGCGTTTCGCCAAGTCGGTGCCGATCTCAACGAAGGCGCTGGGCATGAGGCCTACGAGCCAGGGCATGTTGCGGCTCATGGCGCCGGTCTGCCAGTGCTCGGAGACTCGGTAGGTCGTGGCGACGATTGGAAAGTCCGCCGGCTTGCCGTAACGGTCAAATTCGGTGGACTGCCACACCTGGGCGCAGGGATTTGACTGCGTCTTGGAGAACGGGTTTTTTACCGGGCTCTCCACCGGCTCGTAATGCTCGGGAAACGGTCCGTCGTTGACGTCCAGGGAGTAGAGCTGCCCGACGCCCGATGCCAGCATGATGAAAGGATTCGTCTCGCCGGGCGGCATGCCGCCGTCGGGCACATCGCCTTCCCATGCCTTCTTCTCGGCGTTCCAGCGGATCACCCACTTGCGCGCGTTGAACGGCTCGCCTTTGCGATTGACCGAGGCCCGGTTGTAGAGAATGCGCCGGTTCATCGGCCACGTCCATGCCCATTTCGGATGGAGTCCGATCTTGTTCGGCGCATCGGTCGTATCGCGGCGCGCGGCCAGATTGCCTTCTTCCGTGTAGCTGCCGCAATAGATCCAGTTCCCCGACATGGTGCTGCCGTCGTCGCGCAACTGCGCGAAACCCGGCACCTGTTTGCCGGCGGCGAACTCCTTGCCGTCTTTTTCGGTTACGTTAACCAGAAAGCGTCCGTTCAATTCGCGCGCGACTCGATGAGGGTCCGCGTGATCTCCATAGTCCCAGGCGAGGTGACGGATGGGCTCCGGAAATACCCCATCCTTCTCGTAAGCGCGCTTCATCGCTTTGGCGAGGCCATCGAGGATATCGAGGTCGGGGCGGCTGTCGGCGATGGGCTTTACGGCCTGGTGGCGCCACTGCGCCCAGCGGCCGCTGTTGACGATGCTGCCTTCCTTCTCGACGCCGGAACAGGCCGGCAGCACGAACACTTCGGTATTGATGCGAGACGGGTCGACACCCGGCCGCTTCCAGAAACCCGCCGTCTCGTGCTCGAACAAATCGGCCACTACCAGCCAATCGAGCTTATCCATACCCGCACGGATCAGACGCGCATTGGCACCGCCCACGACGGGGTTCTGGCCGAAGCAGAAAAGCCCTTTCACTTCCCCGGCGAGCATGGCGTGGGTAAGCGCGAGAAAGGCATAGCCCTGGCCTTGAAAGCCCCGGCCGAGCTTCGGCAAGTGGGCGAAGTCGAAGTCGTTGTCGCTCTTGGCATGCTCGCCCCACCAGGCTTTCAGCAAGCTCACGATGTACTTCGGCGTGTTCTGCATCCAGTTGGCGCTCTGCGCATTGGCCGCCACCGGAGTCACGCGCTTCAGATAGCTCTTGAGATCAACATCGGCTTCCACCGGCAACTTGAGATAGCCGGGCAAGCCATCCCAGTTGAGTCCCTGATCCGTCGAACCCTGCACGTTGGACTCGCCGCGCATGGCGTTGACGCCGCCGCCGGCGACGCCGATGTTGCCGAGCAAGAGTTGGAGAATGGCGTAAGAACGAATGTTCTGCGTGCCGCCCTGATCCGTCGAACCCTGCACGTTGGACTCGCCGCGCATGGCGTTGACGCCGCCGCCGGCGACGCCGATGTTGCCGAGCAAGAGTTGGAGAATGGCGTAAGAACGAATGTTCTGCGTGCCGTGGCTGTGCTGCGCCGTGCCCATGGCGTAAAGCCAGGTGCCGGCCCGGTCGGGACCAAACGTTGACGTGTACAGATCGCAAATCCGCAGGTAGTTTTCTCTGGGTGTTCCGGTGATGCGGCACACGGCCTCGGCGCCGTAGCGCGAGAAGTGCTGTTTCAATAGCTGAAAGACACAGCGCGGATCCTTGAGTGTGGGATCGCGCCGCGGCTCTCCCTTGCCATCCAGCGCGAACGCCCAGCGCGAGCGATCGTAGCTCCGCTTCTCGGCATCGAAGCCGGCGAAAAGACCGTCGGCAAAGCCGTAACCGTCGCCGACGATCCAGGAGGCGTTGGTATACTCGCGCACGTATTCTTCCTGAATGCGGTTGTGTTCGATGGCATAGTTGATCATGCCGCCGACGAACGCGATGTCGGTGCCCGAGCGCATTTTGGCGAATACGTCGGCGATCGAGCTGGTGCGGTTGAAGCGCGGGTCCACGTGCAGAATATAGGTGCCTTGCTCCTTGGCGCGCGCCAGCCAATTCATCGATATGGGATGGTCCTCCGCCGGGTTTCCGCCCATGATCAGGACGACGTCGGCGTTCAGCATGTCGACCCAATGGTTCGTCATCGCTCCTCTACCGAACGAGGCCGCCAGACCGACGACCGTAGAGCTGTGTCAGAGCCGGGCCTGGTGCTCGAGGTACACCAGGCCAAGGGCCCTCATGAGTTTTGCGAGGGGATAAGCCTCCTCGTTGTCCAATGCGGAGCCGCCGAGACAGGCGATCGCTTCCGTCCGGTTCACCACGCGTCCGTCCACCGTGGTCTTGAAGGTCTTGTCGCGCGTTTCTTTAATTCGCGCGGCGATCCGCTCGAACGCCCAATCCCAGGTTTTATCTTCCCACTTCACGCCGTTGGGTTTGCGGTAGAGCACTTTCTGCAGGCGGCGCGAATTGTTCACCACCTGGATGCCTGCCGCTCCCTTGCTGCACAGAGTGCCTTCGCTGATCGGATGGCCGGGGTCGCCCTCCATGTGGATGACCTTGCCGCCTCGCGAGGAAACGACCTGACCGCAGCCGACACCGCAGAAGGGGCAGACTGTTATCGTAGCGGTTGCGCCGCGGGTTTTGAGCGGCGGAATCGCCGGGGCGCAGCCGGACTGAGTCAAAGCCCCGATCGCTACTGTGCCCGTTGTGAGTCCCTTGAGGAACTGGCGACGCGTCGCCCGCGGTGGCTCAGCGTTTGCTGCGGCGTCATCGCTTGCTCGCTTCACCTCATCATCTTCATTCTTCATCTCTACCTCCAGCCGATAGTGTCCTAAGTTAGAAGTTCGCTAGATAATTCTGGTGTCATTTCGTCTGAAAAATCTCCCCTTCCCCTCCCTTCGACTTCGCTCAGGGCATGCTTTTCCAAAGAGGGGGTTAGAATCCCACGGGAGAAACTCCCCGTTTGAAAAAGGGGGATAAAAGGGGGATTTGAATTCGAGTTCAGCTGCTGCCATCGTTTGGACTTTTAAACGAACCTCTGAGACACGGACACTGGCGCTGCGTTTGTGCCTAACGATTCGCTTTCATTCGCACATCCATTCTGGAAAACCTGCGAAGACTTTATCGAAGTGAAAAGGGAACTGCTATTGTACTTTGGTGCAATAGGGGGGTGAGTGACGGGGGGCGAGTGTCGGGTGTCGAGGGGAAGAAAGCAGCAATCATTTACCCCTCGTCCCTCGACACTCATCCCTCGGCTCTCGACACTCGGTACTCGGCACCCTGAAACCTGAACACTGAAACCTAGAAGCTAGGTTTTGCCGAAACCTGAAACCAGTAACCCGAAACCTGAAACCCTTTATCTGCGTATCGGCTCGAGGCCTAGTTCCTGAGCATTGAAATCTCAACGAGCGCAATTCGATTGATAAATACTTGGTTTGAAGGTACAAAATTTCGCCGAATTGCCATCGGTACAGATCTGTATAGTCAATAGTTACGCCCTACAAGAAAAGTTGATGTCACCTTGTGTGTCGGCCCAGTTCATGCCGCAAACGCAGTCAAATCATCAGAGAAGCCGCAGTCGGGGAAACTCACCGTCGACGCGAAACTATGGACGAAACAGCAACATCGGCAGAGCTGGAAAGGCCGGTGAATAGATGATTGAGCTACAAAAATCAATTGTTCCTATATGGTCATCGCGAGCGGTTACCTATCTCCCACTTGTCTCCCTTCAGTAACTTTCCGCGTTTCGACTACCCGTTTCCAGCCTTCTACGTCAAGGAGCAGGACGGCATCGGCTCCGGAAACCACTTTGTACCGGATTCCCTGGTAAAGAAAAGATCTATCGGATAGCTCGTAGATCTTCGTGAAGTCCTTGCTTCCTTCGACTTCGGTAGCAATCCAGTACCGGGCGTCGTATTGGTTCGGATCCGCGATGAAGGGAACGTCAACACCTCCCTCTCTAAAATTCACTTTAATCCAATTTGGGCCTGCGCCAGTCGCAACACCGGGAGTCAGTCTAGTCAACAGCAGAGACTTTGTTCCCGTGGCATCTTGATATTGAGCGACAACGTCACTCGATATGTAGAACTGTAGCTTCTGCAGTTCTTCTATGTTGAGGCTGTAGGTCTGCCGGTGGGAAGTGTGCCGAAAAGCAGTCGGAGGAGTCGAGGAGCAACTTGCGAGAAGAAAAATAATAGCCACCATGAGGAATCCTCGATTGCTTCGTCCGCGCATCCAGCCAATCCGGGAGCCGACGTATGCATACACCGGTTCCGGAGTCTGGGATATAGTGAGTCTTTTTTGAATTGTCATTACTTCTCCTTTCCACCCTGATTTTTATTTCAAGAATTAAATCCCAAATAAATGGTGTCCTAGAATCTAACTTGCGGCACCTTTATCAAACTACGCCATAGACTCAATCTACCCTGGTTTGAAGAGTTAAAGGATAAACCGGAAGATCAAGCATGTATGTATAAACCCAAAATCTGCTACCTGAAACCTGACACCTAAAGCTCACTGATACTGTTTACTGATCACTTTCTTCCCTCCCTCGGCGCCTTTCCTGTAGTGATTCCCGTCTTTTTATAGGCGAGATCGCCGGAGGCGCCGAAGAAAATGACGCCATCGGCGGGCGCCGTGTTTGCGACAAGTTTATCCTTCGCAGGTTCAGATATAGAGCTCATATCAAATCTCTTTAATGCCTTGTCTGTCGTACGCGTAGCTCATGGGTTCGACCATGTTGACCCCTACGGGGATTTGCCGACCGGCGAAGACGACGATCTCAGTTTGCCATCCCGCAGCAAAACCTGTCCTTGTCTCGAAAAATCGATCGACTCGCCGAGAATCCGCGCGGCCTCTTGAGGCGCGTGGAAACCCGTTGAGTTTTCGGCTTCGACGAAATCCAGATAGAACTGTGCCTTGCGCTGAAAGTCTTGCGCCGCTGCCAGCTCCTTGTCGGTCTTGCCTGCCGCCTTCGCCGCTTTGAGATCCTTGATCAGATCCATCAGTGCATCCATCGCCACATTACGCAATTTGTAGGTCCGCCCCTGAATCGTCTCGACCCGCGCCTTGAGCTCTTCCTCGGGCCACTTGTGGCAGGTCTGGCAAGCGCGATTGATATTGAGCATCGGACTGCGCACGTGGTGATCGCTGATTTTAAGCGCGCCTTCACGCTTGTAAGGCATATGGCAGTCAGCACAAGTCACGCCCGAGCGCGCGTGGATGCCTTGACTCCATAGCTCGAATTCCGGATGCTGCGCTTTTAGCGCGGGCGCGCCCGTGTCTGCATGGGTCCAGTCTTTGAATTGCGCCTCGTCGTAATAAGCTTGGATGTTCTCGACCTTGAGCCCTTTGGCCCACGGATAGACGAGCCGCTTTTCCGGTCCCCTGAAATAATATTCAACGTGGCACTGGCCGCAGACGTAGGCACGCATTTCCTGTCGCGTCGCCTGCTTGTTGACGTCGAAATTCTGAATGCCTTGTGAGGCTTTGAAGGCGCGGATGCCTTCGATAAAACCGGGGCGGGTGACCCGCAGTTGCATCGTGCTAGAGTCGTGACAGTCGATGCAGGTCACCGGGTGCGACACCAGTTTGCGCGCCTCGGAGAAAGGCATCTGATTAAATTTCTCGAAGCCGGCGATGAGATCGCCGTTACCCGCCTTCTTGTAGGGAACGTAGACCGACCCGTGGCATTGAATACACGTGCCGGGCTGCTTGACGACCTGTTGGCGTTCGGTGAGCGTCTGGTCATCGAGCATATAAGCGTGGCCGCGCTCCTCGCGAAAATCTTTGGCGAACGCGTAGCCGGCCCACATCACCTTTAAACGAGGGTCTTCTTCGATTTTCGATTGGGAGACGACGGAGCGTGGATCGGCCTTCGTTGGCGTGCGCGGCAAGGCTTCGCTGCCGCCGAAACGGGTGCGCACCTGGTCCACCGTCCGTTTGTAGTCGTCATATTGCAGCGGAAAGTTCTTGCCCCATACCGCGGGGTCTTCGGTCTCGTCGGTTAGCTCGACCACGCGATAAAACGGATTACGCGCCTCCTGCTTGCGCTCGAAAATGTTCATCAGTAAGGCGATACCAACGATGGTCGCAAGCACAGCCGCGCCCACGATACCGAAGAAAAGACGCCGGCGTCGTCGAGCAGAAGCATCGTAACGGGTTTCAGCCATGGATTCATCCTCCTACGGTTGCCCTTGTGGTGAGGGTCTGAGAAATAATCAAGTTAAAATGTGCTCCTTCAGACTTTCTTGTGGCTAATCTGGCTCTACACTAACTCAGTAGGTAGAACCTTTTTTGCAAGAGATACAGAAGACCGAAAACGACGATCAGCCGGGTCAGCAGTCACCGGTCATTTCGTTCTCATCGTCGCCTCCTCTTTTGAAAATACCGGACCAAGGGCCTCGGTTGGTTCAAGCACAGAACCGCTCCGATTGCGTCGTTCCAGCATGTAGTGCTGGAACCCAGGTTCACATGGATGTTTCCGGAGGCATCCCTGCGACCTGGATGCCGGCTATCCATGCCAGCATGACGAAGCTCTCCATTTTCAAGTTCTGTGGGCGATTGTAAGATCATGAATCACTTCGTGGTGGTGACTATTCCTTCACAAAAACCCAGCACGTGAGTGTCATCCTGAGCAACGCGAAGGATTTCGGTCGAGATTCTTCACTCCGCTACGCTGCGTTCAGAATGACGGGATAACAATTGCGAATCTCAATTTTCAACAATCCCTAAGCTCCATCACTGCAGGTGTCCCACCGAGTTGTGGCAGCGCAGGCAAGCAAGCTGCCCCTCGCTCGATGCCGGATGCGTTGCTTCAACAGCATCGACAATTTCTTGATGACAGTTACGGCACGCCTGCTCGGTGATCTCCCGGCTGTGCGGTTTGATTTGAATATTGTCCTCGTAACCGCCCGTGGTGAAAAAGAATGAATGCCAGAACCCGTTGGACGCCTTCGTTGCATACTTGCCGATGAAGTTTGCCGGCGTGTGGCAGCTATTGCAGGAAGCCACCGCGCGATGCGACGACTTGAGCCAGCCGTCGAATTCTTCCTGCATGACGTGACAGTTGGCGCAGGCCGCTGGATCGTCAGTGAGGTAGGACCAACCCTTGGCATAAGCAAAGGTATAGGCGCCAATCCCGACGGCAATGCCAATAATCACTCCAAGCAGAATGCCTTGGAGCATGCGCGGTTTCATCTAATTTTCCGGTCTCCCACTATTGATCGGTCCCTCGCAGGAAAAATGAATTGTTGGAGTCCGACAGTATTGGGTTCAAATGCATCACTCCATTACTCCACCACTCCACTACTCCAGTCTCCCGTTACTGCCAGCCCCCGCCGAGAGTGCGGTAGAGTTGCACCAAGGCATTGAGCTGCCCTCCGCGAGCCCGGGCCAATGCCAGCTCCTGGTTAAAAAGCTCCTGGTCGGCGATCAAGATCTCTAGATAGTTCGCCAACCCGGTGTCGTAGCGCAGACGCGCGAGGTTGGTAGCATCCTGCAAAGCCCTAACACCCACTTCTAGCTCGGCGCGCACACCCGCGAGTTTTTCAATGGTCACGAGTGAATCCGCAACTTCCCGAAATCCGTTCTGCGCAGACCTTTGATATTGAGCGACTGCCTGTTCGAAGCGAGCTTTTGCGGCCTCGTAGTTAGACGTAATGCGCCAGCCCTGGAAAATAGGCTGCAGCAAGCCGCCCGTCACTGATCCAATGAGGGCGCGTTTGTCGGCTATGTTGGCCAAATCATGGCTCGCGCCACCGAACACCGTGGTTAGCGAGAAATTAGGAAAGAAAAGCGCTTTGGCGGCGCCAACATCCGCGTTGGCCGAAACCAGCAAGTCCTCCGCACCTTTTATATCGGGGCGCCGCTCTAGCAACGCCGACGGCAAGCCTGCGGGAATGGCTGGCGGGAAGTACTGGTCGGTGAGCGCCGTACCTCGTGGTATCGGGCCGGGATTGCGCCCGAGGAGCAAATTGATCAGGTTTTCCTGAATGGCGATCTGGCGTTCCAGCTCAGGGATCGTCGAGCCAGTGCGCGAGCGGTTAGAGATGGCTGTGTCCACCTCAAGCCGGTTGGAGACACCGCCCGTGAGTCGCGTCTGGTAAAATCGCACCGTCTCGTCGTTAAGCTGCACGGTGCGATTGGCTATCTCGAGCTCCAGATCCAGCTCTCGGAGAGTGAAATAAGACTGGGCGACATCGGCCACGAGCGTAATAAGGACGCCTCGCTGGGCCTGTTCCGTCGCTAGAAATATTGACGTAGCGGCTTCCGTGTTGCGCCGGATTCGGCCGAAAACATCGAGTTCCCACACCACGCCGAATCCTAAGAGCCAGTTTTGAAAATGACGGTTGCCGCCGAATGACTCCGGCGGCTCGGTGACGCGTGAGACCTGTTGCGCGGTGCCGCCACCGCGGAAATCGAATTGCGGAAACAGGAACGATCTAGCTACGCCGATCAGCGCCCGCGCCTCCTCTACCCGGGCTGCGGCGATACGCAGATCATAGTTATTTTCTAGCGCTTCCCGGACAAGCTCTTGCAATACGGGATCGCGAAAAACGTCGAACCAGGGAAGATCGGCGATGGATTCAGCTGTGGCCGGTGCGACGGCGAAACGGTAGTTGTCAGGGACAAGAACCGGAGGGCGGCTGTAATCCGGGCCCACCATGCAGCCGGACACGATAAGCGCAAGGACAGCAACATAAGCGGCTCCTTTCATTTCAGTGCGCCGCCTCGTGTGACGGCGTGGCAGGAATCGCGGCCGGGACCGCTTTCCCTTTTCTCCCAAGGCCCTCGACGAATGCGTAATTGCCGGGGATGAGAAACACTCCGAGCGCGGTGGCGACCAGCATGCCCCAGAAGACGGCGGTGCCCATGACATTCTGGGCGCCCGCGCCCGCTCCGCTTGCGAGCATGAGCGGGACCACGCCGAGGATGAAGGCGAAGGCCGTCATCAGGATAGGGCGAAAACGCAAGCGCGCCGCCTCCAGCGCGGCTTCCTCAAGCGACATGCCTTCTTCGTGTTTTGCCTTGGCGAATTCTACGATCAGGATCGCGTTTTTCGCCGCCAGTCCGATCAACATGATGTTGCCGATTTGAACGTAAACATTGTTGTCGTAACCCATCAGCCAAACGCCAAAGAATGCTCCGAGGGCCACCAGCGGAGAGCCAAGCAAAACCGCCCACGGCAAACGCCAACTTTCGTAAAGGGCGGCGAGCAGTAAGAAAACAAAGACAATAGCGAGGACAAATGTCGGGCCTGCCGGCGGCGCGACTTTCTCCTGGTAAGACAGGCTGGAATAGGCGACGTCCAATTCCTTCGGCATCGTCTGCTTGAACACCTCTTCCAAAGCGGTCAAAGCCTGACCAGAGCTAAAGCCGCGCGCGGGCACGCCCTGGATTTCCACCGAGCGAAACAGATTGAAGCGGTTGGTGACCTCGGTGCCGTTTTCCCATGTAATCGTCACCAGCGTCGAGAGCGGGATCATGCTTTTGCTGCGTTCGCTGCGCACGTAGATATCGCCAATATCCTTGGGCTTACGCCGGTAGTCGGCATCGGCCTGGACGTAGACGCGAAATAGCCGGCCGAAACGGTTGAAGTCGTTCACGTAACTGCCGCCCATCGCCGCCGACAGCGCCTGAAAAACGTCGTCGATCGGCACGCCGAGCTTGCGCGCCTTCTCGCGATCGAGTTCGACCTTCACTTGCGGATAACGCGGATCGAACGAGGTAAAAAGATTGCCGAGTTCCGGCCGTTGGCGCGCGGCATCGAGAAACTTCCGCGACATCTCGCCGAGCTGCTGCACGCTCAGCGATCCACTCCTATCTTGGATGAGAAAGTTGAAGCCGGCCGAAGCGCCGAAACCGGAGATCGTGGGAATATTGAACGGGAAGATCACCGCCTCGGGAATCTTCGCGAACTGCGACTGCAGAGTCGCCATGAGGCCGCGCGCATGCAATTGATCGGTCTCGCGCTCTTCCCACGGTTTGAGGCGCATGAAGATAGTGCCGAAGTTAGGCTGATACGTGCCCGTCACCACGCCGTAGCCGCCGATAGTGGTGAAAGAGTCGACCCCTTCAGTTTTGCTCAGAATCTTCTCGATCTGCGCGAGCACTCGGCTCGTGCGCTCGAGAGAGGCGGCGGGTGGCAGCGTGACATTGACGCCGAGAATTCCCTGATCTTCTTCGGGGATGAAGCCCGCCGGCAGCCTCGAGCCAAAGAATCCCGCACCCACCGCAACCCCGGCGACGATCAAGATCGTAATTATCGAGCGCCGCACCAGCAGCTTCGAGCCGCTCACATAGCCTTTCGTTGTGCGTTCGAATAGCTTGTTAAACCCGCCGAAGAATTTTCCTACTATGCCCTTCGACTCTTCGGGTTTGCGCAGAAACAGCGCGCACAGCGCCGGCGAAAGCGACAACGCGTTGAACGCCGACAGCAGCACGGAGATCGCAATCGTCAAAGCAAACTGCTGGTACATGCGTCCGGTGAGACCACCGAGGAAAGCGACGGGGATAAACACCGCCGAGAGAATCAGGGCGATACCGATGACCGGCGCGGAAACTTCTTTCATCGCCTGGATCGTCGCTTCTTTGGGTTCCATGCCACCCTCGAGATGATGCATCACCGCCTCTACGACGACGATCGCATCGTCGACCACGATGCCGATCGCGAGCACGAGACCGAACATCGACAGCGTATTCACTGAAAAGCCCAGCATCGGAAAGAAAATAAACGTGCCGATCAACGACACTGGAACCGTGAGCAGCGGAATGATCGTCGCGCGCAAATTCTGCAGAAAAATAAAAACGACTATCGTGACCAAGACCACCGCTTCAATGAAAGTGTGCACGATACCCTCGATTGAGGCTTCCACGGCGGGAGTCGTGTCATAGACGATCTTGTAATCCATGTCCGGCGGAAACAGCCCTTTGGCGCGTGCCATCGTCTCGTAGATCCCCTTCGCAGCCTCCAGCTGGTTGGCTCCGGGAAGCAGGTAGACCGCCATCGTGCCCGCTCCCTTGCCGTCGAGGCGTCCGAAAGAATTATAGTCCTGCGAACCCAACTCGGCGCGTCCAACATCTCTCACGCGGATCTGCGCGCCGGTCTGAGTTTCGCGGATGATGATGTTCTCGAACTCCTCCTTTTGGACCAAACGGCCCGGCGCACTCACCGTCCAGGTAAACTCCTGATCCTTGGGTGACGGCGCCATGCCGACACGCCCCGCCGGCGCCTGCAGGTTTTGCTCTTTGATCGCCGAGATTACGTCAGAAGGGGTAAGCCCGAGCGCCGCCATCCGGTCCGGCCGCAGCCAGATGCGCATGCTGTAATCGGTGCCGCCGAAGAGATCGACCTGGGCGATGCCCCGAATTCGCAGGATCTGGTCGCGCAGATTGATGCCGCAATAGTTGATTAAAAAGTTGGCATCGTAGCTTCCGTTGGGCGAGTAGAGCGAGATCAGCATCAGAATGCTCGGGCTTTGCTTCTTGACTGTGACACCCTGCTGCACGACCTCCTGCGGCAGACGCGCCTGCGCGGAGGAAACCCGATTCTGCGTCAACACGTTGGCCGTGTCTTGATCCATGCCGACTTCGAAATTCACGTCGAGTTGCATGCGGCCGTCGCTGGTGTTCGACGATTTCATGTAGATCATATTGTCGACACCGTTGACCTCCTGCTCGACCGGTGTCGCCACCGACTGCTCGACGGCAATGGCCGAGGCGCCAGGATAGGTCGCGGTCACACGAATCGTCGGCGGCGCGAGAAATGGATATTGCTCGATACTCAGGTCCTTCAAGGTAAAAAGTCCCATCAGCACGATGATAATGGAGATGACGATGGCGACGATGGGCCTGCGAATAAAGAAGTTTGCCATAGCTTATGTCCCCTTGGGTTTTTTGACCTTGGTCTCCGGAGCCGGCATGCCCCGATCAGGAGAAGCTTCCTGCTCGGTCTTGCCGACCTTGGCGTTTACTTTTACACCCGGTTGGACCTTCTGAATCCCTTCCACGATGACTTTTTCACCGGGCTTGACTCCCGAATCGATGATCCAGGAATTGCCGACCCGCTCGCCCGCCTTCACCATGCGCTGTTCCACTGTACCATCCGGCTTTACGACCATGACGCTGTAAAGCCCTTGAATCTCCTGCACCGCGAGTTGGGGCACGAGCAGAGCGTCTTCCTTGTTCTCGATTACCAACCGGGCCTTCCCATACTGGCCTGGACGCAGGAGCCGCTCCGGATTCGGAAAAATAAACTGGCCGGTCAGGGTTCCTGTAGTGGGGTCCACCGCCCGCTCAACCGCATCGAGACGACCCTTGTGCGGAAAGATGGTTCCGTCCGCAAGAATAAGCTCGACATTGGCTTGCTTGTCTGCGGGCTTGCCACTTTGCTGCTCGCGCCTGGCGATCCGAAGATATTCCGCCTCCGCGACCGAGCAGCGAAAGAGGATCGGGTTAAGCTGAGATACGACGTTGAGCAAGGTAATACCACGAGTCACTAGGCTCCCAACTTTCGCCTGGGTCGTGCCAATGATCCCATCAACCGGCGAGGTGATATTAGTGTAAGCGAGGTCGAGCTGCGCCTGCGCGACGGCGGCCTTGTAGGCATCGACCTGAGCCCGAGCAGCCTGTTGGGCTGATAACGCATTGTCGAGCTCCTGCTTGCTCACCGCTTGTTGCGCGAACAAAGGTCTGTACCGCGCGACATCATTGTCAGTTTTTTCTAGAGCTGCTTGGGCCGTTGCCAGGTTGGCTTTCGCTTGATCAATAGCCACCCGGAAGGGCTCGGGGTCGATCTTATAGAGCGATTGTCCCTTGCGGACGAAGGAGCCTTCTG
>Ga0081538_10002998_pt2 | contig 13940 bp, 11 predicted proteins | sample TabmetS5T2R1_FD_71022 | JGI IMG/M metagenome (GOLD analysis project Ga0081538, IMG submission 71022) | Tabebuia heterophylla rhizosphere microbial communities from the University of Puerto Rico - S5T2R1 | ecosystem: Host-associated > Plants > Roots > Rhizosphere ... | reverse complement strand
TCATTCTTGGGGTCTTCAAGCGCCCAGGGCGCCCACCTCCCTATTATCTTGGCCCAGTCGATCCTGAGTGAATAATAGACTACTATCCCGAGCGCTGCAACGCTGGCAATGGCAACTATGATAAGCGTCGTAAAGTCCGTGGTTTCTCCAAGGATGCTCTCGACAAACGGCCTGCCAAGATAGAACGAGCTCCACACTATAACCTCGTTCATGAGAACTTTGCCGGCAAATGTGGCAGCGGCAAACTTCCACGGGTTGTACTTGGCAAGCCCGAGTGGGATGTAAACGAGGTCGTCCGGTATCGGCGTGAGGGCGGCGATAAAAGCCCCGAACCAGCCATATCTGCTCAGCAGGTTTTGCAGTGGGCGCATTCTCTGCTTTGTCTGGTCGCTCAGGATCCTCCGACCATAGTAGCTGATGAAAAAGATTATCGTCTTTGCAGCTACTATGCCTGCTGCGCTGACAATGGCGATTATGTGAGGATTGAAGTTTGGGTTAAACGAGGCAGTTATCAGAACAGGAAAGTATGGGACCGGCACAAATGGGATGAGGCTGAAAACAAAGCTGATCACCAAGATGCCAATGTATCCGAGCTCTGGGTCAAATGGAAACAAGTCCTCAATGCTGACCAATTGCTAAACTCTCTTCTTCTTATTCCTAGTATGCCCTCGCAAACATTGCAATCTTCATTGATTCCTGCCCGCAGTAAATGCATTTTGCTGGTCTGTCCTTCTGGTCAAACGGTATGGCCCGGATGTCAGCGCCGGTTTCGTCTTTTATCTTCTCCTCGCATTCCTGCCTCCCACACCAGCCGGCAAGAACGAATCCACCCTTGCCCTCGATTGTCGACTTGAACTCGTCATAGTTGGCCGGCCATGAGATCCGCTCATTGAGGAGCTGTCTCGCCCTTGCAAGCAGGCTGCCCTGTATCTGCTCAAGGAGCGAGCGGGTGGTTTCCACCAGCTTGCTGCTGCGGTCGGATTGCATCTTCTCCTTTGTGTCGCGCCTCACAAACTCTGCCTGCCCCTTCTCGATATCCCGGGAGCCGATGTTTATCCTGAGTGGCACGCCCTTCATCTCCCACTCGTTAAACTTCCAGCCTGACGTGTACTCGTCGCGGCCATCCATGTAGGCGCGAATGCTTGCCTGCTTGAGCTCGGCCTCCATCCTGGCGGCGTGGTCCTTGACAGGCTTGGCGTCCTTGTCCTTGAATATAGGCACTATCACTACTTGGATTGGCGCGACGCGGGGCGGGAGCACCAGCCCCTTGTCATCGCCGTGAACCATAATGAGCGCGCCTATCAGGCGCCACGATACTCCCCACGAGGTCTGCCAAGCAAAGTGCTCCTTCGTGTCCTTTCCAAGGTACTTGATCTCGAAGGGCTTTGAAAAGTTCTGCGCAAGATGGTGAGAGGTGCCCATCTGGAGCGCCCTGCCGTCTGCCATCATGCCTTCAAGCGTGGTGGTGTACTTTGCGCCGACGAATTTCTCCCGGTCGCTCTTGAAGCCGGTTACAACGGGAACCGCAAGGTAATCCTCTATCAAGTGCTTGTAAATGTCAAGTATCGTCATGACTTCTTGCTCTGCTTCTTCCTCTGTGGCGTGGACAGTATGGCCTTCCTGCCAGAGGAATTCAGAAGTGCGGATGAAGGGCTTTGTCGCCTTTATCTCGGCGCGCAAAGCGGTGTTCCAGAAGTTGATCTTTAAGGGCAAATCACGGTAGCTGGTTATCCACTTGGCAAATATCGAGTACGCAAGCGTTTCAGAAGTCGGCCGCAGCGCCAGTTTTTCGCTGATGTCATTGTTGCCGGCCTTTGTAACCCAGAACACTTCGGGAGTGAACCCTGCAAAGTGACCCTCTTCCTTTGAAAGGAGGCTCTCAGGTATCAGCACGGGCAGAAAGCCATTTTGGTGGCCTGTCTCCTTGAACTTTTTGTCAAGTATGTCACGTATCGACTCCCATATGGCATAGCCGTAGGGCCGCAAAACGATAAAGCCCTTGACGGGCGCGTAGTCGGCAAGGCCAGCTTTGAGGACTGCCTGGGTGTACCACTCGCTAAAATCCTCGCTTTTCTTGACAGTGATGCCGACTGCTGCTTCTTTTGATGGTTGCGAACTCACAATCAAGCATTGGCAGAACGTATAGCATTTATGAAGTTTTTTATATGAATAATGGCAGGCAGCCGTTTGTAAAAAGATCGCCACCTTTCGCTGGTCCTTCGACAGCTTTTCAAAATCCTTCTGGTGGTATAGCTGCAGAACCCTCCCCTGACTGGAATTTCAGGCCTTCTGCCGCGCCTCCAAGCTGGGCTATCCTGTCAATCAGACAAAACATGCCCATGTCAGCCATTATGGCCACCCAACTCTTTCCGGAGACTGCGGCATGCGCAATCAACCTATTGAACAGCAGTTTGTTTTCATACTGCGCGTGCAAGTACATCATCATGTACGAGTCCATCAGCAGCGGCAGTAGCAGAAGAAGAAAACCTTGGCTTTCGTGCATCTTTGCGTTGATCCTGCTCTTGCTCAGGACTTCCTCAACACTGTCACAGTCGTCTCGTAGTAGGGAAGGAGTATGACGACTTCGTTGCTCTCAAGCCGCCTCTTGGCGTACTGAGAATACACATCCTTCTAAAGCTGAACATGTCGGGGTAATCGGCAACGTAGTGCTCATCGGCGATTGAATCCACAGCGGTTCAACGACATTAGCTACGTTCTTGGCCATCTCCTTCCTCGCTTTTAAAAAACACAGCCATTACTTTTGCAAGTATTAGATATTATGGCGCAGCAAGCCGACATGTAAAAGCGGCTGGAATACATGAACCAAGTCGTCCAGAATTCCAGCCTCAATGCCCAGCGCATCTTGGGCAATAATAAACGAGAACTGCGGGATATATTCATTCCTGCAGACTAAGATAATTCATCATTCATCTGTACCCAAGGGACCCTGCCGAGGAATCAGCGACCTCGCGGCTGTCGTCATGCAACACAAAGAAATGGCTGAGACCTACTACCAATCAATGCTCGAAAGGCACAATCTTGCTGCTGAATTGCGGGCTTGCTTGGGCTTAGAGCGGCTCGCCCTTGCAGTAGACCTGTCCGGTGATCCTGCTATGGTAGTTCCTGCACACGTAGCACTGGATAAACGCGACTTCCTTTTTCAGCACGGGACAGTCCACGGCCTCTAGTTTCATGCGTTTTATCATCTTGGGGCTAGCGCCTTTCAGCTTCAGCTTGCCCTTTTCATCCATCATACCGATGCTCTGGAGCTCTGCCTTCGCCTCGTCGGTAAGCTTGATCGACTTTTCTACCTGCTTAACTGGAACCAGATGCTTGATGCCTTCTGGAAGATCACTCATCTCTATTGGATTTGCTCGTAGCTCTGCTATATGACCCTTTGGGAGTTACGCAAAGTCGGTGATCCGGGTCTGGCTCTTGGCACTGCGCCACAGCCTGCTCTTGCGTGCGATTTCCTGCCTTGACAAGGACATGCTTGCAGACGCGTGAGCCAGCGCGCTGTCGAAAGTCTCGAATTTTGCCGGCGGCTTTTTCAGGGCTTCCCTCACCCCTTCCCTTATCTGCCAGACGCCCACAGGCATGACGTACTCCGGGTGGATTTCGCGAAGCACGAGTGCTGCTGCCTTTCGCCGCCGGCGCGACAGGTGCTCTGCAACTGCAAGGCGAGCGGCAAAATATGCACCAGCAATTGAAGGGTAGTGGTCAAGCCCCCTTGCGTCTTCATAGTCGGAGCCGGTAGCGATCTGGCTGCTGTTTGTAAACCACGACTCTATCATTTCAAAGCTCCACACGTCGTCAGGCACAAGTATCACAGAGTAGTTGTTGGCAAGGTGTGAATACTGCGTCGCTTCAAACAGGTCTATCGCTTGATTAATTTCGTTCTCCTTGACCAGCCTGCCTGAAATGACGTCATCCGTAGCTGAAATGCTCCAGCGCGTCGGCACCAGCTTGCGGTTCTTTTTCAATCCGAGCATCCCCACACTGAGCACTCTCTGTATGCTGCTCGTCTCCACGCCGCGCCTGTACAGCTCCATGATTGCGTCGGCCGCGCGCAAATCGGTGTCATAATGCGCCGACTCGATGCGCTGGTCCGCGGAAAGCGACGACGCCCTGAAGGTTTTTATCGGCGCTGCCGGCCCAAATGGCGCAGCCTCGGCGTTGAGCCTGAGCTCTTTTTCCAGCTCTACTTCTGCAAGCAGCCTCTTTTCAAAGCTGGCCTCGCTATCGGCGGGCCGCTCCGACATGGCAAGCTCCTGTAGGCTCTCTAGGTACCGGCCCGAAGTGTCGTTCACCTTCAGGCTGGCCACTCCCCTTACAAGCGACAACCGGTAATTCGCTATTTCTTCAAGGCTCTTGCCGGCCCAAAGCTCTGTCCTGTCATAAATCGCGGTATCGCCATGCAGCGGCGGAATCATTGGCCCGACCCTCACTTTTGGGTAGCCGTACCTACCGACAAACACGGACGGAGGGCTTGAGCCGTCTATGCTGTCAACCGAAAGCTTGGCAGAGTTTTCCTTGAGGAACCGGATCCAATTCTGCTCAAGCCTCCTCTTTATGTCGGCCGGAGAAGACACAATAGTTACAATTGCGAGACGTAGCATTTATAGCATTAGCAGATCACCCATGAATTCGCTATTGGCTCGTAGTATCAGTGGAGGAGATTTCAAGACAGATGGACCCAATTGACAAGACTGTTCTCACTGCACTTTATTCGAGCATGCTCGACCCTTCGATCTCTGCGTACGATAGGTTGAAGGCCAAGCTGCCAGTAAGCCAAGAGTTCTTTAATTCAAGGATATCTGCGCTTGCCAAGATGAGCTTTGTCGAAAAGGACGACCCGACAAAGCTGACGTTTATCGGGCGCGACGCGCTCAAGGTGGTGCTCGTCGGTGGCGTGTTCGACCTTATCCATCCAGGGCATATCCACACGCTCAAGGCCGCAAAATCGGAAGGCGACGTGCTCGTGGTTATTGTCGCAAGGCAGTCGACTGCACAAAAGATCAAGAAGGACAGAAAAATCTATCATGACGAGAGCCAGCGAAAGGAGCTGGTCGCTTCCCTCAATTTTGTCGACTTGGTGCTGATTGGCAGGGAAGGCACACTTTACGACACAGTCGAGTACGTCAAGCCAAATGTCATTGCGCTTGGCTACGACCAGGCGCACAGCGAAAAGGACGTCGCCGAGAACTGCAAAAAGCGCAACCTGAACGTGCATGTGATAAGGTTGCCGACTCCAATACCCGGCTCTAAGAGCAGCAAGATGAAAGAAGAGCTAGGCGACTCTATCTACGGCATCTGAGCAGGAGCAAGCTGCACCTGCACCTTTATCCTGTCGCCGTTCTTGATGCCCGCCGCCTGCTTGATAGACACCGGCGCTATCACTTCAAGCATGCTGTCATCATAGTGCGTCCGCTCAAGCACAAGGACGGCGGCGTTGTCTACCGCCCCGTCGTTTATTATTGCCCTGTAGCACTTGACCCAGCCGTACGTGCGTGTGCTGTCACTGAAACCATCGACAAATATTGACGGGTGCCTCCCAAGCTCGCGCCGGGCGTTCATGTACAGCTGGTCGACCAGCCGGACGTTGAGCGTTCCGGGGTACGGCTCGTAGCCGAGCTTGTCTTTGAACTGCCGTCTGTATCCTTCAAGCGACATGTAGTATGCGCCCTCGCCCATGCCCGAGACGACGCTTCCTTCAAAATCAATTGCTGCCGGCGACGACTCAAGTGCCGCGTGCAGTGACGAAAATAGGTTCTGGATTTCAGTATGGCCCTTGTCAGTGACCCTCACTGCAAACTTTTGGCCGCGCCTGATCCGTTCGATGTAGCCTGAATTTTCAAGTTCCAGCAAATGCTTCGACGCGGCCTGTTGCGACCGGCTTATGTTTTTACCAAGCTGCCCGGTCGTGACTTCGACAAAATTGTGGCGGGCCCCCTTTGACAGGAGCTCCACTATCGTTAGTATGTGCTGCAGCTTGATGTCGGCGGTGGTCGGCATTATCCTCCGCTACTACTAGTTGTTTATCCCGATGTCGCCGAAGGTCCTGACGCGGATGTCTGCCGGCTTTTTCAGCTCTGCCGTCCTGTGCCCAATGATATACTCTATTCCCACCCTGTCTGCCGCGTCGACGAGCCTCTGGGTGACGATCCCGTCCAGCACCAGCAGTTTTCCGCCTTCAGCGCTGTCAAGCCTCTTGATGACTTCGGAGACCGGCACTTTGAGGAGCTGGTTTAGCGAGCCGTCCAGCACTACCGCCTCGAGCGTTTCATTTATCTGTGGGTAGACGTCCCGGACGGCTGAGACTATCTCTGGGGCGTCTTCTGCTATTACTTCTTTTGACGGCTGGGCTGGCTGGGTTGGTGGTGGTGGCGAGGGCGGAGCGCGGTACTCTTCGCGTGGCTCGCGTTCTCTTCGCGAGTGCGAATGCCTCCTATCCTGAGCGTGTTCCTGCCTCATCTGCGGCGCGGCAGCTTCGATTAAAAAGGCATCCTTTAGAATTTCGGATATCTCTAGCGGCGTGCATTCCTCGACCTCTTTGCCCGGCGGAGCCCTCAGCACCTTGTCTATCTTGACTACGCCATGAAGCTCTTTGAGTATCAGGTCGCCGGCCCTGTCGCCGTCAAGGAACGCGACCACTTTTTTGCCTTCGGTGAGCTTTGTAACGGTCTCGTCGATTCTGGCGCCCTCGATGGCGATGGCATTGTCAAAGCCTGCACGGAGCAGGTTTATGACGTCTGCCCTGCCCTCGACCAGTATTATCCAGTCAGAGTCAAAAACGCCTGTCCCGCACGCCAGCTGTGCCTTGCCAAAGCTGGTGAGCTTGCCCGGCTTGCTGGCGTCATAGACGTCCTTGAGCATCTCCTCGCCTTCGCTTATCGTCCTCGTGGCCCAGTCCTGCACTATCTTTTTGGCGCGGTCGACGATGATCTTCTTCTTTATCGCACGTATGTCGTCGATCCCCATCAAGTTGAACTTGGCCTGAAACGGCCCAACCTTGTCGATGCTCTCAATGGCCGCGGCAATGAGTGCTGCGGTAGAGATGTCAGTGCTCATGGGTATCAGGGCGTCTCCCTTTGCCATGTTACCCTTTGTGTCCACGTTGACTTCGATCCTTCCAACCTTGGAGACTTTCTGCAGCTCGTTCAGGTTCATTTCCGGTCCGAGGAGGCCTTCGGTCTGCCCAAAAATAGCACCGATAATGTCGGCCTTCTCGACTAAACCATCAACTTCAAATTTTAACTTAACATGATATTTTACAATTCCTGTGTTAGGCAATTTTTTCATAACCTCGTAATTTGGTTGCTATATAACAAAGTTTTCTTTGCTCGAATATAAGTGCTATGTCCGCTTCAAGAGTTCGCCAATTGGCTTATCAATCATCATGTGTAAAAGTACAGATCTTTGCGGCTGCCAGTGATCCCCGAGAGACGAGGAGCATACGTTACCAAGTCCTCGACGTGGCGCACCTTGCCATTTGTTATCCTTGCCAACGTCTTTTTGTAGAACAGGCTGACGTTATGCCTGCGGCACTGAAGCTGCGAAGCGAGCCTGCTTGTCAGGTACTTGCCCGTCCTGTCCATGTCAAGAAGCAGGATTATCTTTTTCCGCTCGCTATCGTGGCTGTCCAAGAAATCAGCGATCCCCTTAAAGTGATGGAAGACTGCAGGGTTGCCTGTGAACCCTACCCGGGCAAGTGCTTCTGCATCACGCCTGCCCTCGACCACGATTACAGAGCCTCTCTCAAATTCTTCATTGAGCATGCCGACGAAGCTTCTCAGCCGCTCGACGGTCTGGTCGTCAACGTTGAATTGGTAGTAGCCCATCGGCCGGTTGTTATGTAGCTCTTGCGAGATTTAACATTTTTGTCTCGCAACATAATAAATACACCGCACGATCTCTCATATGCCATGCAGTTGGCGCGCAAGATACTGTCTGTGCAAAACACCGAGTGTGAAACCCTGGGCTCGCTGGAAAACATGTTCAGGTCAGACAGCTTTCAGATCGAGAACATCAACGCGCAAAAGGATCATGTGCCCGCAAGCGCAAAAGACTACTCTGCGGTAGTCATACTTGGCGGCCCAATGGCAGTCTATGACAACCTGCCATATTTGCAAAAGGAGCAGGATCTCATCAGAGACGCGATAAAAAATGACATACCGGTCCTCGGCGTATGCCTCGGATCACAACTCATCGCGCAGGCTGCCGGTGGGCGCGTCTACAAGGGCAAAAAGAAAGAGATAGGATGGCACAGCGTTTACATGACGCCAGCCAGCAGCAATGACATTTTCAGAGGCGTAACCGACAAGACAATCAAGGTGTTCCAGTGGCATGGCGACACATACGACCTACCACTCAATGCAAAAATTCTTGCTTACTCTGATCTTTACCCCCAGGCTTTCAGGGTCGGCTCCGCTGTCGGCATCCAGTTCCACCTTGAAGTCGACAAGAGCCTGATAGAGCGGTGGATACAGGAGTACAGCGCCGAAGTGAGCGCGGAAAAGATAAGGCCAGAAAGCATAATGCCAGCAGCAGGCGACATTGAAGAACTCTCTGCCAGATGCAGACAGGTGTACAGAAACTTTTCCAAGGTGCTAAGTTGACTATTGACTGTAGTTCTCCGGCTTTAGGTAACTATAAAAGAAGCTGAACAGGTTTTTTGTCTCGATACAAATGGCTAATGAGGAGGTCCAAAAGATCTTTAATGACGTTTTTTCAACCAACGAAAAAGTAATCACAGAAGAACTCGCTAAAAAGATTTTGACTGAATATGGTGTCAAGGTGCCCAAGTACGCGCTGGTAAAAAGCGCGGACGAGGCTGAAAAGAAGGCGCGGGAAGTAGGCTTTCCACTTGTCGCCAAGATAGTCTCGCCTCAGATACTTCACAAGACGGACGTCAACGGTGTCAAGGTCGGCCTGAACTCCGAAGCTGCCGTAAAGGAGACGTTTAACGACATGCACGGCAGGCTGAGCAAACAGTACAATGTCAAGGGAGTGCTTCTTGAAAAGATGGCTGCGCCAGGCGCAGAGCTCATCGTGGGCCTGCAGAACGACCCGCAATTTGGACCTATCATAATGGTCGGCATCGGCGGCATCTATACCGAAGTTTTCAAGGACGTTACTTTTCGGGTTCTACCGATAACAAAGGAAGACGCTGTGAGCATGATGGAGGACCTGAAGGGCAAGCAGATACTGAAGGGCTTCCGCGGTGCCCCGCCAGTAAGCATGGACGCCCTTGCAAACGCACTTGTTAGCATTGGCAATCTCGGAACCGACATGGCGCCGTACTATGAGAGCATCGACTTTAACCCGGTGATATTCTACGAAAAAGACTATGTCGTTGTGGACGCCAAGATCCTGCTCAGGGACAATCCCGACCTGCAGGTAATATCAAAGGCGCAGCCGGACTCGGAGTTTATGGATCTCTTTTTTAACGCCAAGTCGGTGGCACTCATCGGCGCGTCGCCGGAGGCCGGCAAGATAGGCAACTCGGTCCTTGAAAGTCTAGTAAAGCATGAGTACAAGGGCAAGGTGTACCCCGTCAACGCAAAGGGCTATCCAGAAATAATGGGCATCAAGGCGTACAAGAGCCTTGAGGACATACCCGACAACGTTGACATTGCCGTCGTCACGGTGGACCTGAAGTTTGTGCCCGACCTGCTCAAGGCGGCTTCAAAGAAGGGCATCCACAACTTTGTTGTAATCTCCGGCGGAGGCAAGGAGCTTGGAGGCGAGCGCGCTGCTATTGAAGCGCAGGTAAAAGAGCTGTCAAAGCAGCTGAGAATAAGGATAATCGGCCCCAACTGCATCGGTATGTTTAACGGCGCAAACCGCCTTGACTGCGCGTTCCAGGGACACGCAAGGATGGTACGCCCCAAGAATGGCGACGTGGCGTTCCTGTCGCAGAGCGGGACTGTCGGCATTGCGTTCATGGAAAGCTCTGACTCGTTTGGCATGAGCAAAATGATCTCGTATGGCAACAGGTCTGATGTCGACGAGGCAGACATGATATGGTATCTATCTGAGGATCCACAGACCAAGGTCATTGGCCTGTACGTCGAGGGTCTCGGCGACGGCCGCAAGTTCATGAACACGGCGAAGAGGGTAATCAAGGAGCGCAGCAAGCCCATCGTAGTGTTCAAGAACGGCAGGAGCGCAAGGGGAGCCAAGCAGGCCGTGTCGCACACTGGTTCTCTTGGCGGCTCGTACGGCGTGGTCAAGGGCGCGTTCGACCAGGCAGGCATCATTTCAGTAGACAATTATGAAGAGCTGACGGCAGCGCTCAAGGCGCTCACGTGGCAGCCGGTGCCCTCAGGAGGCAGAGTGGCGATGGTCACAAACGGCGCCGGTCCTATAATTGCGGCAATTGACAACTTTGAGAGGCTGGGCCTACAGGTGGCAGATCTGAGCGACCAGAGCAAGAAATCGCTCAAGGACCACTACCCGCCGACTTATGTCATCGGCAACCCCTGTGACATCACCGGCTCTGCAAACGCGGACGACTATCGCTTTGCAATCCAGACATTCATTGACGACCCAAGCGTCGACATCGTCATGCCGTGGTTCGTCTTCCAAGACGACCCACTTGAAGAAACCATAGTAGACGTGCTGGCGTCGTTCCAGAAACAAAGGAAAAAGCCGATACTGGTTGGCGCGATGGGCGGCCCGTTCACGAAAAAGATATCGCAGCGCATCGAAGACGTAAACGTGCCTGTCTACCATTCTGTCGCAGAGTGGGTGACGGCGGCAGGCGCGCTGGCAAAATGGTCGAGGGTAAAAGGCAGGGCAACAAAGTAGAGTAGCAAGAAGCCCTTTTCCCTTTTGATTTAAATTAGCTTGCGGCGCCATCAGCATTGTTGGAAAATCCAGGAGTCGAGACGCGCCGGGCTTTTGGGTTCCTTTTCATATGCGTATCAATAGCCGTCGGCACAGCTTCAGTCATTAGCGAGATTGCGTACCTTAACAGCTCGCCATTCTATTACTATGCCATCATATGGCTTGGCATCTTTGGCGCGGTGTTTGGAGCAGGGTTAGCAAAATTCCGTAAGGCAGCCCCGGCTATACGTGGCAGAATGAAGAGCAGCGTGTCATGGTCTGCCGGCGCAAAGGCGCTTAACGCTGTGTGCTGGGCCGGGCCGTTTGCCGCAATCGCTCTGTTTTTGTCGCTGTACCAGTACCTTATCCTGCTTGGCATTGGCCTTGGCAATCTGTGCACCTACCTGATGATAAAAAAGTATAGCGGCGCAGACAACCGCGAGCAGCTAGTAGTCGCAGCCATTTCGCTTGCCGCAATACCGGCTGTAGTCGCAATCGACAGCTCACTCTTTGCCACTCATCAGGATATCGCGGTGATGCTGTCAAGAATATTGATAGCAGTGGCCTATGCCGCCGGTGGCGCGTTCGCCCTTTTCAGAAAAGGAGAAAAAGCGGGCCCGGTGGGCTTCGATCCCACGACTTCCGGCTCTCTTCAATAGGATTTAGAAGGCAGGCGCTCTATCCATGCTGAGCTACGAGCCCGTTGGCGCTGTATCCACCCTCGTCGTCCTGCCAGCGAGAGCCGCACATGCCGTATCGATATATTCGCCTTTTTTGCGTCCTAGACGATACTGGAGCAAAGTGCAGCGAGGAGGGAACAACGCAATTTGTGGTTTGAAAGAATCGATATATAAAATGTGCCCAGCAGCAGGCTAGAGCGTTACCTTGGTAAGATAATGAACTATGTGAACAAAAGTACAATGCAGCACACATACCATATATTAGTAAAAGATGGACCAGGTGGAATTTGAACCCACAACCTCAGCATATACTCTTTCATGATCAGTCTATCGTCGATTGAAAGCTGCTTTAATTCCAGCCCGCCTCATTCTTAAAAGCTCATTTTGCTAATGACTGATGTGTGGTTCTGTCGACGGGAATTTTTTCTTCCAATAACCCCATGAATAGAATTCAAGGTGTTTGGTCATTGCCTGATAGTAGGAGTTACGGAAAATCATCGCTGAAAAAAGAAGAGCTCTTCACAATCTCAATCTGACTTCCAAGCCGAGTGCAAGACAAAGCAGAGAGAGGAAGAGCAATGAGAAAAAGAAAGATTACGCACAAAGAAGAGAAATTTATTTATAAGCTTTCGACGACGTGAGAGCATCAGATACGAGGTGGTCAAAAGAGAAAATGTCATTTCCGAGAGGAGGCGGTGGTTTCTCTGGGACATCATCGCAACCGCAAGTCCCAATTCTTGTCCTGAAGGAAGGAACCTCAGAGACCAAGGGTCACGAAGCTCAGCGAAATAACATCACTGCAGCAAAGGTCATTGCAGAGCTTGTGAGGAGCGCGTTGGGACCGAGAGGTATGGACAAAATGCTTGTTAGCCCTGTGGGTGACGTGACAATAACAAATGACGGAGCAACCATTCTCAAAGAGATTGACATTGAACATCCCGCAGCAAAGATGATGGTCGAAGTTGCCAAGTCGGTGGACAATGAAGTGGGAGATGGCACAACTTCTGCAGTCATTTTGGCTGGCGCGCTGATTGAAAGGGCAGAAGAGCTGATCTTAAAGAAAGTGCATCCAACTTCCATAATTGAAGGGTATGAGATGGCTTCTGAAAATGCAATTGAATCTCTGAGGTCTGCTGCAACAAAATTGGAAGACCCTGCTGGCAAAGACAAGGATATGCTGCACAGGGTCGCACGGACGTCGATGGCTTCTAAGCTGATTTCAGCAGAATCCGTCCAACTGGCAAAGATTGTGGTTCAGGCAGTATTGGATGTCGTGGAAGAGCGAAGAGAGGCAGTGGCAGAAGAAGGCACCGGTCAGACGGAAAGGGAACTATCTCTCTTGCGAGTAGATGTTGACAACATTAAGGTGGAAAAGAAGGCTGGCGGGTCAATGTATGACACTCAGCTTGTCTCTGGAATAGTCTTGGACAAAGAAGTTGTGCACGCGGAAATGCCAAAGCGAATTCAAGCCGCTAAAATTGCCTTGCTCAATGCTCCAATAGAAGTCGAAAAGACTGAAATGAGCGCCGAGATACGGATCTCTGACCCGCAACAGATGCAGATGTTCCTTGAAGAAGAAAACAGAATGCTGAAATCGATGGTCGACAAGATTGTTTCAACAGGCGCAAATGTAGTGCTTTGCCAGAAAGGCATTGATGACATTGCACAGTATTATCTGGCAAAAGCTGGAATCATGGTTGTCCGAAGAATCAAGGAAAGTGACATGCTGAAGCTGGCAAAAGCCACAGGCGCCAGATTAGTAGACAACATCGAAGAGATAGCTGCTTCTGACTTGGGGTCTGCGGAGTTAGTAGAAGAACGCAAGATAGAGACTGACAAGTGGGTATTCATTGAAGGATGCAAGAATCCAAAAGCAGTCACTATCTTGATCAGAGGAGGTTCACAGAGAGTAGTTGACGAAGCGGAACGCTCGGTGCACGATGCCATAATGACTGTCAAGGATGTTGTAGAGTACCCATACATCATTGCAGGTGGCGGCGCTCCAGAGGCTCTGGTGGCAACAAGAATAAGAGAATGGTCGAATTCACTCTCTGGACGAAACCAGATAGCAGCTTTCAAGTTTGCAGATGCTCTTGAAATTATTCCAATAACATTGGCAGAAAACGCGGGCATGGATCCGCTAGATGTGCAGGTGCAACTGCGAGCTAAGGTTGCTGAAAGAAGAGAAAAAGCAAAGAGAGAAGGAAGCGCCGAGGTAAGCAAAGCAAAATACGGAGTTGATGTCATGGAAGGGAAAGTTACCGATATTTGTAAGTTGAACATCATTGAACCTCTGGCAGTCAAAGAACAGATAATCAATTCTGCCACAGAAGCTGCCAATATGATTCTGCGCGTTGATGATGTGATTGCTGCTTCAAAGGCAAGGACAGAAGGAACCAGGGGAGGACCTTATGGTAGTGGAGGCATGGG
>Ga0081538_10003894_pt1 | contig 13942 bp, 13 predicted proteins | sample TabmetS5T2R1_FD_71022 | JGI IMG/M metagenome (GOLD analysis project Ga0081538, IMG submission 71022) | Tabebuia heterophylla rhizosphere microbial communities from the University of Puerto Rico - S5T2R1 | ecosystem: Host-associated > Plants > Roots > Rhizosphere ... | reverse complement strand
CCGGAACTCGCGGTTGCCGGTTAGCGTGCGCTTCATGACTAACGCCGCTCCATGACTAACGCCGCTCCATGACTAACGCCGCTCCATGACTAACGCCGCTCCATGACTAACGCCGCTCCACGCCAAGCTCAAAGTCACGGGGGAACACCGATGCGAGTAAGACCTCTGGTCGTCACCGCGTCAATTGCCGGTGGCGTGATTGTGATAGCCATGTTCGTACAGTCGCTCTCCAGTAGCAGCGCGCAAAACACGCCGCGTTATCTACCCGAGTACACCGCCTCTGGCGATCTGATCCTGCCGAAGAATTTCCACGAATGGGTGTACCTCGGATCGCCACTCACTCCCAACGCGCTTAATGGCGGCAACGCCAATTTCCCAGAGTTTCACAACGTCTACATCGAGCCGGGCTCCTACGAGATATACAAGAGGACGAAAGTATTTCCCGAAGGGACAATCATGTTCAAGGAGCTGCAACTCACGCTGCCGGCGCAGAACCCCGACGGTTCGCGAACCGAGCCTTCGGGGAGGGGCTATTTCCCTGGACCTTTCAATGGCGCGGATGTGAGCGTCAAGGATACCGAGCGCTATGCCGATGCCAACGGGTGGGGCTACTTTAATTTCAATCATCATGAGCCAAAAGCTCCAACTGCCCAATTGAAACCGATAGGGGAATGCGCCGCTTGTCATATCGCCAACGCCAAGCCTGATGGAACCGTTTATACTCAGTTCTATCCCCTGTTGCAGGAGTGACTCGGCTACCTCGGCGTCGTCTCGCCCGGAGGAAGAACGGCTGTGCTGAAGACTATCTACGGTTTAGTTCTCGGCATAGCAGGAATATCGGCAATGGTCGCCGTCGCTGCGCGTGGGCAGATGGACACGACCGCGTCGAGCGACGGGCCGAAAGCGGAGGCCGTAGTCGACGCGAATGGGAATTTGCATGTGCCGGATGCTTATCGCACCACCTACCAGTTTTTGGGGAACTGGGCGGTGGCAGCCAAAGAGGGCCCGGGCTCGAAGGAGTTCCATCCCGTCTATGCATCGCCCGGGACCATCACCGCCTATCGCAAGAACGGACGTTTCCCTGACGGCGCGGTGCTCGTGAAAGAGGTGTTTGAGGCAGCCACCGGACAAATGACCACAGGGACTGTTAGCCGTGCCGAAACCTTGGTGGGCTGGTTCGTCATGATGAAGGACAGCAAGGGCCGCTACGCCGGCAATAAGCTGTGGGGTGACGGCTGGGGTTGGTCGTGGTTCGATGCTGCCGACCCGTTAAAGACAACGTCGACCGACTACAAAACAGATTGTCTACCCTGTCATGTGCCGGCGCAAGCTTCCGATTGGGTTTATGTCGATGGCTACCCGCCGCTGAGGCGATAGTGCCGATGGCCACCAGGGAGATGGTACCTTCAGGGCGCTCAATGGAGACGTTAGCAGCAGCCCGAGCGATAACTGGATTACGCCAGATTGCGCTTATCTCTACCAGATCTACGGGAATGCCTCAAAACTGGTGGGCTACGCCACTCAGCCGGACGGTTCGCTTAAAGAGATCGTCAGCGTGCGAATTCCCTACAATAGCCCGCAGGGCTTGGCGGGATTCTGATTCCGCTCAACACGGGCGCGATCCGGCTCAGGAACATGGGGCGCCGGCTCGGCGGTGTACTGATCTGGCCTCGCCGACGGCGGCTTCTGCCGTGCCTTTGTCGCGGGTGGCGGCGTTCACGGCGACCGACGCCGCAGTGCTGGCCGGCCTGGCTCGTGCCCGAGCGCCACTGGCCGGCGCTTGCGCGAGTTCTGAGCCCGCTTGCCGTCGGCTATCTCAGCCCCAACCGGAAGACCACGGGCGGAAAGATTGGCGGTTTTTCCGCGCCAGGCGGCTCGGCCACCAAGCTTCGCATGCTCGAGTTCGAGGGCGTTCATGTCGAGCGGCCGCGATCGATACAGCAGGCCGAAGGCGCGCCGCTCCTCGAATGGCGCGCTGCAACGCGACAACCAGAAACCCGGTAAGGAGATGTCATATGACGGATGCCAGGAATACCCAAAGCGACCTGGAGGTTCTCAAACAGCTGAACGCCGACTTTCTGGCGTCGGCTCAGAATGGTGATGTGGAACGTCTCGAGGAGATCCTGGCCGAGGACTTCATGGCGTCCCTGCCCGACCTTCTGCTACGCGACAAGAAGCAGTTCCTCGAGATGATGTCCGCTCCCAGGCCGTTCACCGGGCTCAAGGGGCACGATGTGAAGATCCGGCTGCTAGGAGACTTCGCGATCATTCATGCGCGGATTACCTACACGACACACGATGGCATTGAGCGCCAAGGCCGCTATACCGACGACTATCAGCGGAGTGATGGAAAATGGGTGTGCGTGGCCGCCAACCTCATAGCGGAAGGCTTGTAGCACGGGCCGATTGAGGAGGTGGCACTCGAAGAACTGGAATGTCAGGCCACCCGCGAGCCGGGAACCTGCGGCGGTCGATCATGCGGTTTGTTTCACCCATCATTCGGGTTTGTCGGCAGGGATCTCCTCAGGCGCGGCACGGCGAACTCGAGAAAGCTGCGCATCTTGAGCAGCAAAAGGCCCTGGCCGGCATGAATCACGGTCACCGGCATGGGGTCGGACTCGAACTCCCTCAGGACGATCACAAGCTTTCCCTCCTCAACCGCACGCGCACCCTGATAGGAGAGCATGTGGGTGATCCCACCTCGGCGATGGCGGCGTCGATGCCCGCCTCCCGCGGTGTTGACATTGAGACGGCACCGCGGCGGTGCCGATTGCGCCAAGCGTCGGCCGCGTGATGCGAGCGACCAAGGCGTCCCCGCCGCCATGCCCGCGAAGGTGACGCATGTGTGGTCGGCAAGGTCACTCGGCATCTTCGGAGTGCCATGGGCCGCGAAGTAGTGCGGGCTCCCGCAATGACGCGCCACCCGCGTCGCAACCATGCGGCTGTCCGGGAGGACACCAATGCGTACCGCCATGTCGATATGGTCGTCTACAGATTGGCGTTCCGGTCTGAGAGCACCATGCGCACCTTGATGTCCGGAAAGGTCGCGAGGACATCGCTGACCGCCGCGAGCACGTACAAGCGCCCCAAGACGATCGGCGCCGCGATGATGAGGTCGCCTCTCGGCGTGACGTATTCCCCCGACGCCGCGCGTTCTGCGTCGCCCACCTGTTCGAGAACCCTCTTCGATACGGCGAGATGGGCCGCTGCTGCTCAAGAGCAGCGTCTCCAGGCTCGGGGACGCCGCAGCCCCGCTCAGCTCGCGCATCGAGAGCGAGATCGACAACCACCTTGGATACATCGACGCCAGCCTGGACGGTCGGGATTACCTGCTTGGCGAGACACTGACCGGCGCCGACATCCAACTCAGCTTCGTGGGAGAGATCGCGGCCTCCCGGACGAACCGCGCCGCCTACCCCAATCTCGACGCCTGGGTCCGGCGTTTTCAGACGCGTCCAGCCTACCAGGACGCCCGCTGCTGGGCGCTGGAGCTCGCCCCCCTCGGCGTGCGCGTCAACGCGATCGCAGCGGGGCCGACCGAATCGGGCGCGTTGACCGGAATGATGGGGCTCTCACCAGAGCAGGCTGAGGCCGTCAAGGAGCGGGAGCGCGAGCGGATACCGCTGAAGCGGCGCGGCCATCCAAATGACGTGGCTCGGTGGATTGTGTCGCTCGCCGATCCAGCTTCCGAATGGGTGACGGGACAGGTGATCGCCGTCGATGGCGGCCTGGGACTCGCATAAGCGATGGCTTGAGGGGCGAAATGCTCGACGTCGCGCGCTGGCTCGCTGAACAAGGGCTCGGCCATCATGCCGAGGCGTTCGCCGAGAACGGCATCGCGGCCGACGTCCTGTGCGAACTCACCGACGCCGATCTGAAGGAGCTTGGGCTCAACCTCGGCGACCGCAAGCGCCTGCTCAAAGCGATAGCGGCGCTGGCCCCCGGGTCTGCCGATGACCGTGCCGAGAGCGCTGAGCCAACTGCAAGGCCAGCGGTTCCTGGCGAAGCCGAGCGGCGGCAGCTGACCGTGCTGTTCGTCGACCTCGTGGCCTCGACCGAGCTCGCCGCACGGCTCGATCCAGAGGACATGGCCCGGGTGATCCGCGCCTATCAGGGGTGCTGCAGCGACGCCGTCCGGCGCTGGGACGGGCACATCGCGAAGTACATGGGCGACGGCGTGCTGGCGTATTTCGGCTGGCCCACGGCGCACGAGGACGAGGCCGAGCGGGCGGTGCGCGCGGGCCTCGCGATCATCGAGGCGCTCGCGCGGCTGAACACGCCGGCAAGCGCGCCGCTCGCGGCGCGGATCGGCATCGCAACTGGCTTGGTCATGGTCGGCGAGCTGATCGGCGAGGGGGCGGCCCAGGAGCGGACAGTTGTCGGCGAGACGCCGAATCTTGCGGCGCGGTTGCAGGCGCTCGCGGCGCCAGGCAGCGTCGTGATCAGCCAGGCGACCCGACGGCTGGTGGGCGGGCTGTTCGCACTGGCCGACCTCGGCCCGCGGCGACTCAAAGGCTTCGCCGAGCCGCTCGCCGCCTGGCGGGTCGAAGGGGAGGGTCGCGCCGAAGGCCGCTTCGAAGCGTTGCACGGCGAGCGGCTTACACCCTTGGTCGGGCGCGAGCACGAGCTCGGCATCCTGCTCGAGCGCTGGGCCTGGGCCAAGGACGGCGACGGCCAGGTGGTGCTGCTCGCGGGCGAGCCCGGGATCGGCAAGTCGCGCATGCTCCGCGCGCTGCGCGAGCGCCTCGGCGATGAGACGTACGCGCCGCTCAGCCACTACTGCTCGCCGTATCACACCAACAGCGCGCTCCACCCGGTGATCGGGCTGCTGGAGCGGGAGGCGCGGCTCGACCGCGACGAGCCGCCGGAGGAGCAGCTGGCCAGGATCGAAGCGCTGCTCAGCCGCTCGAGCGACGGGGTGGATGAGGTCGTGCCCCTGCTCGCCGCACTCCTCGGGGTGCCGACCGGCGATCGCTATCCGCCATTGACGCTCACCCCGGAAGTGCAAAAGCGGCGGACGTTGCAGGCCCTGGTCGACCAACTCGCAGGCCTCGCCGCCCAGCAGCCGGTGCTGGCTCTCTACGAGGACGTGCACTGGATCGACCCCTCGACGCTCGAGCTCCTGAGCCTCGTGATCGAGCGCATCCGGCAGCTGCCGGTTCTGGTGGTGATCACCTTCCGGCCGCAGTTCCAGCCCGCCTGGACCGGTCAGGCGCACGTGACCACGCTGACCATGAGCCGTCTGGGCCGCCGCCAGGGGGCGGATCTGGTCGCGCGGGTCACGGGCGAAAAGTCGCTGCCGGCGGAGATCGTCGATCAGATCGTCGAGCGCACCGATGGCGTACCGCTGTTCGTCGAGGAGCTGACCAAGACCGTGCTGGAATCCGGCCTGCTCACGGATGCCGGGGACCGCTACGAGCTGTCGGGCCCTCCGCCGCCGCTCGCTATTCCGACGACGTTGCACGACTCCCTGATGGCCCGGCTCGACCGTCTGGCACCGGTCAAGGAGGTCGCGCAGATCGGGGCGGTGATCGGCCGGGAGTTCTCGCATGAGCTGCTCGCGGCGGTGGCCGACCGGCCCGAGGATGAGCTGCGCGGCGCCCTCGATCAGCTCGTCGCTTCCGAACTGGTGTTCCAGCGCGGCGCGCCGCCCGATGCGACCTACAGCTTCAAGCACGCCCTGGTCCAGGACGCCGCGTATCAGTCGCTGCTCAGGTCACGCCGCCAGCAACTGCACGGCCGAATCGCGCGCGTGCTCGAGGAGCGGTTTTTGGACGCGGGGGACGCGCAGCCAGAACTTCTGGCGCACCACTGCACGGAGGCGGGGCTCTCCGAGAAGGCGGTCGAATACTGGTACCAAGCCGGGCGGCTGGCTAGCGAGCGCGCGGCGTTGCCGGAAGCCATCGGCCACTTCGGCAAGGCGTTGGAACTGCTCGCGACACTCCCCGACCCGTCGGCGGGCGTGGAGCGGGAAATTGACCTCCAGATCGCCCTTGGTGGAGCATTGATCTCCGCTAAGGGTCACGCCGCCCCCGAGACCGGTCGGGCCTATGCTCGCGCACACGAGCTCTGCCGGCGGGGTGGCGACTTGCGGCGGCTATCTCCCTTACTGTTCGGGCAGTGGGTGTTCCACATGGTGCGCGCCGAGCACGCCGCGGCGCAGGACATTGCCGAGGAGTTGCTCCGCTCGGCCGAGCAGGAGGGCGATGCAGCTGGTCTGGTCGTCGGCCACCGGGCGGCTGGAATCGGCTCGCTCTGGCGGGGTGACCTGGTCGAGGCCCGCGGGCACCTTGAGCAGGAGCTCGCCCTATACGACCCCGAGCGGCACCGGTCCCTCGCCTCCGTCTATGCCTACGATCTGCGGCTCGCGGGCCTGGCTGGGCTGGCTTTCGCCCTGTTTCAGCTGGGCTATCCGGAGCAAGCTGTCGCGCGTTGCCGCGAGGCGGTCGACGACGCCGAGCGGCTGTCGCATCCCGCTGGCTTGGCTTACTCCCTGTTCCACGCCTGCATGTTGGACCAAATCCGCCGGGACATTCCGGGCGTACGGCAGCGAGCTGCGGCGTTGGTTGCGCTTTCTGCCGAGCATGGCTTCCCCCTATGGCAGGCGGCGGGCGTTGCATTTGACGGCTGGGCGCTCGCCGAGGAGGGCCGAGCGGCGGAGGGAATCGCGCGCATCGAGGACGGCCTCCAAGCCTGGCGGGCAACGGGGGCAGGGCTCAACGTGCCGTACTTCCTGGCCCTCCTGGGCACGACGCGTGGCGCCGCAGGCGACGGGGCGGAGGGCCAGCGCCTGCTGGTGGAGGCCATGGACGCAGGGCGTGCGAGCGGCGAGCGCTGGTTCGAGGCGGAGCTGCATCGGCTAAAGGGGGAGCTAGGTGTAGCCGGTGGCGATCGAGACGCGGCCGAAGCTTGCTTTCTCAGCGCCATCGCCTTCGCCCGCGAGCAGAGCGCCAAGCTTTGGGAGCTCCGCGCCACGACCAGCCTCGCCCGGCTTTGGGCTGACCAAGGCAAGCGCGCCGAGGCGTCCAACCTTCTCGTGCCGGTTTATGACTGGTTCACCGAGGGCTTCGATAGCCCCGACCTCCGGGATGCCAAGGCGCTGCTCGATGAGCTGACATGAGCGAAGACTTTGGGCGCCTGGATCTTAGGTTGTGACGCTCCCGGCCCAGGTTATTGAAAATAGATACCTATTCGTTTCGAGCCTAGGTCTCGGCCATCCGACATCGAGCTGCGGCTTGGTTTGCTCGTGGAGTTTGCGCCTGCCCGGCATGGCAAGCAGGTCCTCTGCTGATGGCGGCTTTGGGTTCACGACCAGCCTCTCGAACCCTCCTATGACAGGTCCGCTCTGCGGCCTGAAGCGGGACACACCGAACCAGATAGTTTGATCCCGGTTCACCCCGCCTGAGCGCAGCTCTTTCAAATCGACACCCCTTCTGGCCTCATCTAACCTATTGATTTTTCGAGCTTTCAATAACCGTACCAAAATGGCCGTGGTTCGGTTGCGTCAGAGAAAAGGGCCGGAGAGAGACGCAAAACGGCCCAAATGGGCTTCCGGGCCGCCGCGCGTGGTTCGGAGGAATGGGCCAGAACGCCCGCATTCTGCGCCCTTCCCGTCGTTGCCCGGCCGCGCGAAAAGAATGTCTCAGATGGGGCGACTGGCGGAGGGAGAGGTCCTGTCACCAAACCCTCTCCGCTGCCTTTTCAATGGGTTATGAACCACACAAATTGCGGTGGATGTTGCCTGGAGAATCGTGAAACCTGCTCTCGCGGTTCCCAACCACTGCAGCGGCAGGCGAGCCGGTGCGCAGCCTGCAAGAGGATCGTGTCCCTCGGGGTCGTGTAGGAGCGGTATGCGGATCTTTGCCGGGAGCGGGTTCAGACGGCCACGGCGGACAGCCTGAGCTGGTCACTATGCCCGAAGGCGGCGAGGGTCTCCAGGCTGTTTTGCTTCGAGCAGCAGCGCCGGCCAGGCGGACGATCGCGGCCTCGGTCGGTGAGATGCCCCGCCGCGTCGGTGCGGCGTTTGATCTCGCCGATCAGGCGCTCCAGCGGATTGGTCGAGCTGATCCTGGTCCAGTGGTCGGGGTGCAAGGTCATGTAGGCGAGGACGTCATCCCAGCCTCGTCCATGGCCTGGCAAGCCGGGCGAAGCGGGCGCGCAGGCCGTCGGCGGCCTGACGCCACTGCCCGCGCGCCGCCTCCTGGGTGAAGACGGTGCGGCTCGCAGCGGCGACCATGGCGCGCTGCGCCAGTCCGACGTGAGCATGAATCCATCACCTCTGCCAGGTGCCTGCAGGATCTTGGCCACGGCGGCCTTGAGGCCTTCGTGCGCGTCCGAGATAACGAGCTGCACGCCGCGCAGGCCGCGCCGGCATGGGCGATCGCGTTGTGCTCTGGCTGGCCTACGCCACGTCGATGGGCTCCGAGCGCCGCCCGCGAGGTAATCGCCGAAGCCGAGGCGAAGCCGGTAGGGCGCGCGGAAGGCGTTGGGCTACGGCGGCCTCCCGTCGTTCACGGCGGGCCTTCGGGTTGACGAACGACCCTTTGAGGAGCATCGTTCAACTTAGGAACGGAGACGATTCGGGGGATCCCGGGTGAGGCCACGTAGCCCGGGACCGGAGCGTGCTACGCGGCATGGCGGGTCGCGGCGCTCTCGTGACCTTTGGCCGGAGCGGCGTCGAGCCACGGGTGGCCCACGGCCCCTCGAACCAACGGTTCGGGAGGACGAACATGGCGAACAGGGACCACATCCGACATCCGTTCGAGTGGGGCGCGGATCAGCTGAAGAGTGCGGAGCAGGCCCTGGAACGGGCGGGCCACTCCCTACGTAGTCCCGCTGAGACCCGAGATGCCCCGCTCCCGGCGGTCCGCAAGATCGAGCTTGCCGACCTCGCGGACGTCCTGGCGAGCGGCGTGCGTGACTTCGGGGCGTACCGGACCGACGTCATTTTCCTCTGCATTATCTATCCCCTAGCGGGCCTGGTCCTGGCACGGCTGGCTTTCGGCTATGACATGTTGCCGCTCATTTTCCCCCTCGCGTCCGGCTTCGCGCTGATCGGTCCGGTCGCGGCGGTTGGGCTCTATGAAATGAGCCGGCGGCGCGAGCAGGGCGTCGACATTAACTGGGCGGATGCGTTCGGCGTGGTCCGCGCCCCCGCGTTCGGCGCCATCTTGGTGCTGGGCCTGCTGCTGCTGGCGATCTTCCTGCTCTGGCTGGCCGCCGCCTATGCGATCTATCTGGTCACGCTCGGCCCCGAGCCGCCGGCCTCGATCGGCACGTTCATCCGCGACGTGTTCACGACCGGCGCGGGCTGGGCGCTCATCGTCGTGGGCTGCGGCGTTGGTTTCCTCTTCGCCGTGCTGGTGCTGACGATCAGCGTGGTGTCGTTTCCGCTGTTGCTCGACCGGGACGTGGGGCTCTACACGGGGGTGGCGACATCGGTCCGCGCGGTGCTGGTGAACCCCGTTCCGATGGCCGCTTGGGGGCTGATCGTCGCAGGCGGCCTGGTGATCGGGTCGATCCCCGTGCTCCTCGGTCTCATCATCGTCATGCCCGTGCTCGGGCACGCCACTTGGCACCTCTATCGCAAGGTGGTGCCGCGCTGACCCTGGCCCGCTTGGTGCAGCACCGGGTCCGACTTGATGTACCGACTTCAGTCCGCCCTTCAAGGATTGCGCTTTGCACGGTGCACCGGGATGGGGCACCGTCACCATGGCCTTCTTCCCGCCCTTGTGCGGGCTCGCGGCGCGCGACTTCAGGCACTCAGGCCAGCCGTGCCTGCGGCCCCACGAGCCGAGCGGACAAATTATTGGGGCCTCTTCGTCCGACACGGGATCCGGCTGCGACTTCTCAGATCAGACGGGATCTTCCCCTGGTGGGGGCAGACCTTCACCGCTCTTGAGCAGCGCCGCAATCACGTCGTCGGCGTCCACCGGCTTTGCCAGATAGTCCACAGAGGCCGCCTTGATGGCGGCCACTGTGGTGGCGACGTTGCCGTAGCCGGTGACGATCACGATCCGGACGCCGGGCCGAATCTCGCGCAAGATCTGCACCAGATCGAGGCCGATGCCATCGGCCAGGCGCATGTCGAGCACCGCGTACTGCGGGCGGTGCGCCCGGGCTCGGTCACGGGCCTCAGCAAGGCTCTCGACCGCGACGACCTCGAAGCCGCGTCGCTCGAGCGCCCGCGCCATCGACCGGCGCAGCGGCGGGTCGTCGTCGACCAACAGCAGCTTGCGCCCGGCTCCTGGGTGGGCGACGCCCTTCGAGCCGGACGACGGATCAGGCGCTGCGGCTCCCATCGTCGGGTGGGGTCATGTTCAAGTCTCCGGCGCGTCGGCCTCCAAAGCCTCGCGACGCCAGCGAATCGGGGCGAAGCCGCCACAATTCCGGATGCCAAATTGCAGCTTCGCGCCGGTTCGCGCAAGCGGGGTCAGCGCGATGAACACGCCGAGACCCAACCCAACCCCGTCGTGATCGCTGGAACGGTGGCCGGGGATCGCGCTCGAGGGTGTGGAGGCGGGCGCTTTTAGCCACGCCCGGACCCCGGTTGGTGCCGACCCGCGCCAAACCCACCAAGCGCCGCCGAGCAGTTCGTCTGGACCGCCGAGCGCGAGAGCGCTCCTGATTGCTGGCCTACAAGAAGATGGAGTACCCCAGCTTGATCCAAGTCCCCTAGGATCCGGCCTGGAAGAATATCAGCCGCGTCAAGAACGTGTAATCCCCCTCGAACGTCATGATTGCCACGAACACCAACACCAACACCGGCGGGACCACAATGGCATAGAGCAGGGCCAGGCGCTCCCAAAACATGTGCATGAAGACGGCGACGATCAGCCCAGCCTTCAGCACCATGAACGTGAGGATCAGAGACCACCTGAGGTAACCCTGGATGTGGAAGTAGTCGACCAGATAAGACGCCGTGCTGAGAACGAACAGCCATCCCCAGATCTGGAGATAAACCCCGATCGGATGTTGTTGGCCTTCGGCGTGTGCCATGTTTCTCTCCTACCAAAGATAGAACAAGGCGAAGATGAACACCCACACGAGATCGACGAAGTGCCAATATAAGCCCATGATTTCGACGGCCTCGTAGTTGCCCTTCCTGCTGGTGAAAAAGCCGCGCCTGCTGCGGTCGAAGTCTCCCCGCAAAACCTTGATGGAAATGATGATCAGGAAAAGCACGCCGACCGAGACGTGAAAGCCGTGGAAGCCCGTGATCATGAAAAAGCTCGAACCGAACTGAGCCGCGCCCAGTGGGTTGCCCCAGGGACGGACTCCCTCATCCACGATCAGCTTGGTCCACTCGAAAGCCTGCATCCCGACGAATGTCGCGCCAAGTGCCGCGGTCATCAGCATCAAGGTGGCGGATTTGACGCGGTCGCGCCGATAGCCGAAGTTGACGGCCATGGCCATCGTCCCGCTACTGCTGATCAGGATGAAGGTCATGATCGCGATCAGGATCAGCGGAATGTCCGAGCCGCCGATGTGCAAAGCGAAGACCTCACTGGGGTTCGGCCAAGGCTCCGTCGTGGAGATGCGCACCGTCATGTAGGAGAGCAAAAAACAGCTGAAGACGAAGGTGTCGCTGAGGAGGAAGATCCACATCATCGCCTTGCCCCAGGGGACGTTCTTGAACGCCCGCTGGTCCGAGGACCAGTCGGCGGCGATGCCTTGCCAGCCGTCAGGCCGCGTGACGGATTCTCCCGTGTCTGCCAGCGCAGGTGATGCCATTTACCCTCAGCCTCTCCTTACGTAAACAACAGCAGACCGAACAAGACCAGCCAGATCAGGAGTAGAAAGTGCCAATAAATGGCGCACAATTCCACGCTCAATCGCACCTGGCGCATCTCGAAACCGCGCCACACCTTGACGGTGGTCCTGCCCCAGGCCACCAGGCCGCCCAACAGGTGCAGCCCGTGGAGCGCGGTGATCAGGTAAAAGAAGGCGACGGCCGGGTTCGTCGCCGCATAATAACCCACGGCGGCCAGTTGTTGCCACGCCAGGAGCTGCCCGACCAGGAAGGCAAAGGCGAACCCGCCCCCTGCGAGCAGGCCGACCCACACGACGTCAATCTGTCCCCAACGCGCGCCGCCCCACGCCCATTGCAACGCGACACTGCTCAAGATCAGCATAACCGTGTTCAGCCACAACAGCCACGGCACGGGCAAGGGGCGCCAGTCCGCAGCCGCCATCCGGTCAGCGTAGGCGACGACCAAGAGCGAGAACAGGACCGTGACCACGGCCAGAAACACCCTAAGGCCGAGCTTCACCGTGGGTAGGAGAAACGCGCGCCCATCGTGAAGGGCAACGACCGAGTCCTCCCCTTTCACCCAGGGCTTTTCCGTCAGCTGATGGAGGAGGCTCACATCTACGTTTCCCGGGCGCTCCACGCCCTGGCTCGTCTCGACGCCATTCCGCCTATTCCGCCGGCTGGACCGCGACGCCGGGAAGGTCCTCGCGGCCGTGATCGGCAGCGGTTACCTGATCCGGCGGCAGGTTTTGCGGCAGGAAGTCCTGGGCGGCGCCCGGCACACTGTAGTCGTACGCCCAGCGATAGACCACTGGTAGCTTCGCGCCCCAGTTGCCATGCCCCGGCGGAATATCGGGGGTCTGCCACTCCAGCGACGCAGCCCCCCACGGGTTACGACCGGCATGTCTGCCTTTGAAAGCGCTCCACACCAGGTTGAAGAAAAACACCAGCTGGGCGAAGCCCACAATCAACGCTATGACGGTGACAAACTCGTTCAGCGTTGCGGCCGATTCGGGGATGAAGCTGGTTTCTCCCATCTCGAAATATCGGCGCGGCACGCCCAGAAAGCCCAGGTAGTGGAGCGGGAGAAAAATCGAATAGGCGCCGAGGAAGGTGACCCAGAAGTGAAACTTGCCCAGCCGTTCGTCTAGCATTCGCCCGGTCATCAAGGGGTACCAATGGTATATCGCCCCGAAGATAACGAGGATTGGCGCCACACCCATCACCATATGAAAGTGAGCGACCACGAACATGGTGTCGGAAAGCGGAACATCCACGACGGCATTGCCGAGGAACAGCCCCGTGATCCCCCCGTTCACAAAGGTGACGATGAACGCGATGGCAAACAGCATCGGAACCGTGAGGTGGATATTGCCCCGCCACAGGGTCAGCACCCAGTTGTAGACCTTGATGGCGGTGGGAACGGCGATGATCAGCGTGGTGGTAGCGAAGAAGAACCCGAAATAGGGGTTCATGCCGCTGACGTACATGTGGTGTGCCCATACCACGAAGCTCAGGCCGCCAATTGCCACGATCGCCCAGACCATCATCCGATAGCCGAAGATGTTCCGTCTCGCATGGACACTGATCAGGTCGGAAACAATCCCGAAGCCGGGCAGGGCGACGATGTAGACCTCAGGATGACCGAAAAACCAGAACAGGTGCTGAAACAGGATCGGGCTGCCTTCACCGTACGCAAGGTGTTCCCCAAACTCGACAATGGCTGGCATGAAAAAGCTGGTCTGAAGAATCCTGTCCAACGTCATCATTACAACGCCGACGAACAAGGCGGGGAAGGCCAGCAGCGCCAGGATGGTGGCCACAAAAATGCCCCAGACCGTCAGCGGCATGCGCATCAGCGTCATTCCCCGCGTGCGCGCCTGCAGCACCGTGACCACATAGTTCAAACCGCCCATGGTGAAGCCAACGATGAACAGAGCCAGGGAGACGCACATCAAAATGATACCGCCGTCCGCCCCCGGCGTACCCTGGAGGATGGCCTGGGGCGGGTACAGGGTCCAGCCGGCGCCGGTGGGCCCGCCGGGCACGAAGAAGCTCGCCACCAGCACCAGCACGGCGAGCAAATAGACCCAGTAGCTCAGCATGTTGACATAGGGAAAAACCATATCGCGGGCGCCGACCATCAGCGGGATGAGGTAGTTGCCAAACCCCCCCAGGAACAGCGCGGTC
>Ga0081538_10003893_pt1 | contig 13942 bp, 12 predicted proteins | sample TabmetS5T2R1_FD_71022 | JGI IMG/M metagenome (GOLD analysis project Ga0081538, IMG submission 71022) | Tabebuia heterophylla rhizosphere microbial communities from the University of Puerto Rico - S5T2R1 | ecosystem: Host-associated > Plants > Roots > Rhizosphere ... | reverse complement strand
CCTGGGGCCGCGAGTTCAGCGTCGACTACACGCCGGCGGAAGCCGGGCTCGGCCGCTTCGTGCGGCTCGACAAGGGCAACTTCATCGGGCGTGACGCCGTGCAACGAATCTTGAGCGAGCCGCCGAAGCGCAAGCTCGCAATCTTCGCGGTCGGCGATGGCGACGTCGATCCGATGGGTAACGAGCCGATCCTCGCCGGTGGTGAGGTCGTCGGCAGATTGACCTCCGGCGGCTACATGTTTCACGTGAAACATTCCGGAGGTTTGGGCTACATCCGCAGCGACTTAGTCGACGCGTCACGCGCGCTGGAGATCGAGATCCTCGGCGAGCGCCGTCCCGCGCGCATGCTCAAGGACGCGCCCTACGATCCGGACGGCAAGCGTCTCCGTATGTAGGCGTTACAGCGAACCCAGCAGCTGTTTCAGGTCTTCGTCATCAGCCGCGTCCGGCTCTTCCGCCATGCGCAGGTCGGCGCGGCGGATGGGGGCGGCGTCGGTGGCGATGGAGCGGCGCAGCGCCAGCGTCAGGCGGTCGGGGTCGATCGGCTTCGGCACGTAGTCGTTCATGCCGAGGCCGAGATAGTGCTCCTCGTCGCCGGCCATCGCGTTGGCGGTGAGGGCGATGATCGGCAGCTGCTGATACTTCTCGCCCAGCTTGCGGATGCGCTGGGTCGCTTCGACGCCGTCGATCACCGGCATCTGGATGTCCATCAGCACGCCGTCATAGTCGCGCTTCTGCACCGCCGTGATCGCGTCGCGGCCGTCCTTGGCGACTTCGCATTCATGGCCGGCCGAGCGCAGCATGGAGCAGATGACGACCTGGTTGACCTGGTTGTCCTCGACCACCAGCAGATGCAGCCGGCGCTCGCCGGGCAGCGCCAGCAGGCGCGAGCGCGCGCCCGCTTCGGGCAGCGGCAGGACGGTGGAGTCCGCCATCCCGCAATCGACCGCGACCCAGAAGGTCGAGCCTTTGCCGGGCGTCGAATCGACGCCGACTTCGCCGCCCATCAGCTGCGCCAGCTCGCGGCAGATGGCGAGGCCGAGGCCGGTGCCGCCGAACTTGCGCGTGGTCGAGTTGTCGGCCTGGCTGAATTTCTGGAACAGCCGCGGGATGGTCCCGGATGCGATGCCGATACCGGTATCGCTGACCGAGACGCGCAGGCGGTAGCTGCCGTCGCCCTTGGGCTGGCCCGACAGATGCACGGAGACGTATCCGCTCTCGGTGAACTTGATGGCATTGCCGAGGTAGTTGGCGACGATCTGGCCGATGCGGTTGGCATCGCCGATCATGATCGCCGGCACGTCGGGGTCGACGTGGCTCTTGAGGCCGAGCCCCTTGTTGAGCGCGGAGGGGCGCCACAGCGCTAGCATGTCGTCCAGCATGCGGCGGGGCAGGAACGGCGCCACGTCGAGCTCCAGGCGCCCCGCCTCGATCTTGGAGATGTCGAGGATGTCGTTGAGGATGTTGAGCAGGGTCGATGCGGCGCTGGCGAGGGTGCTCAGCTTCTCGCGCTGATCCTGCTGCAGCGGCGTCGACATCAGGACATGCACCATGCCGACGATACCGTTCATCGGGGTGCGGATCTCGTGGCTCATGGAGGCGAGAAACTCGGACTTGATGCGGTTCGCCGATTCGGCGGCATCGCGCGCCTTCAAGAGGTCCTTGTTGAGCGCGGTCAGTTCTTCGCTGCGCCGATGCAGCGCGAGCTCGGCGTTGCGCCGCTCGATTGCGTGGTCGCGGAACACCGCCAGGGCCTGCGCCATGCGGCCGACTTCGTCGTTGCGCGCCACGAACGGGATCATCCCGCCGAGCTGGCCGGTGGCGAAGCGCTGCATCAGGTTGGTCATGCGGCCGATCGGCCGGGTCAGGAAATGCAGCGCCGCGAACAGGCTGCTGAGCAGCGCGACCGCCAGCGCGGCGACGGTGTAGAGGATCTGGTTCAGGTGCCGCGCTTCCGCCGCCGCCACCACATCGCGCGACAGGCGCACCATGATCCAGGCGATCTCCTTGCCGTTGACGTAGATCTTGGCCTTGCCCTCGACATGCGGCCCGTCGGCGATCCGGTTCGATACCGCGACGAACTCGGGGCCGTTGGTTTCCCAGATCACGGCGCGCTGGAAGCCGTCGACCACCTTCAGGGCCTCGAGCTGCGAACGGGTGTTGTCCTTGTCGAATTCCCAGACCGAGCTGGCGACCGCGCCGGAATAGAGGTTGGCGAGGTTCTGGGCGGTGGCGCGCAATTCGCCCATCCGCTCGATGCGGAACCGCTCCATTTCGTAGGAGACGAAGGCTCCCAGGATCGCCAGCACCGCAACGGACAGCGCAACGACGATCTTAACTTTGAGACTGAGAGCCGGCAGCCGCACAGACATGCAGGGTTTCTAACGTCCTGTTGGTTAACAACGCCATAACAGCGACTTGCCCGCGTCGTCGGGACAGGCCTGGGCCGAGACGAAAATTGAATGTCGATTCAAGAGGTTGTAATTCCTGAACTGAGGTCCGCCAGTTCGTAAAGACGATGCCTCCCTGCTTGACATATGGGGACAAACCGATAATGTCTATAGAGTTGGTGGAGTAATCATGCTCTCGCAAAAGGCCAAATACGCGTTGCACGCGTTGCTGTATCTTGCCGATCGGACGGCCGGCGAGCCCGTGCAGATCGCGGAGATCGCCGAGAGCCAGCATATGCCGCGCAAGTTCCTGGAGCTGATTCTTCTGGAACTGAAGCGCCACGGGTTGGTTCGGAGCATCAGGGGTAAGCATGGCGGCTACACGCTCGCCAAGCCTCCCGAGACGATCACGTTTGGCCAGGTCGTGCGCTATATCGACGGGCCGTTGGCACTGGTGCCATGCGCAAGCAAGACGGCGTATCGACGATGCGAAGATTGCCTGAGCGAAGCGGAGTGCCCCATCAGGGACACCATGCGCAAGGCCCGCGACGCGGTCTCGCGCGTGCTGGACAATTCCAACTTGGCCGAGGCAATTCGTCGGCCAAATCACCGGATCGATATCGGCGCAGGAATCTAGGGAGGTGAAACGGCTCTGCGCGATCGGGCGACTCAAACACCAGTAAATAGATAGAGATAATTCCAAAAAACTGGGATGTGCTGAAACCAAGGGAGAGCAACGATGGCAAACCGAATGAGCCGCCTGTTCTGCGGCGCTGCCTTTGCGATTGGACTCGTTGCCGGCCTGAGCGCAGCTCACGCCGATACCACGTTGCTGAACGTCAGCTATGACCCGACCCGGGAATTCTACAAGGCAATCGACGAAGCCTTCGCCGCCAAGTGGCTGGCCGAGACCGGCGAAGAGGTGACCATCGAGCAGTCGCACGGCGGCTCCGGCAAGCAGGCCCGCGCCGTGATCGACGGCCTCGAAGCCGACGTGGTGACCCTCGCGCTCGCCTACGACATCGACGCCATCGCGCAGAACTCCGACCTGCTGGCCAAAGATTGGCAGGCACGCCTGCCCAACGGCTCATCGCCCTACACCTCGACCATCGTGTTCCTGGTGCGCAAGGGCAACCCGAAGAACATCAAGGACTGGCCGGACCTCATCAAGGAGGACGTCCAGGTTATCACCCCGAACCCGAAGACCTCGGGCGGCGCGCGCTGGAACTACCTGGCGGCGTGGGCCTATGCGCTGAAGCAGAACGGCGGCGACGAGGCCAAGGCCAAGCAGTTCGTCGCCGATCTCTACAGCCGCGTACCGGTGCTGGATACCGGCGCGCGCGGCAGCACCACCACCTTCGTCCAGCGCGGCATCGGCGACGTGCTGCTGGCGTGGGAGAACGAAGCCTTCCTCGCCATCAAGCAGCTCGGTCCCGATCTGGCCGAGATCGTGGTGCCGAGCAGCAGCATCCTGGCGCAGCCGCCGGTGGCAGTCGTCGACAAGAACGTCGACGACCACGGCACCCGCAAGGTGGCCGAAGCCTACCTGCAGTTCCTCTATTCGCCGGAAGCGCAGGAGATCGCGGCCAAGAATTTCTATCGCCCGACCGATCAGACGGTCGCCGCCAAATACAAGACGCAATTCCCGGAGATTCCCCTGGTGACGATCGACGATACGTTCGGCGGCTGGCAGGAAGCGCAGAAGAAGCATTTCGCCGACGGCGGGATCTTCGACCAGATCTATCGACCCGGACAGTGACCGCAGGCCGATAGATGAATGTCATCGCCACTTATCTGAGCGGCGGCTTCAAGCGGCCGAGCGTTCTGCCGGGCTTCGGCCTCACGCTCGGCTTTGCCGTCGCCTATCTCAGCATCATCGTGCTGCTGCCGCTGTCCGCGCTGGTGTTGCGGCCGGCGACGCTCGGGCTGTCAGGCTTCCTCGACGTGCTGACGGACAGCCGCGTGCTGGCGGCGCTGCGCCTCAGCTTCGGCGCGGCCTTCATCGCGGCGCTGGTGAATGCATTCTTCGGCCTGATCGTGGCCTGGATCCTGGTGCGCTACGACTTCCCGGGCAAGCGCATCGTGGACGCGCTGGTCGACCTGCCGTTCGCGCTGCCAACGGCGGTTGCCGGCATCGCGCTGGCGACGATCTACGCGCCCAACGGGTGGATCGGCGGGCTGGTCGCGCCGCTCGGCATCAAGATCGCATTCACGCCGCTCGGCGTGCTGCTCGCACTCGTCTTCATCGGCCTGCCGTTCGTGGTGCGCAGCCTGCAGCCGGTGCTGCAGGATCTCGACAAGGAAATCGAAGAAGCGGCGGTCAGCCTCGGCGCCAACCGCTGGCAGACGTTTAGGCTGGTGATCCTGCCGGCGATCCTGCCGGCGCTGCTGACCGGCTTCGCGCTCGCCTTCGCGCGCGCGGTCGGCGAATACGGCTCGGTCATCTTCATCGCCGGCAACATGCCGCTGGTGTCGGAGATCGCGCCGCTGCTGATCGTCATCAAGCTCGAGCAGTTCGACTATGCCGGCGCGGCTGCCATCGGCGTCATCATGCTGGCGGCGTCGTTCCTCATCCTCCTCATCATCAATCTGGTGCAAAGATGGTCGCGCAGGCACGAAGAGCATTGAGCGTGCCGGGCGATACGGCACAGCCGGCGGCCGCGACGCGGGTCCGCCTGGCAACGACGGAGACTCCGCTGGTGCGCTGGACGCTGATCGCGACCGGCGTGCTGTTCATCGCGCTGGTGCTGGTGCTGCCGCTGATCTCGGTCTTCATGGAAGCGTTGCGCGGCGGCTTCTCGCAGTTCTTCCAGGCGGTCTACAGCAAGGACACCTGGCAGGCGGTGCGGCTGACGCTGCTGGTCGCGGGGATCGCGGTGCCGCTCAACATCGTGTTCGGCCTGGCGGCGGCGTGGGCGATCGCCAAGTTCGACTTCAAGGGCAAGAGCCTGCTGGTGACGCTGATCGACCTGCCGTTCTCGGTCTCGCCGGTGATCTCGGGCCTCATCTACGTGCTGCTCTACGGCGCCAATGGCTGGTTCGGACCGTTCCTCAAGGAATTCGATATCAAGATCATCTTCAACGTCACCGGCTTGGTGCTGGCGACCATTTTCGTCACCTTCCCGTTCGTGGCGCGCGAGCTGATCCCGCTGATGCAGGAGCAGGGCAGGGACGAGGAAGAAGCGGCGATCTCGCTCGGCGCCAGCGGCTGGCGCACCTTCTGGCACGTGACGCTGCCGAACGTGGCCTGGGGCCTGCTCTATGGCGTGCTGCTATGCAACGCGCGCGCGATGGGCGAGTTCGGCGCGGTGTCGGTGGTCAGCGGCCACATCCGCGGCCTGACCAACACCATGCCGCTGCATGTCGAGATTCTCTACAACGAGTACGACTTCGTCGGCGCCTTCGCGGTCGCCTCGCTGCTGGCGGGCCTCGCGATCGTGACGCTGGTGGCGAAGTCGCTGCTGGAATGGCGTTATGGCGACCGGCTCGCAGCCGGGCGCAAGCATTGATGGGGACGAAAGATGACGATCACGGCTGACGGCATCTAGAAAAGCTTCAACGGGTTCCCGGCCTTACGCGGCGTCAACCTGACGGCCGCGCGCGGCGAGTTCGTGGCGCTGCTGGGCCCCTCCGGTTCCGGCAAGACCACGCTGCTGCGCATCCTGGCGGGCCTCGAGTTCGCCGACAGCGGCCGCCTGCTGTTCGACGGCCAGGACGTCGCGGCGCAGGGCGCCGGCGAGCGCAATGTCGGCTTCGTGTTTCAGCACTATGCGTTGTTCAAGCACATGACGGTTGCCGAGAATGTCAGCTTCGGCCTGCGCGTGAAGCCGCGCGACAAACGCCCAGCCAAGGCGCAGATCGACGCCCATGTGAACGAGTTGCTGCGCCTGGTGCAGCTCGATCGCCTGGGCAACCGCTACCCCAGCCAGCTATCGGGCGGCCAGCGGCAGCGCGTGGCGCTGGCGCGCGCGCTCGCGATCCAGCCGGGCGTGCTGCTGCTGGACGAGCCGTTCGGCGCGCTCGATGCCAAGGTGCGCAAGGAACTGCGGCGCTGGCTGCGCCGGCTGCACGACGACATGCAGCTGACCTCGATCTTCGTGACGCACGACCAGGAAGAGGCGCTGGAACTCGCCGATCGCATCGCCGTCATGAGCGACGGCCGGATCGAACAGGTTGGAACGCCGGCCGAGGTCTATCATTCTCCAGCGACCGCCTTCGTCTACGAGTTCCTCGGCAATGCCAACCGCCTGCGCTGCCGCATCGACCGCGGCCGCGCCATGGTCGGCCCGCTGACCCTGCCGGCGCCGGAGCATCCGGAGCTGCGCGACACCGCCGGCGTGGCGTTCGTGCGGCCGCACGACCTCATCATCGGCGATGCGCGCGCGGAAGGGTTGGAAGCGCGGGTGCGGCAGATCTTCGTCGCCGGCCCAGCCATCCGCGTCGAGCTGGCGCTGCTTGCCAACGGCGAGATGCTGGAAGCGGAGGTGCCGCACGGCTCGCCCGCCGGCGAGTTGATCGCGCCGGACAAGCTGGTCACGCTGACCATGACGAAAATCCGCGCCTTTCCGGACGCTGTCGCGGCTTAGCTACTCGGGACCCTTATCCCAGCTCAATATCTGCATGCCGTTGGGTGGCGAAATCAAATCGCAATTTTCCATAACCTCGCTCAGCGACCCCGGGCGATATTGTCCGAATGGTCCACAAGCGCTGTTGCTTGGCCAATCTCATGACGCATCAAGCAGTCGCGTTCATCGTGCCGCAACATACAACTGCTACGGACAACCTAGAGCAGTCCAGATGGACTGACCTGATGAAGGTTTGATGACGGCGGAGCCGCGACACATGGCCAACCAGCTTCTCAAAGACGCGGTACATGCCAATGCACTCACCTCGAAGAAAGGCATGCTTGAGCGCCTATTCACGCTGGCCTTTTCGGGCCTTGTCTATCCGCAGATCTGGGAGGACCCGGAGGTCGACATGGCGGCGCTGGATCTCGGTCCAGGCAAGCGCATCCTGACGATCGCGTCCGGCGGCTGTAACGTCATGAGCTATCTGACGGCCTCGCCGGCGGGCATCAGCGCCGTCGATCTCAATCCGGCGCATGTGGCGCTGGTCAAGTTGAAGATCGCGGCGATCAACTATCTGCCGGATTATGAATCGTTCTTCCGATTCTTCGGCCATGCCGACGAGAAGGCCAACACCTTCTTCTACGATCGCTACATCCGTGACCGGCTCGATCCGGTGACGCGGGCTTATTGGGAGCGCAAGCGCTTCCCCACCGGCCGTCGCATCAATCTCTTCGCCCGTAACGTCTATCGCTATGGCTTGCTCGGCCGCTTCATCGGCACGGTCCATCTGCTGGCCCGCGCCTATGGCAAGAACCCGCGCAGGATGCTGACAGCGACGAGCCTCGATGAGCAGCGTCGCCTCTTCAACGAGACGCTGGCACCCATGTTTGACACGAAGCTCGTGCGCTGGCTGTGCAGCGTGCCGGTCTCGCTTTATGGACTTGGCATCCCGCCGGCGCAATTCGCCTATCTGAATGCCCAGGCGCAGGGCAATGTCGCGGCCCTGTTGAAGGGCCGGTTGGAACGGCTTGCCTGCGATTTTCCGATGGAAGACAATTATTTCGCCTGGCAGGCATTTGGCCGAGGCTACGACAAGGCCGATCGGGTCGCCGTGCCGCGCTACCTGTCGCGCCGCCACTACGAAACCGTCAAGGCGAATGTCGATCGGGTCGAGATAGAGCACGCGTCGTTCACGATGCGGCTCGGGCGGGAGCCTAGTGAAGCATTTGACGGCTATGTGCTGCTCGATGCGCAGGACTGGATGTCACATGCCCAGATGGCCGAGCTCTGGGCGGAAATCACGCGCACTGCCAAACCCGGCGCCCGGGTCATCTTCCGCACCGCCGGCGATGAGAGCCCGCTCGAAGCTGCGCTTCCTGCCGAAATTCGCCAGCGCTGGACTTACGACCCTGAAGCGTGCCGCGCGTACGTCGCGAAGGACCGTTCGTCGATCTATGGCGGCTTCCATCTCTATCAGCTGAAGGCCCCCCGCCAGGCGAATGCTTGAAGCGCCCGCATGGCCGAGATCGCCACGACATCACATGCGACCGCAATGGATCGGATGTATCGGCACACCCGACACATCTATGATCTCACGCGCAAGCCATACCTGCTGGGCCGCGATCGATTGATCGCGGAGCTGGGTGTTAAGGCGGGCGGCAGCGTCCTTGAAATGGGCTGCGGTACCGGGCGAAATCTGATTGCTGCGGCGCGTGCCTATCCGAGGGCCGAGCTCTACGGTTTCGATATCTCCGAAGAGATGCTGAAGACCGCCAAGGCGGCCGTAAGCCGCGCCGGCCTTGCCGATCGCATTCACCTCCTCCAGGGCGATGCGACCGAGTTCAATGCTGCTGTCGCATTTGGACGGGAAGCGTTTGATCGCGTGTATTTCTCCTATGCGCTGTCCATGATACCTCCGTGGCGCGCGGCGCTTGCGCGTGGACTTGCATTGACTAACTCGGGCGGCCGTTTCTCGGTCGTCGATTTCGGTTTCTGCGAGGAGCTGGGCCGTGTACCGCGCGCGATTCTGCATGGATGGTTGAAGCTGTTCCATGTCACGCCACGCGCCGAACTGGAAGACGAGATCAAGGCGCTCGCCCGAACGAGCGGTCGCCAATTCCGGTTCGAACGGCCGTTCGGCGGATACGCGCAGTTAGCGACAGTAGGGTAGGCATGCATCGAGACTGAGGGAGTCGTCGCGAACTCCTGGATCTTGTGGACCTGGGACGCCGGCCAAGCGTTCTACTCCGGATAGGGCGTGCCGTCCTTGTGCACGAAGCGGCCGTCGGCGTTGGAGCTCATCATGTCGATGTCGGAGCAGGTGGTGAGGTCGGCGGGCCAGCGTGAGCCGACTTCGAGATAGACCGCCATCGCGTCCGATTTGTTGATCATGTGATGGCCGTTGCCGGTGCCTTTCGGAAAGGCCGCGCAATCGCCTGCGCGCAACACGGTCTCGCCGCCATCTTCGATCAGCGTCAATTCGCCTTTGAGCACATAGACGAACTCATCCTCGTGCGAATGCCAGTGCCGCTGGCTCGACCAGTTGCCCGGCGGCAGATGCATGAGATTGATCCCGAAATCGGTGAGCCCGCCGGCGCTGCCCAACCGCTGTCGCACGCGATCAGCACAGGGTGCGGCGAAGGGCGGCGGATAGCCCGTGCCCTTGCGTTTCGGCACGGCGGCGACATCGATCTTCGGCATGGCAGTCCTCCCAGCGGCCGAACTGAGTCGGACGATCCTAGAGATTGTTCGCGCTGAAGGTATCGCAGTCCTCGATATTGCCGCTGCGATAGCCGGTCTCGAACCAGCGGGTGCGCTGCTCGGATGATCCGTGGGTGAAGCTGTCGGGGACAACGCGGCCGCCAGCCTGCTTCTGCAGCGTATCGTCGCCGACCGCGCTGGCGGCGCCGAGCGCTTCCTCGATATCGCCCGGCTCGAGCAGGCCGGACTTCTGGTGAGCATCGTGGGCCCACACGCCGGAGAAGCAATCGGCCTGCAGCTCGACCCGCACGGACAGCGCGTTGCCTTCGCTCTCGCTCATGTTGGCGCGCGCTTTCCTCACCTGCTCCTCGATGCCAAGCACGGTCTGCACATGATGGCCGACCTCGTGCGCAATCACATAGGCCTGCGCGAAGTCGCCCGGCGCGCCAAAGCGGCGGGACAGCTCGTCGAAGAAGCTGAGGTCGATGTAGACCTTTTCGTCAGCGGGGCAATAGAACGGGCCGACCGCCGATTGCGCGAAGCCGCAGCCTGACTGCGCGCCGCCGGAGAACAAGACGAGCTTGGGCTCGCGATACTGCCCGCCGATCTGCGGCAGGATCCGGTTCCAGGTGTCCTCGGTTTCGGCCAGCACGACGGCGACGAACTCTTTCATCTCCTCTTCCTGCGGGCTCGAGAAGGCGCCGCCGCCAGCCGCTTGCTGTTCCTCGACATAACTGCCACCACCGGTGCCGAGTTCGCCGGACAGCAAGGCGAGGGGATTAATTCCGAGCAGCCAGGCGATACCGAGCAGGATCAGGATCCCGAAGATGCCGATGCCGCCGCCGCGGCGCATGCCGCCGCCGCCCATGCCGCCACCGAGGCCGCCGGGGAAGCGCATGCCGCCCATCCCACCGCCCATGCCGCGGCGATCTTCGATGTTGCTGCTCTGCCGGCGCCCTTTCCACCGCATGGCCGAACTCCCTTTGTCCGTTTCGCCACGAGTCTACGAGGTTGCGTGCGAAAACGCACCAACAGGCAACGCGTGGTGATGGTCAATCGTTCCGATAGAAGGTCAGGGCAATGGGGTATGTGCGATCAAGCATCATTCCCCCGCCCCCAAGCTGGGGGCGGGTTGGGGTGGGGGAAGCGAGCGATGACTGTTTCGCACCGAAACGCGGCTTCCCCCTCCCGTACCTCCCCCATGCTGGGGGAGGGGATTTCAGCGTGAGTTCTGCGATTGCCCCGCAGTGAAAGGAAGGCGGCGGAGGCCGGCCTCAGCTCTGCGGCGCCTGCTCGTTGATCTCGCGGGTGCGCTGGCTGATGCGGCGGATGATCTCGGCAACCGGCGAATTGGCATTGGCCGCACCCCCCAGGGCCTCGGCCTCGATCAGCTTGCGCTCGGCATCGAGCAGGGCATTCACCAGTTCCTGCTCCTGCGGGTTGGGCTCGGCATCGGGCTCGGCGACGATGTCGCCGGCTTCGCTCATGGCGACGTCGGCCACTGCCTCAGGCTCGTTCTCGGCGACGGGCTCCTCGAGATTCTCTTCCGCGACCGCTTCGGCGATCTGCGCTTCCTCGGGCTGCGCCGCGAGCGCCAGCCGGCCGGTGGTCTCGTTCGCCTTGCTCACGGTCGCAACCACTGTCAGGCGGCGTGGGGCCACCGCGGGCGCGGCGGCGCCGCGCGGCGCGTGAGCCTCCGGCGCGGCAGGCGCGATCTCCGCGTCCTGCGTGTGTTCCTGCTTGATCAGGGCCTGGATCCCGCCCTCGAGGCGGCGCACCACGTCCTGCACGGCGTGCGGCTTGCGGCCTTCGACCGCGGCCAGCATCTCCAGCAGCATGCGGCGCAACTGCTCGTTCTGCACTTCGCGCTGGCCGAGGCGCGCCTGCGCGGCGCTGAGCGCCGTATGGGCCTGGATGAGGGCGCCTTTGGCCTCGTCTCTCTCGCCGCTGAGCTTGCCGAGCGCGGTGCGCAGCTCGGTCACTTCGCCCTTCAGCTTCTCGACTTCGTCGCGCTGGCGCGACAGCGAGCCTTCGACGATCGAGACGATGTCGTTGAGGCGCAGGCCATAGCGGCGCTCTTCCTCGGCGCTCTGCTGCAGGCGCTCCTGTGCTGCGGCCACCCGCGATTGGAGTTCCGTCAGATCATCCATGAACGAAGCCTAACCCCTGAAATCACTGGAATCCCAGCGAAATCATGGCAGGGTATGGTGAAAAGATCGTTAATGGATCAACGACGCGACCGCTCAGCCAGGAAAATCAGGCTGCTACCACCGGTTTGATTACCACTGGCGGACGCGGCCGGTGTCGACGTGGACGAAGTCGGACTTCTTGTAGTAGCCGACCCCGCCGGCCTTCATGCCCAGCGCCGCCTGGCGCAGATCGCTCAATGCAACGTCGCCGAGCCGGAGGTCGATCGCCTTTGCGTCCATGTGCAGGCTGCGCTTGGCGACGCCGCCGCCGCTGGCGGAAGCCAGCATCGCGTTGGTCTTGGGCGAGCGGTAGCCGGAGATGATCTGGAAGGCCTGGCGGCTGCCAGTGCGGCGATGCAGCTCGACCAGCAGGTCGAGGAGATTGGGATCCATCCGGGCGACGTCGCCGCTGCGATGATCGCGCAGGACGTGGTCGATGTCCTTCAGCGCGCCGCTGTCGTAGACGCCGTTACGCCAATAGGTCGCCATGAGCTTTTCATTGGTGTGCGTGCTGATCAGGCCCAGCGTGCGCTCGCCGCTCTGCGGCAGAGCCGCGAGCGCGCCCTTCAGCGGGCTGGCAATGGCAAGCGCGGCAGCGCCCAGGCCGAACGCCAGCATCCGGCGACGGCCGAGCAGCGTTCTGGAAAAAGTCGAATCCTCGGAATCGGGGATCGAGCTCTGGTCGGTCATACGTTCCATTCTCCCTCGGCCCTGGCGCCGATCACCCGGCTCCAGTGCGGTCTCGAAGATCGGATGGCCCGGCCGCAAAACGTCCCCCGGTTTGCGACCACAGCTCAGACCCCCTTGAGGGTCGGAGCCTAACCTATTGGTTAAACTGGAGAATGCCCCTCAGGCGCTCTCGTCTTCAAACCGTGCCACAGGCTTATCGTTAATACAACCTCAAAAAGCCTAGAGATTGGTTAACCCTGTGGCCCGGTTCACTGACAGGACGTCAATAACCGAGGGCGAGGCCGTCCTTGCGGGGCTCCGAACCGGCGATCAGGACACCGCGCTTCCAATCGATGGCGATGACTTGGCCGCCACCGTGGGGATCGTCGGGGGTTGCGGGCACGATGCGGTGGCCGCGGGCGGCGAGCTCGCGGCGAACAGCGTCCGGAATGCCAGCCTCGACGGTTACGCCGCCGTCCTCGAAGAACAGGCGCGGGAAGTCGAGAGCGGTCTGCGGGTCCATGCCGTAATCCAGCATGTTGCCGAGCACCTGGGCCTGGCCGACCGGCTGGTAGTGGCCGCCCATGACGGCGAAAGACACGAGGGGCTTCCCGCCCTTGGTGACCATCGCTGGGATGATGGTGTGCATCGGGCGCTTGGAGGGACCGATGCAGTTGGGATGGCCGGGATCGACCACGAAGCAGGCGCCGCGATTCTGCAGCACCACGCCGCTCTTCGGCGCTACGCGCGCGCTGCCGAAGCCGTGGTAGATCGAGTTGATGAAGCTGACGGCGGTGCGGTCCTTGTCGACCACGGTGAGGTAGGTCGTGTCCGGATGCGGCAGCAGCAGGTGCGCCGGCAGGCTGGTCATAGCCCGCGCCGGGTCGATCGCCGCGGCCAGGCGCTTGGCGTGCGCGCCGGCCAGCAGCTTCTTCACCGGCACGCGGACGTGCTCGGGATCGGCGATGTGGCGGTCGCGCTCGGCATAGGCCAGCTTGCTTGCTTCGATCTGCGTGTGGAAGCGGTCGGCGGACAGCGGGTCCGCAGCCAGCGGCGATTCGGCGAGGATGTTGAGCAGCAGCAGTGCTGTCAGGCCCTGGCCGGGCGGGGGGCATTCCCACACGCGCGTGCCGCGATAGCCGGTCGAGATCGGCGCAGCGTAGTCGCCGCGATGGCGTGCGAAATCCTCGCGCGTGTGCAGGCTGCCTTCGGCGCGCAGGCGGCGCACGATGTCGTCGGCGATCCAGCCGCGATAGAAGACGTCGGCGCCATCGCGCGCAATCGCCTTCATGGCCTTGGCGAGCGCGGGGAAGGCGATGCGGTCGCCGGCGCTCGGCGCCTTGCCTTTCGGCAGCAGCATGGCGCGCGCGGCGGGATCGGCGCGCAGCCGGTCGACATTGCGGCGCCAGTCCGAGACGACCCTTGA